>Ga0209060_10000151_pt1 | contig 171994 bp, 126 predicted proteins | sample Coa_R1_8_FD_187155 | JGI IMG/M metagenome (GOLD analysis project Ga0209060, IMG submission 187155) | Surface soil microbial communities from Centralia Pennsylvania, which are recovering from an underground coalmine fire - Coalmine... | ecosystem: Environmental > Terrestrial > Soil >...
CGCGGATCGTGTTCGGTCGCGGATCGTGTTCGAATCGCGGATCGTGTCGGTCGCGGATCGTGTTCGATTGCGGATCGTGTCGATTGCGGATCGTGTTCGATTGCGGATCGCGTTCGATTGCGGATCGTGTCGATCGCGGATCGTGTCGATCGTGGATCGTGTCGATCGCGGATCGTGGTGCGGTCGCGGCTCGTGTCGATCGCGGATCGTGGTGCGGTCGAGGATCGTGTTCGGTCGCGGATCGTGTCGGTTGCGGATCGTGTCGATCGCGGATCGTGTTCGATTGCGGATCGTGTCGATCGCGGATCGTGGTGCGGTTCGGTCGCGGATCGTGTTCCGTCGAGGGTCGACGAGCGACGTAATGGCACTACGAGCCGCGCGCGTAAGCAAGCGTTCTTGCACTAAAATTCGTAGCGGGCGGCGAACTGCATGACGCGAGGGGCGGCGCCGGACGCATACGCGGTGATTTCGCCGAAGGTCGTCGGGCTCGCGGTGTTCAGGGTCGGATTGCCGAAATTTACGCGATTGAAGGCGTTGAAGGCCTCTGCCCGGATCTGGATGCGGTGTCCTTCCTTGGGCATCCGGAAGTACTTGGAGAGCGCGAGGTCGGTATTCAAGAAGTTGGGACCTCTCACGATGCCGCGCGTTCCGACGGTGCCAGGATAGCTGGCGACGAAAGAATTCACCGCGCTGGTGTTGCCGAACAGGCTGGGAATGCCAAGCTGGTCGACGGTCAATCCATTGGAGGGCAACGTCGAGCCCGGCTTCAGGATTGCGAAGGAGGAGTACTGGTAGTTGGTGTTGTAGACGCCCGATACCGAAATCGTGATGGGAGTCCCGGTGCGGAATTGGGAGAGGCCGGTGACCTGCCACCCGCCCACGATGTAGTCGACCACCTTGGGTGCATGGTCGAGGAAAGTCTTGCCGTGTCCTACCGGCAGCTCGTACACGAAGTCGGCAGTAACGGTATGGCGCGAATCGAAGTCCGAGGGGCCGCGATAGGCGTTGGGATTGAAGGAATCCTGCAAGGCCGCGCCGCCGCTGGTTTCGGAAGCGGAACCGTTATCAATCGCATGGCCGAGGGTGTAGTTGAAATCGAAGCCCCAGCCGCGCGAAACGGCTCGCCGCAGCACGACGGTGGCGGCATGATAGGCAGATTTTCCGGCGTCGGCGTAAGCCAAGAGTCCCGAGTTCTGGAGGGGGAAGAAAGTGTTGCAGCCGAAGACCGAGATGCAGCCGCCGTTCGACTGGCGAATGCGATCCATGTCGTTCAGACCGTCCAGAAAGCTGCCGCTGTAGGAGTTGTAGACATCGTAAAAGAAGTTGGCGCTGGCGCTGCCGGTGATCTTGTAGTTCGCCGCGCCGGGGAAGATGTCTTCGAAGAACGGCTGCGCCGGAATCAGGCTGGGGTTGGCTTTCACCTGTGCGGGAGTGACGCCCGAGTTGTAGAGCTGGGCGAGCACCGTGCTGGCTTGCGACCAAGTCTGTCCCGACTTAGCATCTTTGAACAGAGTCAGCGGCTGGCCGAAATCCTGCTGCACGATCCCGCGGTGTCCGAGCCGCCCTACGTATCCGAGCTCGATGCTGAGTTTACCAGGCAGGGGACGAGCGTAGGTCGCATTGAAGACGTGCTCGTAGGGCGCCTTCAGATCGCTCGACACGCCGCTGAAGGTGGTGAAGCCGCCCTGGATTACCGGGGGCGTATACGGGAATGCGCCTCCCACCGGGGCCGTGTATTGGGCGAAACCATTTCCGGTGTAACGGAACGAACTGGTGAAATCGGTGTTCACCGGCTGCGCCACAACGGTGGCGAGTCCGGGAGATCCGGAGGATGCGAAGGACTGCGCCATGGCCGCGCCGTAGTGATCGTAAACGATGCCCGCACCGGCGCGGAATACGCTGCCCTTGCCCGCCACCTTCTCCAGGAACGAACCGCTCTCGGGCGAGTAGGCGATGGAGACGCGCGGCGCGAAATCATGATAGTCGGTGGGGTAGTATCCGTGGCCGTGATTCACGGGACCGCCAAGCGTATAGCTGACCAGCGCCGAAGACAGAATCGAATTGGGGATGCCGGCGGCCTGCGCTCCTACGCGATCGGCGAAGAATTGGCTCAGCGGTGTCTGCGGAACTACTTCGGTGCCGTTGATTTCGTAGGGCACCCCAAAGATGGAGTAGCGGAGACCGTAGGTGATGGTGAGGTTCCGCTTCCACTTGAAGCTGTCCTGCGCGTAGCCTTCGTATTCGTTCGACCGGAACGCTGTGGTGATGGGATTTCCGAACGGAATCACCTGTCCTTTGGCGCTGAAGTTGTAAGTCGCCGCGAAGTTGTTCAGGACTCCGAAGAGCGCGCCGAATGCATTGGTGACGTTGGTGGTGGAGGCGAGGGTGGCGCTACTGCCGTAGATCCCCTGGATGTAGCTCTGGACGTCGTTGTCGATGTCGTTGCCGAGTCCCAGAAGTGTGTTGCGATTAAAGCTATAGGCGGGCACGTTATTGAACGCCAGGCGGTCGTTTTCGATGAAGCGCATGTTCACGCCGAACTGCGCGGAGTGCCGGCCTTTGGTCCAGGTCAAGTCATCGCCGATGTTGGTGGTTGGCGAAACTCGCTGTGCGGCACGGGGGGTGGCGGTGAGAGTGGTGAATCCGAAACTTGGCAGCACATCGGTATTTCCGGTGGAGGCATTACCCAGGCGGGTGTAGCCGTAGGTCAATGCATTCACGAGACGCGGCGTGAGGACGGCAGTGTAACGCGCAGACAGACCGCGGGAATTATCCAGCGATCGGGAGGCTGCGGCCTGCCCCGGGAACTGGGCGAGGGTGGAGTCTTGCCCGGAGCCGTTCAAGGTACCGCGCACCATCAAGGTGTGCTTGGCCGCCGAGTCGATGTTGTAATCCATTCTCGCGACCTGGGCGTGGTTGTCGAGCGTGTTCGGGGCATTGAAGAGAAGCTGATTCAAATTGAGGCCCTTATCGGCCGCGCCCAGCGGATTGTTTCCGGCGGGGTACTGCTTCATCAGGCCGAGGATGTAGGGGTTGGCTCCGATGTGCAGCGGGTCGATGGCCACGATGTCCTGTGGCCCCAGGGAAACGGTTCTGCCGTCTTTCAGCAGAACTTGCACGATTCCCTGTGCGAAGGTACTGCTGGGGACCGTGGCCGTCTTGGCGGAGGCACTGCGATCCTTGCGGCCTTCGTAGTTATAAAAGAAGAACAGCTTGTTCTTGAGGATCGGGCCGCCCAGCGAAGCGCCGTACTGATTGCGCACCAGCGCCGAACGGGGAACGCCCGCACGATTGCTGAACCAGCTATTCGCCGAGGTCAGAGTATTGCGGTTGTACTCGTAAGCCGATCCGTGGAAGCTATTCGACCCGCCTTTGGTAACGATCGAAACCTGTCCGCCCGACGAGCGTCCCATGTCGGCGCCGAAGCCGGCGACGGTGGTGCGAAACTCCTGCACCGAATCCAGCGGGATGGGCAGCACCGCATTAAAACCGTTCGCGCCCTGGCTGTCGTTCACGTCGACGCCATCGAGCAGCACATTGTTCTGATCGGGGCGTGCTCCTACTACCTGTCCTGTGGAAGCGACGCCTGGTTGAATACTCAGGAGCGCCACCACGTTGCGTGTCTGCAGGGGGATCTCTTTCACCTGAGTCTCGGTAAAGGGATTACCGACAGCGGCATTCTCCGTATTGACGACAGCGGCCTCACCCGTGACGTTCACCGTTTCGCTCACTTGGCCGACGTCGAGTTTCACGTTCAGCGTAGCGGGCGTATTGATCTGCAGGACGACTTCAGCCGTATGGGTCCGGAACCCCGGCTTCTCCACCACAATCTTGTAGTTCCCCGGCGGGACCTGCGCGAAGGTGTACTCTCCGGCGGCATCGCTCAAGGTTTTGCGGGATGCGGAGGTGCCGGTGTTGGTCGCGGTTATGACGGCCTCCGGCACAGCGCCGGACTGGGAGTCGGTAATTACGCCTTGCAAGGAACTGGTTTGAGCCGCCAGTGGTAGTGTCGCGAGGACGAAGGCGAAGATGGATCGTGTCATCGTGCGAGATTCTCCTTTGTGCAGATACCCAGATGATCGATCTCGACAAGGAGGTCGCAGACGTGGCGAGCCGGTGCTTTTAGACGGTGTCAGTCACCCCGTGCAGATATATTTGTAGCAGTGTATGGGGTCGTAGCCGCGATGTCAAATCAAAAAGAACTATAGGGCGTATATGACGCCCTACGCTACCAGATCGTGGAGGATATTCCCGGAAACATCCGTTAATCGGAAGTCTCGTCCGCTATACCGGTAAGTCAGCTTGGTGTGATCGATGCCGAACAGGTACAGAATCGTGGCATGAATATCATGCACATGGACAGGCTTTTCGATGGCCTTGAAGCCGAAATCGTCGGTAGCGCCGTAGATCGTCCCGCCCTTAACGGCTCCGCCTGCCAGCCACATCGTGAAGCCGAATGGATTGTGATCGCGACCGCGCTTGATGCCTGCGCCGGCGCCGCCGACTTCGCGAACGGGCGTGCGCCCGAATTCCGACCCGCAGACCACCAGCGTGTCTTTCCACAGGCCACGCGATTTGAGATCCTTCACCACCGCGGCGAAGCCCTGATCTGAGTTTTTCGCATTGGTCTTGTGGGCGAAGATATCGCCGTGCGCATCCCACGGGTCGCCTTGGGAGTAATAGACCTGTGTCATGCGGACGCCCTTTTCCGCCAGGCGGACGGCGGTCAGGCAGCCGCGGGCGACCGGTCCGGGCCCGTAGAGATCGAGCGTGGCCTGGGATTCCTTGCGCACGTCAAAAACGTCGGGCGCCTCGGTCTGCATGCGGTAAGCGACTTCCATCGACTTGATGACCGCTTCCACCTGCTGATCGGTTCCGGTTTCGGCTTCGCGAAGCTTTTCGAGTTTCTGCAACAGATCCAGTTCGCGCCGCTGCTCCACGAGGGAAAACTTCGGATTATTGACGTAGCTGACCAGCTTCTTGGGATCGAAGTTGCGTTCGATGACGACCTTCTTGGGCTTCTCCTTGCCGTCTTTGTCCTTGGCGTCCTTTTCGTCTTTGGCCGCTTCCCGCGGCATGTCAGGCGGCATATCGTCGCCAGGCATGCCATCGGGATTGTCGGCGGCCGTTTGGACGCGGTTCGAAATATAGGTTCCCTGATTGATCGCCGGCAGGAATCCATTGCTCCACAGCGGGGGTCCGACCGTGGTGGGGACGTTGGGGCAGAGCACGACGTACCCGGGGAGGTTCTGATTTTCGGTGCCGAGTCCGTAGGTGAGCCACGCACCCATGGAGGGACGGCCGGCCTGATTCGCGCCGGTGTTGAGCATCAGGCAGGATGGCTCGTGGTTGGGGATGTCGGTGTAGACGGAGCGAACCCAGCAGATATCATCGGCCACCTCGCCCAGGTGCGGCCACAGTTCGCTGATGTCCATGCCGCACTGGCCGTACTTTTTGAACTTGAAGGGCGACTTCATGAGTTCGCCGGTGCGCCGCTCGGTCTTGATGGTGCCGCCCGGCAGGGGCTGCCCGTCGTATTTCTCAAGCGCGGGTTTGGGATCGAAGCTGTCGACGTGCGACAGTCCCCCGTTCATGAACAGGAAGATGACGCGCTTGACGCGCTGCGGATAGTCGAGCTTGGCGACGCCCACGGTGCCATCGGGCTTGACGATGCCATCCGCCTTGGCCAGCGAGCGTCCGATCATGCCGGCGAATGCCATCATGCCGAAGCCATTGCCGACGCGGCATAGGGCTTCCCTGCGGGTAACGGGATTAGAAGATTTGTGTGAAGGCATAAAGATTCATTGAACGTGGCTGTGGCACAGAGACGCTTCTCTGCCGCGTCGAGACGCCTCTCGACGCGTTTCGCGCATGCACCAATTCCGGTGCGACGAACTGGTTTTCGACGCTGCCGTCTCGAGACTCGGGCGACAGTAAGAACTTGTGGTGCAGACTTTGTGGACACCCGAAAAGCGTCGAGATGAGTCTCGACGCGGCAAACAGGAGTGTTTGCGCCACATCGTGTTAATTGATAAATACGAATTCGCTGGCACTCAGAAGCACCTTGATGTAACGGCCCCAGGCACTGGGCTCATACTTTACTGTGGCGGGCACGGCGGCGCCGCCTCGACGTCCGCCGCCGAACGCGCCCATACCACCCATCATTCCCATACCCATCGGCATCGGAGCGGCTCCGGCGGCGGCGTCGGGGGTGTCGGCCCCGGCCCCGCCTTCGGGGGTGTCGGGCTTCGCGGCATCGGCGGTTGCGGTTGACGGGCCACTTCCCTGCCCTCGCCCGCCGCGACCCCCGCGGCCACCGCCCTCGGGCGGCTTGTTCTTGTTTTCCTCGTACTCGCGCATCGGCTCGGCGTGCAGATATTCGATGCCCAGCTTGATCTCCTCTTCACTGGGGTCGCGGCCATACGCCAGCAGGTAGACCTTGCGAATGCGCGCACGATTGTCGGCCTCGCCCGCGACGCGCTTCGCCAATTCCTCGGACTCCACCTGAATAAAATCGCTATTCATTAGAAACAGGCGCTGTAGAGGCACGGTGGTCGTAAAACGCTTCTCGGCGCTGATGTTCGGCGTCGGGAAGTCGAAAAGCTGCAGGTACTCGTCGAGCTTGTAGCGGCTCACCTTGCCGTACACGGTGCGCCGCGTAAACGCAGGAGTCAGTTCCTGACTGGGTCCGCCGAGCGAAGTGTCCAGATTCCCGGCCACCATCAGCACCGCGTCGCGGACCTGCTCGGCATCCATGCGCTTGCGATCCATGCGCCAGTAAAGACGGTCACCCGAATCTTTGGCGAAGGCGGATTCGTCCTTTTCGGTGGAAAGCTGGTACACCGCGCTCAACATGATCTCGCGGTGGAGCTTCTTCACGGACATCCCGTTCTTGACGAAATCGCTGGCCAGGTATTCCAGTAAGTCAGGATTGGTGGGGCGCTCGCCGGTCATGCCGAAATTGCTGGGCGTGTCCACGATGCCCGTGCCGAAGTGGCCTTTCCAGACGCGATTCACGAAGACGCGCATCGAGATCGGCTGTTTGAGAATATCATCAGCCAATTCCAGGCGTCCGCTGCCTTTATGGAAGGTCTCCGGATCGTCTTTGGAGAGCATGCTCAGGAAGTGGCGCGGTACTTCCGGCCCGAGATTGTTGGGATTCCCGCGAATCGAGAGCGGGAGATTGACGGGTTCCTTGGCGTCTTCCACGCCATGCAGGAATGGATATGCAGGCTCGAGCTTCTTGCGGGCCTCGTCGAGGTCCGCTTTGATTGAGGCCATCTGCGCCTGGGCTTCGGCGCCCGTTCGGCTCTCCAATCCCCAGCCGCGGAATAGCAGGACGCCCGGCTTGCCCGCGCGGCCGCCGGCAGCCATCATCGCAGCGGGATCGTCCGCATCGGTCAATTCTCGCTGGAAAATCTCGGTCCAGAAACTGCTGTCTTCTTCCGGCATGTTCTTCAGGCGAAGGCCACAGCCGGGGCAGAAGTCATCGTTGGTAATAAACTCGTTAGGCTTGTTGGCGCGTTTCTTCTTCTTGGTGCCCTCCAGCGCCTTGGCCGCGATGATCTCGTTCTCCTCGTTGAGCTCTTTGCGCGCCAGCATCACCTTAACGACGTTGGCCTGGAACTCGTCGGCAAGTTTCTTCACCTCTTGATTGCCGCCACCGCCGCGTCCACCTGCGCCGCCACGTCCACCGCCACCGCCGCCGAATCCGCCGCCGCCACCCATGCCTCGACCGCCACCACCTCCGGCCGCGGGAGTCGCCTTCTTCATCAGCGCTTGCCACGCTTCCTTGTAGTGATACTTGTCGGTTGGCTTCTCCATGTAGCGGATCCAGCGTTCCAACAATTCGTAATCGAGCTTGCGCGACTCCACAACCGTTTCGATGTCGCGCTTCTGCCCGGCCACTTCATAAACGCCCTGCAAGTAGTTGGATGTCTTGAATGCCAGCGATTCAGACAACTGCGAGCTCAAATTGCTCTGGATCTCCTGCAGGACCTTCTGCTTCTTCTCCACGTCCTCTTCGAGCTTGGTGTAATCGTCGAGGACCGACTTCGGCACACGTGGATATTCATGGTAGGCGGTATTCAGAAACACGCCCGCCAACGCGTAGTAGTCGGTTTGCGGAATGGGGTCGTACTTGTGGTCGTGACACCGCGCGCAGGCGACGGTCAGGCCCAGGAATCCGCGGGTGACCACGTCCACGCGGTCGTGACGCTCGTCGGCGCGGGTCACCTCGACGGCGCCGTTGTCGTAATACCAGGGGCCCAAGCCAAGGAATCCGGTGGCGGGAAGCGTCTTGTAGCGCGTCTTCTCGTCCTGCAGGTCGCCTGCGATCTGGGCGCGCACGAACGCGTCGTACGGCATGTCGTCGTTGAACGCCTGGATCACCCAATCGCGGTAAACGAACGCATTCGGATAGGGGTGGTAGCCCCGGGGATTCGGGTTCAAGCTGCGATAATCGTCCTCGCCGTAACGGGCCACGTCGAGCCAGAAACGTCCCCAACGCTCGCCGTAATGAGGAGATGCCAGCAGGCGATCGACGACCTTGGCGAAAGCGTCGGGAGAGGTGTCCTTCTCGAAGGCGGCGATCTCTTCCGGAGTCGGCGGCAGGCCGGTGAGATCGAGTGTCGCCCGGCGGATCAGGTCATGCTTCGACGCCGGATGAACGGGCTTCAGACCCTCCTTCTCGAGACGTGCGAGCACGAAGCGGTCGATGGTGCTCTTCGGCCAGCGCGCATCCTTCACCGAGGGCGGCGCCGGATCTTTCAGCGGCAGGAGCGACCAGAAATTTTTACGCTCCGGCGCGATCACATACTTTTCGCTCGCCGTGGTGGCGGCTGCAGTCGAGGCGGCCGTTGCGGGCCAGACGGCGCCCGATTTGATCCAGGAGACAATGTCTTCGATTTCGGAGTCCTTCAGCTTGCCGCCCATCGGCATCTTGAGGGAATCGGTCTGGCGAATCGCCTGGACGAGCAGGCTCTTGTCCGGCTCGCCGGGTACGATGGACGCACCGCGCCCGCCACCTTTAAGTAAGGCGTCGCGGCTATCCACGCGGAGTCCCCCCATCGCGGTACTGGTGTGACAGGAGTAGCAGTTGTTGGCGAGTACCGGCCGCACCTTGCTTTCGAAGAAGTCGGGAGCGGCCGCGGGGCTGGACTGCCCGTACGCCGCCGGAACGGTCGCCGCGACCAACGACAGAAGAACTTTACTGAGAGCACGTTTCGAGCGCATATGGCTTTTCGCCCAGGGTCTCCGATGAGCAGATCATACACCCCGAAGAAGGGTGGGAATCAGTAAGCGGCAGCAACAAGGCGCCTCCAGGTACAAAAATACACCGAAAGTGACGTGCAGCCAGACGAGGGCGGGGCCGAGTGGCACAGACTTAGGGCCACCTCCGAGGGATAGAGATTTTTACCATTTACAGGTATGAAAGTCAATGCCAGGAATCAGTTCGGGAAGTGAACAAAGGCTTGATTGCGGGGCACGACTTCGCGGCGGAACGTGAAAAGAAGGTAGAGATCCCGGGTTCGCAGTGCACGCCGGGTGGGAATCGCGCTAGCAGCCGTCCAGAATTTCGGGGCCCATGATTTGCATGTGAATCGCTTCCATCACTTTGCCGGTGCCGGCCAGCTTGTCGGCGAGGCGGATCGCGGTGATGTGGCTCATCCGGAACTCCTCGAGCGTCAAACGGCGGACTGCCCGCATGCGAATGGGGCGTAGCGCCCGGTCCGGACAGGGCATCAAAAAATAGGTCTCGTCCGATTCCAATTCCCCCACCTCGGGAGATTCCACGAAGATCTGCGCGGTAAGCCCGATCTGGCAGAAGTTGACGCGATGGCCATCGGTCTCGGGGAACAGCGCCCAAAGTTCGCGCTCTGTCTCGATGTAGTCCGGATAATTAAACGATGTGGGGAGGGGATACGAAATACCTGGTTCCAGAAAAGAGTGCCTAGACACAAAGGCTCCTAGCTAAGTGTACACTTTATCACAGGGAATTACCGGGTTGTTTTCCGATCCGATCTTTTATACTCAAAGCAGAAATCATGCCTCGCCTCCATCTCGCAGCCATTGCGGCATCGCTTTCCGTTCTGTCGATGGCCGCTCAGCCCTCGGATCTGACTGCCAAACTCACGGAGAAGATCGAGTCGGCCCTCAAGAAAAGCGGAGCGCCCAGTGTCTCGGTGGCCGTCGTCGCGGATGGGCACCTGCTCTTCGCGAAAGCCTTCGGCAGCGCCGACCTCGCCAAGGGGAAGTCCGCCGACGTTCAGACGCGCTATGCGGTCGGATCGATTTCCAAACAGTTCACCGCCGCGGCGCTGCTTCTGTTGCAGGAGCAAGGCAAGCTCTCGCTCGACGATCGGGTGGCCAAGTATTTCCCCGAGCTTACGCGCGCGAAGGAGATCACCATCCGGCAACTGCTCTCGCACACGTCCGGCTACGAGGACTTCGCGCCGCAAGACTACATCATTCCCGAGTGGATGCAGCCGACGACTCCGGCGGCGATCCTGGACCGGTGGGCAGAGAAGCCGCTCAACTTCGACCCCGGCACCAAGTGGCAGTACAGCAATACCAATTACACTCTGGCTGGAGAGATCTTCGAGAAGGTCGCGGGACAGCCCCTGGTGGCATTTCTGCGCGAGAAGATTTTCGATCCGCTGGGAATGTCTTCGGCCGGCGATTGTCTGTCCGTCAGTCCGGTGGATGCGGTTGCGTACACGCGTTATGCGGTGGGACCTCCGCGGCCGGCAGGGCGGGAGGCCAACGGATGGTATTTCGCGGCGGGCGAACTCTGCATGACGCCATCCGACCTGGCGAAATGGGACATCGCTTTTCTCCAAAAGAAGATTCTGTCCGCGCATTCTTACGAGGAGTTCACGCGCGAAGTGAAGCTGAATAATGGCGACCTGACGCACTATGCCTTGGGATTGACGCTCGGCGATGTCGGCGGCATGCCGACCTTGCAACATGGCGGCGAGGTCTCGGGCTTTATCTCCTCGAACATGATCTTGCCCACGCACAACGGAGCGGTGATTGTGCTATCGAACGAGGATGCCATCAGCCTGGTCGCGCCGCTTTCGCGGCAACTCGCCACCATGGCTTTTCTGCCGGAACAGCGCCAGCCTTCGGACAAAGATACCACCCAAGTGCGCTCGATTCTCGAAGGGCTGCGGAATGGGCAGATCAATCGCGCCTTGTTCACCGACAACGCGAATTCCTACTTCAGCGAGACCGCCCTGCACGACGAAAAAACATCGCTCGCCGCCTTGGGCAAACTGAAGAGCGTGACGGCGGTCAGCGAGAATCTGCGCGGCGGCATGACACACCGCACCTACCACGCGGAATACGAGAAGAAGACGCTGCTGTTAAACATCTACCTGATGCCGGACGGCAAGTTCGAGCAGTTCCTGGTGGAAGATCAGTTGTAGGCAGGCGACGCGATTTTGCGAGCGACCACCCGCAGGCGCCGATAGTCCATCGACCAAACGCCATCGGAGAAAAGGTCGGGCGCAGCGAACTCTTCAATCTGGCGGATACTCTCGGGTTGGCGCAATTCCTCGGGAAGCGCGCCGCCGAACATGGCAAGCCAGTTCGCGAGTCCGCGATCGCCTCCTTCCAGCCTGGTACGGCGGTCGAAGAGGACCGCGAACACCACCTCCAGGCCGTGACGCTCGAGGATCGAGGCATATTCTCCGATGCTCGGGAAGAACCAGGGATTCACGTCGCCGGGATCGGTGCCCTGCCGCGATCGTAGCGTGAGACGCACCGCGCGGAGCAACGCCCGCGTATTGCCATGGCCGCCGAATTCGGCGACCAATCGGCCTCCGTTGCGGAGTGCGCGAGCCATCGCCGCCGCGCCCTCATCGGCGCGCACCACCCAATGCAAGACGGCATTGGAGAAGATCGCGTCGAACTCCTGGTGGAAGGGCAGGTTGCAGATGTCCTGTACGTCAAAGCGGAGATCGGGGAAGTTCTCGCGAGCCTGCGCGATCATCGCCGGAGAGCTGTCGATGCCTGTGACCGCCGCGCCGGAGCGGGCGATCTCGGCAGTGAGCTGCCCGGTGCCACAACCGACGTCGAGGATGCGCTCGCCCGTCTGCGGAGCGAGTAGTCCAATCATCTCGCGGCCATATTCCCAGACGAACGAACAACTCGACTGATAGAGATTAGGATTCCACTCGCGGGTCACAATACGATTCTAAGCTGTGACGGGGGGAACGAGGCTTTTGGAGCGCTCCAGCGGACTCGTTGGAGTGGCTCGAAAAGCGTCCCGAGGAGTCGGGACGCTGCAGACACGAGTGTCCGCGCCACGTGGCGTCAGCGGACGGAAGCGAGAGCGTCCGGGGCGGGCTGGGGTCCCGGGGCGAAAGCCATCAGCGAAAGGGGGCCGAAAAGCGTCCCGATGAGTCGGGACGCTGCAGACAGGAGTGTCCGCGCCACGTCGCGTCAGCGGCCGGAAGCGAAAGCGTCCTGGGCGGGCTGGGGTGGCGGAAGCCGCAACGATGCGGAATCGTGCTTCGGTCCCAAGCCCAAAGCGATCAGTGAAAGCGAGTTGATTTTTCCGCTGGACTCCAGATTCTGCTCGCCCTGGAACCGCTTGAGGGCCTCCGTGGATGCGGAGTTCCAGGCGCCGTTGGCCTCTTCCGCACTTAAATATCCCTTGGCCACCAGTGCTTCCTGGATCTCTTTATACCGTTCGGGAGCGGGCGCCATCTGGCGGGCGCGCCACGTGCTTGCCGGAGCCGACGGTCTGCGGACACTCCGGGCGGACGTGGTACGAGTGCCGGGCGTCGCCTTCGGCGGGACCCGATACGAAACGGGGCGTTTGGCCGCCGTTGTACTGTGCACGGAAGCGCCATGTGCAGCGGGGGTTGGGGTACCCTTGGCAGGCGCCTTCTTCGCGGGGGAAGTAGATCCTTGGGCGCCCTGAGCCACTACGGCCAGTGCGCACACGAACGCACAACACAGGAATCCTCGCATAAGTTTCATAACAGTGTAACAATGCCAAGCACGTTTCGGGGTGGCTCCTTTGGTTAGTTTTCCCATTTTTCGTAGAATTTTCGCCTTTTCTCGTGGATTCCTGCAAAAAAGCGTATGCTTTTCCAACAAAAGGGCTGCCAAATGGTTAACTCCAGGCCCCGATATAATTAGGGGTAATGAAGCTGTCAGCCCTTTTTCTTCTTTTCGCAGCCTGGAATCCGGCGTTCGCGCAGAACCGGGATGGCGAGTTTGTCAAGCTGGCGGACCGGTATTTCGACGAGGCGGTTTTCAAGTTCGATCCCGTGCAGGGGACATACGCCGGTTTCCATCAGTACGATCGTGAACTGCCCGCCGGCACGCGCGCCGAAATACAGGCACAGGTCGCGGCGCTCAAGCAGTTCGAATCGCAGGTACAGTCCTTCGATGCGCGTGGCCTTTCGGCTTCCGTCGCCGCCGATCGCGAATTGGTGCTGGCGCAGATTCGCGGCAGCCTGCTGGCTCTCGAGGAGATCCGCGCTTGGGAGAAGAATCCCGACAACTACTCTTCCGGGGTGACCAACGCGATCTTTCTGATCATGAGCCGCAGCTACGCGCCTCCGGCGGAGCGCCTGCAATCGGTGATCGCGCGCGAAAAGCTGATCCCAAGGGTCTTTCAGGCGGCCCGCGAGAACTTGAAGAATCCGCCGCAGATCCTGACTCAGGTGGCGTTGGAGCAACTGCCGGGGATCGAGGGGTTCTTCCATGACGACGTGCCGGCGGCGTTCAGACAGGTCACGGACAAAGCGCTGGTGGCGGAGTTTCAGAAGAGCAATCAGGCGGTGATCGATGCCCTGAAGGCTTACGAGAGCTGGCTGAAAACGGACCTGCTGCCGCGCTCGCACGGCGATTTCCGCATCGGCACGGAGAACTATCGCAAGAAACTGCTCTACGACGAGATGGTCGATTTGCCGCTCAATCGACTGCTCGAGGTGGGGATGGAGAATCTGCGGCGCAATCAGGAGGAGTTCCGGCGGGTGGCGCAGCAGATCGATCCCAAGCGGAAGCCGGAGGAGATCCTGCAGGAACTGGAGAACGATCACCCGGCCGGAGACAAGTTGCTGCAGTCGTTCCGTGACGTGCTGGGCGGGCTGCGGAGCTTCGTGGTGGCGCAGAAGATCATTACGATTCCGTCGCCGGTTCCGCCGATCGTGCAGGAGACGCCGCCTTTTGCGCGCGCGCTGACCACGGCTTCCATGGACACGCCCGGTCCTTACGAAAAAGTCGCGAAAGAGGCGTTCTTCAATGTGACGCTGCCCGAGGCCAGATGGGACAAAAAGCAGACAGAGGAGTATCTGCAGGGATTCAATCGCGGGACGATTGTCAGCACCGCGGTGCATGAGGTCTATCCCGGGCACTACACGCAATTCCTGTGGATCGGGAATGCGCCGTCCAAAGTGCGCAAGCTGATCGGGTGCAGTTCGAATGCGGAGGGATGGGCGCATTACAGCGAACAGATGATGCTCGACGAGGGCTACGGCAAGGGCGATCTGAAGCTGCGACTGGGGCAACTGCAGGACGCTCTGTTGCGCAATGCGCGATATATCGCCGGCATCCAGATGCACACCGGGAGCATGACTGTGGAGCAGGCGACGGAATTCTTCGTGAAGGAGGGGTATCAGGTGCGGCCGGTCGCGGAGAAGGAGGCGAAGCGGGGCACGTCGGACCCGACATACCTGGTTTACACGCTGGGCAAACTGCAGATTCTCAAGTTACGGGAAGATTACAAGAAGATGAAGGGCGGGAAATTTACTTTGCAGGAGTTTCACGATGCGTTCATGGCGCAGGGGTATCCGCCCATCAAGATTGTGCGCCGCGCATTGTTAGGGAACGACTCGCCGGTGCTGTAGGGGAATTCGGGAATTGCGTAGCCTGTCCCCAGAATAGGAGGGGCTCAGAATAGGAGGGGCTAGAACAGGTGGACCAGGGCGACGGCGGCGTAGCCGAGGGTGGTGCCGATCAGCGCGCCGGCAAGGACGTCGCTGAGGAAATGCATGCCGAGCAGTATGCGGGAAGCGGCGATACAGACGGCGCAGAAGATCAGGCCCACCGCGAGTCCGGGGTAGAAACGGCTCAAGGACATCGCCACAGCGCAGGCCGTAATCGTGTGGCCGGAGGGGAACGAGAACTGATCGGGCGGCAGGAGAGTCGCCCAGCAGTGCGGTTCGAGCGCGCAGGGGCGCCGGCGGCCGGTCGCTTTCTTGAGCTTCAGGAAGATCGCGATGCCGACTCCCGACGCAAGTGCGGCGGAACCGACCGCGAGGAAGCGAGTGCCGCCTCCGAATAACAGGATCATCACGCCGAGGGCATACCAGAACCAGCCGTCACCGCCGCGTGTGGCGCAGATCATCCAGACGCGAATCCAGCGAGGGGCGTACCAGCGGTTCACCCGGCGCATCAGACGCTGGTCGCGCTGATCGACAAACGTAAGCGCATTGGACAGCGTCATATCTCATATCTACGCCTGTTATCGCTACAATACGGTGAATCCTCGGAAAAACATAGGTTAAGCAGTACGTTTTGGTTCTATTCAGAAGTGAAGCGACATACCGAAGTCGGCAATCGGATGATTTCTTCCGCTAACACCGCCCAGTTCCCGTCCAGTTACAAAGTCCCGCAGTTCTCCGCGGACACTCAATAATCGGGTGAGCCGGAAATCGATCCCACATCCGAAATCGAAGGCGCCGTGATAGTTCGAGTTCCGGTAGCTTCGGACCACTGGACCCACATCTTCCTCCTCGACATCGAATCTCGCGAATCCGCCGCCCCCCGCCAAGAAGAGGGTTACGCGCCGCGCCGGCGAAAAGCTGAGGCGCAAGCCCGGTGTTTCGAACAGCGCGTTGTGACTAATCTGGAAGACACCCTGGCCGAGGTTGCTCCCAGAGCGACTCTCCGAGGTATTCGGGAATTCGAGCCACAGGTCTGCGAATGAAAAGGAGTGGATTGTGTGCGCAAAACTGCTTTGGATGCTCCAGTCGCTCGATATCTTCACAGTTGCCCCGGTAAGTCCGATCACCTGACTGCTTCCCAGCGAAAGAGACGCCAGAAAGCTCACATCGCTGTTCTGCGGCCCGGCGGGCTTTGGCTGTTGAGCTTCCAACGGGACGGCCAAGGTGAATGCCAGCAGCATCGGAATTGGTATGGATCGCATCACGGAAGGCCTCCTCAGGAATAGTAGGCGAGAGCCTGAACTGGAGCGACGTTTTTCCGATGAACGGTCGTAAATACCGGTGGATGGTCTCCTCTGCGCGGCCCCGTTCACGGGTCGTCGCAACCACCCATCCGATGGTCCTACCGCTCGTCGGAATGCGATTGTCGTTCGCGAATTGGCTCCCCTATACTGAAGCTCGGAACAGGCAGAATGCGGCGCGCGGTTGCAATCATAGTGGTATTCGCGATGTGCGGTACGCAGCTCTACGCGTCCGAAGGCAGTTCCTGGAACAAGCTGCGCTATGCGGGTGGCACCGTTCAGGTAAAAGTCAATCCCTACGACTACAACACTACGCTCAAGGTCACCAGCGACGAAATCACCTTGAGCTTCACACACAGCAAAACCGTAGTACGCATCAAGCCCGACCAAGTCACCAGCCTCAGCTATGGACAGGAGGCCCATCGGCAGGTCGCCGATGTGGTGGCGCTCAGCCTGGTGCTGACCCCGCTCGCACTGTTCGGGCTGTTGCACGTCAGCAAAGACCACTTCGTCGGGATCGTCTATCATACAGAAGACGGGAAGCCCGCCGCGGTTCTCCTCGAGGCCGACAAGACCAATTATTGGCTCATCTTGCAGGTTTTGAAAGGCGTCACCGGCAAACCTGTAGACAAAGCACCTTAAACGCCGTGGAGTCTCATGCTGGGCTATAAGCTTCTCTATCTCGCCTCGCTGATCACCTTCACCTTCGGTGCGCTCACGTTTTCCGTATTGACCCTCTACTACTGGCGCATGCGGCGGCTGCACCAGCAGCGCGGGCGGCAGGTGGCGCTCCCCGCTTTGACTCTGGTCTGTGCCGCGGCGTTCCTAATGAACCTGGTATTGCGGATCGGCGATGCATTGCACTCGGATGCCGGCTGGATCACGGGCCTCACTTTGTCACTGGTGATCGTGACCGGTGTCTTGCCGCCGCTGCTGTTCCATTTGATCTATAGCCAGGAATCCAGCGCCTTGCCGGCCCGGAGGATGTGGCCCTGGTTGCTCGCCACATTCTACGGACTCAGCATTTTCACCGCTCTGATCAGAGGACTGGAAGACACGGAGATCCTGGCCACCGGTTGGGGCGAACTTCTCGACCAAGTGCCACCCTTGATGCTCGGCGCCGCGGGTGCGCTGGGACTAGCGGCACAGTTTCTCTCGCGGCGGGCTTTGAACCCGCTCGAGCGCCATCATCGCGCGTGGAATCGCGTGCTGCTCTGCCTGACGCTCCTGTGCGCCGCGGCCAATCTGGCGTGGCCGGGCTCGCTGGTGAGCCTGTTCCCGGATTACCTGGTCCTGAGCTTCTTCTGCGTGACGCTATATTTCCAGGAAAGGCTGATTTTTTTCGATCTGCTCATCAAACGCGGCGCGTTCTTTGCGGTCGCCCTGGTGGGCCTGACCCTTTTCTTCGCTTTGGCCACTCGCATCTTCGAACGCTTGCCCGTGGACTGGAGCAGACCGTGGATCTGTGCACTGCTGCTGTTGCCATTCTGGCTGATGGGGCCGTGGATTTATCGCCGTCTGGAGCAGTCCATCGACCACGTGTGGCTGCGCCGACGATACTCTCCCGCCGACGCCGAGCGGCAATTCATCCACGAGATTCAAGCCGCGGCCACAGACGACGACCTGCGGCAACGCGCCGCCGCAAGCCTCAGCGACATCTTCCAAACCAAGGCGGAGGTGGGTTTCACCGCGGAGAGGAGTGGCGATGGCCTGGTGGACGGGAGCCTCTGGTGCGACCTGGAACAGAATGACGGGCGCATGGGATGGATCGCTCTCGATGCGCGGCCGAATTCGATTCCTTACCTCAGCGACGATCGGCGATTACTGCAATCGCTGGCGCGCACTCTAGGCGTGGTGCTCGAAAATGTCCGCTTCCGGCAGCAGCGGCTGGCGCAGGAGGAACGCGAGCAGCAGCTTCGCTGGCTGGCCAGCCGCGCCGAATTGAAAGCGCTCCGCGCACAGATCAATCCGCACTTCCTCTTCAACGCACTAAACGCAATCGCGGGTCTGATCACCGTACAGCCTCAACTGGCCGATGAGACCGTGCAGCAACTGGCGGAAGTTTTCCGGTACACCTTGCGCAAATCGGAGAAGGAGTGGGTGCGCCTGGACGAGGAAGTGGAATTCGTCAACGCCTATCTTCAAGTGGAGCGGGCGCGCTTTGGCGAGCGGCTGCAAATCGAAGTGGTGGTGGACCCAGAGGCGGGCGCCGTCCCGGTACCGTCCATGACAATCCAGCCGCTGATCGAGAACGCGATCAAGCACGGCGTGTCCGCACTCGAAGGACAGGGGTCAATTCGCTTGCGCGCTGCGATTCAAGGCGAGCTGCTGTGCGTCGAGGTGATCGACAACGGTCCAGGGTTTCCGGGGGATTTCTCGCTGACAGACGCGGAGAGCGCGCAGGGACACGGACTGCGCAACGTAATCGAAAGGCTGACTCGTTATTTTGGCGATGCGGCCCATTTATGTTGGGAGTCGGGAAACCGTAATACGCGTGTCTGGATTACCATTCCAACATCGCCGGCGCCGGTTGCGGGGCTCTCCCAGGCGGCGCTCTCCGCGGGGAGGATCTCGTAATGCGCGTGCTGATTGTAGATGACGAGGCGCCGGCGCGTGTGCGGCTTCGACAACTGCTGTCGGCTCATGCGGACGTGGAAGTAGCGGGAGAAGCCGAGACCGGGACGGAGGCGATGAAGCTGGCAGAAGAGCTCAAGCCCGAAGTGCTCCTGCTCGACATTCAAATGCCGGGTTGCAGCGGCATCGATGTGGCAGCCTGCCTCGCCCAGCCGCGGCCACGGATTGTCTTCTGCACCGCCTTCGAACAGCACGCCGTGGATGCCTTCGAGTTGAATGCGGTGGACTATCTGCTGAAGCCCATCAGCCGGGTGCGCCTCGCACAGGCTCTCGACCGGATCCGCTCCCTGGCGGCGGCCAGTGCGGATTCGGCAGTGGACCGCACGGTCCGCAGCCAGACTTTCAGGCCGGTTCGCTTTCTGGTTCGCAACGGCGCGCACTATACGGTGGTGGGCGAAGCGCGAGTGCTGTACTTCGCTTCTGAGGAGGGGTTGACGCGGTTGGTTGCCGAGACCGCGCAGTACTGGATGGATCCTACACTCAACGAACTCGAAGAGCGATTAGATGCGACACGTTTTTTTCGCATTTCGAGAGCGGCGTTGATCAATCTCAATGCAGTGATGGAAGTGTTTCCGCTGCCTGGCGGTTCAGGCGAAGTACTGTTGAAGAACGGGCAGCGCCTGGAAGTAAGCCGCCGGCGTTTCCGCGATCTGCTGCAATCGCTGGAAGGGCGCCGGTAAGCGGAGTGACGCAGCGAAAAGCGTCGACAAAAGTGTCGACGCGGCAACAGGAGTGTTTGCGCCACCGGTTGCCCGCGAAGACCTTGATACGCCGCTTCTCACGTTTCTCAAATCCACCCACTATAATGAGAGACGTGGGTACTTACGCCCATAGACAGGAAACCAGGAATGTCCTCCGAGCAATCCGACAGCTCGACACAGACACTCGCGACGATCCTGGCCGTCGACGATGACCGATCGGTTCTTGGTTTTCTCGATCAGAGTCTCCGGATGGCCGGCTACAATGTCCTGCTGGCGGACAGTGGATGGAATGCGATCGAAGTTTATGAGAAGGCCAAGGAGCACGTTCATCTGCTGCTCACCGATGTCATCATGCCAGACCTGACCGGGCCTGTGGTAGCGGAGCGCTTGCGCTCCGTCCAGCCGGATCTGCGGGTATTGTTCATCTCGGGTTTTCACGATGCCGATGTGGTGCAGCGCTTCGTCATGCGAAAGGGTTTCACGCTGCTGCCCAAGCCTTTCACCTTGGACGGTCTGCTGCGCGTGGTGGAACAATCGCTGAGTGCCAGTCCGCGTTAGGCGTTCGAGTCCGCCTTAAGCGTCCGATATAATCACACTGATCCTTCCAGGAGGTCCTTGTGATGGTGCGATCCACGATTCTGATGGTCACCGCCGCTCTGTGTGCGGCCTGGGCGCAAACGGTTCCCAACCCCACCCCGACGGCCCCGCCGCCCGGCCGCGGCGGATTCGGCCCGCCGATCAAATCCCCGGAAGTCTCCGCGGACGGCCGGATCACGTTTCGTCTGCGTGCGCCGAATGCGAAGGAAGTCTTCGTGACCGGAATGGGACAGCGCCTTGCGATGCAGAAGAACGAACAAGGCATCTGGACCGCGACGACGGATCCGATGAAGCCCGACATCTATTCGTATTCGTTCTCGGTGGACGGAGCCACTTTCACTGACCCGGCGAACGGGCAGTTCAAAACTTCCTATAACAGCGCGGGCCAGAGCGTGGTGCACGTGCCCGGGACGGTAAGTTGGGAGCCGGCTCCCGGCGTGGCGCGTGGTGCGGTGACGCGGCACTTCTATCACTCGGCGGTGGCCGGCGACGATCGTGATTTCTGGGTCTACACGCCTGCCAATTACGATCCCAAGCGCAAAGAACCTTATCCCGTGCTTTACCTGCTGCACGGCCTCGGCGACGAATCCAGTTCGTGGACCGGCGTGGGAGCGGCGAACGTGATTCTCGATAACTTGATTGCGGAAGGCAAGGCCAAGCCGATGATCATGGTGAATCCGCTGGGATACGGAACGGCGGGAGGAGGAGCAGGTCCGACGGACATGCTCGAATTTTTCGCCAAGGCCCTGGTGGATGAGGTGATGCCGCAGGTGGAGAAGGCGTACCACGTGTCGAAAGATCGCAACCAGCGCGCCATCGCGGGGCTGTCGATGGGAGGAGCGGAAGCTACCTTCACCGGCCTCAATCATCTGGATAAGTTCGCGTGGATCGGTTCTTTCAGCGGCGCATATGTCATGTGGCCGGGCGCCAATGGACGACGGCCCGCCGGCGGGCCACCGGCTGGCACGATTTCCCCGGGAGGTCCGGCGGTTGTGGGCGGCGTGGGGGCGCCGGCGAATCCGACCGCGCCTCGAGGAGGGCGCGGCACGCCGACCATCGACTCCGAAATCATGCCGAAGGACTTTCCGAATCTGAGCGCCAAATCGAATTCGCAGATTCGTCTGCTCTGGATCGCGTGTGGCACGGCGGACAGTCTGATCGGGGTCAACCGGCAGTTCAAGGAATGGCTCAAGTCGAAGGATGTCCATTTCAGCGAACTGGAGGTGCCGGATGTGGCTCATGTGTGGCCGCTCTGGCGTCAGAATCTGACGGACTTCGCACCCTTGTTGTTCCGGTAGCAGGCCGATCACGGATTCAATCCGGACCTACGTCCTCACCGTGAGCGTATCGGTCGGCAACACACAACCCCGGCACACCGGCAGGATACGACAGCAAGCCGAGATGGCATACATCACGGGCTCAACGGCTACAGGGAAATCCGGGTATCCTTGCCATCGCCGTCGTTAACAATCCGCCATTAACCAACGTAAACACTGCGCGCAACGATCCTCGGCCCTAATCGAAAGCCTGATGACGTTTCCGCGCAGAGTCAGCGCTCAAGATTTCGACGTGCGAATCCCTCTGCTCGCCGGCCGCACTTTTAGCGATGTGGACCGGGCCGGCGCACCGCTGGTCGCCATGTCACAATCAGACACTCACGCGGCACCTGTTCCCAGGGCGCGATCCCTCGGGACCACAACATCCAGGATCCTGGCGCTGACGCGTCTGTTACCGTGGTCGGCGTGGCAAAGACTCTCCGCAGATGAGCTTTGAGCGCCCTGCGCAGGGCGAATTGTACCAATCGTACCAGCAATATATTTTCGCCGTATTCATATCGACGATCGTAGTACGGACACACGGCGATCGAGAGAAGTCGGAATTCGCGTGGCGTTAGGCGCCACCATGACGGATGTCGTAAGAACGGTGCTGTGGGATGCCTCGCGGCCTCTGCTATGCGGGCTTGCGGCAGGAGTAGTCGCGGCGGTGTTTCTGTCCCGTTTTCTAACGAGCCTCTTATTTGAAATCCGGGGATACGATCCGGCCAGCTATGCGGGCGCGAGCTTGTTTCTGTTGGTGGTGGGGGCGTTGGCGTGCTTGTGGCCCGCCTGGAAGGCGGCAGTGCGAAATCCTGTGGAAGCGCTACGAGAATAGCTCTGCCGAGCTAAGAGGCACCCGTACTGCCGCTGTCCACGCGACGGCCACCACCTGCTGTTTTCTTTCGTTTGCGGACGGGGCGGCTGCTTGCGGGAAGCTCGCCCATCCACTCCTGCTCCCTGCTCCGATGTTTGCCCGCTTCCTGCAACCGCTCCAGGCTGGAGATGGCCGCGTTGAGGTTCTCGAGTTCCTCGTGAAGCTGTTGCAAAACTTTGGCGAGATCCATCGATGAGGCCCTCCTGCAGAATAGTACGTTTCCGTCCGAAAACAAATCAGAAGATGCTTAGATCCCATCGGGAATTCCCAGCATCAAGGACCCCGGCGACCCGTCGGATCGCCCGGAAAAAGTGAACGTTAGTACGTTCACACGGTTGGGTGAAGCAGGGCGTCCTCCTGCATGGCTGCGGGATCGGTGTAGGTTTGCAGGGAATCAAGGGATTCGAGCACGCGCTCTAACAGGCTGTCGGTCTGGGAAACCGTGGTCTTGAGGACTTCGATGGAGTGGGCCTGCGTGGTCAGCCGGTCGTCAAGCGAAGCCATGGTTTTAGACAGCAATTGCTCCATGGCGGAGACGATTTGTGCCGTGGAAGGAACTTCCGCCAGTTTACCCGCATGCACTTCCAAACGTCCTTCGATCTGGGTGAAGCGATCTGCGTTGGCCGACTCCTGTGCGGCCAGGCGGTTTTCGAGCCGGGAAATGGAATTTTTCAATTCTTCGGTGACCGCCGGGTCGAGGGAGGTTGGAGTGCGTTCCCGGCGGGACAGCGTGAGTGCACCCGCCGCCACCCCCGCGAGGAAGATCGCTACCCTGGGAACGATGTTGATAGCTTTTTCCATCGGTGATTCACTTATAACTCGAATCCGGAAACCTATGCAAGTCCTAGGGTTAGTAATCGGGGTACTAGGTACGTACCCTGTTGCCGACCATCACGGACAATTGGCATTCTGGCTAAGGTATCATCCGCCACAATAATAGGAGACGTCTGGTTGACCCATGGTCGCGAATTCGGTTTCGTCCTAAGGGCGCCTGCCGAATCGGTGCTCTTCCTGGAGTGCGACCGTCAGGGTCAAGTGCTCTGGTTGAGCGAGGGTGCACGCGCAGTTCTCGCGAACCCTGGCAACCTGGTAGATGCCATTCCGGCCGGAGATCCCACGGGAGCGATCGGATTGCTCCGCCTGACTTCCGTGGCGTACTTTTTTCGGCTGCTGGAGCGGGGAGACAGGGTATTACTAGGCGTGAAAGTCACCCAACTGGAAGACGCGCAGAACAATCACGACACCGGGTTAATGCGGATTCAAAGCAACCTGCTGCGGCACTGCTTCCGCTTGCAGCATGTGGAGCGAGACCTGTCGACTCTGGCCCGCCAAAGGCGGCGCGGCGGAGGACGGCCTTCTGTGGTTCAAATTGAGCGTGAGCGCCAGCGTCTGGGCAGGGAGCTGCACACCGGCGTGGGCCAGATTCTCGCCGCCATCCGCTTGCAGTTGGAGATCATCGGCGCACAGGTGCCGGAACCGTCACCAACCGTAAAGGACGCGCTGGGCCGCATCTCACTCCTGTCCAACGAGGCTTTGGAACAAGTGCGGTCAGTCTCCCGCCGATTGCACCCGCCTGAATGGCAGCGGTTGACGCTCGAAAACGCCCTGCGTCAACTGTGGGACCTGAGCGGGATTCCGCAGCGTTACGAGGCTACGCTAAACATTGCGGCGCTACCGCACGAACCCACTCTCGAAGTGAAGGTTCTGATGTACCGCGCGGCACAGGAGGCTTTATCGAACCTGGCGCGCCATTCGCAGGCGACCAAGATCGACCTGTCGCTCCACCTCATCGGTGAGTCCGTGGTTTTGAAGATCCAGGACAATGGCGTCGGGTTCGACGTTCGCCGGCAATTTTCAGCCCCACCCAATGTGGCATCCGGAATCGGCTTGCGCTCCATACGCGAGCAGGCCGCTTCGGTTGGCGGTAAGTTTGTCATTGACAGCAGCCCGAGTGGCACTACACTGGAAGTTTCCGCGCCATTCTCCCGGACACTCCCGTGACCCAATCTATTTCGAAGGAACAGCATGCAGGACGCTAAGCAGATTACAGTGATTCTGGCGGACGATCACGCCATCGTGCGAGAGGGAATCGCAGCCTTGTGCGAGAGTAACGGCCTGCGAATACTCGGCCAATGCTCCGACGGCGCCGCGGCGCTGGATATGGTCAATTCCCTGCGGCCCGACTTCGCCATTCTCGATCTGCAAATGCCCGGGATGACGGGCGTCGAAGCCATCCGCCGGCTGCGCCAGGCCGGGTGCGCGGCGAAACTCATGATCCTCTCGATCAGCCGGGAAGAGGGCACAGTGATGGAGGCTTTACGCGCGGGAGCCGATGCCTACCTTCTGAAGGACGGTCCTTCGCGGCATCTGCTCGACGCCATCAGTTTTGTTCGCGACGGAGGGATTTATGTCTCGCCGTTGCTCAAGGGAGCGGGCATGTTCACGAAGCCCGGCCAGAGCCAGGTAGAGGATCCAGTGGCTTCCCTGAGCCCGCGCGAGATGGAGGTCTTTTCCTACCTGGTGAACGGGCTGCGGGCGAAGGATATCGCGGACCTGCTGGAGATCAGCCCAAAGACGGTGGACACCTATCGGGCCAGCCTGATGCGCAAACTCAAGGTCCACGACCTGGTTGCGTTGGTGAAGTTCGCGATCGAACGGAACCTTACGACCACTTCCTGATGGGAACGCATTGCGCCGGACCCTTGCGGAGCGGAAACCGCCGATAGTTCTCCAGAGAACGGATTAATTCGTCAACGACAGCCTTGCGTGAGTAGAGCCGCTCGAGAGCGCGGTTGCGCAACTCGTCGCTCACTTGCTTCTGGCGGTCCCAATCTTTCAAGTCAGACATCGGCATAAATCGGATCCGGAAATTCCCTTACTCGCAGTTTGCAAGCATTTTTCTGGCGAGGGAAACAACTCAGGATATCTTCAGAAAATCAGTAAATCAAGCATTAGTCAGGAAAGTCGTACTAACTTTTTGCACTTCTTCGGTACTAGCCGAAAATGTCTCACATCGCGAATCATATCGTGCTACGATATATCTAGGAAGGGCCTTAATCTGTGACATCCCGCGATCTCTCCGTCTCCGACTACCAAGCCTTGGCCGGCCTGCGTTTTCAGATCCGGTGCTTTCTGCGGTTTAGCGAAACCGCGGCTCGCGCGGAGGGTCTGGAGCCCCAGCAGCACCAACTGTTACTCGCGATTCGCGCCATGGACCAACAGGGCGGACCCACTATCGGTCATTTAGCCGACCACTTACTCATTCAGCACCACAGCGCGGTCGGTTTGATCGATCGGTTGGCCTCTCACGGACTGGTGGAGCGCGCCCGCAGTGAGGCGGACCGCCGCCAGGTTCGAATCCGTTTGACTGTCGAGGGTGAAGAGAAATTGAGGCGGCTGACGGCAGAGCACCGTTCGGAATTGCGAAATTCCGGGCCGCTTCTGGTGGCCACATTGGGCGCATTGTTGGAGGGTCTTTCCAAAACTGAGGAGGGCAATGTTTCCGAAACTGAAGACTGCCGTGCATAGAATGTCGAAACCGGCGCAAGCGGTGGGACCCGCGCATCTGGGTGACTTCACGATCACTCCCCGAGTGCTTTCCATTTCGTGTCTCGCGATTGGGATCGGGTTCATCAGTTCGTACGTGGCGTATGTCCTGTTGAAATTGATCGGGCTCTTCACCAATCTCTTCTTCTTTCACCGGTGGAGCACCGCCATGGTTTCTCCCGCCGACAATCACCTGGGAGTGTGGGAAGTGGCAGTGCCGGTGGTTGGCGCGCTGGTGATCGGGTTGATGGCGCGATACGGGTCGGACCGCATTCGCGGCCACGGCATTCCGGAAGCCATCGAAGCGATTCTGATCAATGGCAGCAAAGTGGAACCCAAGGTGGCCATATTGAAGCCGCTTTCGAGCGCGATCTCGATCGGCTCGGGCGGTCCGTTCGGCGCAGAGGGGCCAATCATCATGACTGGGGGAGCCATCGGATCGATGATTGCGCAGCTTTTTCGCCTTACCAGCACCGAGCGCAAGACGCTGCTGGTGGCGGGCGCCGCGGCCGGCATGTCGGCGACTTTCGCCTCGCCGGTGGCGGCGGTGCTTCTGGCTGTGGAACTTCTGCTGTTCGAATGGAAGCCGCGCAGCCTGATTCCCGTGGCCTTGGCCAGCGTGACCGCGGGTGCGGCGCGCCGTTACATCCTGGGCTTGGGACCGTTGTTTCCGGTTCCGGCGCACCCAGTCTTCATCGGTCCGCAAGGGCTGGCAGGATGCGTCGTAGCCGGGATCCTGGCGGGCGCACTTTCGGCATTGCTCACGGTTTCGGTGTACGCCGCAGAGGATCTTTTCGGCAAACTGCCGATTCACTGGATGTGGTGGCCTGCCTTGGGCGGACTGGCGATCGGCTTGGGCGGGCTGATCTTTCCGCAGGCATTGGGGGTTGGTTACGACACGATTGGCGCTCTGCTGCAAGGTGATGTTCCACGGAATCTGATCCTGGGAATTCTGCTGGTGAAATCCGCAATCTGGGCGATCTCGCTGGGCTCCGGGACGTCGGGAGGCGTATTGGCGCCGCTCTTGATGATGGGCGGAGCGTTGGGCGGACTGGAGGCTATGGTCCTGCCGCACGAAGGTGCGGGGTTCTGGCCGCTGGTGAGCATGGGCGCAATTCTCGGCGGGACGATGCGTTCTCCTTTCACCGGTGTAGTGTTTGCGCTGGAGCTGACTCACGACGTCAACATGCTGCTACCGCTCCTGCTGGCGGTCACGATCGCGCATGGCTTCACGGTGCTGACGCTGCGGCGTTCCATCCTCACGGAAAAGGTAGCGCGGCGCGGCTATCATTTGAGCCGTGAGTATACAGTGGATCCGCTGGAGATTCTATTCGTGCGGGAAGTGATGCGCACCAATGTCGTGGCGCTGCCGGCGACAATGTCCACGGCCGAGTTGGCGGCCTCGCTGCAGTCGAACCATCATCGGCGCGGGCAGTGGCTCTACCCTGTGATCGATGCCGATCAGACCTTGCGGGGCGTGATCACGCGCAATGCCCTGCAGCACTTGCAGCGTGATGGGGGCTCACCGGACCGGCCGCTTGCAGACGTTGCCAATCGCGAGCCGCTGGTGGCGTACGCCGGAGAACCTTTGCGGGTGGTGGTGAATCGAATGGCCGAAAGCGGGCTGACCCGCTTTCCGGTTTTAGAACGGGGAGACTCCAGGAAGTTGGTCGGAATGGTATCGCTCGACGATCTGCTGCATGCGCGCACGCGCTCGATCCAGGAAGAGTCGCAGCGCGAACGCGTGCTCCGGCTGCGTGTTCCATTTGCTGTTCGTGAGTGACCAGGTTTCGAAGAAGAAGACCACTCCCTCACGGTCGCGGCTCGTAAGTTCGCGATACGGGCGACTGCGAGGCGCGCGCGTGAGCAAGCGACCTTGACTGCTTCGCGGCGTGGCGGCAACGCTCCCTCACGGTCGCGGCTCGTAAGTTCGCGATACGGGCGCTTGCGAGCCGCGCGCGTGAGCAAGCGACCTTGACTGCTTCGCGGCGTGGTGGCAACGCTCCCTCACGGTCGCGGCTCGTAAGTTCGCGATACGGGCGCTTGCGAGCCGCGCGCGTGAGCAAGCGATGTCCCATCGCTACGTTGGGCAGTCGGATTTTCCCAGCTCATGGCATGGCTCGTCATCAGAGAGTCGGGGGCGCAGCGGGAGTTACGGGCATGTCAACGAGGCGCGCCCGTGTCAGAGAGTCGCGGGCGCTTCAGGAATTCGCGGGCGTGTCCGCAATCCGTGTGCGGCGACAAGTGACGGCCACTAGGTGCGCACACGCAGACGCCACGCGATGAAGACCAGAAGTGAACCGATAAACAGCAGTGCCAGGGTGCCGGGTTCGGGCACGACGGAGAACTCCGTCACTAAACCTTCGGTGTCGTTTACCGAAGCAGTCGGGGAGCCGATGTCGCCGTGAACGCGCGAGACGGAATCTCCGAAATCGAACTCGGAGTCGAAGCCGCCTGCCAGGCCGGAGGGAGTTCCCGAGTTGTTCTTCACATCCAGCAGCAGATTTCCGTTGCCAGGGTTGTAGAAGAACGGAGTCATAAAATTGATGACGATATCGAAATCCTTCGGTCCTCCGGCGGGACCGGTATTCGCACTCGACAACGTCAAGGGGCCACTATAGACGACTGTGTTATCGGGCCCGACGTTATCGGCGAAGGTATCGCTCAATGCATCGGGGGCCGCCTGCGTGGTCGACAGGTCGATCTCAATATTGGCAATCGATAGCGAGAACATCTCACCCAGGGGGCCATCCGGTCGAAAAGCGATCGAATCGATCAACCCGGCACCGGGAAACTGGTCGGCGGCGTACACCTGCTGGTAGCGCATGGGGTCGATGCTGTCGAACGGGAAGTTGTTGTTAGCATTTCCTTCCGTATTGGCAAGAGAATTGGGGACCACCACGGATGCTTGCGACACGGCGGCACAACTGAGAAACAGTACGAGGGAACACAGGTAGCGCATATTCTTTTCTTCACTCCGGCGGCCAGTCGAGTGGCAAGCCTAGGTGAAAGTAACATTTTCGGCTTTGAGGTAACTGTACAAAAGTGACCAGGGAAAGTACGGGCGCGGCGGCCGTGGTGCGATTACTCCCGCACTGGGCTTCGGGTTTGTGATCTAACACGAACTTAAGCTGCGCACGAGTCCCTGAACGCGTAGCTTTCGAGCAAATCTAGTGCAAGATGGTAATCGACCGTACGTAAGCCTGACGTGCCGGACCACCTCGAGGTCGCGAGATCACCGACTTGGTCCCAAGTTCTATGGGATTACTCAGAAGCCGCCAATAGAGGGAACACGTCGCGTTCCTCTTCGATGATGTTGTGCTGTGCGATGGCGAGAAACCGGCGCGCCAGTGCCAACATGTCACGATCGTGTCCCTCGATCCTCGCTTCCTCGAATCTTTGTGCGGCCTCACACGCCTCTTCGTGCTGGGCGACCATCTTCGCCGCCAATTGCGGCTCATGACGCGCGAAATCGCGCAGCAATGGCTCCTCGCCGAGATAGTGCTCGCGCGCGAGGCTGGCGGCCGATGTCAGAGTCCCGGCGATGTCTGCCTTCGTGGCAATCGCAGTTTCCAGGGCGTCGAGATGGCGCTCCAGAATCCGGTGATCCCGGCACGACGCAACGCTATCGTACATAGACTTGGAAGGGCGCCCAGTAATAGGGCTTGTGCCGGGCGTCGTGCGAGTGGAGGAACTGCAGCTTCACCTCACGCAATGCCTTCGCTGGATCCATTCCCTTCGCCACTCGTTGATACAGCGGTTGCATGAAGAGGGCGGTGGATCGATCACTGACATCCCAAAGTGAAGCCACTACGTTGCGAGCACCTGCGCTGAGAAAGGCAGAGGCAAATCCGACCAAACCTTCGCCGGCGTAGGTGCGTGCGCCCGCACTGCTGCAGGCTGAAATGGTGACCAAGTCGGCAGAGAGCGGGATCTCCTGGACCTCGCGTGCGTACAACTTGGACGATTCGGCGCCCTGCGAAAGAAGGACAGCGGAGTCGAAGGGGCTATCCCGATTGGCTACCGCATGCGCGGCGAAGTGGATTGCGCCAAACTGGAACGGCTTGGCAGCGCGATATCCTTCGGGCTTGGCGTTCTCGCCGATTCTGACAGTGGCATTCTTGCCGTATAGTTCGGCGATCCCGTTAATCTCGTTGTGTGCGTTCGGCAATTGGGCCGTGGCGTTCAGCGCAGGATCCCCAATCAGCAGAATCGAACGACTGGCGCCAGCGGTTGGGCGCCGCTGGCGCAAGAGGGCGAGGGACGGAGCGACAGTCACGATTGCATCTTCAATCCAATATTTGCCCGTAGGCGCGATCAGGGTCTCGAAATTCAGTTGGTGCAGGCAGCCATCGGGAACCACTACAACGCGAGATCCGGGCAGGAGGAGTTTTTGCGCGGGCGCGACCAGAAGCTCATAAAGTCTGCGCGCGAGCGACTCGTCGGCATTTTCGTCCGTGACGCTTTTCGAATACCGTTCCACCATTTCGCGAATATGGTCTTCCCGGCCCAGAGGAATTGCCTGCGAGTCATTTGCGGTAGTGACCCAAAGGTATGACTGTGACGGCGCGAGCCAGTACGAAAGCAAGACCGACCCCGTGCGGCGCGCCACGGATGAGAAATCCTCCCCTTCGGAACCGGTTCCCAACTTCTCGGCAAGCAGGCGGGCACGGCGCGATTCGACGAATTCCAGGGCGTCTCGCTTGCGGCCCTGGGCCATCAGAAAGTCGACATACTCATGGTTGAAGTGGGTCAGACGGCTGGGAAACGTCAATTTGGATTGGCTGTTGAGGAGCGTCGACCAAGAATCGTCCAAAATGCCGATGGCCGCGCGATATTCCCGCTCTGCACGCTCCGGGTCGCCCTTCCGGTCGTATAGCTCGGCGAGCCCCTCGTGGATTTCCCATTGCCGGTCCGGGTCGTCGGGATCGGATTTGAGAGCATCCACCAGGTATTGTTCCGAGGCATCATAGTTGTTCTTATCGAGAGAGATTTGGGCCGCGTTGAGCAAAGGGAGGACGTTTACGACGGAACTGTTGAGCCTTGACTGCAACTCGAGGGCCTGGCGGTTATACGAGTCGGCAGACCGGAAATCGCCGATTGCGAGGTAAGTCGAAGCGATATTAGTCAACCAGAGCGCCTTTGCCGCTTGCAGATGGTGACTCTCCGCGAGGGTGAGAGCCCGCCGGTAGTTCGAGAGGGCGCCTTGATAATCCTGGCGGGAATAACGGGCGCTCCCCAGGTTACCCACAGCGATCTGTTGATCGTCCCACAGCCCTAGCTTCTCGAAACGAGGCTCGGACTCGGAAAAGTATTTCTCTGCTCTTTCAAAATCTCCCAAACGGTAATAGCACCATCCCATGTTATCGATGGTCTTAGCCGTGGCTCGGAGGTTGTTAGAGTCCTCGGAGACTTGACGCGACTGCTCGAACCAGAGCAAAGCCTCGTCATAGCGATAGCTTCTCAACATCAGGTAACCCAGCGTGCCCAATACGGCAGATTGCCAATATGGGTCGTGGCGCCGTTCGGTTATGGCTGCCGCTTCCCGCAACTCCGATTCCGAAAGTTCGAATTTGCCGGATTCCACGAGAAGGGGGGCACGTCTCACTTCGATTTCGGGGAGGAGGTCTTCCAAGGACAAGGCCCTGCTCCTTCGCAGGGCCACGTCCAGTAGTCCAATTGCCTCGACATTGTTGCGGGCGATCTGCGCGCGGTCTTTCAACAAGCGCACTTCGAGGTGATCCCGGTCGGGGACGCTTGAAGAGGGAGACGACTGCAGTCCTGGAAGAGCCGCCTGAATGTCGCCGCGCGCCAGCGAAATCTCAGCATGCAGCAACAGAAAATTCCAATACCAAGCGGTTTCCGGGGAGTTGCGCCACGCCGCCGCACCGGCCTCGGCTTTTTTCAGAGCCTCGGAAAAATTGCCCGCCTTAAAAGCGGATTCAGCCTGAGCGTAGACGGCCGCGGGATTGCGGTGTGCCTCACCGGCGCAACCGGTCCACACCAGGAGACCCAGGAGTAAAAACGCAAAGACCTTATGGGTACGTGTGCCCGTTGCCTCCGACGTCGCCGAAATTTCCATCGCCTTCCACTTCGCAGCCAAACTCCACGCGCAGCATCACCAGCCTGCGCTCCGCGCTGGAAATCATTATCTCACCCAGATGGATTGAGCCGAAGTCGGGAAACTGGATCACATTTTCCGGTAGTTCGCTTTTGCCCCACTTCACGTGTTTCACGATCGACGTGTAGATCCGTTGGCCGTCAGCGGAGATCCGGTACGGTTTGCGGCTCAAACACCCGGTAGCCGCTTTCGAATGTGTGTCCCATTCCGTCAAAATACCGTTATCCAGCTCAAAATCGACTAATTGCCCGCCCACTTTGAGGTTTTCAAAATAGCTTCCCAAAGTCTGGAAAGTAGCCTCGCGGCCATCTTCGAAATGGTGGGAAGCGAAACGGGCCACCAGCCGGTCGCAGGTAACAACACTGTGGATGTTCAACCCCTGGATCTCAGTGGTTACCAGCGAATTCCAGGAACCGACCAGGCGAGGATCATCTTCGCGCGTATCCAACGGCAGGTCTGCGAGGCTCGCGGGGGGCCGATAGGATCCGAGAGTCTGGCTGTAGGCCGTTCGGAACCTTACTATGTTGCGATGATTGAAGTTTTCGGTAAACCCGGTGCTTTTCCCGCCGTGGAGCGCCATGGCGCAACTGGCCTGCGCTTCCATGTGCTCCGCGTGCGGTTTGGTGAAGGTCCCGGCTGCCCCAACAGCATGGGCTTTGTAGAGGAATCGTGTGCTTTGCTGCCTGAACATGCGCTCTCCATCTAGTGGATTTCAAATTTGTACTGGGCCAGAATCTCTCCGGCACCCCCATTGGAGGCACCGCGGACCGAAACCGTGTAGGGACCCGGCGGGAAGTCCTCGCGTTGTAACTCGATCAGAGCCGGCTCGTCCGCCATCGGGGCCTCTACTATCGGCGATGCCATTACTCTACCGCCAGCGTCGGCGATTGTGCACTGGTAGGAAGCCTCTTTTTTATCGGAAATAATATCGAAGCGCAGGCTGACCAAACCGGAACCCTTTTGAATCTGGGCAACGTCGCCAACCCCTCGAGTGATATCTCGCAATCTGACCGATATGGCACCCTGGGCGATTGGCCGCGCGGCAATCTGCCGTCTGAGGCTTGGGATCTCGAACCCTGCCTGGTATGCGACCACGCCCATGAGGAGCACGGAGGCCGCCACCGGCACCAGGGACGGGAAGCTCCACGAGAGGAGGCGGCGGGGTTCGCGTGCGTGCGCAAATTGTTCGGGGTCGCGCAACAGTTCCCGGGCGTTGGCCCGGAACCGGGCGCCTTCCCGCACGTCGCGCGCACAGTCCGGACAGATAAAGAAATGCTCTTCGAACTCGTTGCGCTCATCCTGGGGCATCTGCCCGAGTAGATATCGCTCGACAGCCTGAGTTTCCGCTGCGCGGTGGTGTTCCATTACGTCCATTCCTGGTTAAAAGTGAACGGACGGTTCCGAACGTTTCGCTTTCATGACGTTTTTCTCGCCGATTGTGACTTACTTTTGTTCATAGCCTGACGAAACTGGGCTCGTGCACGGAACAGCAACACCCTCAGATAATTCTGATCCACCTTGAACTGTTGGCAAACCTCCTCATTGGAGCGCTCCTCCAGAAACACCGCGGAAAGCAATTGCCGATTCTTAGGAGTCAGCTTGGCAAGCACCGCGCGCACTTGCACGGCCTCCTCGCGAGAGACCAACTCCTGTTCGCAATCGGCGCGCTCGTCGGCGGCTTCGGGGGCGCGTTCGTCCGTATAGGTGAGCCTCGACCCAGAGCGGCCGAATTCCAGCACCACGTTGTTGCAGACCGTGTTGATGAACGCCCCGATCCGGTCAGGCTCGCGGATCGACTTACGCTGCAGGGCCTGAAATACCCGGAGAAAGGTCTCCTGGCGCACATCTTCGATAAAGCTCTTGGAGTATTGGCGCGCGCGCAGTTTGATGAGGATCAGTTCGCTGAAATACTGGTTGAAATGTCGTTCGATCTCCGGGTCACCGGCGGCCAAGCGTTCAAGATACGCTGCATCGAAGCTGTAGAATTCCACACTGATCCGATCCTGCCAGTATAACGAGGTATCGCATATTTTAGCTCGACTAAAGCGTTTTACTGGGCGATTCTCGCAAGAACCAGGGCCAAGGGACCGTTTGAATCGGGTTCTGTTTTACAAATCTTTTTCCGTGTTTCCCAAAGTTGTTCCGCGAGACCCAAATACGATTCCGCGTTTTCGCTCTCTTGTGCCGGTTTCACGCGTTCCTTGCCGGCAGAGTCTGCCTGGCCCAATAATTCTTGCAATTCAGGCAGCACATTCTGACCGGCGCAGTTACGAACCGCCTCGGCGGTCATCGCCATCAGCCTCCGGCTGCGACGGAAGCGTTCGGACGGACCCAGCCCGCGGATGGTCGGATCCAAATCCAGCACCTGGTTCACCAGCTCCAGATGCTGCCGGGCTTCCTGATCATCCGGAGCGGCTCGCAGCCCGCTTTGAAAATCGTGCTGCGCCGCGCGATAGTCGCCCCTCGCGAACTCGGCCTCGCCGAGCCCGGTGAGCGCATCGGCATTCTCCGGATCGTCGTTTAGGATGGCGTGAAACACCTCGGCAGCGCGGTTGGGAGACCCCGCCTGCAGGAAGAGGCGGCCTCGTTTCCTTTCCAGTTCGGGAGGGAGTTGGTCCTGCACGGCCATCAATTCGGAGAGCAACTCCTCTTTGGAATTGCGTTTGGCCAGCAGGTCGATCAGTTCGAACCGGGCGCGCAGCCGGTTGCCCGCCGGATCGTTTTTCCATTCCCCATAAATCGCACGGTGGAGGTAGGAAATGGCTTCCGCGTACCGGCGTTGCTTGACGATCACGCGGCTCATGAGGAGGCTGGCCGATCCGTCCGTGGGGTCGCTCTGAAGCAAGTCGGATAATGTGGACTCGGCGTCGGCGGACTTTCCGGCCGCCAGTTGCGCCTCCGCCAGCGCCCGCTGGTAGTCGCGATTGCCGCGCTCCATCGAAAGGGCGTCCTGAAAGCGTCCGATGGCCTCTGCGTGCCTGCCGTGCTGCATCAGGTCCTCGCCCTCACGGTACAGACGGGCGGCCCCGGCCACGCTTTCCGCGCGATCGGCGCCCGCGAGAAACGTATCCACGGCAAACAGGACGGCCATGGAGAGGAACACCAGGACCAGAGTGCCCAGAAACGACGGCCCCTCGGAGAGCTTGATCATTACCCCACCTTCTCCGCGGGAGCCAACGGACTGAGCACTCCGTAAGCGCTCAGGATGTCATTCAAGGCGATGATGCCGATGAGTTGGCGCACGTTGGCGCGGCTCACCACGGGCAGCACCTTCAACCCGCTGACGCCCATGCGTTCCAGCGCCACGCTCACGCTATGGTCGGGATGCACATGCGGCCAATCGGCGCCCAGAAACTCCGAGACTTTGTGATCGGCTCGCCCGTCGCAAGCGGCCTTTTCAAGATCGGTGTTGCGGATCATTCCACAGAGCCCGTTGGGGTCGACCACGGGCCATGCCTCAAGTACGCCCTCCTTGACCTGGTCGAGGGCGGCCGTGATGCGCAGATCGGGCGCGAGGACGGCCGGAACCGCGCGCATTGCCTGGCGGACCTGAATCCGCTCGGCCTGGACGCGCGAATGCACCGTGGGAAGATGCACACCCTCCTGCTGCGCCAGTGCTTCATAGATCGGCTCCGGTTGCAGCCTCTGCGAGATGAAAAACGCAATCAGATTGGAGATCATCAGCGGAACGATGATGGTGTAATCGCGCGTGATCTCGAAGATCATGATCACTGAAGTGAGCGGTGTGCGTACAATTCCGGCGAATGCGGTACCCATGCCCACCAGCGCATAGGCTCCGGGGCCCGCGGTGGCGCCGGGGAACAACGCGTTGGCGATGCTCCCGACCGTGGCGCCCATCATCGCACCGATAAAGAGCGCCGGGCCGAAGATGCCGCCGGCATTGCCGGAGGCGTAGCAGACCGCGGTGGCGACGATCTTGAGCACGGCGAGCAACACGACCGCCTTCAGCACGACGTCGCCGTTCAACACGCGTTCGACATGGTGATACCCGACGCCCATCACCTCCGGCACGAAGTATCCCATCACGCCTACGGTGATTCCGCCGACCACCGGCTGAAACCACACCGTCCATTTTGGAAGGCGCATGAACCAGGCGCGCAGCCCAAGCAGCAATTTGACGAAACAAACCGACCCCAGTCCGCCAACCACGCCGAGTACGGCATAGACGGCGAATTCCGAAGGATGCAGCAATCGGTAGCCGGAAACGTAGAACAGGGGATCGTCGCCCAAAATCAGGTGCAGGACCATCCAGGAGGTCGCTGCGCTTAAGACCACCGACCCCAGCACTTCGGCGTGCAAATCTCCCATGATCTCTTCGAGCGAAAAGAGCACGGCGGCGATGGGAGTGTTGAAGGCAGCGGCGAGCGCAGCCGCACACCCGGTGGGCACCAGCGCTTTGACCTGCTTGGGAGTGAGTCCGAGATTGCGAGCGACCACCGATGCCAGTCCCGCACCCACCTGCACGGATGGTCCTTCGCGTCCCAGCGCGATCCCACTGGCGAGAGAGGCGGAGCAGCAGAAAAACTTGCCCAATACCGTGCGGAACATGATCCGCCCATCGGCGATAAAGAGCGCAAATTTGGTCTGCGGAATGCCGCTGCCGCGCGCGAACGGGAAGTAGCGTGCCAGCAGATATCCGGTGCTGAGCGAGCCGAGCACCGGCACCAAAACCCGCCGCCAACCCGAGCCCCCAGGCGGATACATGCGCGCCGCGAAACGGCCAGTGAGCAGGATGAAGGCGACCACCACGAGCCCCACCAGCGCTCCGATGATCAGGCTCAGCACCAGCGATAGCTGGTTTTCCCGCTGCCGCAGTCTCTCCAGGCTCGCGGTAAGTCTGGCAATCCAGTTGGGGACGTGCTCGCTATCCATGTTCGTTCAACGCGGGCCCTTTCGACGATTATCGCGTACAGCTTCCACTACGCGCAGCAGCGGATGATGGCCTCTTCGTTCCATTCCACACCGCTACCGACGGTTCCTTCAGTGATGGCCATACCGCGCTCGATGCGGAGCGGTTGCGCGACAATGGCATTCCACCAGTCGACAAACTCCAGCCAGTGCGCCATCGAAGTGGTGCAGAGCAACTGCGCACTGATTTCCGGCCAGAGGTGATTCGAAATCGGAATGCGGTGCGTTTCGGCCAGGGCCGCCGCGCGAAGCCATGCACTCACTCCGCCCATCTTCATCACCTCAGGCATGATCAGGTCCGAAGCGCCGGCCTGAATCGCGTGCCGCAGATCGAGCGTACCCCACCAGTTCTCGCCGCACTGAATCGGGGTGCGAGCCTCACGAGCGACCATGGCGTTTCCCTCGTAGTCGTGCGCCAGGGTGGGCTCTTCCACCCATTCGAGCGCCTCCTCATCGAGAACGCGCAGACGCTGCACGGCTTCGACCGGCGACAGGCTCTGGTTGTAATCGACCATGATGGCGATATCGCCGGCAGCCGCACGCATCGCGCGGATGACGTCGACATCCTGTTGCACCGAGGGGTAGCCGATCTTCGCTTTCACGGCTTGGAAGCCTTGGCGCGCCCAATTTTCCGCAGCCCGCGCGCAGCCCTCCGGTCCGTCGTATCCTACTGCTCCATACGCACGAATCGGTTTCTCCGCTGCTCCCAACAGGCGCGCGAGCGAGGTATTCCGGCTGCGAGCCTGCAGATCCCACAGCGCCATGTCGATGGCCGCGAGGGCCAGGCCGACGAGACCCTGAGTGCCGAGCAAACGGAAACGTGCCGCGAGCTTGCGCTCCACATCCAGCGGAAACGCCTGCTCTCCCTTGAGCAGCGGCTCCAGGTTACGGATCAACTCGGCAGTCGGACCCAGCGCCGCCACGGTGTACGTGAATGTGATGCTATGACCGGTGATGCCATCCTCGGTGATCACGTCGGTCAGCACGAGAGGCGATTCCGTCAGCATGCCGCTGGCAGTTCTGTGCGGCTCGGGCATGGGAACGCGCACGGCACGCACGCGCAACTCCCGGATCTTGAGCATCTCTCTAGAGTGCCGCAATGAAAAATCGGGGGCAACTTCGAGAAAATCAATCCCCCGAAGCGTGAGCCGCCGCCCCGCGGCGCCCGAAGAGCCGATTCCTCAGACGGGCCAGACGAATCCGGAACCGATCCAGGTACAGATAGACCACCGGGGTGGTGTAGAGCGTCAACAACTGGCTCATCGCCAGGCCTCCGACAATCGCAATGCCCAGCGGGCGCCGCAGTTCGGAACCCGTGCCGCCGCCCAGCGCCAGAGGCAAGCCACCCAGCAGTGCGGCCATCGTGGTCATGGTAATGGGGCGGAAACGCAGCAGGGCCGCCTGGAAGATGGACGCTTCGGGCCCGCGATGTTCTTTGCGCTCCGCCTCCACCGCGAAATCAATCATCATGATCGCGTTCTTGATCACAATGCCAATCAAAAGAATGATCCCGATGAGAGCGATGACGCTCAAGTCGGTGTGGCAGATCATCAGCGCCAGCAGCGCCCCGACTCCGGCCGAGGGCAGGGTGGAGAGAATCGTGATCGGATGGATCATGCTCTCATACAACATGCCGAGCACGATGTAGACCGCGATCAACGCCGCGGCGATGAGAATCGGTTCGTTGCTGAGCGAATCCTGGAAAGCTTGCGCGGTGCCTGAGAAACTGCCATGAATCGTCGTCGGCATCCCCATGGTCCTCTGAATGTCGAGGACGCGCTGCACCGCCGTGCCCAGCGGCATTCCGGGAGCGAGATTGAACGAGATCGTCACTGAAGGAAACTGGCCCGAGTGGTTCACGGCCAGCGGGCTGGTACTCGCCTCGAAATGAGTGAAGGCGCTGAGTGGCACCTGGCCGTTGGCGCCCTTGACGTACAGGTATTTCAGCCCATCGGGATTCTGCCAGAACTGCGGATCGACCTCCATCACCACGTGGTACTGATTCAACTGGGTATACATGGTGGAGACCTGACGCTGGCCGAAGGCATCATAGAGCGTGTCGTCGATGCTCTTGGTTGAAATTCCCAATCGCGAGGCGGTGGACCGGTCGATGGCGAGCGAGGCCTGCAGCCCTTTATCCTGCTGATCGCTGTTGAGGTCGACGACGCCCGGGATGGCGCGCATGGCCTGCATCATGCGGGGCGCCCACAGGGCCAAGTCTCCAAGATTGTCGCCCTGCAAGGTGTATTGGTACTGGGCGGAGCTGCCGCGGCCTCCGATGCGGAGGTCCTGCACCGCCTGCAAAAAGAGAGTCGCTCCGGGGATGTGCGATACTTTGCCGCGGCGAATATGCGCGATCACCTCATCGGCGGTGAGCTTGCGCTCGCCGTCGGAGCGAAGGGTTACGAACATCCGGCCGGTGTTCATGGTTCCACCGCCGCCCATTCCGCCCCCGCCCATGGAGCCGATGACGATGGCGACATCGGGATCTTCACGCACGGTTTTCACGAACTCGGCGAAGCGCCCCTCCATCGCCTGGAAGGATGTCTGCTGGTCGGCCTGGATGGTTCCTGTCAGGCGTCCGGTGTCCTGCTGCGGGAAGAATCCTTTATCGACGGATGCGTACAGGTAAACCGTGAGGGCCACGGTTCCGATCGTGACGAGCATGGTTACCGGCTGGTGTCGCAAAACCCAAGAAAGCGACTTCTCGTAGCCGCGAAGAATCAGATTGAAGGCGCTCTCACTGGCGCGATAGATCCGGCCGTGACGTTCCTGGTCGTGCCCACGCAACAGGCGCGAGCACATCATCGGCGTCGTGGTCAGCGAGACCAGCAGCGAAACCAGGATGGCCGTCGACAGGGTGACTGCGAACTCCCGGAAGAGACGGCCCACGATGCCCGTCATGAGCAGGATGGGGATAAACACCGCAATCAGCGACATACTCATCGTGACTACGGTAGAGCCGATCTCCTGGGCGCCCAAGACGGTGGCCTGCATAGGCGTCATGCCGGCCTCGAGGTGGCGCGTGATGTTCTCGATCACGACAATCGCGTCATCGACGACGAAGCCGGTGGCAACGGTCAAGGCCATGAGCGAAAGATTGTCAATGCTGTATCCCATCAGATACATCACGCCGCAGGTGCCGATCAGCGAAACCGGAACCGCGATGCTCGGGATGATGGTGGTGCGCGGGCTGCGCAGGAAGATGAAGACCACCATAATCACCAGGGCGATGGAAATGGACATCGTGAACTGGATGTCGCGGACGGAAGCGCGGATGGTGGTGGTGCGATCGAGAGCGACCGACAACTTCATCTCCGGAGGAATCTCGGCCTGGATCGACGGGAGAACGCCCCGCACGCGATCGACGGTTTCGATGATGTTCGCGCCGGGCTGGCGGAAGACGACCAATTGGACGGCCGGCTTTCCATCGAGTTGTCCGGCCGTACGGATGTCCTCCACTGCGTCCGTGACTGTGGCGACGTCGGAAAGCAGCACCGCTCCGTTCTTCCGGAATGAGACAACCAGCGGACGGTATTGCGCGGCGGTCAGCAACTGATCGGTGGTCGCGAGAGCCTGCGAATGCTTGCCGTCGCTCAGTTCCCCTTTGGGACGATTGGCGTTCGCGGTGGCGAGCACATTGCGGACGTCTTCCAGACCGAGTCCATAGTTGTTCAGGAGCGTCGGATTGACGTCGACGCGCACCGCGGGCAGCGATCCACCGCCGACGAAGACCTGCCCAACGCCCTGCGTTTGCGAGAGCTTCTGCTGCACGATGGAGGCGGCCGCATCGTACATGCGCGCGGTGCTATAGATCTCTGAGGTGATGGCGAGGATCAGGATGGGCGCGTCGGCGGGGTTCACTTTGCGGTAAGTGGGATTGCTGGGCAGATTCGCGGGCAACTGGCCGCGGGCCGCATTGATGGCGGCCTGCACGTCCCGCGAGGCGGCGTCGATATTACGCCCGAGGTCGAATTGCAAGGTGATGGATGTGGAGCCGAGAAAGCTGGTGGAGGTCATCTCGGTGACGCCGGCGATGCGCCCGAACTGGCGTTCCAGCGGGGTCGCAACGGAGGACGCCATCGTCTCCGGGCTCGCACCGGGTAGTGCGGCTTGCACGCTGATGGTGGGAAACTCCACTTGCGGAATCGGCGACACGGGCAGGAACTGGTAGGCGACAACTCCGGCGAGGGCTATGGCGCACGTGAGGAGCGTGGTCCCGGCGGGACGATGAATGAACGGCGTCGAAATGCTCATGACTCAGCGGCGCTCGGATCGAAGATCCCTCCAGGATATCGAAAACTCTCGTCGACGATCCGGCAGGATCTCTGGGATGGGGAAGATCTCACCGCGGAGGCGCGAAGTCGCGGAGCAAAACGCGGAGAAAGGGAAAGACGGAAGAGGCCACAGCCACACTGGCGCACGGGAGTCAGCCGATCGGGTGAGATACTCCAACTATGCTTGACGGGTTGCGGCAAGACCTCTACCATGCCGTTCGCACACTACGGGCGAGTGCCGGACTGAGCGCCGTGGCGATTGCGTCTCTGGCCCTCGGCATCGGCGCCAACACGGCCATCTTCAGCCTCATCGATGCACTGATTTTGAAATCGCTGCCGGTCAGCCATCCCGAGCAACTGCTCCAGGTGATGATGGGAGAGCAGAGCTACGAGGGCATCAGTAATCCCACCTGGGAGCATCTCCGCGACCAGCAGGATGTCTTCTCCGGCATCTTCGCCTATGGCCGCTGGGGCTTCAACCTCTTCACGGGCGGCGAGGCGCGGATGGTGCATGGGAATTATGTATCGGGCCAGTACTTCGAGACGCTCGGGGTGCGCGCCATTCTCGGACGAACGCTGGCGCCTGCCGACGACCGTCGCGGATGTCCCGGAAGCGCCGTCCTCAGCTATGGCTTTTGGCAGCGCGAATACGGCGGGCATGCCGACGTTCTGGGTAGAACGATTTCGATTGACCGCCATCTCATCGAAATTGTCGGCGTCACCGCGCCTGGATTCAACGGCACGGAGGTCGGCGGCGCGGCTGACGTCATGGTGCCCCTGTGCGCGGTCCCGGTGATTCGCAGCGGCGACGCCAGCCTGCTGGAGGTGAACTATCTCCCTGTGGGCTGGCTGTATGTGATCGGAAGACTGCGGCCCGGCGTCTCCGCGAGCCAGGCGACGGCCCGCCTGAAGGTTCTGGCGCCACAGATTTATCGGGCCGCTCTGGATCGGGAGGGGGCGGCCAGGGAAGACGGCCGCCGCTGGAGGCCCGCGGAGATCGAACGCTATCTGAAGCGGACCTTCGATTACTTTTTGTTCTCTGGCTCGCCTTTCTCCGGTTCCCCCTTTTTCCCCTCCTCGGCTCCTTTCGTCTGACCGGAAGCCGGCGCGAGGTATTGCACGATCACCGAAATGCGGCGATTCGAAGGCGCTTCGGGGTCCTCCGGATGCCGCAGTTGGCGGTCCGCGAAGCCACGCACCTGGGCCACCTGTTCCGGGCGCAGCCCGTTGGCCTCCATCAGCTTGCGAGATGAATTGGCGCGATCTGTGGAAAGCTCCCAATTGGAGTAACCGTCTCGGGAGAACGGCCGTGAATCGGTGTGGCCTTCGATTAGTACGTTGTTGGGCAGTTTTCCCAGCTCTCCCGCCAAACGTGTCAGGAGTTCCTGGCCCGTTTCCGTAGGCGCAGGCTTGCCCGATTCGAAAAAGATCCCTGCCTCCGTTTCGAGAAGCTCGATCCGCAAGCCGTCTGAAGTCACCGTGATCTCTACATGATCCTTCAGATTGCGGAAATTCGGCACCGACATGAGGGCCTGTTGGATCTTCTCCGCCAGCTTTTTCATGTCCTCCTTGGGCACCTCAATCGCATTGCCGAGACCCGCCGCCGCCGTGCCGGTCAGCTTACCCGGCCCCGACGGATTATTGAAATAGGCGCTGACTTCCTGCTGCACTTCTTTATCGGCGCTCATTAGCCAGAGCACGATGAACAGCGCCATCATCGCCGTAACGAAATCCGCATAGGCGACCTTCCAGGCGCCGGCGTGGTGCCCGCCATGGCCGCCTTTTTTTTTGCGAATGACGATAATTGGCCGAGGCGGTGCCTCAGTAGATTCTGTGGATTCTGCCATAGCTACGCCGCCTGCGAGGCAACTTTAGCGCCGCCGCGGCAAGCTCCCTCCATCTCCTGAAATGTCGGACGTACTCCGCTGGGAATCGAGCGTCGAGCCAACTCGACGGCTAGGATTGGCGCCAATCCTTTCACGAATCCGAGCGCCGCCATGCGCAAGAAGGAGAAATAGTGGGCCTCCGCTTCATTTTCCTTACCCATCGCCAAAGCGAGCGGCCCGAAGACTCCGTAGCAGAGCAGGATCCCCAGGAAGGTCCCGACCAGCGCGGCCGCGACGCGATGCCCGATCTCCTCTTTGGGGCCGCCCAGTGCTCCCATGGTGATCACAACACCTAAAACCGCGGCCACAATTCCCAGGCCAGGCAGCGCATCGGCCATCGTCGTCAGCGCGGCGATCGGTTCCTGAGACTCCTGATGGTGAACCTCCATATCCACCTCCATCATTTGGTCGATATCCATCGGCTCGACGCCGCCTGAAACCGCCATGCGCAACGTGTCGCAGAGAAAACACAGTGCGTGGTGCGATTTTAGGAACTTCGGATACTTCGAGAAAATGGCGCTCTTCGACGGATTGTCGACATCCTCTTCCAACTTCGCGGTGCCTGCCTTACGGGCGTGGTTGAAGAGCTCAAACAACATCTTCAGGTTGTCGGTATAAAAAGCCTTGGTGAAGCTGGTACCCTTGAAGATTCCCAAGAGCCCCCCCACCAGACGCTTCAACGTGGATACTGGATTCGCGATGACTACGGTACCTACGGCGGCGCCAAAAATGATGACCAGTTCGGCTGGTTGCAGCAACACCAGCAGTTTGCCGTGCTCCATTAAGTAGCCACCGGCAATGGCTCCAAAGACAATTAGAATTCCAACGAGTGCGATCATGTCGTGGGCGAATCGAGGCCCAAATCCTCATATCGGCAGAATCGCGGAAACGCAATAGCCTAAACGATCAACATGCAATCGCCGTAGGAATAAAACCGATAGCGGGCTTCCACAGCATGACGGTAGGCGGTCAGTGCCAACTCCGTTCCGGCAAAAGCGCAGACCAACAGCAGCAGACTGGTACGCGGCAAATGGAAGTTGGTCAGTAGGGCACCGGCCACGCCAAATTCGCATCCAGGATACAAGAAGATGCCCGTCTCGCCCGAGAGTTGGCCCGAGCGCCATACGGTCTCGATCGTTCGCATGCTGGTGGTCCCGACAGCCACCACCCGTTCGGCAGCACGGATCTTGGCAGCGTTCTCATCCGTAATGCGATAACTCTCGTGATGCAGCCGGGCCTCCTCTACCTGTTCGGTGTGGAGCGGTTGAAACGTTCCCAACCCGACATGCAGAGTGACGTATGCCACCTCGGCACCCCGTGCGCGGCACTCATCCAGCACGGTGCCGGTGAAATGGAGGCCGGCGGTGGGCGCGGCCACTGACCCCTTCTCGCGCGCGAACACCGTCTGGTACCGCTCGCGGTCGGCCGCCTGATCGGCGCGCCGGATGTACGGTGGCAGCGGAATGTGTCCGATCTTCTCGAACTCCTCGAAGAGATCGCCTTCCGCATGGAAGCGCACCGTGCGCTCCCCCAACTCTCCGCGTGCCACAATCTCCGCCTCCAGGCCTGACTCGCCGAAGCGAATTCGTTCCCCAACGCGCATCTTACGCCCCGGACGCACCAGCGCATCCCAATCCTTCCCATCCGCAGTGACGGGGCGCAACAGGAATACCTCCACCTCACCGCTGAGGTACTCACGCCGCCTAGGATTGCCCTTGCCAATGGGCATCGCACGCACGCCCTCGCGGTGCCCCAGCAGGCGTGCGGGGAATACCCGCGAATCGTTCAGCACCAGGCAGTCGCCGCGATGTAGGAACGACGGAAACTCGCGGAATTGGCGATCTTCCCAGCGGCCCTCCGCGCGGTAAAGCACCAGCATGCGCGATGCGCTGCGCTCCGCCAGAGGCTCTTGCGCGATCAGTTCCTCGGGAAGGTGGTAGTCGAAGTCGGCAAGATTCATCCTGCCTTTATTGTGGCTTCCACGCGGCGATTAAAACCAGTAGCCAATGCCGAACGTGGGGGTGAATTGCTGGAACAGCCCCCGATCGGTCCCGTTGCTCGCCGGCACGAACAGCTTTTTCGGAAAAGGTGTGATGTAATCCCGAAAATCGCCGCGCAGCATCACGTGATTGTGCAGCCGGTACTTGAATCCGACGCCGAAATCTCCTACGAACTGCCACTCGTTGACTCTCGCCAGCGTAGCAATCTGCGGGAAGGGTTGCGGTACGGGCGCGGGTCCCGTCGTCCGGTAATACTTCCCGCCGCTTCCCACCGCGACGAATGGACGGAATCGCCTGTCGCGATCGTAGACGTGAAACAGCAGGTCATAGCTGAAGGTATGCGATTGCCCCTGGATATTCCCGCGCGCGCCGCCCAGGGACAGGAAAGGATCGCCATCCTGATAGAGGTACCGCACCTCGCCGGAGATATGGGAGAAGAGATCCTCACCGACCAGCCCGCCCACGGTAAAACGGTCGCGGATGCCCGCATCCGCCGTGCCGCCAGCAGAGTTGATCCTGACGTCGCGGTAGGCCCCATACCCGGCCATTGCGCCGATGTCCCAATGCTGCGCGAAGCCGCTGCTCACGAACAGAATCGAAATCAGGAGTCCGAGCTTCATACGAGCAGTTCACACCAACTGGCGCGCCCGGTGCAACTCACTTTCGATAACCCGCGCGCAGTTCCGGACCATTCCGGACGAAGCATCACACTCCGGCTGCGAGGACGCCCTAATTCCGCCGACGAAGGACAGGAAGGAAGGGGTTCTGATAGCCCTTGCGCCGTTCCTCGATTCGCTCCAGGCGATCGCGCACGTCGTGGAATTCGGAGGTATCCAGGACGTAGGTCGACTGCGCCACGAAGTCGTTCTGAATCTCCTTCTGTGCGTGATGGATCCGGTCGCTGGTCATGGGGTGGCTGGAGAACGCCCGGGCGATCGATCCCGGCTTCTTCTTCTCCACCGTCTCGATGCGTTCGAAGAAGTCCACGAAGGCGATCGGATCGTAGCCGCTCTTATAAAGGTAGGCCAGTCCGAGCTGGTCGGCCTCCGTCTCCATCCCGCGCGAGAACTTCAGGAATCCCAGGGGAATCGCCAGCTGCGCAGCCTGGCGAACGGCATACCCGGCCCACCCACCGATGAAGATCAGGGGAATACTCGCGTAATTGATCAGCTCTCCCCGAGTCGCCTGGCGTGTGCCGTGCCGCGCCGCCACGTGGGCGATTTCGTGCGCCAGAACGCCCGCCAGCTCAGCTTCGTTGTCGGCCTTCAGAATCAGGCCCGTATTGACGAACATGAAGCCTCCGGGAAGCGCGAAGGCGTTGACTTCGTCAGAGTCGAGCACTTTGATGGTGAAGGGCACCTTGGCGTCGGAGTTGCGAACGATGTTCTGCCCCAGCCGGCTGACGTATTCGGAAATGGTGGGGTCGTAGACCGGCCGCGATTCCCGTTCCACTTCGAGCGCCATCTGCCTTCCCAACGCGATCTCGCGCTCCAGCGTGTAGAAGTTGACGCCTTTGCCGGGATCTTCGTTTCCGATATCGTCCGGCCCCTTTTTGGGCTTGTCCTTGGCGAAAGCTGCCGGAATCAACAGCGCAACGGCCAGTAACGCGCTCGCAGCACGGGTGACCATCGAGCACCCCTTTCAGGTTCAACTGTACGACAAGTTGCCACGGAACGGCTACTGTCGCGGCACGACTAATTGTCCGCCGCGCACAGTAAATCGGCGATCGCAACCCAGCGCCGTTGTTCCATCGGTACACGGAAGAGTCTACTCGCTGCGCAAAGAGCGTGCGGGGTCGAGGCGCAGAATGCGAAGCGCGGGGATTGCGCTCGCGACGATGGCAACTAACAGCAGCATCGCGGCGGTGGCGGCGAAAGTGATCGGGTCGGCGGGCTGGACGCCCCAGATCATGTGTTTCACCAGGCGCACGGCGAGCAGCGAGAGCCCAGTACCGGCAGCTACACCGGCGGCAGCGAGCAGCATGCCGGGCTTCATTGCGTTGGCCATGGCCTGCTCGGGTGTGGCGCCCAGCGCCATGCGCACGCCGAGCTCGTGAGACCGCTCGGTGATGGATTGCGAGATGAGTCCGTAGAGCCCGATGGCGGACAACAGCATCGCTAACCCAGCCAGAACGGAGAAGAGCTGGGCGTTGTAGCGCTGATTTTGCGTTACGGCCGACTGCAATCCATCGATGGTCTGGAAACCGGCCATGGGAAGTTGCGGGTCGATTGTGGAGACAGCGGCTTGTAACTGCTCGGCAAGTCCGGCGACTGGGCCTGTGGTACGGACTACCCATTTCGGGGCGAACCAGGTGTGGATCACGGTGAGGAAGCCGTCGGTAGTCTGCGATGCGGCCAGGTAGACCGTGGGGTCCATCGAGTAAGGGCCATTTCCACCCATGAGCCCGCTGTGCTGCTGAACGTCGCCCACAATGCCCACGATCTCGCGGGAGGCGTGATCGATCTCGAGGTGATGGCCGAGCGCGTCGCCGTGGAAGAACTTTGCGGCGAAAGACTGGCTCACCATCACGACCTTGGCGGCTTCAGCGGAGTCGGAGTTCTGGAAGGCGCGTCCGCGCAAGATGGGGATTCGCATGGTCTCGACATAGCCGGGAGTGGCATACACAGTCTCGATGGTGCGGCCCTGAGGATTGTCGCCATCCAACGCGCGAAACGGAAAGTTGAGCGGCCGCTGGTAGGGAAGCGTCAGGGCGACGGCGGCGGATTCCACACCGGGGATGCGGCTGACACGGTCGAGGCCCTGCTGGAAGAGGCGATTGACAGAGGCCGCGGTGCGATAGCGGGCGTCGGCGAGCGAGGTCTGCGCGGTGAGGACATTGCGCGTTTCGAACCCCGGTTTCAGACCATTGAGATATGACAGTGTGCGCAACAGCAGACCAGCGCCGACCAGAAGTATGAGGGTCAGGGCGACTTCCGCCGCAACGAGCGCGTGGCGCGTCCAGTGGCGGCGCCCGCCGGCCATTCCGCGGCCGCCCTCTACCAGGACAGAGCGAAGATCGACGCGGCTCGACTGGAAGGCGGGCACCAGCCCAAACAGCAGACTGGTCACGACTGCGAAAGCGAACATCACCGCCAACACGCGGGCATCCAGTTGGACGGGGTTCCACGACGGCAGATGCTCGCCGGCGGGTCCCGTCATAATCCGTATGGAGAGCGCTCCCACGCCGATGCCGGCCACACATCCCGCGAGCCCGAGCACGAGACTTTCCACAAGCAGTTGCCGAATGATGGCGCCGCGGCTTCCGCCCAACGCCAGGCGGGTGGCGATTTCCCGCGCACGCGAGCCGGAACGAGCCAGCAGCAAGCCGGCAATGTTGACGCAGCCGATCACGAGCACCACCAACACCGCGCCCCAGGTGAGCAGCAGGGGGTTGCGGACGCCTTCCGTGAGGCCGCTCTGGAAGGGAACGATGCGCTCCTCCACGGTAGAACCCCGCGGGACGTCCGCACCTTCCAGGAGCTTGGGATCGATGGCCTTCAATTGGGCAGCGGCTTGCGCCCAGGTGGCGCCGGGACGCAGGCGGGCGACCACTTCGTAATTGGCATCTCCGCCTTCGCAGTTGCGTGAAGGCTGGAGCGGCGTCCAGAGGTCCACGGGCGCCGCGGAACGAAAGCCGCGCGGCATGATGCCGACGACCGTATGAGGCTCGCCGCGCAGATTGATGGCGCTTCCGAGCACCGAGGGATCGCCATGGAAAGCGCGCTGCCAGAAGGCGTAGCTCAGGATGGTGGCGGGTGGGCCCTTGGGCACATCTTCGGCAGGGGAGAACTCGCGCCCGAATTGAGGGCTCACTCCCAGGACGCGGAAGAAGCCGGTCGAGACCCGATGCTGCTGCACGTATTCAATGTGTCCGCCGGCGGCGAAGTTGGCGCCGCTCACGCCGCCGTAGACTGCGGTGTCGAGCGCCGGGGCAAAGTCGCGCACGGCTTCAAACATGGCGGCGCTTTGCCCGGTATCGGTTCCTTCCGCGCCGTTCGCGTGCCAGGCGGCAACTGCCATGGCGAGCCGTTCCGGCTGCGGATAAGGAGCGGGCCGCAGCAGGACCGCATCCAGCACGCTATAGACGGCAGTGTTGGCGCCGATGCAGAGTCCCAAGGTGGCGAGGACCGTCAACGTGAAACCGGGGCTCTTCCGCAATTGGCGGAAGGCGAAACGAACGTCGTCGAAGATCGGATAGCTCATGCGATTCGCCTGATTCTACTCACTACGTAAAGTACGCGCAGGGTCCATGCGGAGGATGCGAAAAGCTGGTATCAAGGCGGCCAGCAGGCTCACCAGCAGGAGAAGTGCGGCGGTGCCGGCGAGGGTCAACGGATCGGAAGCGTGGACGCCAAACAGCAAATGCTCGAGGAAACGCACGGCCAGACGTGAGAGTAGCCCCCCTGCAACGATACCCGCCAGGGCAAGCAGGATTCCGGGCCGGATGGCATTGGCCATGGCTTGCGAGGCCGTGGCGCCTAACGCAAGGCGGATGCCGAGCTCGTGGGTGCGCTGCGCGATGGATTGCGAGATGAGGCCATAGAGGCCGATGGCGGCGAGCAGGAGAGCGAGTCCGGCGAGGATGGAGAAGAGCGCCGCGTCGTAGCGCTGCGCCTTGGTGTTCTGCGACTGAATCTCGGCGATGGTGTGGAAGGTGGCGATGGGAAGTTGAGAATCGACCGCGGCGACGGCTGCCTGGATCTGCGCCGTGAGCGCGCCCATGCTGCCCGTGGCGCGAATCGCCCAATGCGTAGGGAACCAGGTGTGGACCATCTGAAAGTCGCGATCGGAGAATTGCGACGCTGGCAGGTAGATCGTGGGCTCGACGGAAACGGGGCCGAGATCGCTCAACCCGCTGTTCTGTTGCACGTCGCCCGCGACGCCGATGACTTCAGTAGGAACCCCTCCGCCGAGATCGAGATGACGGCCGATCGGCTCCATTCCATGGAAATACTTTTCGGCGAAGGATTCGCTGACCACGACGACCTTGGCCGACGTGGCGGTGTCGGAGTCGCGATACGCACGGCCGCGGTGAAGGGGAATGCGCATGGTGTCGAAGTAGCCGGGAGTGGAATAGATCGCTTCCACGCCGTGGCCTTCACGATCGCTGCCATCCAAGGTCTTAAAGCCGGTATTGAGCGGGCGCTCGTACGGCAGAGTTAGTGCGACCGCCGCGTTCTGCACGCCGGGAATGAGGCGGATACGCTCCAGGCTCTGCGAGAAGAGGCGATTGACGGCAGCGCCGGTCTGGTAGCGTGCATCCTGCAGCGAGGCTTGCGCCGCAATCACGTTGCGGGGATCGAAGCCCGGGTTCGCGCTGTGGAGATACGACAAGGTGCGCAAGAGCAGGCCGGCGCTCACCAGGAGGACGAGCGTCAGCGCCACTTCACAGGCGACGAGTACCTGGCGTGAGCGCCCGCGGCTTCCGGCTACGCCTCGTCCGCCTTCCGAGAGCACCGAACGGATATCGAGGCGGCTGGTGGACAGCGCGGGCATGAGGCCAAAGACCAGGCTGGTGAGTACGGCGATGGCGAGCATCGCGAGCATCACTCGGGCATCGATGGCGATCGGGTGCCAGATTTCGAAATTCTTGGCGCCGAGTTCCTTCAACCAGTCGATCGCGAGCCGGCCCACGCCGATGCCGATCGCGCAACCCGCCAGAGCGAGCAGCAGACTCTCCACCAGCAGTTGGCGCACGATCACGAAGCGAGCGCCGCCCAATGCCAAACGGGTGGCAATCTCACGATTGCGGGTGGCGGAGCGCGCCATGAGCAGGCCCGCGATGTTGACGCAGCCGATGAGCAGCACGGCGAGCACCGCCGCCCAGGTAATCAACAGCTCGCTGCGGACATCGCCGGTAAACCCACTGCTCACCGGGACGATGCGCTCCTCGAACGGAGTGTTGGGGCTGAGATTCGGGCCATGTTTGAGCTCGCGGCCGAGGGCGCGCAGTTGTTCGGCTGCCTGCGCCCAGGACGCGTCCGGTTTGACGCGCGCCAGTACAAGGTAGTTGGTCCCGACGCCTTCGCCGGTGCGGGACGGATGGAGCGGCGTCCAGACATCCACTTCGGCATTGCTGTGGAAGCCCTTCGGCATGATCCCGGCAATGGTGAAGGGCTCTCCGCGCAGCGTGATGGTGCGGCCGACTGCAGAGGGATCGGCATCGAAGACGCGGCGCCAGAAGTCGTAGCTCAAAACGGTGAGGGCGGGCCCGCCTGCGACGTCCTCGGAACGAAGGAATTCTCGCCCGTATTGCGGCGCGACTCCGAGGACATGGAAAAATCCTGCCGAGACGCGCTGTTGGCGAATATATTCCAGGCGGCCGGGGGCGGTGAAGTTGGCGCCATTCCAGCCAGACGAGGAGGCGGCCACGTCGAGCGCGGTTACATTGTCGCGGACGGTTTCGAAGACCGTGCCGTTCTGCCGGCGGTTGTTGTTTTCGGTCCCGTTCTGCCAGGAGACGGTGGTGAGCATCGCGAGACGGTCGACGTCCGGATACGGCGCCGGGCGAAGCAGCACCGCGTCGAGAACGCTGTAGATAGCGGTATTGACGCCAATGCAGAGTGCCAGGGTGATGAGGACGACCAAGGTGAATGCCGGGCTCTTGCGAAGCTGGCGGAAGGAGATGCGAATGTCATTCCAGAGCGCCATAGGTCTGGCAGTTGGACGTGCGATGGGCAGGGGCGTCTTTAAAAATATCCAAAATTGGACGCTATTCTGTCCATTAAAGCCATGCGACTTAAGGTCCTTACAAAGATTGCCGCGAAGCGATTCGTGTGGCGGCATATGACGCGAAGGGGCTGCGGGCGGCGATTCGTTTCAGGAACGGCGGGGAATTCCCGTCGGTGAAGCCCGCTGCTGATTGATGTCGGATTCGGCACGGGGCCACACTGGCTATCGATGGCAGCGGCTTTCGGAGGAGCGAGATCGGGGCGAAAGCAGAGTACCTCAGCGTATGTTAGCCAGGGCCGATAGCGCCTCGTGAGGCAGACTGAGTGGACTCCCCGAAACGTCTCAACAGAAATGTCGAGACGGCAGAGAGGAGTCTCTGCGCCACATGCGCGCGGGAGCCGGAGCAAGATTTGAGAACGAATGTCGATTTGGCGCTTCGCTACTCGACCCATCCGCAAAAGGAGAAACAAATGAAGTATCTCTGCCTGGTGATCGTCGACGAGAAGAAGCTGTACGCGATGTCGGAACGTGAATCGCAAGCCCTGGAAGATGAGAGTCTCGCGTACGACGCGGTACTGCGTGAGGGCGGGCACCTGATCGCCGCCCAGGCGCTCCAATCCGTCACCACTGCAGCGACGCTGCGCAAGCGAGGTGGCAATTTGATGGTAACGGACGGTCCATTTGCCGAGACCCGCGAGCAGGTAGGAGGCTTCATCCTGATCGAAGCGAAGGATCGGGATGAGGCTCTCCAGTTGGCTTCGCGAATTCCTGCGATTCGGCTCGGCGGTGTGGAAGTCCGGCCGGTGAAGGAACTGGTCGCCAGCAGCGCGCGCACGTAAAGCGGTATCCATCCGCACGCATCCGCGCAAAAGCCTCTTTCACAAGACAGGCAAGTCCGCTATGCTCCCAGTGTCAGTACTCACAGTACGCACTAGAGAGGAAGCCACAAACCATGTCAACCCAGGCATTTACCATTCTGTCATTTTGCGGCGGCGGAATCCGCGGACTCGCCTCCGTTACGATGCTGCAGGAACTCTACGCAAATCACAAAAACGTCATCAGTGGAGCGAACATGCTGGCGGGCACGTCCACCGGCGCGGGCATTGTAGCCGCGCTTGCCAAGGGCGCAACACCCGAGGAACTGATTTACATATTCGAGAAGGAAGAGACGAAGTTCTACGAAGGCGGCTCCTCCGATCCGACCCAGCCAGCCTATAGCGTTTCGGCGTTTCAACAAAAGGTGCAAGGCGAGTTGGGTCAGCAGACGCTCAGCGGGATCAAGCAAAACGTTCTGATGACCGCGTTTAATGTGGGAGACGCAGCCGCAGGCACCGGTTGGTACCCGCAGCTTTTCAATAACTTTCCCGGATCTGCGTCGGCCGGAATGTTGGTATCGGACGCGGTAGTAGCCAGCGGCGCCATGCCCGGCATGTTTGGCTCTTACCAGGGCAATGTGGATGGCGCCTTCGTTCATCACGACCCGACCCTGGTCGCGATCGCCATGGCCGTGGCCTCCGGCCAGCAGCTCTCGAACATCGTCGCCATCTGTTTCGGCACGGGCTTCATGCAAAACTCGTTAGGCAGCGCAACCGAGAACTGGGGCGCGCAGCAGTGGCAAACAGGGGATCCGCAAAACCCATACAACGTTCCTCCCCTGTTGATTAACGGAGGTCCCAGCCCGATCCTCAATATCTCCTTGAACGGCACTTCTTCCACCCTCATGACACAACTTTGCACGATGATGCTCACGAATCCGGGGGGCGCTTCGAGCCGCTACGCTTCGCTGAATCCGCCACTGGATAGGTTCATTCCAGAAAACGATACCAACTCGCAAGATCTGGCCTATCTCGTCAGCCAGGCGAAGGCTGTGGACACGTCCGCAGCGGTCGAATTGATCAACACCTATTGGCCGGCACAGACGTCTACTGCCGGACGTTCGCGCACTTGAGTCCCCCGAGGAATTTCCGTCCGAATCAATGATGATATCCGCCGGCGAGTTTCCGGCCGAGTGTCTTGGGCGAGGGGTTCTGATCGAAATACTCAATCGCGCGTTTCATGTCCTCTACAAGAAGGCCCGCCAGATCGCGGCTGACACCCAGGCGGGCCAACACTCGCTGTACCACCATATCGCTCCGGTGGGCTGGCATTGGATACGCCGGGATCTGCCAGCCCCGAACGCGCAGCCTGTCGGCGAGGTCGTACAACGTGAAGTTGGCCGCTTCTCCGTCCTTGATCTTCCAACAGCAACCCGGAACGCCGTCCCGTCCGTCAGAGACGAGGTCGAACATTCCAAATTGATCCACCTGTCCGGCGAGCCATTGGCCGACTTCCGCGCATGCTTGCGCGATCTTGGTGTATCCTTCGCGGCCGAGCCGGATGAAGTTGTAATACTGGGAAACTACCTGTCCACCGGGCCGCGAGAAGCTGAGGGCAAACGTGGGCATGCTGCCGCCCAGATACTTCACGCGGAAGATCAGCTCTCGCGGCAGGTCTGCCGCATTACGCCAGACGATCCATCCACAACCTAGCGGCGCGAGGCCGAACTTGTGGCCCGAGACGTTGATGGATTTCACGCGCGGAATTCGAAAGTCCCAGATGAGGCCAGGATCGAGAAACGGCGCCAGAAAGCCGCCGCTGGCCGCATCGACATGGATGGGTATGTCCAGTCCGGAAGACTCCTCCAGGTCGTCCAGGGCCAGCGCGACATCCTGGACCGGCTCGTAGTGCAAGGTGTAGGTCAAGCCAAGGGTGGGGACAACGCCAATGGTGTTTTCGTCGCAGCGTTTGACCACCTCTTCGGGAGACATCATCAAGCGGTTGCCCTCACAGGGGATCTTGCGCAGTTCGACATCGAAGTAGCGCGCAAATTTCTCCCAGCAGACCTGCACGGGGCCGCAAATCAGGTTCGGCCGACCGCGCGCTTTCCCGCTGCGCCGCCGGCGCTGGCGCCATTTCCATTTCAGCGCGAGCCCTCCCATCATGGCTGCCTCGCTCGAACCGGTGGTGGAGCAACCCGCGGTATTCGCGGCGTCCGGCGAGTTCCAAAGATCGGCGAGCATGCGAACACAGCGCGATTCCAACTCCGCCATCTGCGGATACTCGTCCCGGTCGACCATGTTCTTGTCGAGGCATTCGTGCATCAGTTGGCTGATCTCGGGCTCCACCCACGTCTGACAGAAAGTGGCCAGGTTCTGGCGGGAGTTTCCGTCGAGCAGCAACTGGTCGTGCACTAACTGATAGGCGGCGGAGCGCTCGATCCCGGTTGCGGGGAAGTTCCGCTTGGGGACTTGCTCGGAATGGAACGGAGAGTCCGCGATCTTCCCCGGACGCCGAAGGCGAATGCCGCTTTTTTCATGAAGCGCCATGGTGTTCCCGTTGCGGGCAGGCTCAGTCCTTATAGTGTAGTCCGGCTGCCGGCAGTTACAAGCTGGAGCGATCGACCAGGCAGTTCCCGGAGATTTGGGGATAATTGTTGCTAACAAAACACGAACATAGTAGTCTTACAAACAAGAATAGTAGAGACGATGCCCGCTTATTGGACAGCTTTGGCGAACCACCTCTGGCAGTCGACCCTGTTTGCCGGCACTGCAGCACTGCTCGCTTTTGTGCTCCGCCGGGACAGCGCGCGGACACGATACCTGCTGTGGTTCGCCACCTCGCTCAAATTCCTGATCCCGGCATCGCTACTTGTCGGGCTCGGAAGCCAGGTGGAGTGGCGGAGCTTGCACGCTGTCGTGCCTCCTGTGGCTCCAGCGGTTGCGCAGATCGGCCGGCCGTTTACCGTGCCAGACGAGGTCCGCGTAACGGAGACACTCGCGCCGGAAAAGCCGACTCTACTGTGTTATCTACTTATTGGGATTTGGGCGGTTGGCTGTGGTATCGCTTGCGTTCGATGGGGATGGCTCTGGCGGCGTATGCGGATTTCGGCCAAACGTTCCGCACCTCTGCCGATCGGATGCCCCGTCGAGGTCCGGTCGTCGCCTGGTCTTTTGGAGCCCGGCGTCTTCGGGATCTGGAGGCCCGTCATCCTGGTCCCCCAAGGCATCGCCGATCGCCTTTCACCGCATCAGATCCAAGCCGTTCTCGCCCACGAGATGTGTCATGTGAATCGCCGCGACAATCTCACGTCTGCCATTCACATGGCGGTGTCAGCGGCGTTCTGGTTCCACCCACTGGTGTGGTGGATCGGCGCGAAGCTGGTGGAAGAGCGCGAAGTGGCTTGCGATGAGGAGGTGTTGCGCCAGGGATGCGCGCCGGAGATTTATGCAGAGGGAATTCTCAAGGTCTGCCGCTTTTATCTGGAATCGCCTTTGACGTGTGCGTCGGGAGTGACGGGCTCCAATCTCGAAAAGCGAATTGAGGGAATTATGACGATGCGAACTGTGCGGGCGATGTCGTTTACCCGCAGGCTGCTCCTCGCCAGCGCCGGCGTTCTGGCGGTTGCCGGACCGGTTGCAGTCGGGATCGTAGAAGTGCCCAGCTTACGCGCACAGGTACAGCCGCACGGCCCACTTCGGTTCGAAGTCGCAAGCATCAAGCCGCTGAAGAACGAGGGCGCCAAGGGAATGCTGCAAATCCTCCCTGGCGGAGTATTGCGCATGGAGGGGACAACTTTGAAGAGCCTCATTTCCTTCTCGTACGACGTTCCGGAAAGTCGCGTTGTGGGAGGGGCGAACTGGATCGGATCGGAGGTCTACCAGTTGATTGCGAAACCCGAGCGTTCGGAAGCCGAAGATAATCCGCGAGGCGCAATTGCACCGGGAACTCCGGCCTGGAGCCGGATGCAGCAGCGGCTGCAGAACCTGCTGGCCGAGCGGTTCCAGCTTGCGACCCACACGACCGAAAGAGAAGTGGCTGGCTACGCGCTGGTTGCGGCGAAAGGCGGCGCCAAGGTCACGGCGTCTCCGGAGGGAGATCAAACGCCTGCAGGTACGATGAGGAACCGGGGCCGGATCGACGGCCGCAACGGAACCATGGTGATGTTGGCTACGGTCCTATCGAACATGCTGGGAAGTCCGGTAGTCGATCGGACGGGGCTCACCGGCAACTACACCTACAAGCTCGAATACTCGCAGGACTTCGGTCCCGTAGGCCCGGACACGGGTCCGGTAGAAGAGGGGCGGCCTTCGATCTTCGTAGCGTTGCAGGAACAGCTCGGGTTGAAATTGGAGTCTAGTCGAGTCACGGTTCCCAGCATCGTCATCGATCGCGCGGAGAGGCCTTCGGCGAATTAAGGTACCGTTACAACCACGTCCTCTAGCGCAGATTTGGTGGATGCGCGAAAAATCTCGACATGAGTGTCGAGACGGCAAACCGAAGTGTTTGCGCCACGGCTGCCAACGAAGATTCTCATACACGCAGGTAACGTCAGAAGGAGAAGCTGGCGGTGAACTGGAGCGTACGCGGGCTGCCCATTTGCAAGCTGGGCGCGAGGCCGCTGTGCGGGCTGCCAGTGCCAAGCACGGCGTTCAATCCGGCGTTTGAGACTCCGAACAACGGACTGTCGAGATAGGGGATCGGGTCGCCGGGCATGGTGTGATTCAAGGCGTTGAACGCATCGGCCCGCAGACTCAGGCGTTTGCGCCACGGCAAGGCGAATTCGCGAGATACCGCCACGTCGATCTGGTAGAAGCCGAAGCCGGCGACCGCGTTTCTTCCCAGGCTGCCCTGCAGAGTGCCGGCGGGAATCGCGAAGGCCGCCGGATTCAGGCGCCGCCTGCCCAGCGTGTTGGCATCAGCGATCCATATGGGTACGCCGGGCACCAGGTCCGGACGCGTTGCGTCGTCGAAGCTCAAGCCGAGCAGATTCTCGCTCGTCAGCACATCGATTGGAAATCCCGAACGGGCGCGCAGGATCGTGGCGACGCTCCAGTTCTTCCGCTGCCATACGATGCTGGTGGTGAAGTTGTGCCGTACGTCGTAAGATGACGACGCACGGTCGCTGGCAGGCGTCCAAGGTGCTTGGGTGTAGTAAACGGCATTGTCCCAGGAGCCGTTGTCGATGGAATGTGACCAGGTGTAGGCAACGGTCGAAGAAAGTCCACCGGCGAGGGTGCGATGATATTGCAGCTCGAGCGCCTGGTAGTGCGAAGAGCCGTCGTTGGTGGAAACGAGCGCGTTGACCAGGCGGGTATTCGGGGCCGCCGATCCCTCGCGGCGCAGTCCAGCGACGCTGTGCGAGCCCACGTAGGAGGCGGAGAGCGTACCGGCGCGCGCGAAGAGGTGTTCGATCGCCAGGTTCCACTCGTTCGCGTAAGGCAGGCGTAGTCCAGGAACGTACGAAGTACCGAGTGCGGGGCTCGAAGCAACCGGTGCCGCACCAATGCCTGAGGAGGCCGAAAACTGCCAGCGGTTGTAGGGAAAGCCGTTGATCGGGTCGGTGGCGACGCTGAAGGCGACGTCGTAGAACAGGCCATATCCGGCGCGTAGAACTGTCGACGGATTGAGCCGGTAAGCGGCACCGATGCGCGGAGCGAATTGCGTATAACGAGTAGGCCAAAGAGCCGCGAAGGTGGTGGGGGCGGGAGGACTGGCGGGCGGTGGGACGCCCGGAAATCCAGGTGGCGTGACAGGAGGCGAAGGGAGCCCGATTCCGCCTCCGTCCCCGGAGACTGCGCCAGTCGTGGCAGCGGTGACCGAACTACCGCGGAGTGCGGGAGACGGAGTGAGTTCCCAGCGCGTGCCGTACGTGACTGTCAGGTTCGGCAGGATGCGCCAGGTGTCCTGTGCGAAGGCCGAGAGCGTTTCAATCAGACTGGATGCCTGTTGGCCTTGAGACTGGTCGATGGAGAGCACCTGTCCCGCGAGCAAATCATTCAGCGACCAGAAAGCGCCGGAGACGGCATTAGCAACGCTGTCGCGTGCTGGAGTCAGGCGCTCGTAATCGAGCCCCATACGCAAGGTGTGCGACCCGCGGGTCCAGGAGAGCGTGTCGCCGATCTCGACTTGTCCCTGACGGGACGGGCTAGAGGTTCCGGAATACAGCGCGCCGACCCCGCCAATCGCGAAACCATAGAACGCAGCCCCCACGTTTCCCGATGCAGCGAGGGGATTGTTGAATGCTGCGGCCAGATTGACGGGTTGCGCTCCTCCGCCCCCCGCGAAGCTCCATTGTGAAGTGACGGCAACTCGCGAGATGTGGAGACGGGCGTCGTTGACCAGTTCCGTATTGGGGAAAGCGGTGAGTCCCAGGGTGACTCCGCCCGCGGAAAAGCGGGCGCGGTTGACTTCGGTGTAGCCCGAGTTGGCGGAGGACGGGCTTTCGTTTATGCGGAGAAAGAGAGAAAGCTGGGTGGTGAGGGAATGGTCGATGCGGAATGTGCCGGCATCGAGGGCTGCGGGACGAGTGAAGACGGCGCCGAAGAGATTGGGCCCCGCGTTAGGTAGGGGAAAGCCGGCGAGCAGGGCCTGATATTGAAACGGCGCCTGGGAGCGCGAAGCGACGGTCGGAACGACGCTGTTCAAGCTGTAAGGTTCAATGAGGCGAAGGCTTTCATAAGACGCGAAAAAGAAGGTGCGATTGCGCAGTAGCGGGCCGCCGGCCGTGGCGCCCCAGTCGGCAAGCTTTGAGGCCGGTTGGCCTAAACCGCGGCTGTTGGCGAAGGGATCATTGGCATCGAACAGGGAATTCCGGAGCGAGGTAAATACAGAACCATGCCACTCCCCGGTGCCGGAGCGCGTCGTCAACGAAATGTGGCCGCCGGGCATCCGGCCATATTCCGGAGCGAACGAAGAGGTGTCGATGCGGACCTCTTCCACTTCGCCCAACAAGGCAATGGTTTGGGTACTGCCGAATGCTGTCATCATGGGCAGCGTGCCGCCCGAGAATTGCGCTGGCATTCCGCTGCCGCTCACGCCGGAGTTCACACTTACGCCGTCCACTTCGAGTGCATTGGCATTCTGCCGCTGGCCGGAGACGCTGAACTGTCCCGCCTCGCCGAGAGTGGCGGGAGTCGTGACCACACCGGGAGCGAGTTCGATCAGGCTCAGAATGCCCCGGCCGTTCAAGGGGAGCGTGGCGGCGTATCCGTGATTGAGGGTGAGAGCCACTGAAGCGTCGGAAGTGTTCAGGGAAGGCGGAGTGCCGCGGATGGTGACGACTTCATGTACGCTGCCGACTTGCAGGACGAAGTCCAGTGCGCCGGCGTCTGGTTGGAGATCGACGTCCAGCCGCACCTGCGTCTGAAATCCGGAGCGGCGCACCGCCACCTTGTAGACACCGGCGGGCAGGGAATCGATGCGGTAATGGCCGTCGGGGCTGGTCTGCGTGCTGCGGCGCAGACCAGTCTCCTGGTTCCAGGCAGTCACGGTCACGCTGGGAATCGCAGACTCGGAGACATCCCTCACAGTGCCCGTGAGAGAGGCGCGAGGCTGGCCTGCGGCAACTGCGACAGCCAGACACAGTCCGAACAGCAGCTCTTTCATTCGACGGCTCTCACGGCGCTTTGTGCACGTTTCATCGCATCCTGCAATTGGCGAAGCATCTCCGCCTCAGACGGAGAGCTGCGCGGCGGGCCGGCCAGCAGTTCACTGAGCAGGGAATCCAGGGACTGCAATGTGGTGAAGGCTTGCTCCGAATCGCTCTGCCAGGTGGTAGTTGCCGATGGTGCGACCCGCCCCGCATCGAAGAGCGGTGAAAGCAGGTGCGCGAGCTGGCCGGCGCGGGAGTTCAGCTCGCGTCCGTAATCGCCGCGCAAGCGCAGCAAGACGTCGCGATCGGCACCCGCAAGTTGCCGCTCCTGCTCCGGCGGATAACGGCGAGCCAGCGTGCGCAGCGCAAAAGCCTGTGCCATGATGGCATCGCTGGAATCGAGGATCTGGTTGACCACATCCTCGACCTGCTCGCCTTGAGGCAGCTTGGATTCGAGCAGTGCGCGTAGCGGCGCAGGCCCATCGGGCTTCGGATTGGGGCGGCGGAGTGGAGGAGCCGCGGCGGAGGCAGTCGAATCCTCGAAGGCGAGATCCACCCCGTCAATTCCGGCGATAGCGCGGCGTATCTCGTCGCGGCGCGCCGTGCTGAGGCCGCTCGCCCGCAGCACCAGCCTGTCTCCTTCGTCGTGCAGTTCCAGCACTCCGAGGTCGGCGCTGATAGCATGCAGCGCAGCGAGGACGTGCAGTGTACGGGCAGGTGCAGGTATGGACGGCGCAGGCGCTTTGGGGGCGGATCGCGTCGAAGGGGACGCACTTTCGGGAGCCTCGATCTGTTCCGGGGCGGCCCAGATCTCGACGGTCTCATTCTCCCGGAACTCGAGGCGTTCGCTCACGGGAGAGAGGTCGCTGATGCGCAGGATGAGGGTGGCCCGGGCCAGAGAGTTCGAATCGCTGGAGGTGCGGATGAGGCAGAGGCCGTTCTCGTACTCGACCGCGTCGTGCTTGTCGGTGAGATGATCGCGCCAGTCGGCGAAGGGGCCGGCGCCGAAGGGCTGCACCCAATCAAATCGCGCGGCTTGGAAGAGGGGCGCGATGTCGGCGCCTTCCGCGCGTGTGGAATCGCGCAGGATTGCGGGGCGAATGAATTCGCGGGAGCGGGTGTGGACGCGCAAAGGTGCGACGGGCGGCGGCGCGACCGTTTCGGCCCTGGCGAGCAACTCGGCGGCTTCCACGGAGGGAATGTGGTGGTAGGTCGGGTAGGCTACGATCGCGATGGTTGCGGCTGCGGCGAGTGCCCAGATGAGGCGGCGCAGCGGCGCGGGCTTCGATTTGCCCTGTGTCAGCGCGCCGATCTCCTTCCACGAACGAGGCGGAGGCGGAGCGAGTTGGACCGCTTTTTGGTGCCACGCCAGATAGTCGTCTAGCCCCGAGCGGAGTGCCGCAACCTGGTGGCGGCAGACCGGGCAGGTTTCGAGGTGCTGCCCGGCTTCCGGCAGGTCGCCGTCCAGCAGAGCCAGCAATTGCTCGGGCTGTAGGTGGTCACTCATCGGCGGCCTTCTTTAGGCGGCGGATTGCGCGGTTGAGGAACTCGTAAACACTCGAGACGCCGATCTCGAGGGTTTCTGCGATTTCGCGGAAACGAAGGCCATTGGCACGCAGCGCGAGGACCTGTTTCTGCTGGGGCGAGAGAAAAGTCATGGCCTCCGAGATTCGCAGCAGGCGCTGGCGGTCGATGAGGGCGTCCTCGGGGCCCGGTTCGCGATCGCGGAGTGAAGCGTGAATCATCTCGTCGAGCGGCATACACGTGCGCTCTCGGGTGCGGACATTCAATGCAAGGTTGTGGGCCACTCGAAAGAGCCAGGCGCGTGGTTCGCGGATGGTTTCACCGCCGCTCATGGATTGAAAGAGCCGCAGAAAGCTATCCTGCGTCAGTTCCTGGGCCTGGGCCGGAGAGATTCCGAATGTGAGCAAATATCGGTACACGCCTTCTCGCGCCTCCAGGTACAGTTGTCCGACGCGCTCCCGCGGCTCCATCCCTACACCGGCGGCTTACTGCCCGGGCGATGGCAGCGGCGGTACGACACCTCCGGGCAGGGTAATGGGGACGCCCGGAGTGAGCACTCCGATGATCCCGGTGGCGCAAGAGGAGACGGGGCTGAGGATCGAGATGGTTCCAGACTGAAACGAACTGGTAGGCAGCACCAGCAGATTTACGTTAACGGCTTCACAAGCGGTGGCTTGCAGTTGGAGCGCGGTGTTCAGATTCGACAACAACGTAGCCTGGGCCGGCGTGAGGATGGCCAGAGCCTCGGTGTGATACGGCTCGGTCGTGGGCGCGAGCTGTTTTTCGAGATTCTGGATATCGATCAGGGTCTGTCCGACGGTGGTCGGATTGGGGTTGGCAGATGCGAGCATAGTCGCGAGGCTCTGGTTCTTCTGTGCGATCTGCTGGTTCACCTGTTCAATCGCCGAGGCTTTTTGCTGGACGATGGCGGTCAGCGACGTGACCTGGGCGTCGGTGAGATTCAGGTATTGTTTCAACGCTGTGATGGCTGGCGTGGGTATTGCCGGGGTAATTGGTAGCGCGGGCTGTGCCCACAACGGGACGGCGGCGAAGAATAATGCCAGACTGTAAATGTGGCGCATGGAAATCCTCCTCTTTAGTATCGAAGAACTGGCGGACGATTGACCATCCATACCTCAAAGACAAGGTCTGACGTGATTTTCCGACAGGCGCATCAAAGAATAGTGACGGGCGCAGCCGAATGAAAATCTTTACCATCGGATTCACCAAAAAGTCCGCCCAGATGTTTTTCACGGCGCTGCAGAAGGCAGGTGTGAAGCGGCTTGTCGATGTCCGGCTGAATAACGTCTCCCAACTCGCGGGGTTTACCAAAAAGGACGATTTGCGATATTTCACGGGAGCGATTTGTGGCATCGAATACCTGCACCTTCCCGTGTTGGCGCCGACGCCGGAGATTCTAGACGCGTTCAAGAAGCACAAGGGCGATTGGCGAGTGTACGAGAAGCAGTTTGGCAGGCTGATGCGGGATCGCCGGATTGAACACGCAGTGGATCGGGCGACGATGGAAGGCGCTTGCCTGTTATGCAGCGAGGAAACGCCGGAGCATTGTCACCGGCGGCTGGTGGCCGAGTATCTACAGGAGCAGTGGGGAGACGTCGAGATCGAGCACCTGGGGTGAAATGCTGTCTGCAAACCACTCCCTCACGGTCTTGGCAGGTTGCCGCCGGGATGCGAGCTGCCCGCTAGCAAGCAGTCTTTTGATCCGAACCTTGCGGTCGAGACACTAATAGTCCACGCCGAAGCAATACGTCTCGTTGGAGTTCATCGGACTGATTGCGTATTCGCCTGGGTAGAGACCTCGCCCCGGGGTGATCTCGTACAACGTGTCGCTCACACGATTGATGGTCACCGGAAGACCCGGCGGAGTCCCGCCCATGGTCACCTGCGTTTGCCGGTAGCCCATTCTCGGTTCCAGGCGAAAGAGCTGGAACTGGCGAGGATCCATACCCGAGGTCAATCGCACGACGAAGACGATCCGGTCGGAGTGCCGCACCCGAACGGGCGAACGCTGGCCTTGCACGCGATAAACGGTTCCCCCGCCGCCCATCCCGTACATTCCGCCGCTGCGGGCCATCATGCTGATCTGCCGTTCGAGGGGAATGTATCCGTTGGCGCCGCGCAGAAACGGAGCGCCAGCGATATCGGGGCCAACATCTATGGGTGGGTCGGTAATGGCGGAGGGTCCGCCGATGGAGCCGAAGATGATCTCGGCCACGTCGGTACGCGCATACTGCACGATATCCTGGTCGTTCACTGAGAAGCGAACGACGTCGGCGGTACCGCCCAGGAAGCTTCCCTCTACCCTGGATCCATTACGCAGGCGCAGGGTATCCGCGTGGCTCCACGATGCGAGAACCACGGCAATGACTATGAGTCGCCCGAACATAGCTACTTCACTCCCGTTGTTATCCTCATTGTCCCACTGGCGGACGCCCCACGGACGACTGGAGCTTCAGCAGGTACGCAAGCTCAGAACGTTTCTTGCGGCGGTACGACACCATGCCGGCGACAAACACCACCGTGGCCATACCCACCGCAATGGACGTGAAAGACGTCAGGAACGTTTCCAGGCCCAGGGGGCCGTCCTGCAGTTTGCGGTGATAAATCCACGAAAGGTTGAACACCATCTCACAAACATAGAGGACCAGTCCAAAGGTCGATGACACCAGTGCCGCCCGGCTCCGCTGAATCGAGAGTTCGAGAAATGCCGCCGTGTTGAGCGCTTCGGGAGCCCAGCATCCCCGACGATTGTAGAATGCGAAGGTCCAGGCCGCCACAATGAAGATCCATACGGCGATGGCGAGCCACACGAGATCAGTCTCGCGATCCAGGATCGCCCAGGCGATAGCGCCTCCGCCGATGACGACGGTCACCAGGACTTCGAGCGCCAACATGATTCGCATGAAGCGCGTCTGGCGACGCACCTTCGCTTCCAAATCGGGGAGGACGGGTGATTCGACCTGCCACTCCTGCCGCCAACCATCCAGTTCAGTATCCACACTCATTTCGTCATCATCCTGCGCAACATCTGGCGGGCCCGATTGAGACGGACGCCGACGTTGCTTTCCGATATACCCATGACCTCCGCGATCTCGCCATACTCCAGCCCTTCGAGCATCAAAACCACTACCTGACGATAGAGAAGGGGAAGCGCGCGCACCGCGTCCGCCAGCCGTTTTCCGCCCTCCTCCCGAACCAGAAAGGTCTCCGGGTCGGGCGAAGGATCCTTGATTTCGAGATCGTCGTCCGCCCGTTCGGCCCGCGGGGCGTTCCGCGTGAGATACGCGATCGCCCGATTGTGTGCGATGCGAAATAGGAACGTTCGTTCGGAACACTCGCCGCGGAAGGAGGGCAGCGATTGCCAGAGGGCGATCGCAATCTCTTGCAGGAGGTCGTCCCGGTCGCTTGCCGAACGCACGTGGCTTCCGGCCAGCCTTCCCAACGCCGCACCATTATCGTGAAGCAAGCGCTGCCACTGCTGCTCGCGCGGATCAGCGGACGCCTTCACCTCGCCTGACAACCGATTAACCGCCGTAAACGACATCGTCCCGTTCCAACAGCCTGGCCGCCACGCACAACGAGAGAGCAGCCAGCAGAGCCGTCACGACGCCGGACGCGATCGTGGGAAGTATCGAGATCCCGGTTCCACGCCACCAATGTTCCACCTGCCATTGTTGCGCAATGAGCGGAGCGATGCGGCCCCAGCCTGCGGCCAATTTGGGAAAGAAAACGGTGAACATGCCGAGCGTAGTGGGCACGAACACCAGCATCGAGAGGTATGTGTGTGCCTCTTTCAGAGTGCGGCACACCGTGGAGATTGCGAGTTCCACCGCGGCCGCCAGCAGAGCCAGCGGAATCAATCCGGCCGCCCAAAGCAGGACGGAATTCGCGGCGTTCGCCGGCGCGGGAAAGTGGGCTCTCAGGGCGAGCCAGAAAGCAACGACATTGAGCACCAGCGACGCGGTGGAGAAGCAGCAGATGGCGGCCCATTTGCCGAGGATCACGTGGCGCCTGGCGCCGGCGGTCAACAACAGCGGCAAGAGGGACTGCCGCTCGCGCTCGCCGGCCAGAATATCCATGGCGACATTCATGCCGCCGGAAAATGCCGACACGAGAACGAAGACCGACATCATGCCGACGAGCACGGAATCTGCCCCATCCTTGCCATTCATGGTGGTGGAGACCATGAAAACGATCCCCGGCCCCATGAGGCAGTAAAGAAGCGTAGAGATGATGGAACGCGAGTCCCGCAGCGCGTCCGTGAGTTCTTTCCTGGCTATGATTAGCGCCTGGTTCAGCATGCAATGGCCTCCTTGGGGACGGTGAGTTGGACGAATGCTTCTTCGAGATTCGAGCTTCGAGTGCGGAGACAGAGTTCGTCCGCTGTTCCCTGCGCCGCGACAGTGCCCTGCGCGATGACCACGACGTTGTCGCAAAGGGCCCGCACTTCCTCGAGCACGTGGCTGGAGAAGATCACGCAGATACCCTCATCTCGCATGCGTTGGAGCAAGCCGCGCAACCCGCGGACGGTGGGCACATCGAGTCCATTGGTCGGTTCATCGAGCAGCAAATTACGCGGCGAATGGATGATGGCGCGGCCGAGCGCGACCTTCATCCGCTCTCCCTGTGAGAAGCCGGTCGTCCGCCGATCCGCGAGCGCGCCGAGCCCTAGAATGTCAAGCACCTCGTCAATTCGATGGCGAAGACGCGTGTCGGGAATGCCGCGCATGCGGCCGAAATATGCCAGATTCTCGCGCGTGGTGAGGCGCGGATAGAGTCCCATGTGATCGAGCAGAGCACCCAGTCTTTGCTGCGCTTGCAAAGGATTTTGAGAAAGGGAGAGACCATCGATACGGATCTGGCCGCCGTGTGGTTGGAGAGCGCCGGAGATCATCCGCAGGGTTGTGGTTTTGCCGGCGCCGTTGGATCCCAGTAGTCCGGTGATCGCTCCATCGGGAGCGCGGAAGGACAGGTCTCGAACGGCGGCGACGCCTCGAAATTCTTTTCGTAGATGTTCGACTTCGATCATATCGGCAGGAGCCTTCTATTCATGTAGTCCACTGCCGGCCGGGTTTCTTACAAAAAAGTTATGGTGGATGCTGGTCTACCTGAATCGCGATGCCCCGAGGATGGCCCGAATTCGCGTGTGCTAGCCTGACATCTTATGAAGCTTCCCGCCGCGCTGTTGTTGGTCCCCCTTGCGTCTGCGCTGGCCCAGGTGCCCACGCCCGAGTCCGTGCTCGGACACAAGCCGGGTGACGACTTCTTTCTCGCGAGCTACGATGAGTCACTCGGATATTTCCAGAAGCTCGCGCAGGCTACGAACAAGCTGAAGCTGGTACGCGTCGGGAAGACCACCCAGGGACGCGATTGGTACATCGCGGTCATCTCGGCCCCTGGGAATCTTTCGCAGCTCGACAAGCACAAAGAGACAGCGAAGAAGCTGGCGCTGGTCAAAGGACTTACCGACGCCCAAGCCCACGAACTCGCGCGCAACGGCAAGGTGATTGTGCACATCGATGGCGGCCTGCATGCCACCGAGGTTGCGCCCGCGCAGCACGCGATTCAGCTCGCGTACAATCTGGTCACCGCCAACGACCCGGCCACTACGGCGATCCTCGACAACGTGATCCTGTTGCTCTGGTTTTCGATCAATCCGGACGGCCAGAACATGGTGGCGCACTGGTACAAGAGCAATCTCGGCTCGCAGTACGAGGTCAGCAATCTGCCGGGGCTGTACCAGGAGTACATCGGGCACGACAACAACCGCGACGGGTACATGAACAACATGATCGAGTCGCAGGTGATTACGCGCACCGAGCTGGAGTATTATCCGCAGGTCTTCTATAACCAGCACCAGACGGCTCCGTTCCCGGCGCGCATCTGGATTCCGCCGTTCGGCGACCCGGTCTCGTTGAATCCCCATCCGCTGATGTACCGTTGGGTGAACGTCTTCGGCGCCGCAATGGCGGCATGGCTGGATGAGCACGACATGCCCGGCGCCATGCACCGCGGGCGCTTTGACGACTGGTATCCGGGATTCGTAGACCACGTCAACAACTTCCGCAATACGGTTTCGTTCCTCACTGAGACGGCGCTCTATCGGTACGCGACGCCGCACTTCTACACCACCGACGACTTTCCGCGCGACAAGCAGGATCTGCGCACCGAGGTATTCTACTCGAGTCCATGGACGGGCGGATGGTGGCGCCTGGGAGACGCCGTGCGATACAACATTGGTGCGTCGATGGCGGTGTTGGATACCGCGGCCAAGAATCGGGAAGAGCTGCTCTTCGACCGCTACCGAGCGGGCCGCGATGTGATCGCACATTTCACCAAGGACCCCCCATACGCCTACATCATTCCGCGCGAACAGCGCGATCGTCCGACGGCGGCCACGCTGGTGGAGAAGCTGCTGATCGACGGGATCGAAGTGCATCAGGCCACGCGGGAGTTCGCCGCCAATCGTGCGACTTATAAGGAAGGGGATTGGGTGGTGTTGATGGACCAGCCCTTCGCCGCGCTGGTGAAGGAGCTGTTCGATGTGCAGAAGTATCCGGAACTGCCGCATCCACCGGCGATCGGTGCGCAGCCGGCGGGTGGACGAGGCGGAGCGGGTGGCGGTGGCGGTGCGGCGGAAGGTACTGGACCGGCAGCCGCGGCTGGAGCCGCCACTGAAGCGCCGGCGGCTGGCGGAGGTGGCGCCGCGCCTGCGGGGGGTGGCGCCGCGGGTCGTGGTGGCGCGGCTGGTCGAGGAGGTGGGGGCGGCGGTGCCGGTGGCCGTGGAGGTGCCGGTGGCGGTGCGGCCGGAGCGGCTGCGGGAGCTCCGGCAGCACCTGCACAACTGCCCTACGATGTGACCGGCTGGACTCTGCCGATGCAGATGGGCGTGGAAGTGGTCGCCGTGGCAGAACCGGTAGACAGTGCCACGCGCCAAATGCTGCGCAAGGTCGAACGCGTCGATCCGATCCAGGGAAAGGTCGAAGGATCCGGCCCGGTCTTCGCGTTCTCCCATAATTCCAACGCCGCTCTTCGCGCAGTAAACGAGATCCTGGCGGACGGCGGTACGGTGAACTTCGCGAAGTCCGAGGGCACGATTTACGCCAAAGGAAACGTGGCGTCGCTGTTGCAGAAGAATGGCGTGAATGCGGCGTCCCAGAAGGACGTGCCTGAGGGTGCGTGGCCCGTGAAAGCGCCGCGGATCGCCATCTACGAATCCTGGTCGGGCAATATCGACGAGGGATGGACCCGCTGGATCTTCGAGCAGTTCCACTTTACATTCACCAAACTGCACAATGCCGACATCCAGTCGGGCCACCTGCGAGATCAGTTCGACGCCATTGTGTTCGCTGAAGCGGGAACACGCCAGATCGTGGACGGCATGCGTGCCGGGACGGTTCCGGGGCAATACGCCGGCGGAATCGGCGAAGACGGCACACAGGCGCTGCGCGACTTCGTGACCGCCGGTGGAACGTTGGTCGCGTTAGGGAATGCCAGCATGTTTGCGATCGATGAGTTCAATCTGCCGGTGACGAATGTAGTCGCGAATCTCCGGCAGGATCAGTTCTTCTGCTCGGGATCGCTCTTGCGGGTGGAGATCCGGGAGCCCAACCATCCCGTAGTGGCGGGACTGCCGGCCACGCTGCCGGTGATGTTCGAGCGCAATCCGGTTTTCGATACCCGCACCGGCTTCCGCGGTAAGGTATTGGCCGGGTACAACAAGGATCGCAATCCCTTGATGAGTGGCTTCCTGTTGGGCGCGGATTTGATCGAAGGCAAAGCGGCGGCGCTGGACGTGAATTACGGACAAGGTCACATCATTCTGCTCGGATTCCGGCCCCAATGGCGCGGGCAATCGCATGGCACCTACAAATTCCTATTCAATGCGCTGTATTACGGTCCAGGCATGGCGCCTGAGGCGCCCGAGGGAACGGGCCGGCGCGGCGGTGGCAATCCGCAATTGACCGCGTGGCGCCGGGAAGCGGAATCGGTCAAGGGCGAGCTCACCAGGCTGTTGGATGCCAATCGCGCATACTTCACCGCGCGCGGCCCGAGCGCCGCGGACCGTGGGAAGCAACTAGAGACGGCGTTGGATGCATTCCAGCGAGATCGGTTGCCGCTGCTGGACGATCTGCGCGCGCAGGTGGAAGACGCCGCGGCGGCGCGCAGTGAGGCCGCATTTTCGGCACAATTGAAGAAGTTCGCAGTAGATCTGCGCACTAAGGACTTCAGTACGGCGAAGTTGGAAGATTTGCTGGATCAATACAAACTGGCGGTGCTGCCGTGAAGAAGGGTTTTTCCGTGGATGCTCGCAACGTGGCGCAGACACTCATGTCTGCCGTCTCGACACTCCTGTCGAGACTTTTCGGGTGTCCACCAAACAGGACGCCATTCGCGGGATCTCTTGAGGTCGCAATGCCGTGGCTGCCCGAAAAGCGTGGAGAGGAATCTCGTGCCCGCAAAGAGGGGCGCGGCAGACAGGCGTGTTCTTTGGCCGCTACGCCGCAGTGCTTGTCAACGATAGGGGCACGCTCGGCCGGCACACGGGCTCGATCGCAGCGACGCACTGCTGCCACCAATCCCCAACCCCCAACCCCCGCGCCCCTGTTTCGAGCGGGTTTGCGCCACATCTCTCTTCTCTGTCTCGCGGCGACCGGGTACGCGCAGATTCCTACGCCGGAATCGGTCCTCGGGCACAAACCCGGTGACGACTTCTACCTCGCCACCTACGAAGATGCGCTCGGATACTTCCGCAAGCTCGCGACCTCGTCCAAGCGGATCAAACTGGTCGAAGTCGGCAAAACCACGCAGGGACGAGACTGGTTCATCGCCTTCATCTCCGATCCGGAGAATCTGGCGCAACTCGACCACTATAAGGAGATCTCGCGAAAGCTCGCGTTGGCAAAAGGCGTCTCCGAAGAACAAGCACACACACTCGCGCGCGAGATCAAACCGATCATTCATATCGATGGCGGCTTGCACGCTACCGAGGTCGCGAATCATCAGCACACGATTCAGCTCGGCCATGACCTCGTCGCCAGCGAGGAGCCATCGTTTCAGGCTATTCGCAAGAACCTGATCGTCGAACTGTGGTTCTCGATCAATCCCGACGGCCAGACGATCGTGGCCGATTGGTATCGCCAGAATCTCGGCACGCCGTTCGAAGTAAGCCCACTGCCGGTGCTTTGGCAGGAGTACGTCGGACACGACAACAATCGCGACGGGTACATGCTCAACATGATCGAGTCGCGCGTCATCACCAAGGCGACCCTCGAAACCGAGCCGCTGGTATTTTACACCCAGCATCAGACCGCGCCCTTTCCGGGCCGCATCTATCTGCCGCCCTTTGCCGATCCGATTTCTGGCAACATGCATCCCCTCATGGTGCGATGGCTGAACCTCATCGGCATGGCGATCGCGCAACACCTCGACGATCACGGTCTGACCGGTTCTATGCACCAGGAGACGTTCGACGTCTGGTATCCCGGATACATCGACAACATCGGCAATTTCCGGCACACGATCTCGTTCTTCACCGAAACCGCGCTTTATCGATATGCGACACCGCACTTCTACACGGTGGACGAGTTCCCGGCGACCCGCCAGACACTCGGCACGGAGATGTTGTATTCGAGTCCGTGGAAGGGCGGCTGGTGGCGCCTGGCGGACGCGTGCAAATACATGTACGAAGCCGATATGGCGGTGCTTAACCTCTCCACCAAATATCGCGAGCAGATGGCGTACAACAAGTATCGGGCGGCGCGCGACACCATCGAAAAGTTCGAGAAAGAACCGCCGTTCGCATACGAGATCCCACGTGAACAGCACGATGCACCGGCAGCCGCGGCACTGCTGGAAAAGCTGATGTTGCATGGGATCGAGGTGCATCAGAGCAGCAAGCCGGATGCCTGGGTGATCGTGATGGACCAACCCTTTGCGGGCCTGGTGAAGGAGCTGTTTGAACCTCAGGTCTATCCGGCGTTGACCCAACGCCCCTACGATGTCACGGGCTGGACGCTGCCCTACCAGATGGGTTTGGAAGTGCACGCAGTCACGACGCCGTTGAGTAAGCAAATGCGTGATTCGCTGCAGCCGATCAAGGAGATCAAGGGCCTGGCCGCGCCATTCAATCACGGCGCTAATGCCAGCTTCCGCGCGGTGAACGAGATTCTGGCGGAGAAGGGAACGGTCTCGTTCTCGGGGAATGACATCACCGCGTCCGGTCTCGACAAAGGCAAGTTGGACCGCATCCTGGCGGAGAATCGCCTGCGGGCCGTGGAATCGAAGGATGCCGGCAAGCCGGTTAAGGCCATGCGCGTGGGTCTGTATCGACCGTGGGTCGCGAGCATGGATGAGGGATGGACGCGCTGGATTCTGGAGCAGTACAAGTTCCCGTTCACCAACCTGTACAATGCCGACATTCGCGGCGGCCACCTGCGTGAGCACTACGACGTGATCGTGATTCCGGATGTTGCGGAGCGGCAGATCATCGACGGCCATCGGCCAGGGACGATTCCCGATCGATACGCCGGCGGGCTCGGTGACGAAGGCGTGCAGGAGCTTCGCGATTTTGCGAACGACGGCGGAACGGTGGTGACGTTCAACAATGCGTCGATGTTCGCGGTGAATCAGTTCAAGCTGCCGGTGGAAAATGCATTGGCGGGACTGCGCGCAGACCAGTTCTTCTGCTCCGGTTGCCTGGTCTCAGTGCACGTGGAGGATGCAAAGAATCCTCTGACCGCGGGCATCAGTTCGGACACGACTGTGATGTTCGAGCGGGGACCTGCCTTTGACACCAAGACGGGCTTCAAGGGAACGGTGCTGGCGCGATATCCGCGTGAGCGTTCCCCGTTGAAGAGCGGATACCTGGCAGGTCCAGAGCGGCTGGAAGGCAAGATTGCGGCGCTCTCGGTGGATTACGGCAAAGGCCACGTGATTCTGTTGGGCTTCAAGCCGCAGTGGCGAGGACAGTCATACGCCGGCTACAAGTTCTTCTTCAATACGTTTTACGGACAGAGTGAATAGTCTGCCGATGGGACGGTAGACCCGACCTCAATCACGCCGAACTATGGACGGCACAATGTATCTCGCTTGGCTCCAGATACGACTGCTTGCTCAGTACACCGTTTCAGAAATACGGTCTCATATTTTGGCAAGAACACTCCCTCACGGTCGTGGCTCGTTGCGAGCCGCGCGCGTAAGCAAGCGATCTTGACTGCTTTGGCGGCGTGGTGGCAACGCTCCCTTACGGTCGCGGCTCGTAAGCTACCTTCACGCGCGGCACGTGCCCTTGCGAGCCGCGCGCGTGAGCAAGCGATCTTGACTGCTTTGGCGGCGTGGTGGCAACGCTCCCTTACGGTCGCGGCTCGTAAGCTACCTTCACGCGCGGTACGTGCCCTTGCGAGCCGCGCATGTCCGGATTTTTCACAGGGTCTCACACTCACCTCACACTCAGGGTCGTGGCTCGCGGGATACGTGCGCTTACGAGCCGCGCGCGTCAGCAAGCGATCTGGCGATACGCCGGCGGGCTCCTGAAACCACGTACTAAATAGGTGCCAAGCACCGGTCACCGCGGTTTCCAATGCGATCGGCGCAGTTCCAATTTCGATCGCCCCTGCTTCAAAATCGCGAAAACGACAGACCGAGGGACTTTCGTTCTCTATCATTACTTCAGGCGCGTCTCTTCTCCCGACATCTTCACCACCCAATGCTCACCGTCGGAGGATTCGGCTTGCTCAAAGCGAATATGATCTTTGCCGGTGAAGACATTTGTGGTCTTGTACCAGGTGGTGCGGTCGCCGTCGACGTACTTCGATTGGTAGGTCCAATGGTCGCCGTCGATCGTCAATTCACCGCGGCCCGCAGCCTTGCCATCGGGCATGATCGCCTGCGAATAGAAGTGCCCTGCTCCTTCCCCGGGAGCGTAAATCACCAGCGCGCCAATCTTGCCGTCGACGGTTTGCTGGCATCCGAAAAACACGCCGATTCGTCCGCACTCGTTGACCAGATCCACGGCCACCGGAGCCGCTTCGCCCACCTTCTTCGTGCCCTTCCAGTGTCCGTTGTAGAGCCAAAGATGAGTGTAATTGTCATCCGCGGCAAACAGGCCGGGCACACCGGCAATCACCAGCAAAGCACCAGCGATCCACTTCATTAACGTCTCCCCTCGTCAGCCCAGATCTTCGCGAATTATATGATAGATCGACGCCTGCACCTCTTGGATCCGCGGAATGTAGTCACAGGGCACAACCAGCGCGTGATCCGCCAGATTCCGCCGGCGAATCTCGCCGCCATCGTAACCCAGCAGTGCCACCGTGAGCAGTTTGCGCTTGCGGGCCTCTTCCAACGCTGCGAGCAGATTGCGGGAGCCGCCGCTGGTGGAAATGGCGATTGCGACGTCCTCCGGCCGCGCCTGCGCGATGAGCTGCCGCTGAAAAATCAGTTCGGTCCCCACGTCGTTCGCGACCGCCGTGATGTTCGCCGGCTCCATCGCCAGCGAGACGGCCGGAACCGCGTGTAGGCCGGGCGGAGGCAGCACACAATCCAGCGTCCAGTCGTTGGCGTCAGTTGCCGATCCGCCATTGCCGAAGAGCATGAGCTTTCCACCGCTGGCAAGCCGGTCCGCGATCGCCGATGCGGCATCCGAAATCGGGGCGGCGAATTCATTTGCCATTTTGGCGCGTAGCAGCGAATCGTCGGAGACTTTCATCCGGATGGAAGCGGCCACTTCGTCGACCAGGCCCGCGTTGTCCTGCTTTTGCATTCCCAGAAACGGATACAGAAAGCCCGCATCGCCCGTATCGAGGCCCTGCTCGCGACGCTCCAGGAACACGTGCACCGTCTCCCAAAGCACGTGGTACAGGATCTCCACCACTTCCTGATGCACGAACGCATTTGGTGTCGCGGCCTCGCACCAGTAATCGCCTTCCGTGCCCGGTAGAGCCAGTGTCAAAGCCCCGGAGTCGCGCGATTGCCGCAATGCGGACGCCACTTCCGCATCGCCTTCGGGCGGCCCGAAGCCCATCACAATGTCTTCGGGACGGAGAATCGCCTGCAGCCACGGTCCGAATGCCGTGGAAAGATCGAGTGCGGGGAGCGCGCGTTTGCCCACGATCACGGGATGCACAAATTCCACCGACACATGCTGCGCGTCGGTCGAATAGGCGCCGGGCCCGAACGCCAACAATCGTCCACCCTTCAGGAAGCGCTCCGACATCTCCCGGCAGATTTCGGCGAGCTTCCGCGCCTCGCGCGCGAAGAATGCTTCACAGACCGCATTGCGATCGAGAAGGCGCTGTGCAACCGTTGCCATGAACCGTACACTAACAGATTCTGGGCAGCGGATCGCCTACCAGCATGTCGACGATGCGCGTGCCGCCGTAAGGCGTCGACGACAACACCGAGCCGGCGGGCTGCTCGCGCACTTCTCCGATGATGCACGCCGCGTCTCCTCCCGGCGTGCGCTGCAGCGCTTCGACTGCCGCCTCGGCGAACTCCTTCGCCACCACCGCGAGGAACTGGCCTTCATTCGCAATGTGCATCGGATCGAGCCCCAACAACTCGCAGGCCCCGCGCACCGCATCGTGGATGGGCAGCCGGTCTTCTTGGACGAAAACTCCCAGGTCGCAATCGCGCGCGAATTCGTTGAGCGCTGTGGCCACGCCGCCGCGTGTCGGATCGCGCATCCATCGCAGTCCCGGAGCCGCCGCGGCCGCGAGCGCTTCTACCAACCCGATCACGGCACGCGTATCGGAACACAGATCGGCCTCCAGATCCAACTCTCCGCGAGCCAGCAGGATGGTAATGCCGTGATCGCCGATCGGTCCTGACAGCAGGATGACATCGCCCGGCCGCGCCGACCGCGCCGTAATCCGCACGCCGGGAATCGGCCGCCCCACACCGGCCGTCGTGATATACATCTTGTCGGCCTTGCCGTGCTCTACCACTTTGGTATCGCCGCCCGCTACAATTACGCCGGCGACGCTCGCGGCCTTCGCCATCGCACGGACTTCCGCCTCGAGCACTTCCGTCGGCAACCCCGCTTCGAGCACATAGGTCACCACTAGCGCCTCGGCTCGTGCGCCCGAGACCGCCAGATCGTTGACCGTGCCGTTCACGGCTAGTTCGCCGATCGATCCCCCCGGAAAGCGTAGCGGGCTGACTACGAAGCTGTCCGCAGTGATGGCAATTGGCGCGCCGTTTACCATGAGGTGGGCCGCATCGCCCAAAGGCTCGGTGGATGCGCCAAAGAGAATGGGTGCGAAGAGTCCTTCGATCAGGCGGCGGCTAGCCTTGCCGCCCGCGCCGTGAGCCATTTCGATCTGTGCGTCCCGAAAGCGGACCTTGGGCGAAGCAACAGGCATGGAGACTCAGGCCGGAATGGAGACCAGCGCATGCTTTCGATGTTCGTACTGATAATAGGCCGCGCACGAGCCTTCCGACGAGACCATCAGCGCGCCTACCGGACGCTCCGGTGTGCACTCGTTGCCGAAGAGCTTGCACTGCGCCGGCTTAAGCACGCCTTTCAAGACTTCTCCGCACTGCGCCGCCTTGGGGTCAGTGACGCGGATGCCCGGAATCTCGAAGCGCCGCTCTGCATCCCAGTCGGCGAAGTCCTCGTTCAGCGCCAGCGCCGATTGCGAGATGAATCCCATGCCGCGCCATTCGAAATAGGACCGCAGCGTGAACACCTGCGCCATCGCCTTGAGCGCCGCCTTGTTTCCGTCCCACGGCACCACGCGGCGGTATTGATTCTCCACTTTCGCCTCGCCATGCTGCAACTGTCGAAGCAGCATGGCCACCGATTGCAGCACGTCCAGTGGTTCAAAGCCCGAGACTACGATCGGCTTGTTTTCGTGGCGCGCGATCCACTCGTAGGGGCGGCAGCCGATCACCGTCGAAACGTGCCCCGGCCCGATGAACGCATCGATCCGCATATCCGGCGAATCCAGAATCGCCCGAATCGCCGGGATGATCGTCACGTGATTGCAGAACACCGAGAAGTTCCGGATGCCCTCCGCCTTGGCACGCATCAGTGTCAACGCCGTGGAAGGCGCGGTTGTCTCGAAGCCGATCGCAAAGAACATCACGTGCTTCGAAGGGTTGTTGCGGGCCAGTTTCAGTGCGTCGGCAGGCGAATAGACTATGCGGATATCGGCTCCGCGGGCCTTATGTTCGAGCGGGCTCCCCTGGGTCCCCGGCACGCGCATCATGTCGCCGAACGCAGTGAAGATCACGTCCGGATGCGCCGCCATCGAGAGTCCGTCATCGATGCGTCCCATCGGCAGGACGCAGACCGGGCATCCCGGACCGTGCACCAACTCGATATTGGAAGGCAGCAGATCTTTCAGGCCGAAGCGATAAATCGCGTGGGTGTGGCCACCGCACACCTCCATCATGCGATAGTGCCGTGCGGGGTCGGCCAATCGCCGGATCTCCTCGGATGTGCGGGAAATCAATTCCGGTTCGCGGAATTCGTCGATGTATTTCATGGAGACGGCCGCTCCTCGGGCTGTGGATCCGCATCGTCGGAGCTGTACCCTTGCGCTTCCTGCATGGCGGCTTCGGCTTCACCCAGCGCGGTCAACATGCGCAACTGGTCTTGAGCTTCATCCTCGCGAATCTTGCTCATCGCGAATCCGACGTGGATCAGTACCCAGTCGCCCGGAGCGATACCATCGGGTTCCACCAGGCTGATGTCCACACCGCGCCGGACACCCACCACATCCACCAGAGCCCGATGGGGATCACTGGCTGATAGTTCGACGATCTTGCCCGGAATGGCCAGACACATGACTGTTCCGCCCTTCGTTACTCTTCGCTCATGAGCCGCGCTGCAAGTCGAAGCGTAAGGTCAACTCGTCCTTCAGCTTGAGTGTACCACCGGCAATCAAAAGCAAGCGGACCTGAAATCCGTCTGCCAAGCGGGAAAGGTTCCAATCGCACGAAGCATGTCGTCCGCGTCTCGCCAGGTACGCCGATATCGATTCAGGTGAGACCTATCCTTTGACGTGTGAAGGTCTTAAGGACTGTTAACCAATGGCAACTTTCTGTGAGCCGCGCATTGCTATATGCTGCGCCGTCTGGGACTGCTGTATGCTTTGCCGTTACTGTGGAAAGTCGCTGAGGACTGTTGAGGGGAATCTCGGAACGGTCCACCAGTGCACGGCTCCGCTGGAGCCGCGCCCACAGGAACCGGCAACCCGCCCCACCAAAATCCATGTAGTGAAAGATCAGCTCGAACCAGTCATCCAGTGGCTTGACGAGCAGGTTCCCGTCCGGGAGCGGCTGGTCCTTCCCACGCTTGCTCAGGAACTGCTTGACGACCCCCTGCAAGTTGCGCCCCTCCGAGTGATGCCTGAACCTGCCGACCGAAGCCGCCGGCAGGCTGCCGCACCCTCTTCTGCTCCCGGTTCAGCGGTAACCGTGGAGCCGCTGTTTCCTGCTTTATTCGTCGATGCGCTACTACCGGCGGAGGTCCTCGCGCTACCGCTCGACATCCCTACAGACCCGCTGCTGACCTTTGAGCCCTTGGAATTTCCGGTGAGAATGGAAGCGCCTCCGCCACCCGCGCGTCCCAAGCCCCGGCCGAAGTTGCAGGAGGTGCCTTCGCCGGAACTGGCGCTTCCGGAAATTGCGGAATGGGAATTCGCCGCCACCGCTGCATTCTCCGCGGGGGACTACGCTGCCGCCGCCGCGGCCTGCGGACTCCTCACCGACATAGCACCGGCCCATTTCGAAGCCTGGTTCAATCTCGGGGTGGCCGAACAAAAGCAAGGATCGCTACATGCCGTGGCGGCATTTCGTGCGGCGGTCCGTCTGCGTCCCAAAGATCCACACGCATGGCAGGCGCTCGGAATGGCGCTGCACCCCTGCGATGCCGAAGGCGCGAAGGGAGCTTACACCACGGCTCTCGACCTGGCGCCCGAGATGATTCCGTCGATGTGGAACCTTGGCCTGATCGCCGAAAAAAGTGGAGACACGGTGGAGGCGGGCAGGATGGTGTCGAAGCTGATGGAATTACAGCCGGAGCGCCAGGATTTGCGCTACCGCCGCGCGTTACTGCAAGCGCGAGCGGGCGATTTCGAAGCCGCCGTGGCCGGCCTGGATGATCCGGCCCCTTATCTGCGCCTGGGGGCATTGGGCTGGCGGCTCGGCGACTACGATCTGGCTGGGAAATGTTTCGAGGAGATGCTGCATCACGGTGCTGCCCCGCTGCTCGCTTTGCGCGCCATGGCGGCTGCCGCCATTCGCCAATGCGACTTTTCGCGTGCACTGGATCTCCATCGCTCCTTGAGCGACGCCGGCGATCGGAGCTTCGAGGTGCGCTCCAATCGCGCCCTGCTCGAACGCGCGAACGCCTAAGTACACCTTTTCAGAAATACGGTCTCGTATTTTGGCAAGAATACTCCCTCGCGGTCGTAGCTCGTAACCTACCCAAATACGTTCGCGCGATACGTGCGCTCTGCCGCGTCGAGACACGACGCTTTCGCACGTCCACCAAGTCCGCCCGGCAGCGGCGTTACGCTCGCTTCATTGCGCAGGCAGGCGCTTAGCGACGGTGCGGTTGCCGTTCTGATGGAGCGTCAGGGAATCCGTCGCGAAGTTCACTTTAATACCGCCGACCTTCGCGAAGAACTGCCCCGGCCCCTCGGCGAAAAGCTCGAATCGCCCCTGTCCCGTCGCCTGCCCATAAAGATGGTTGTCTTCGCGGGTGATCGTCAGGACGAAATTCGGACCCAGTTCGTACCGGCCCACATAGGTGTCCAACGTCTTCCGATCCTCCGGCACCTCGGTCTGCTGCGTCGTTAGTGGGAAATCGGGATTCAACAAGTGCCGCCCGATATCGTCAATCTGCACGCGCGCCGAGGTGTTCGACAGAACCACCACGCCAGTCTTGGCTTTGGGATCGTAGCCCATGAAGGTCTGGAAGCCACCTGTGCCGCCGTTGTGCCAGATGATCGTGCCGCTGGGCCGCTCGAAGATGTGCCAGCCATAAGCGATCAGCATGCCCTCGGTACCGGTAGGCTTGCGCACCTTGACCATTGCGGCCATCGCCGGCGCCAATGGCGATTCCTTATATCCCAAATTCGCCGCCAGGAACGTCAGCATGTCGTTCGCCGTGGAGCGAAGCGCGCCGGCCCCGGCGAGCGTGGGAAGATCCCAGTGCGGAGTGACTTTTAAGCCGGCATTGTGGCCGGGAGTGAACCGCGCCTGCATCTCCGGCGTAAGCGTGATGCCTGTGCTCGACATCCCCAGAGGCGCGAGAATGCGCGTCTTGACCAGCACCTCATAACTGCTCTTGGCGCGCAGTGAAAGCACGTGCCCCAGCAGGCCGACGCCAAGATTCGAGTATTCATACTTCTCGCCGATGTCCCGTTTCAGTTGGTAGCCGGCCAGAAATTCATAGAGCTGCGCCACCGTGTAGTCGGCGTACGGATTCAGCAGATTGGCCGGATGCATGTTCGAGGGCAGACGCGGCAGGCCTGAACTCTGCGTTGAAAGATCCTCAAACGTGATCTTGCGACCATTCCGCTCCGGCACCTTGACCTCCGGCGGAAGATACTTCGCGATGGGGTCAGTCAGGGCGATCTCGCCGTGCTGCGCCATGTCCATCATGGCAAGCGAGGTGAACACCTTGGTCATCGAGCCGATCTCGAAGACCGTGTCGCCATTCAGAGGCCGCGGGTCTCCGGGATCGAAGCTGCCATATGAGACGATGCGTCGTCCCTGCGGCCCGATCACTCCCACCACAATACCGACGCCTTGCTTCTGCGCGTCAATCCGATCCGCAAGAACGGCGCGAATTCCGGCCTCGGAGTTATCTTGTGCCGCCAACGGCACACTGCAGAGCACTATCCACATCGTCAGAGCGGCCAGAAAACAGCGAAGCATGGCTCACCTCCAGGTCACTCTGACACTCTAACCGATTCCGGATTTACGCGCTCATGGCCAGTGCTTGCGGTTCCGGACGGAGCGAACGGCGACCGCTATCGAACGGCTGGAATCGATGTCCGATTCCGAAAATGGTCTCGATGTAGCGGTCCGCATATGCGCCCAGTTTCTTGCGCAGGTGGCGGATGTGCACGTCGAGCGTGCGCGTGCGGATCTCGGTGCTATATCCCCAGACGCGCATCAATTGCTCTTCGCGGGGCACGATCTCGCCGGCAAATCCCACCAGCAGGGCCAGAAGCTCATACTCTTTTTTGGTGAGCGTCATCGGGACGGAGTCCAGGGTGGCGACCTGTCTCTGAAAATCGAGCGTTAAGTGCGCATCCCGATAGAGTGCCGGCTGCGCTGTCATTTCTAGTATGTTTTCCAATCTCGTCTCCTCTACTTAGCCATCCTACGGAACGCCAAAAGGGAAGTCGTAGGAAACATGTAAAGAGGTTGTCAAAATCGCCGGATTTCCCTCTTTAAGAGGGAGGCTGATCCCGAGTTTATGCAGGTGACGCTCCCAGACAGCGGCCCCGACGCCTCTAAGTGCATCGTTTCGTTGATACGGCCCCGTTTTCAGGCAACAACACGCCGTGCGATCATGGCTCGCAACGAGCCGCGCGCGTTAGCAAGCGGTCTGGCGATCCCTCGGCGGACTTCTGGAACCACCCCCTAAACTAAGTTCTAACAGGGATTGCGATCCGAGCAGCCCAAGCTTCAGAATCTTGCTTGCGTGGGCGAATCGAAAAACTTTAGCCCGCAATCTTTCCCGCAAAAGTCAAGCTTGATCTGCCCTCGAACTGACCGACGTCCGGGCCGAATCTCGCTCGTCACCTCAGACTCACGACCGGAAAATACACTCCCTGCTCTTCCCGCGTCCACCAATCGCGATCACCGAAATGCGTGAAGTGATAGAGGTACTCACGGGCGCGCACATACCTGGGCGGTCTATCCGGGAAAGGATTGTACCGCAGCAGGCTCAGCACCGAAGGCTCCCCCTGCAGCAGACGCGCCATGAAGCTTTGGAACCAGCGATTCTGCTGATAGGTGCCCAGCGCTGCGAACCACATCTGCCAATCCAGCCGTGGCTGGTGCGGCGCCACGATCGGCGGCGCCCGGCGCACATCGCCCGGCTTGTACCGGAACTCGTACGCCAGCCACGTCACGCCGTCGTTCGACCCCTCCACAATAATCTCGGGGCGCGTCGTCGTCATCACCGCAAACAATCCGTATGAGTTGACGATCCGCAACGGCCCCGCCAGGTGCAGGATGGCCGCTCCTCCGGGCGGCTCGATATTGAACAGCTCCAGGCAGAGAATTCCGCTCACTACGCCGATGAACACGGCGAGCGCCACACTGATCGCCCGATGCACACGGGGCCGCGCCGTCACCTGCCCCTCTGCCGTGGGTTCGATGAACAGCCACATCGTCAGTGCAATCGTCAGCCAGTTAAAGAACGTGTAATTCCCCGTACAGAGGATCAGCACCTGCAGCGCGATCGTCACCCACGCGCCGGCCCGCCGCAACCGCTTCGGCGCGAAGAACAGGAACGGTACCAGCAATTCCGCCACGAAGACCAGCAGCGTCGACCCCCTCTGAAATCCGCGCGGCAATTGCTGCATGTACCAGGCCAGCGGAGTTGGCAATGGCTGCGTCTCGTAGTGATAAGTCATCGCAATAAGATTGCGCCACGCCGGGTCGCCGCTCAGTAGCTTCACCGCGCCGCTGAAGAACATCAACCGGAAAATCAGCCACCGGAAAAGCCACACGCGCAGCTTCGACCTGTCCGCAAAGATCGCCAGGAAGCCCGCCTCCGAGAGCAGAATGTCCCACTGAAACGAGAGGAAATCCTGCCCTGCCACGCAGACCGACAGCCAGAGAACCAGGCAGATCGCCAGCATCGCCCTCTGTTGGAAACCGATCACGACTACCATCGCGGCCGCTGCTCCCACCACCCACACAAAGCGAATCGCGGCGTCACTCGAATTCAGCCACAACAGGGTCGGCACCTCCAGCCAGTCAGTCCTGCCAGTCGCCTCCCGGACCGCATGTAGGTAGTCGCCCAACGGAAGGATGCCGTGGCTGCCAATTAACCCCATGGCCTGTATCCCGAACGATAAAAAGGCGATAAAGTAGATGGAGCCAAGCACTCGGAGGAAGCTTTTGACCGTTACCAACTGCGTCCGATCCGACACAAATCGCCTCCCGCTCACCCCGTTATTTCCCCCATTCCAATCGGAAAGTCGCCATTCCGATGGATACCTATTTATTTCAATTGGTTAAGACGTCACTATGCCTAAAACTGGGAAACTATACCAATATGAGCACTCAGCCTTTTGAACCGAAAGCCATGCCGCCTGCGAACCTCGTCCAGATCGGCTCCACGGTAGAGGACATCATCCAGCAACGCCTGGCAGAAGAGCGCGCCCGCCTGGAACAAGAGGCCGGTCTCGCTAAACGCGAGGTTCATCACTTTAAAAAGCCGGTGGAAAAACCGTTCACGGCGACCGAGCGCCCCAACACCACCCTGCTTTTCGGCGGGCTGACGTGGAAGCATGAAAAGCTCGTGCATGGCGCCCTTGAAGGATTAGGATATCGCGCCGAAGCGGTTCCCACCCCCAACGTGAAGGCCTTCCAGACTGGCAAGGAGTACGGAAACAACGGCCAGTGTAATCCCACTTACTTCACGGTGGGCAATCTGGTGCAGTACTTACAGAGCCTGGAAGAGCAGGGGCTCACCAAGCAGGAAATCATCGACGGCTACGTCTTCTTTACGGCCGGTGCGTGCGGCCCGTGCCGCTTCGGCATGTATGAGGCCGAATATCGCCTGGCCCTCCGCAACGCGGGCTTCGACGGCTTCCGCGTATTGCTGTTCCAACAATCCGGCGGCCTGAACCAGTCCGATGCCGAGGCCGGCCTCGAGATGAATATCGATTTCTTCCTCGGCATCCTGAACGCCCTCAACTGCGGCGACGTGATGAACGAAGTGGCGTACGCCATTCGCCCCTTCGAGGTCAACGCCGGGGAGACCGACCAGGCTCTCGACGAGAACATGGACTACATGCACGAAGTGTTCCGCAAGAAGCGGCCGTGGAAGCTCGATCAGGGCTTTGCCAAGTACATGGGCGGCTTCTCCGACACTGCGGAGTACGTCGGCAAGTTCGTCAGCCAACTCAAGGGCGACGATTACGTGCCTGGCCTGGAGCGCTGCCGCGACCGCTACAATTCCATTGAAATCGATCGCCTGCGCGTCAAGCCGATCGTCAAAATCACGGGTGAGTTCTGGGCGCAGACCACCGAAGGCGACGGCAACTTCAATATGTTCCAATTCCTGGAGCGCGAAGGCGCCCAGGTGCTCGTCGAGCCCATCGGCACCTGGATCATGTACATGATTCACCAGGTGGTGCAGAAGTACAAGGACTTCAAAGGACTCGACGAGGGCGCCGTCCTACCCCCGCTGTGGAAGCTCGGCACCCGCGCCAAGATCGAATTCGAATATCGCCAGAAAGTCGCCAAGTTAAAACTCGCCGAGGCCATCTTCAAGGGCGAGTACCACAAGATCGTGAACGCGCTGGGCGGAATCGCGCATCACCTGGCAGATCAGTACGAACTCCAGCGGATCGGGCATCCCTTCTACAACTCGCGCGCCGGCGGCGGCGAAGGGCATCTGGAAGTCGCCAAGAATATCTACTACTCGAACAAAGACCTTGCCCACATGGTGCTGTCTCTGAAGCCCTTCGGATGCATGCCTTCGACGCAGTCGGATGGCGCGCAGTCGGCCGTGGTTTCGAATTTCAAGGACATGATCTACCTTCCGGTCGAAACCTCCGGCGAAGGCGAAATCAACGCGCACAGCCGCGTTCAGATGGCGCTCGGCGAAGCCAAGAACAAGGCCAAGAAGGAATTTGCCGCGGCACTCGAGCAGACGGGTTTGACTCTCGATCAATGCCGCGCCTGGGTGGAAGCACATCCGGAAAGCAAGCGGCCCATGTACCACGTGCCGCACACCAAGGGATTCGTCGGCGGGGCGGCGAATTTCGTGCTCCACATCGCAGAGAGGATCAAGGGAAACTAAGTGGAAAAACATTTCCTCATCGGAATGGACGTGGGTTCCACCACGGTCAAGGCTACGGTGATCGACGCCGTTACCGACCAGATTCTGTGGCAGGACTATCAGCGGCACGACACCAAACAGCCTGAGAAAGTACTGGAATTCTGCAAACGGTTCGATACCGAAGTCGAGGGCTTCAAGGCCTCCAATTCGCGCATGTTCATGACGGGCTCCGGCGGTAACGGGCTCGGAAAGTTCCTGGGCGGCAAGTTCGTGCAGGAAGTCAACGCCGTCTCCCTGGCCGTCGAAAAGATGTACCCCGAATGCGGCTCGGTAATCGAACTGGGCGGGCAGGACGCCAAGATCATTATCTTCAAGAAGGATCCCGAGACCGGCCGCAAGAAGAAAATCCCGTCGATGAACGACAAGTGCGCTGGAGGCACGGGCGCAGTCATCGATAAGATCAACGCCAAACTGCGGATTCCCAGCGAACAGCTCTGCAAGATGGGCTACAAGGGGATCAAGCTGCATCCTGTGGCGGGCAAGTGCGGCGTCTTCGCCGAGACCGATATCAACGGTCTGCAGAAGATGGGAGTTCCGCCCGACGAGCTGATGGCTTCCCTCTTCGAAGCTATCGTGATGCAGAATCTCTCGGTGCTCACGCGCGGAAATACTCTGCAGCCGGTGGTGCTCCTGCTCGGCGGCCCGAACTGTTACATCGCCGGCATGCGCGATTGCTGGAAGAGCAACATCCCCAAGATTTGGGAAGAGCGCAATACTCCGCTGCCTGAGGGCATTGCACCGGAAGACCTGATCCGCACGCCCGATAACGCGCAGTACTTCGCGGCCATAGGATCCGTGGAATTCGGCAAGACCGAAGAAGATCACATCGGGCAATACCTGGGCTACGAGAAGCTGGAGTGGTACGTCAACATCGGCCGCGAAGAGGAGAAAGCTAAGCGCGGCGGCGGAGGCGGTCTGGCCAAGGACGCGGACGATCTCGCAGCCTTCAAGACAAAATACCGCACCAAAAAATTCACACCCGTACAGTTCCAGCCGGGTGAAATGGTGGAAGGATTTGTTGGCCTGGACGGCGGCTCCACTTCGACCAAGGCAGTGCTGCTTTCCAAGGACGGGAAGCGCCGCATCCTCGCGAAGACCTATCAGCTCTCGAAGGGCAATCCGATCGAGGACACCGTTGAGGTGCTGCAGAAACTCGACCGGCAGATCCGCGATCAAGGCGCCGAACTCAAGATTCTCGGCGTCGGCACCACTGGATACGCCAAGGACATCCTCAAGGATGTGATCGGCGCGGACGCCGCGCTCGTAGAGACCGTCGCGCACACGGAAGCGGGCCTCCATTTCTACAAAGATGTGGACGTGATCTGCGACGTCGGCGGCCAGGACATCAAGATCATCATCTTGAAGAACGGCCGCGTCAAAGACTTCAAGCTGAATACGCAGTGCTCGGCAGGCAACGGCTACTTTCTCCAATCCACCGCACAGGGTTTCAACGTGCCGGTGGAGCAGTACGCCGACACCGCTTTCGCGGCGAAGGGCTTCCCCTCGTTCGGCTACGGCTGCGCTGTGTTCATGCAGAGCGACATCGTCGACTTCCAGCGCCAGGGGTGGAAGCCGGAAGAGATCATGGCGGGCCTCTGCAATGTGCTGCCCAAGAACATCTGGCTGTACGTTTCGCAGATTCCCAATCTGTCGGCGATCGGGCGCCGCTTCTTACTCCAGGGCGGTACCCAGTACAACCTGGCCGCCGTGAAGGCGCAGGTGGACTTCATCGAGTCGCGCTTCAAGGGCAAGGACGTCAAGGCCGACGTCATCGTCCACGAACATTGCGGCGAAGCCGGCGCGATCGGCGCGGCTCTCGAGGCCGGACGCCTCTGGGACAACGGGCGCGTCAGCACCTTCATCGGGCTGGACGCCTGCGCGCACATCAACTACAAGACCACGCGCAACGAGGCCACTCGCTGCTACTTCTGCAAAAACAAGTGCCTGCGGACCTTCATCGATGTGAAGACCAACATCATCAACATCGATTACAAGCCGCCGGTCAAGACTAAGGTGCCGCTCGAAGCGGGCGCGCAGCGGCTGATCATCGCCACTTGCGAGAAGGGCACGGTCGAGAACATCGAGGAGATGCGCGGCATCAAGGGCAATCTCGACAAGATCAAGAAGCAAAATCCCAATTTTGTCGAGATGGCGGCGAAGAGCGTATTCCGCGTTCCGGATGTCCCGCTGGTGGCCGATGCGCCTCCCAAGTTCCAGATCACGGCGGCTCAGAAGAAGCGCGCCGAGCTGATCAAGAAGCGCGGCTCCATCCGCATCGGCATGCCGCGCGTACTCAACATGTACTCGCAGACGCCGGTGTTCACCGGATATTTCGGAGCGCTCGGAATCAAGGCCGAGAACATTGTCTATTCCGACTACACCAGCGAAGAGTTGTACAAAGAGGGCGCCAAGCGCGGCGCGATCGACCCGTGCTTCCCCTCAAAGCTCGGGATTCCACACGTTCACAATCTGTTGTACAAGATCCACGCGAAGAAACCGCTCGACATCATCTTCTTCCCGATGATCGACTGCATCACCACCGACCTGCACAACGTGCAGGCCAGCCGCTCATGCCCCACCGTCGCGACCACGCCGGAAGCGGTCAAGGCGGCATTTACAAAGGAAGGAGACCTCTTCGCCGAAAAGGGCGTCCTCTTCCTCGATACCTTCGTCAATCTGTCGAAGCCGGAAATCCTGGAGCGGCAGTTGTTCGAGCAGTTCAAGGATATCTTTGGGCTTTCGCCCGAGGAGAACAAGCGCGCCATGGACGAGGGCTACCGCGCCCTGCTTGCGTTCGAAAACGTCGCCATGCGCGGCGAAGCACGCGCGGTCCTGGAGCAGCTCGAGCGCGAAGACCGGCTCGGTGTGGTGCTACTGGGCCGTCCCTATCACAACGACCCGGGGGTCAATCACGAGATCCTGGAGGAATTCCAGAAGCTCGGCTACCCGGTGTTTGCGCAGGACAGTCTCCCGATCGATGACGACATCATCTGGCGCCTGTTCGGCGACGATGTGAGGGCAGGCGAAATTCCGCACCCCATGTCGATCGACGACGTCTGGAAAAACTCGTACAGCGAGAATACTAGCCGCAAGGTGTGGGCCGCGAAGTATGTAGCGCGGCATCCCAACCTGGTGGCGCTGGAACTCTCGAGCTTCAAGTGCGGCCATGATGCGCCGATCTATTCGGTGGTAGAAGAGATCGTGGAGCACTCCGGCACACCGTACTTCTGCTTCAAGGATATCGACGAGAATAAGCCGACGGGATCGATCAAGATCCGCGTGGAAACGATCGGCTACTTCCTGAAGCGATACCGCGAAGACATGGTGCGGAACAAGAAAAAGGCGACGACTATCGAGCAGCAACTGCTCGAGTTCGAAGCGCGTCTCCGGCGGCAGATGCTCCGCGAGAAACTCCAGGACAACACGCTGGTTCGCGAGTCCTTTGAGACCGGTTCGATGCCCCAGATTCACGTCAGCATCGGCGCGCTGCAGGCAAGTCGTCCCGCATCGACGGTACAGGGAGATTAGGTCGTCAGACCTTCAGTAGCGAATTCATCCAGGCCCGGCTTCGCCAAGAAGTCGGGCTTTTTTATTGCCTCGAGAGTTGAGCCGCTGTGGAATCCAGGGTCCTTGAAGCTTCCCGTGCCGCAATCGCGCAATGCGGTCGCGGATTGTACCAGATCGGCCACAGCGCGGGATGCGTAATTAGTTAGTCACACCGCCCACACATCACCCGCTGAAATCTGTTGCCCCAATTCGGACGCGTTCTGCCCCCAATACGCCATTCTGTCACGGCCATTCTTCCAGTTTTTTTGCTCATTCGTTCTAAGTTTTTTACTTGCCTTTAACGTTCAACCTACATATACTTTCCCAACAGTGGGTCGAAACGGGCCGGGATGCCCAAATCCCGATGGAGGGTTAGTGAATGCGTGCCTTTCGTTGCATTTGTGTCTGTTTGTGCCTAAGTGCGCTCACCGCTTGCCTGGCGTTCTCTCAAGCAGTCAATGGAACAATTGTAGGAACCGTCACAGATGCTACTGGCGGCGCGCTGGTGAATGCCAAAGTTACTTTAACTGAAACCAACACCAGGATCGTTCACACCAAGCTGACCAATGACGCGGGCGTCTGGGGATTCCCTGAGATGCCGCCCGGCACCTACGAAGTCACCGTCGAGATGGTCGGATTCAAAAAAGCCGTCCGCGCCGGCATCATTCTCGAAGCCAATACCAGCCCGCGCGTCGACGTGCAACTCGTCCCCGGTGAACTCAACCAGACCATCGAAGTCGCAGCCTCCGCGCCTGTTCTGCAAACTGAGCGAGCCGATACTGGCCGCTCGATCGACTCGCAGACCATCGAAGAACTTCCCCTCGGCGTCAATCGCAACTTCCAGAGTCTCCTCGACCTCGTGCCTGGCACCTCCGTCGAGACCTTCCAGCATTCGCAATTCTTCAACGCCTCCAGTTCTCTCCAGACCAACGTGAACGGTCAACCGCGCATGGGCAACAATTACCAGATCGAAGGCATCGACAACAACGAGCGCACCGGACTCCTCCAGATCCTGATCACCCCGGCCGAAGCGCTCCAGACCGTCAGTGTCTCCACCACGAACCACGATCCCGAGTTGGGACGATCCACCGGAGCCGTGGTCAATGCGCTCATCAAATCGGGTACCAACAATTTTCACGGCTCCGCGTACGAGTTCCTGCAAAACAGCGCGTTTGACGCCCGATCGTTCTTTAATCCCACGGTAGGACACTTGGCCTACAATTATTTCGGCGGAAATCTGGGTGGCCCCATCAAACGCAACAAAGTCTTCTTCTTCGCCAACTATCTTCGTACCGAAGATCACGAAGCCAACACCAATCAGAACAATATTCCCGATAACGCCTTCCGCACCGGCGACCTCAGCGGCGACCCTGGGCACATTGTCTACGACCCCACCACTGGCTTGCAGGATGGATCCGGCCAGGGCCGCACTCCCTTCCCCGGCAATATCATCCCGCTCAGCCGCATCAATCCGGTGTCACTGAAGATCCTTTCCTTCCTGCCGCCCACCAACGAGAACTTCTCACCTACCTCACAGACCAACGATTATTTTGCGCTGCTTCCCGCACAGAAGACCAACAATCAGATTGATTCGAAGGTTGACTGGAATGTCACCGACCGCGATCGCATCAGCGGCCGGTTTAGTTTCGCGCGGCCGGTGATGTACCAGGCCCCGATTTTCGGAGATGCCGGCGGCCCCGCGCAGGGCGCGTTCGAAGGATCGGGCCGCCAGAAAACCTACAGCACCGGACTCAACTACAATCGCAGCGTTACACCGACTCTGCTGACCGAAGTCCGTTTGGGCGTCGCACACTATCACAACGACGCCTTCCAGAGCGACTACGGGAAGAACGATTCCGACGCCGTCGGCGTGCCTGGCGTCAACCTGGGACCTTTCACCAGCGGCTTCGTCGGCATCACCATCAACGGTTACTCCAGCCCCCTGTTTGGGTATTCGGCCAGCCTCCCGTGGGACCGCGCTGAAGCCAATATTGATCTCGTGAATTCGTGGACCAAGATCGCGCACAACCATCAGATCAAGTGGGGCATCGATATCCGCCGCGTACGCGACGATTTACTGCAGGACCAGACGTTCAGCCCGCGCGGCGTGATTACTTTTGGAACGCAGCAGACCGGGCTGCAAACGTGCACGGGAACTTCGTCCTCAGGCACACCCACCGGATGCACTGGCTCGTCGCAAGGGCTGGCGAACGATTTCGCCAGCTTCCTGCTGGACGTTCCCCAGAAGCTCGGCCGCGATGTGAATACGTATTTTCCGGCTTTCCGCGAGTGGGAGGTCTTTGCGTACGTCGCCGATAACTGGCAGGTCTCGCCGAAGCTGACGGTCAATCTGGGCTTGCGTTGGGAATTCTACAAGCCCCCCACGCCCGCGTTTCCTGGCGGCTTCTCCAATTACGACCCCAGTAACAACACACTTGTGATCGCCGGGATTGGCGGGAACCCGCTCGATATGGGCCTGCAGGCGCGATACAAATATTTCGCGCCGCGCGTGGGCCTCGCCTATCGTCTCACGCCCAAGACCGTGGTGCGCGCCGGAACGGGCATCAGCTACACACCGTTCCCCGACAACACCTGGGGGTACAACTTTCCCGTCCGCTCCAACAATCAATACGTCTCTCCCAGCGGATCCGATAACTACGCTCCCGCAGTCCTGCCGGGCGGCCTCGCGCCGACTTTCCAGAACGGCTTCCCCGCTCCCGACCCGGTCGTCGTGCCGGCCAACGGCATCATCACCAATGTCGATCCGACCACCGCGCAGGTGATCATTCCCAAGAATTATCGAAACAGCTACATTGAGACCTGGAATCTTGCCGTCCAAAGGGAGCTGCTATACGGCCTCGTGCTGGATGTCGCTTACGTCGGCAGTCATGGCGTCGATACACCGGCGCAGATTAACTTGAACGCGGGTCAGTTCATCGGCGCGGGCAGCCTCGGCCAACCGCTTCTGCAGAAATACGGCACCACCGCATCCGCCACCGTGTATTTCCAGGGGTTCTCGTCGACTTACAACTCCCTGCAGGTGAAGTTGGACCGTCGCTTCAAGTCGGGCTTCTCTCTGACCACCGCGTTCACCTGGCAAAAGGCGATGGACTTCGAGAGTGGCGACGATGGCGGTCTCGACTTCTACGCCGGCCAGGGTCTGCGCCGGAACTATGCGCGCGCGGATTTCGACCGCACCCTCAACTTCGTCCAAAGCTACATCTACCAGCTTCCGTTTGGTCCCGGAAAGCATTTCCTCTCGCAGAGCCTGCCGGGCAAGATTGTTGGCGGCTGGCAGGTTTCGGGGATCCTTTCATGGCGCACCGGAACACCGCTCACGTTCACCGGCAGCAACAGCTTGAACCTCGGAAGCAACGGCACCGCGACGCTCGATCAGATCGCACCTATTCAGGTGTTGGGCGGGATCAATACCGGCAATCCGTGGTTCAGCACCGCCAGCTTTGCGAAAGCAGCGACTAATGTACAAGGCAGCACGGGACGCAACATCTTCGATGGACCCGGTCTGTTCGGGCTCAATTTAGGAATCTCGCGGTGGATTCAACTGCGCGAACAGGCCAAGCTGCAGTTTCGCCTGGAGACCCTGAACACCACCAACACGGCACAATTTTCGAATCCCAACACCGGTTTCGGCTCCAATTTCGGATTCATCACCGGCACCATCAGTTCGGGCACCGGCGTCAACGGAACCGGCGGCGGCCGCGTCGTGCAACTCGGCGCGAAAGTAGTCTTCTAACGCGACGTGCGCATAAACACCGGCGACCAAAATACGTGGTTTCAGAACTCCGCCGACGTATCGACAGATCGCTCTTTAATGCGCGCGCTTCGCAACGAGCCAGACCGTCAGAAGTGTTCCTCCTGGTTGCGGCGTTCTACAATTGTTCGTGCCGCAACGCCCCGACTATGGCTATGACGCTCCTTGGTTTCCGGTGCTCTTTGGATTTTTGTCCATAGCCGCCGGGATCGGCGCGACGATATCTTGGACGCAGGGCGACATGCGCCATACCATCCAGATGACGTTCTACTTCGTCTTCTTTCTCGCGAACAGCAGCAGCTTTCTATACACGACCAGGCGCGGGAAATTTCTCGAGTGGGAGCAGATTCTGAATCGGGTCCATCTGCGCGGGGACGAAGCGGTGCTCGACATGGGGTGCGGCCGGGGCGCCATCCTGACGGCGGTCGCCCGCAGGTTGACGACAGGCCGAGTGACAGGCGTCGATATCTGGAGCAAACAGGATCAGTCGGGCAACGCCAGCGACGTCACGCTGCGCAACGCGTCGCTCGAAGGTGTGGCTGGCCGCATACAGATCGAAACTGGCGATATGCGCGCGCTTCCCCATCCCGATGAGACCTTCGATCTGGTGGTATCGAGCCTCGCCATCCACAACATCCAATCAAATGCGGAGCGGAAACGGGCGATTGTCGAAGGTTTTCGCGTTCTAAAACCCGGAGGCCATATCGTAATCGCAGACATTCGTGCCACTGCAATTTATGAAAAGGAGTTGCGGGCGCTGGGAGCGTCGAATGTGGAACGCCGCCGGTTGGGATGGAGATTCTGGTGGGGCAACCCGTTCGCCTACACGACCCTCCTCCGCGCTTCGAAGTCACCGGCCTAACCCCCAACCCCAACGCCCAACCCCCAACCCCGCGAGCGAAGCGAGCCTCTTCCCTGTGCGATCCTGAGAAGAACGAAGGAGCCTCCATGCGTCGTGCCTTGTGCTTCGCCGCCGTCATCCTCTGTCTCACCCTCTGGAAGTCCGACGCCTGGGCACAAACCCGATCTCCGTCTATCACCATCGCGCCCGAGATGCTCAACGGCCTCCAGTGGCGTGGAATCGGGCCCGCCGCCACCGGCGGACGCATTGCCGATATCGCCGTTTCCAAAGCCGGCGCCGCACCGTCCGAGATCTACGTGGGCACCACTACGGGCGGTGTCTTCAAAAGCACCAACGAGGGTGTCTCCTTCGTTCCAATCTTCGATAACGCTGGTGCCATGCTCTCGATCGGCGCGGTGGCCGTCGCTCCGTCCAATCCCTCCGTCGTTTGGGTCGGTACCGGCGAGGCCGACAACCGCCAAAGCTCCTCTTGGGGCGATGGAGTCTACAAATCCTCCGACGCCGGCCACACCTGGCAAAAAATGGGACTAGCCGAAACCCGCCACATCGGCAAAATCGTTATCCATCCCACAGATCCCAATATCGTCTACATAGCCGCCGTTGGGCATCTCTGGGGCTCCAATCCCGATCGCGGCGTTTTCAAAACCACCGACGGCGGCAGAACCTGGAATAAGGTGCTCTATCACGACGAACACACCGGCGCGATCGATCTCGCCATGGACCCCAAAGATCCCGACGTCGTCTATGCCGCTATGTACCAGCGCCAGCGCAAAGGCTGGGGCTTCAATGGCGGCGGCCCCGGCTGCGGAATCTTCCGCACCACCGATGGCGGCGACCACTGGACCGAATTGAAGAACGGCCTCCCCAAAGGAGAGAAGGGACGAATCGGTCTGACCACCTTCCCTGGCGATCGGCGGATTGTGTATGCGATCGTCGAGGCCGATCCCGGCCCCGGCGGGGGCCGCGGCGACGGCGAATCGGCGCCCGCCGGAGGCCCCGCTCGTGGCGGACGCGGTGGGCGTGCCGCCTCCCCTCCAACGCCGCAACAGGGCGGCATCTTCCGCAGCCTCGACCAGGGCGAGACCTGGGAGCACATGACCGGCCTCAATCCGCGTCCCAGCTACTATAGCCGCATCTACGTCGATCCGAAAAACGCCAACCGCATCTACATCATGGGATCGAATCGTGGCTTCTACATCTCCGACGACGCCGGCCGCAGCTTCCGCGAAGTCTTCAGCGGGGTGCATGGCGAGGATCACGTACTCTGGATCGACCCCGAGAACACCAATCGCCTGATCATCGGCGGGGATGGCGGCGTGTCGATCTCGTACGATCGCGGCCTGAGTTGGCTCTTCCGCATCAATCTCCCGATCGGCCAGTTCTACAATATCTCGGTCAATAATCAGGATCCCTTCCTGGTCTGCGGCGGCCTGCAGGACAACGGTAGCTGGTGTACGCCCTCGGCCTCGCGCCTCAGCCACGGCATCTCCTTCAAAGATGCATTCAATGTCGGCGGCGGAGACGGCATGCAGGCGCTCTTCGATGGCGACGACCGCACCTTGCTCGTCAGTTCGCAAAACGGCGTGACCAATCGTCTCGACCTCAACACCATGCAGCGCCAGAGTATCGGACCCGTGCAGCCGCTCCAGCGCACCGAACCCGGCCAGGCCCCATACCGCTGGTACTGGACGACGCCGCTGGTCGTTTCCAGCTTCAATCCCAACACCATTTACACCGGCGCCAATGTGCTCTTCCGCTCCGACGATCGCGGCATGAACTGGAAGCCGATCAGCCCCGACCTCACCGCCAACATCGACCGCCGCGATCTCCAGATGATGGGTGCGCCCGTCCCGGCAAACGCCCTATCGCGCCATGATGGCCAAAGCAACTTTAGCGCGCTCACCGTGATTGCCGAGTCGCCAATCGAAAAGAATCTGCTCTACACGGGTGCCGACGATGGCACAGTTCAGATGACCCGCGATGGCGGCCAGCACTGGACCGATCTCACCCAGAACCTGCGCGGCCTGCCGCCGCGACTCAACATCAGCGGCATCGCGCCCTCCCGGCACACCGCCGGACGCGTCTACCTTACGGTAGATGGCCATTTCGACGACGACTACCGCCCCTACGTCTTCCAAAGCGATGACTATGGCAAGACGTGGCGCGCCATCGTCAACGGCCTGCCGAACACCTCTGTCCATCGCATCCGCGAGCATCCTTCGAATCCGGACTTTCTGGTCGTGGGCACGGAAATGGGCGTGTACGCGACGTTCGATCGCGGCGGGCACTGGACCACGATCGGAACCAACTTGCCGCCCGTGCCCGTTTATGACCTGCTGTTTCAGGAGAGCGAGCACGCACTCGTGCTCGGCACACATGGCCGCAGTATCTGGGTGTTGGATCACATCGAGCCGCTCGCCCAAATCACCTCCGATGCCGTGAACGCCGGGCATCTCTTTCCGGTTCCTCCCACTCATTTCCGCACGATCCAGGTGGGCCAGTTCTGGTTTGGAGCTGGGGAGTTTTTCGCGCCGAATCCGCCCTATGGCGCACTGCTCACCTACTTCCTCCCGAGGGGCACTACCGGCGCCTCCATCGCCATCTCCGATGAGGCTGGAAAGGTTGTCCGGACCTGGAATGGTCCGGCCGATCCCGGCATGAATCGGACGTGCTGGGATCTGCGGCGTGCTCCGGCGCTGGCGGAAAACAGCGCGGCACTCTCCGGCTGCAATGGAGGCGGCGTGGGGGAAGGCGGAGGATTCGGCCGTGGAACCTTGGGCCCCGTGGTGCTCCCGGGCAAATATACGGTCGCCGTGACACCGGCAGGCTCAACCGTCATGCGCACCAGTATTACGGTCACTCCCGACCCGCAATTTCCGCTGTCCGATTCCGATCGCCGCACCCGCGATGCCGCCGTCATGAGCGCTTACACGCTCGCGCAGCAGTTGGTGCCGGTGCGCGATTCCGCTGAAATGCTCGCCCGCCAGATGGCCGCCATGCGCCAGACTCTCGCCGCTGCCGGCGGTGCGGTCGAACCGCTCGACCGCGTGTCACTGGAGGTATCGCACGTGCAAGGTCAGATCGCCCGCACTTTGACCGCGGCGGGCAGCGTGCAGAGTTCCATCGATGCCTACGAAGGTCTGCCGACGGGTGCGCAACTGCAACAGTTGCAATGGGCGTGGGATGACGCCGTGGCCGTCGTAGCGTCCCTGAACAAACTGATCGGGCAGGATATGCCGTCCCTGCCGAGCAACTCCGAAGGTGGTTCGAAGTTCCCGGAGTTGAAGCCGCTGCAACCCCTGGTGCGGCCATTTTGAAGGACTGTGGATGAAGCCTCGCTACCAGTACGTCCTCTCCCTGCCGGAGCGCGCCGTTCGTTCGCTGGGTGCGCTTTCGGGCGGCCTCATGCGCGAGGTCGGCAATGTGGCGCTGCCCGCCAGCGTGCGCCGCACCATTCTCTATCGCACCATGGTGGACGTCGGACTGCAGTTCCTGATTGAAGAGGTCGGGCAGGTCGAGCAGATATATCCCGCCGATGGGCGTCTCTCCGATCACTTTCTATTGCGGCGCGCGGCCAGCCACGGCATCGAGTTGGCCGGCATTCTGGCGTTTCATGCATCGCCCATCTGGATCCTGGCGGCGCTGGCCGATGCCACGGGCGGGAGCCGAAAGCTCATTCAGGAGATCTCGCAGGAACTCAAGCAGGAGGGATTGCTGGAGGGTGAGGCGCCATTCCAGACGCTCGAGCAGGTGCTGGACGGTCTCGAAAAGACCAGCGGGCACTTGGCGACGAGCCTCAACGTGCCGCCCGTGGATATCGCCAGCCTGCGTGGCGAATGGCGCCGGTTGAAGGAGGAGTTGCGTTCGATTCCGCCGAAGAGTCTGCCGGCGCAGGACCTGGTGGAAGGGGTTTGGGTAGACATTCAAGAGTCGGCCCGCGTGCAAAAACGTTCCGTCTTCCTGGTTTCTTCGCTGATGGCGATTTCGGCCGTCGCGCACGTTCCCGCCAAGGCGCTGTGGCTGTCGCGTGCCGCGAAATCGGCCGCAAAGCGCACGGGCAAAGTCATGGGTGTAGTAGTTCTCGATCACTATCGCGAATCGCTCAAGGAAATCGCCGAGACCGGCTTCATTGCCTATTGGGCAAGAGAGTTCCGCCCCTACCTGCGCGGCGCCGCCGAGCAGTTCGCGCGCGATCACGAGTCGGCAACGGAGCGCTGGCTCAAGCAGGCCGCCACCAATTCAAGATAGGCGCGAGCAGACGTGGCGCAAACACTTCTGTTTGCCGTCCCGACACTTTGTCGAGATTCTTCGACCGTCCACTAGGTCTGCCGCACATCCTCCGCTTGACACGCTTCTTTTTTGCGTGATACCTTGCAATGCAAGCCTTGCTACACAAGGCTAGGAGAGGGAACCTTGGAGATCGATCGGGAGTTGTTGAAGGGGAGTATCAGCCTGGTGTTGCTCAGCCTGCTTTCCCGCGGCGAGATGTACGGGTACGAGATCATGCAGGAGTCCTCCCGCCGCAGTGCCAATGCCTTCGCACTCAAGGAAGGCACTCTTTACCCCGCCCTGCATCAACTCGAGAAGAAAGGCCTCATCCAATCCGAATGGCGCACCGGCGATAACGGCCGCGAGCGAAAATACTACCTGCTCACTAAAAAAGGGAAAAAAGCGGCGCAAAAATATGAGCAGCAATGGCAGTATCTGACCGGCGCAGTGAACGCCCTGCTCGAGAGCAACTGAGATGCGCGCCACCGATTCTCTCATCGACGAAATCGTGCGATCCTCGCAGATCCCCTCCGGTCACGGGCGCGAAGTGCTGCGCGAACTCCGCTCGCATGTCGACGATTTCGTGCTTCACGCCCGCTGCGCCGGGCATCCCGATGACGAAATCGAACGCATGGTCCTCGCCAGTTTCGGCGATCCCCAGCAGATGGGCCGAAACTTCGCTTGGGTATACCGGCGCGAGCGAGCCGTCAGGCGTCTGGCCACGTTCAGCCTCTCCACGTTGGCGACCGCACTGCTCACGGCATCCGCGATTCTGGCGGTGCAGGCCGGCGTGGGCGAGGGCTTCGGCACTCCGATTCTGCGGACCATCGGAACCCACCACACCATCATCGAACTGAAGAATATCGCGGCCACGGTCGCCGCATACGCAGGTCTGCTTGCGATCTCGCGCCGGCGCCGCCTCTCACAAGCTGCCGCGCTCGTCGCATTGCTTGCTGCCTTTGCGCTTCACGTGCCCTACCTGATTTTCGGAATTGCCAACGCAATCTTTCTGCGCCTGGTGCAAATCCGTGTGAAGCCGCAGACCGCGCGCTTCGGCGTCGTCGCCGCGGGCTTCACGATGTTGGGACTTCTGATATCGGTTCCATCTCCCGCAAGCTTCGCAAGTTGGCTGGTGATGGGTCTCGGATATCAGATGATGACTTGGCTCGCCGCGCGCACCAGGCAAATGAGCACACATCTTCAGGAGTAGCTGATGTTTCAGGACCTCCGTTTCGGCTTCCGCTTGATCCGCCGCAATCCCGGCTTCTCGCTTCTCGTCATCCTCTGCATGACGGTGGGAATCGGCGCCACCACCTCCGTGCTCGGCTGGATCGAGGGCATCCTGCTGCGTCCGTTTCCGCTGGTAGCCCATCAGGACCGCATGGTCGCCCTCACCGGTACCGATCGCAACGGCCGCACCGACGTCTCGTGGCCCGACCTCCAAGACCTGCGCCGTAATTGCTCACTGGTGGACAGTTTCATCGCCGAGCACATCGGCGGCGCTACCCTCGCGATCGGCGACCGCGCCGAGCGCGCCACCGGAAGCGTCGTCTCCTCCAACTATTTCGAGGCGCTGGGCGTTCACGCGATTCTGGGCCGCACTTTCGATCCCTCCGAAGATGTCGGCCGGAACGCGCACCCCGTCACCGTAATCAGCTACGACTCGTGGACGAATCGCTACAAGAGCGATCCATCCATCATCGGCAAGACGCAGATGCTGAACGGCGTCCGCCACACCATCATCGGCGTCACCCCGGAAGGATTCTACGGCACCTTCGTCGGCTATTCGTTTCAGTTCTGGGTGCCCGCATCCATGGAAGAAACCTTCGAGGGCGGTGGTTACAAGCTCGACAATCGCGACGCGCGCTGGAGTGAAGGATTCGCCATCCTCAAGCCGGGCGTTACCATCGCGCAGGCGCAGGCCGAGATCTCCGCCATCGCCCATCGCCTGGAGTCCACTTATCCCGACACCAATCGCAATCGCGGCTTCCAAGTCTACCCGCTGTGGGCTACGCCGTTCAACCAGGCTGGTACCCTGCTGCCGACGCTCCGCATCTCGCTCGTGGTCGCCACCTTCGTGCTTCTAATCGCGTGTGCCAACGTCGCCAACCTGCTCCTGTTCCGCGCGCTGGGCCGGCGACGTGAAATCACCGTGCGCCTGTCCCTCGGCGTGACCCGCAGCCGCCTGCTGACGCAACTGCTGACCGAGGGCCTGATCCTCACCGTCCTGTCCACGCTCGGCGGATTGCTGCTGGCGCACTGGAGCCGCAGTCTCATCAAGCTGCTCTTCCCCCCGACGGCCGCCGGCGTCGTCATCCACTTGCCGGCCGAAATGGATTGGCGGGTGCTTGCGCTTTCTGCCGCGGTTTGCCTGGTCGTCACCGTGCTGTTCGGTTTGATTCCCGCACTCCAGGTAGGCAAGATCGACCTGGCCTCTGCGATGAGGTCCGAATCGGGCGGCGTGGTGGGGACGCGCAGCAAAGCGTCCGTCCGCTCCTGCCTCGTGCTGGCGCAGGTGGCGCTCAGTTTCATCCTGCTGGTGGGTTCGGGACTGCTGCTCAAGAGTCTGCAGACGATGCGCGAAGCCGACCTGGGATTCTCCACCAACGATGTGCTTGCCGGATCAGTAGACATGGTTTCGGCCGGTTACGATCCCGCGCGCATCCGGGCCTTCCAGGATCAGATCGTCGAGCGTATGCAGGCACTACCCGGTGTGGACTCGGTGGCCTGGGCTCGCACCGTTCCGTTCACCTATCGTGTCTACGCTTCCGCCGCTATCGCCATCGATGGATTCGTGACGGAACCAGGCGAACAGCCGACCGTCGATTACAACGAAGTTGGGCCGGGATTCCTCTCCACAACCGGGATTCCGCTGGTGGCCGGCCGCGAGTTCACCTTCGCCGACAACGAGACCGCGCTTCCCGTCGCCGTTGTCAACCAGACCATGGTGGACCGTTTTTGGCGCGGTGAGAGCCCGGTGGGCAGGCGTCTTCAAGTCAAGGGTCGTTGGCTTCAGATTGTCGGCGTCGCGCGAAATTCCAAGTATTCCGTTTTGCTCGAAACCGCCAAGCCGTTCTTCTATGTTCCGCTACGGCAGGGGATGGGAGGGCAAAACATTTTGATCCACACGCGTCTTGGTACGGACGCGATTGCCAATGCCCTGGTACGCGAAATCAAAGCGATCGACCGGAACCTGGCGCCCGGTGAAGTGATCACCATGCGCGAGCAGGTGAGCCGCAGAACGTGGACCCAAAGGGCGGCGGTGACTCTGCTCGCGATCTTCAGCGGCATCGCGCTGCTGCTGGCCGGGATCGGGCTCTACGGCGTGATGTCATACTCGGTGTCGCAGAGCACGCGGGAACTGGGCCTGCGGATGGCTCTGGGTGCGGATATGGCAGGCTTGCTGCGCATCGTGTTTGCGCGAGGGCTGATACTGGCGTCGCTGGGAATCGGCGCGGGGGTCCTGTTGGCGCTAGGTTTGACGCGATTGATGGGGGACATGCTGTACAAGACCAATCCACGCGACCCGGCTCCGTTTGTCTGGGCTTTCGTGGTGATGATGGCGGCTTCGTGTGCCGCGATCCTGGTTCCCGCATGGCGGGCCGCGGGCACCGATCCGGTGCGAGCGTTACGCGACGAATGCCGTTGACACCATCACGCCGCCATCGCAGAATGGCGGAAGGTGAATCAAAAAAAGTTCATTCTGTACGCTGCCGTCATCGGGGCAGTGGTCGGGGCATGGATGGCGGGCGGGGACCTGCACAGCATCTTCGCAAAGATTCCCGCGTTGGGTCCCGACCGGTCTCTGCTGGACCATCGGTCGCTGCTGGGCATCTGCCTGGCGATATTCGTGGTCTACAGCATTTATTGGGAGGTGGCTGCGAAGAATGCGGCGGCCGCGAAGAGTTCAGAGTCGCCATCGTCGCGCGCCGTGCACGTCGTGCTGGTCAACGTCGCATTTCTGCTCGAGATCGCGCCGATTCACGGCCTGGGACGATTCGTGCCGGTTTCGGTCCCATTGATGCTCGCAGGAATCTCCGTTGAATCTCTCGGGCTCCTGATCGCGATCTGGGCCCGGCGGCATCTCGGCCGCAACTGGAGCGGCGAGATCACCGTCAAGGTGGATCACGAATTGATCCGGTCGGGACCATACCGTCGTCTGCGGCATCCGATTTACACCGGCATTCTCGCGATGTACGTGGGAATCGCTATGGTCACCGGGGAATGGCTGGCCGTGGTCGGTCTGGTTCTCGTGATGTTTGCGTATTGGCGCAAGATCCGCATGGAAGAGGCCACCTTGCACGGCGCTTTTGGCGCGGTTTACGAAGAGTATTCACGGGGCACCTGGGCACTGATACCGGGCATTTTCTGACAGTTCGCAACCGTGGGCGCATTATAATGGAGCGTTATGAAAGAGTGGGGCTTCGCCCAGACCGACGCATCGCAGGAACTGGCTCAGTTGCATTACTTCTCGCTGAAAAAACACCAGTCCGGTACCGAGATTGAGTTCGTCGTCACCGTGAAGGAGTTCATCACCCCGAAAGAGCCGACGATGCATTTCTTCGCGCAGGCTAACCGGCAGACGAATCAGAAAACGGCGCCCTACACCCCATGTGGGTGGGGAAAGACGATGCTCGAAGCTCTCTCCGAGTGTGTCCGCGCCATCAATCGCTTTCCCTACGAAGGGGAATGAGACGCACGAGCCGCTCTACGGCTTCACGCTGATGAACACGGGTGGGGACTTGGCTCCCGCCACAACCAGAACAGCAGGGACCGCGCTGAGCACCGTTCCGGATGGAAGCGCGCCGGGGAGTTGCACATTGATCTGTGTCATGCCGGCAATCAAGCCGGGGGCAGCGCCGCTAAAGAGAGTGGTTCCGGCCACTCCCGCGAAAAGGACCTCCGGGTTATAGATCGAGGTCACAATGTACGGCGGCGGGATCGGTGTGACCTGCCCATCGGCCAGGGGATTCAGGACGGTATGGTTCACGTCCGTCAGGTACCCGGTGCCGGTGGCGTAAACGGACACGATGGATCCGAGGCGAGCCGGGTTGTCGGGCGTATTGATTGTGCCGTCCTGGTTGATGATCGCCCCCTGCCCGTTGACGGCGAAGATCGCCGCGTCACTACTGTATGCGGCAACTTCGAGCGACGCCACAGTTTGCCCGCCTACCTGCACCTGGATCACTGGCAAGTTGCTCGCGAGAGGGAAGGCGAACGGCGCGACGGCATGAATCTCATTTGCTTGTACGAAAAGCAGCGGCGCCGGTTGGGAGCCGAATAGCACCTGAATGCCGGCCAGCGATGTGGGGTATTGGTTGGCAGCGTTGGGCGCCGCCGCGATGCCCTGGATGGGACCGAGGCCGGTGCCGGAGAGCAGGAAGATCTCACCCGGAGCGATTCCTTGGTTGATCAGGCTGGAAGCGAGGTTCTCCGGACATCCGAAGTTCGCGGCAGGCGGGGCGGTAAGATCGATCTGCATGGTTGTGGATGTCCGGGTGTTGTAATACAGAATGTGGCCGGGAGACGAGAGAGAGACAGCGGTGTCATCGCCTTGTCGGAAGTACGTGGCTGCCAGGATGCTGCCGCCGGAATTGAATTCGCCCACGAAACTGCCGCCCGCCTCCGAACAGGGCAATCTCAGCAACTGAATCGAAGTGGTGGGCATGGGACCGGTTCCGTGACCGAAAACAAACGCGCTGCCGGACGAATCGAGCAGGAGTGAATCGATCTGCGCCTGATCGATATCAGTTTCGGCGAGGATGAGGCTGGCATCGGCCGGCAAAACGAGGATGTAACTGGCGCCTAGCGGTCGGACGGGCGGCGTGACGACTAACGGATTCGGTGGCAATGGAGCCGGACTCACAGCCAAGAACAAATGTTGCGACGTATTGAGTGCGATCGCTACACCAGCGCCTCCGATCTTCGGTGCGACGGCGTAAAGCAGCGTGGAATTCAAAACGGCGCCGGCCGAAGTGTCAATCACGGTGATGTAGGGTCCGCCGGCGTCTCCGGTGAGATAGGCGCGGCCGGCATGATCGACATCGAACGCAAGGATGGAAGGCGCCGAGTAAGTGGCGTAAGTCAGAGCGGCACCAGTGGCGTTCAGCCGCGCAAAGAAGAAGCCCGCGGGCTTAGAGGTTACGGCGCTGCCGACAGCCGGAAAATCTGGAGAACTGGTGCTGCCCGCGACGTACACAGAGTTGGAGGCGTCCACCGCGATCAGCGAAGGGACGTCCGAGCCCGAGCCGCCTATGAGCGTAGAGAAGACGAGCGTGCCGTCGGAGGCGAACTTGGCCACAAATGCGTCGCCGCCGGCCGCGACGTAAGAAGGACCGTAGGGCGACTGAGTGTTGACGACGATTACCGGCTTGACGGGACCAGCGTTCTTCGTCTGAAAGGCGCCGGGGGTAACAGGGAAATCGGCAGAGTATGTGTAGCCGGCGATGTAAACGTTGCCCTGCGCATCGGTCGCAATCGCGGTGGCTCCATCCTGGCTACTGCCGCCGAAGTATGTCGCATAGAGTACATTACCCGAAGAATCCTGCTTGATGAGGTACGAATGTTGGCAATACACGGGCGTGGGACCCTGGAAAGGCGAGAGATCCTCTGTGGTGCAAACCGTGGAAACGGCGGTTTTCTGAAATGCAGTTGCGGTGGTCTGGACGAAGTTGGTTTGGCCCGTTCGCCAAACATTTCCGGCACTATCGATGGTGGTGGTACCACCGGCGGCGGCCCCAAATAGCGGGGAAATGACGAACAGTGCCGAAAAAACGAGAGCAAAACGCATGCAAATCAATGACCAGGATGCCATACCTTTGGGATCGCTCATGAAAGTGCCTACTTGCGAATCTACCCCAAGCAGCAGAATATGGCACCAGGAGAGATTCCAATGCAAAATCGGGTCCTGGTGACCGCAGCAACAGGCATCCTCGGCAAGGCCATCGTCGAGGCAGCAGTCGGCGCTGAACTTCCAGTACGACAAGCAGTGCGCAATCCAGCGAAAGCGAACCCAAACGTAGAAGCGGTGCGGCTGGACTACGCCGATGCGGCGACGATCGCGCCGGCGCTCGCCGGGGTGTCGGCGATGGTGCTGATGGCTCCTCCTCTCGACCCCAATGCTCCGGCTGAAGTCGCCCCTGTGATTGCGGCGGCGAAGGCGGCGAATCTGGAGCACCTCATTTTCATCTCTGCCTTCGGCGTCAACCACAGTGAGCAAGCTCCGTTGCGAATTGTCGAGCACCTGGTCATGGACTCGGGTGTGCCTTTTACCATACTGCGGCCGAATTTCTTTATGGAGAACTTCTCCGAAGGGTTTCTGGCGCGCGGCATACGGGAGCAGAACGCGATCTATCTCGCCGCCGGCAATGGGGAGACCAGCTTCATTTCGGCGCGAGACATTGCGGCGGTCGTCGTCACCGTGCTGCAGAAGCGAATCACTGGCAGGGATTTTGACCTGACTGGCCCGGCAGCGCTCGATCACACCGAGGTCGCGAAGATCATCAGCGAGGTCTCAGGCCGAACGGTCACATACCACCCCTTGACCGAACAGCAAATGCTGGAAGGGGCGCGGGCGCAAGGCATGCCGGAACCAACCGTCGCATACATGGGCATGCTTTACGCCGTGGTGCGCGCAGGGTTTGAGGCACCCGTCAGCGGCGATGTCGAGACAATCACCGGACGAAAGCCGATGACGTTCGAGGCGTTCTGGCGTACCCTTTAATTGGCCTCCGGCCCCGGCCCCTGTTAGATTAAGAAGTTGCCGAACCTGCAAGGCAAAATCCTCATCATCACCGGAGCCACGGGAATTGGGGCGGCCAGTGCCCGGCGGGCCGCCGCCGATGGTGCGCGCCTCCTGATCGCCACCAGTGACGGCGCGTCGGGTTGGGAACTGGGGCAGGAGACCGGCGCCGAGGTCTGGATTGGAGATCTGACGCGCCGTGATTCCGCTGCCAGTGTGCTGGCGCAGTGCATCTCGAAATTTGGCCGGGTGGATGGCCTGTTCAACGTGGCGGGGCTGAGCGGCCGCCGCTTTGGCGATGGCCCGGTTCACGAATGCACCGATGAAGGCTGGGATGTCACGCTGGCCCACAATCTCCAGATTCTGTTTCACATGAGCCGGGCCGTGATTGGGCGGATGTTGGAGCAGGACCAGGACGAAGGTGGAGCGCGGGGCTCCATTCTGAATATGGGCAGCGTGCTCACGGATGTTCCCGAGCCGCACCATTTCGCCACGCACGCGTATGCGGCGGCGAAGGGCGCTGTTGTCGCCATGACGCGATCGATGGCCTCTTACTATGCGCCGCATCGCATCCGCATCAACGCGATCGCTCCCGCGATGGTCGGCACTCCGGTGAGCCGTGCCAGCGAGGACCGTGAACTGATCGAATTGATCCGCAAGAAACAGCCGCTCACGGAAGGTATGATCGATCCAGACGATGTCGCGCGGGCCGCGCTATTCCTGCTCAGCGACGAGGCCCGTTCCATTACCGGAGAGGTTCTGGCAGTAGACGCGGGATGGAAGGTCAGCGGAGCCTGAAACGGAGACGTTCCCATGGTGGTCTTAGGAATCGACATCGGCAGCACCTTGATTCGCGCGGGCATGGTGGATGGCGAGGGCGCAATTCTCGCATCCCGTACCATTGCTACGCCGAACGACCTCGAAGGCTTTGTGCCGTCGTTGCAAGACGCGATTCGCTGGCTGCTGGAAGCCACCGGATTGCCGGCGGGTGTGGGGATCGGCTGTAAGGGAACCATCAACCCCGATAGCACCCTGGTCGAGATCCTGAACGGGCCTTTGCATTTCCTGGAAGGGCTGCGTCTGAGCGACCTGCTGGGACTTCCCGCGGATGTTCCGGTGTTTGCCGATAACGACGCCCATGTCGCGATGGCGGGTGAGATGGTGTGGGGCGCGGCGAAGGGACACGAGAACATCCTGCTGCTGCTGTTGGGGACGGGCATTGGCGGCGCGGTGGTGACGAACGGCCAGTTGCTGCGCGGCCATTCGGGAGTGGCGGGACAACTCGGGCACATCACCGTGGATCCGGACGGCGCGCTCTGCGCGTGCGGCAATCGGGGCTGCCTCGAGACGGTGTTTTCCGCGCGCGCCATCGAGTCCGAGGCTTGGGCCGCTGTGCATCGCGGTTGCTCCTCGACCTTGACGCGCCTGTTTCGGGAACAACCGCAGCTCGCCACCTGCCGGACGATTTTTCAGGCGGCGAGTGAAGGCGACGCGCTTTCGATTTCGGTGATCGCCAAGGCGATTCGGGCTTTGGGTGCGGCAATTGCGGGTCTGTTGCACGTGTTCGATCCGGAGTTGGTAATCCTCGGAGGCAAGGTAGCGGATGCAGGCGCCGATCTGCTGGTTCCTCTGCAGGAAGAAGTGTGGAGCCGCTCGCGCTGCCTGCTCGGCCGGGAAGTGCCGTTGATCGAACAGCAGGTTGCCGATAAGTCCGGAATTGTCAGCGCAGCCAGCCTGGTGCTCTCGCCACGAGGGTAACGGTTCAAAGACGCGTGGGCCGGCCGCTCGGGAGGACTGGCGGCGCACATGAGTGAGCGGCCATCCAGCCAAGGATGGCGGTCTTCTGGGCCAACGCGGAACGTAGCGATTCCTGGGCTCTGCGACTTTCCGCGCCAGTCTTGGACAGTCGCTTGATGGTCGCGTCGAGCTCTTCGATTCTCCGCTGCTTTTGCGCAAATGGGCCGCAGCACGGCGGTGTGCTTTTGCGAGGCATCGCTGTACGTTTTATAACAGAAAAGATACGAAATCTGCTAGGGCTTCGACAAAAGAACAGGCCAGCGCGGTTTTGAACTGCGACTCTAAGGGCATTTCAAAGGATCGCTCTTCCTGTCCGCGAAATCGTCCTGCAACCGACAGCATGCTACGCTCATGGGTCTATGCCTCGGTTCGACCTCGCCGTTCTTCTGATCGCCACAACCGCTGCCTCGGCGTGGGGACCGGAAGGACACAGCCTGGTGGCTCGCATTGCCGAGGCGCAGCTTACTCCCGCGGCGCGTACACGCGTGACTGCGATCCTGGCGCCCGGGCAAACGCTGGCCTCGGTAGCGAGCTGGGCCGATGAAGTGCGCCGTTCGCGCCCCGAAACCGCCAACTGGCATTTTGTCGATATCCCCATCGATCAGTCGCACTACGACAAGAAACGCGATTGCGCCAAAGACGATTGCGTTGTCGCGAAGATTGCCGATCTGCGAAAAACCTTGAAAAACAAGGCGACGCCGCTCGCCCAGCAACGTGAGGCGTTGATGTTCCTGGTGCATTTTATCGGCGACATGCACCAGCCGCTGCACTGCTCCGACAACCAGGACCACGGTGGAAACAGTGTGCGGGTGGTGTTCAACGCGAGGCAGACCAATCTGCACAGCCTCTGGGACAGCTACCTTCTGGGCCGTCTGGCTCCTGCCGACCAACTCTTCCCTAAACTCTCCCAGGAGTCTCAATCGCAGCGCAAGAAGTTTGACCGGGGAAGCGTGAAGGATTGGGCCAACGAGTCGCATCATGAAGCGCAGAAGTTGATCTATGGCAATCTACCTAAAGTCGAAGCGGGGACTCCGGTCCCGCTGGACGCGGCGTATGAGAAGTTGGCCGATCCGGTAATTCAGTTGCAGATTGAAAAGGCAGGAGCGCGGCTGGCGAAGGAATTGAACGATATTTTTCGGTAGGCCTGGCTATTCAATCTTGAGTTTGGCAAGGCTTCCGGTGATCCGCAGATCCCTGGACCCGTTGTTCAGCAGGATGACCAGGCGGCCATCGTCCCTGGTGTCGCCGCTTCCGGTGTAGATTTCATCTTCGGTTTTGAGGTTCAGACCGGTGACTTTCAGGCGGGGCGACCACGCCAAAATGGCGCTTCCGGAAACGCTGCGCCAGGGGGAGAGCGATCCGAAATCCAGGGTGTTGGCAGTGAAAGTTCCTTCGGACGTCAGATTGGCCAGGATCTGGCGGCCGGTTCCGAAGGTCTCCACGGTGCCTTCCGCATCCAGTTTGCCCGATTGCCAACTCAGGCCTTTGACGCTGCCGGTGAGCTTGTAGGCGGGGCGCTCATTGTGCAGGTTGACGATCAGCCGGCCGGCGATCTCGGCGCGGTCGAGCTTGGCCTGAAGCCCATCGAGCTCCACGTGGGCAGCGTCCCAGACGATGCGCGCCCGCACATTCTGAACGTGCGAATCGTCCATGCGCAGATCGGCGATTTGCAGGTTGCCATCGAGTTGGCGCTCGGCCAGCCACTCCGGCAGGCTGGCGCGACCCAACGCACGTGCCAGCAAGCCGGGACTGCGGCGCAGGGTGGGCATCAGCTCGGCTTCCAAGGCCGAGGCCTCCACCTCTTCAATACGCAGCCGGAGCCGATGCGGCCGCACCGCCAAAGGCTCGAAACGGTACTCCGCGCTGAACGCCACCTTGCCGGCCGAACCATCGATCTGATCGAGCACCACACGTGCGCCCTCGATCTGGGCGTGCGCCGATGAGAGGAGCACCGGGTCCGCCAATCCCGGCAGGGGAATTTCGGCGTCGCTGATTTCGAGACGGCCGGACCATCCCGAGCCGATGGGCAACGGGTTCGGAGCCGAACGCGGGTTGGCGACGCTGGAGACGGGCGGAGGGGGAGCATTGAGCACGCGATGGTAGTGCAGTTGGCCGCTGAACTGGCCCGATTTGACTTGCTCCAGCCAGGGGACGGCGGCCAGTGAAACTTGCGAGCGCAAAGATCCGACCTTCATGGATTCAGTGGTGATGGAGAGGTCAAAGGTCTGTTCACCCATCGCATAATCGGCTTCGATTTCAGCTTGATCCTGGTCGGAGGTGCGCACGATTGCCGGCGAAAGGCGCACGTGCCCCCGATCAAAAATAACGTTGGCATTTTCGAACTGTACCGGTGGGGATTCGGGAATGGTAAGCGCCGCACGATGCAGCGCTAACTGGCCCTGGAAACTGCCATCGCTCGAATAGACGATGGCGCCATCCATGCTGCCGCTCAGACTCAGATTGGGAGGGAATTGAGCACCCATGTGAGTGGCCAGTTCCATGAGCGGTTCGACGGGAAAGCGATTCCAGTTGACGTCCATCGCCCAGCGGGGTTGGGATAGGTAATCGTGCGCGCGAAAACGCACCCAGAGCGGAGGCGCGGCATTGGGCGCAGAGGAGGATTGCAGATCGAGCACCTGGTTCAACAGGTCGAGGCGGCCGCTGATGTCGATCGGCCAGCCCTGCCCTTGGGGCGGCAAAAGGTCCCAGCGGTGTACGTCTTGAATCTCGAGCCGGCCTTGGATGCCGATGGCATTGATCGGTCCCGCAAAGTGCAGGCGTGAGGATACGGTTCCGTGGATGGCACCGGCCTGCCCGCGCACCAGGGCGCTCAAATCGCCGAGTCCGGTGTGGTCGAGTTGCAGGTCCATGTCGACGCGTTCGGGAGCGATGTACCATCGGCCGCTCAGGGTGAAGGAGCCGAGTCCTTGGCTGGACCGGTCGGTGCGTGCGGGCTTTCCGGAGCAGTAGACGCGCCATCCGCCGCCGCGGGCCTTGGGAGGCGAAATGTCGAGGTCGGTCTCGGTGAGGTAGAAGACCGACTTGTTATCCCCGAATTTGAAGTGAATGCGGCCGTTGCGGACATGGATGGCGGGCGCGGTGCTCATCACCGAAGGATTGACGAAGGACACGAAGTTCCAGCGGCCGAACTCGCTGCCTTGGCCAGTTTTGGTGAGATTGATGCTGACGTCGTCTTCGAGGCTGATCGATGCAATGACGAATCGCCCGCTCAGGAGCGACCAGAAGCTGGGACGAACGCGGAGGCTGTCCACGTAGGCCATCGGCTCGATTCCGATAGACGGGTCTTCATGAATCACGATGCCGGGGCCATTGTCGGTACGCTCCACCGAGAAGGCAGGCGTGGGGAAGAGGCTGAAGCGCACTTTGCCGATTTCGACTTCGCGGCCGAGGGAGCGCTCCAGAGATGCCTTGAGACGCTGGCCGTAGCGGTCGGCATTGAGGCGGGGTGCGATGATTCCGGCGGCGAGGACCAATAGCAGAAGGGCGCCGATCGCGCGGACGACGATGCGCAGGCGGATCCTCATAGGGAGGCTCCGGTCAATTTGCGGTAGGACTCGGGATCGTCGATATCGGCGAGGATGCCGGGGTCGTCCACGTCCACGAAATCAGTCTCGGTGACGTGGCGGCGTACGACGTCGCGGGCCGCGCCATCGTGGGGCAGCGAGAGAAACTCGGGTATCAGCTCGCGGGAAAGCCAGATAGGATGGCCGCGGCGCTCCTGATAGCGCGGGACGCGGAGCAGCGTCTGGGGCGATGAGGGCCGATCGATCAGGCTGGCGATGGTCTCGCGTCGAACGGCGGGATGGTCTACCAGCGTGAACAGGACCCCCTGGGCATCGGGCGGCACCGCACGCAGTCCGCACTGCAGGGAACTGGTCTGGCCGGTGAGGTAGTTTTCGTTCCAGACAAAAGTGGCGGGGTGAGAGGCGCGTGCGCGAATCTGCTCGGCATTTGCGCCCAACACGACGATGACCGGGGTGCAGCGCGCGGCAAACAAACCGCACAGAGTATCGAGAAACGTCTCCGAACGATACATGAGCAGCGCCTTCGGAAAGCCCATACGCCGCGACTCGCCGGCAGCGAGGATCAAACCCGCGACCGTGGAACTGCCGGCACTCACTGGGTCAGCATCGTCCGCAGCGATTCGTCTTCGAAGACCGACAACGAAAGCGCGCGCCAATTCGAAGCGGCGCTGCGGCGCACCGCGATCATCTGAGCAACCACGGAGATCGCGATCTCTTCCGGGGAAATCGCGCCGATATCCAGGCCCATGGGCGCGTAGAGCCGCTCGAACGAGGCGGGCGGGATGCCTTCCTTTTCCAACTCGCGGATCACGTTAATTACCTTCCGCTTGCTACCAATCATGGCGATATAGCGCGCGGAAGTGGCCACCGCCTGCTTAAGCACCCGCATATCGTCACGATGGCCGCGCGTGACGATGATAATGTAGCTGGTCTCGTTGATGTTGAGTTGCGGAAATACCTCTTCGTATTCGGCGGCGTGAATGGCGGCGGCTTCGGGGAAGCGCTCGCGATTGGCGAAGGAATCGCGATTGTCGACCACGACGGTGGAGAAACCGGCAAGCGTCGCGACTTTCGACAGGCTCTTGGAAATGTGCCCGGCGCCGAAGATGAAGGCGTGTGGGATGGGGAGTACCGGTTCTACAAACACGTCCAGTTGGCCTCCGCAGATCAAGCCGTTGTCATAGGCAGCGTCCTGGCCCAGGTTGAAGGTGAGATGTTTGGGCTTTTCCGTGTCAATAACTTCTCTCGCCGCATTCCAGACTTCGGCTTCGACGCAGCCGCCACCGATAGTGCCCGTCATGGAGCCGTCCTCGCGCACCAGCAGTTTGGCGCTCTCGTAACTGGGAATCGAGCCCCGCACCTCGACGATAGTGGCCAGGGCGCACTTTTGTCCCAGGGAGCGAAGGCGCACCAGTTCCTCGTAAACGTCCATTACAGATGCGATTATAACGCCGCTGCGGGCCAGGAGGGTTCTTAGCGAGAATGTCAAAATATTTATGAGAATATTTAGATAATTGGATGTTAATATCTTATATGGCGAAGAGCGTCGACTCCTCGGCGTGATTTTCAGGAGAAGGCGGTGTGCATGGATGAAGTACGGGTCCTGCTTGTCGACGACGAGCCGCAGGTGCGATCGCTGATTCGCAAGATTTTGTCGAAACAGAACTTCCAGATATTCGAGGCGCGTGACGAGGAAATCGCTCTGCGGGTAATCGAGTCGCTCGGCGGAGCGGTCGATCTGGTATTGTGCGACGATCCCGAATCCCGGCCAGAGGACGAAAACCTGGTCTCGGCTTTGAAAAAGCGTTTTCCTTTGGTACCAATTCTGGTAGTTTCCACGGAATTTGTCCCGTGCGACCTGCCGCTGTACGACGCATTTATAGCGAAGCCCTTCCGCCCGTCGGAACTGCTCGCGACGGTCGAGCGACTGGTGACCAAGTCACACTACCAACACGGCTAACTACGGAAATAATGGAGCTGCGATTTCAAACGGCGAGACTCGCGGCGCCGGATCAACAGCGACGTTCTATTGCCACACGCAAAGCATGAATAGACGATCATCGTAGACTACACCGAAAAGGTGTCGGCCAAGAGCGATTCATACGCTCCCGATCCGCTCGAAGTACACCTCGCGGTCTTCTTGGCGGACGCGCGCCATGTAAGACTCCACCTTCGGATGCCCGCCAAACGTTTGCGCGATCTGGCGGATCATGCCGGCCGCGAATTCAAGGTCCTCGAGTTGCTTCTTCACGGCGTCCTTGCCCAGAACATGCTGCAGTTTCGCGAGCATCGCGCCATACGACCGGCACCCTTCGTGATTGATCAAGATGACTCGCTCGACGGGATAGTGCTTCAGCAGCAGTTGAATCTGCTCCCGCATGATTTTCAGATTCTTCGGCAGAAACGTCCCGGCACACAGCGACGCGACACTGCCCGGCACGATCAGTGGAATGTATTGTCCCTCCAAGATCCCCAGTTCCCGGCTTTTGAACTCCCGGAACGCGCTTTGGAACCGCGGATCGCCGCAGTGGATCACCAGCGCCTCGGGCGGTTCCAAATTCAGTTGCGCCATACGGCTCCGATGGCGCGCCTACGCGCCTACGCCGTTGTTCGGATGGGTCTCGGCGAGATCCAACTCCTTCAGCAGGCCCGGAGAGAGCCCCAGTTTCTCGAGCATCGGACCGAAACCCAGCGACTGCGCCTGCGCGACGAAATCGAAGACTACCTTTGGAGCGAGCCCCGTCAGCCGGGACAGCGGATTGGAGCCGTTGCCCCCGGCCCCCAGATCGAGAATCCGGATGCTATCCACATTTCCAAGCGGCGCGGCGATCTGGCCGAACACGTTGGCCAGGCCTTGTGGGCCGAGTGCCTTCGCCAGGGCGTCTCCAATGGATTCGGCCACCCGCGGCGCGGCATCGAGGATCTGCAGCAAGCGGCCGGTGGAATCCAGCTTCGCCAGCGCCTCCGCCAACTCGCGTTTGCCGCGAGCCTCGGCCAACAGTGTGGCCTCCTGACCCGCAGCTTCGGCCAACAGTCGCGCCTTTTCACCTTCGGCGGCCGCCAGCAGGCGGGCCTTCTGTCCATCCGCCTCAGCCACCAGTTTGGCCTTCGTGGCCTCGGCCTCGCCCTGGCCCTTTTTGGCGGTCGCCGATGCCTCGGCCTCCGCCTTGATGCGGACCGCATCCGCATTCTTCTCGGCGGCCGCAAACGCCGCTTCCGCTTGAATGATCGCGGTCTGCTTGCTCGCCTCGGCTTCGATGATGGCGGTTTGCTTGCTAGCCTGCGCGGCGATGATGGCGGCTTCGCGAGCCGCTTCGGCAGGCCGAATCTTCTCCGTCACCAGCTGCTTCTCGCGATACGCCGCTTCCTGCAAGGCGAGGGCGATGCGCGCTTCGGTCTCGGTGGTTTCCACGGCGACTCGCGCCAGCTTGACAGCCTTCAACGCTTCCGCCTCGGCCAGCGGACCGGCCTGCGCCGATTTCGCCTGCGCCGCGTGCACCTCGGCCTCGTATTGCGCCTTCTTGGTATTCAGATCGCGCTCCGCTTCGGCGACGCGCGCCAGGTTGGCCAACTCGGCTTCCTTACCGGCGCGGATCGCCTCGGAAGTCTTCTCCATCCGTTCCCGTTCCGCCTGCGCCTCGCCGACTGCCGCGTCGCGCTTCACTTCCGCCGTCCTCTTCTTCCCGAGGGCCTCGATGTAGCCTTGATTGTCGGTGATGCTCTGAATGGTCAGGATGTCGATCTTGACGCCCAGCTTGAGCAGTTCGGTCTCCGCCACTTCGAGCACGTTCTGATTCAACTTGTCGCGCTCGCCAATCAACGCTTCAATCGACATCTTGCCGAGGATCGCCCGCAGTTGGCCGGACATGATCTTGGTGAGCAGCTCATCGATGTCGCTGTCTTTCTTGTCTTCGAAGTTTTGGGCAGCGGAGATGAGATGGAGTTGCTCGCGGCTGATATGCACGGTTGCGATACCAGCGGCATTGACGCGCACTCCATCCCTGGTCGGAATATTCTCCACCGTGAATTCGATGCCGCGTGCGCGCAGATCGAGCTCGGCACACGCCTCCAGCACCGGCACGATCAGCTTGCCGCCCCCGGTGACAACGTGAAATCCGAAAGTGGCATCCGACTCTGTGCCATCCGGCTGCAACATCTTCATCCTGTGCTTGCGGCCATAGACGACCAGCACCTTGCTGGGAGGCACCTTGCGATACCGGCCGGCGGCATATCGGACAGACCCCATGACCGCGAGCACGATCAGCAGGGTGCCGATCACGGCGCCGATGTGGGCCGTAATCGCCTGAGAAAGCGTATCCATAGTTCTCCTTTCAAGGGACCCGCAAGGAATTTCGAAGGGTGTCAGCCGTCCCACTTGCGAACGAGGTAAATGCCGCCGGCCCGTTCCGTGATGACGACCCGGGAACCGGCGTCGATTTTGTCATCGCAGCGGACGATCAGCTCTTCCGGGCACGAGCCGCATTGGATTTTGCCAAGATGGGTCTCCGCGGAGATAGGGACGGTGACCACTCCCACAGCCCCGAGGAGCTGCGCGGAAATCAGCGTGGAATCGGCCTGCTGGCGATGCAGCATGCTCATAAAGGCGAAGGCGATGACCCACAGTCCCAGGCCGCCGAGAAGAGCCACGGTAGAAGCCGGCAGGAGTTGCCATCCGGATGCCATCGTCAAAGTGCCAGCGCCGCCGAACCCGGTGAGGAAGAAGGCCAGCGAGAAGGTACTGAAGAAACTGGGCCCACTATCGTGCCCGAGATCGTGCCCGCCGAAATCGTCCGCCACGTCGCCCTGGTCGTGGCCGCCGGCCATCGAGGCGAACAGGAACATCGCCAGGCCCGCAACTCCGAGGCAGATAAAGACTATCACTGGCTTCCTTCAGTTAAAAGATTAACATACCTTAAACTCTATTATTGGTTCATTGCGATCTTGCGCAAGCGTCCCTTTTGGTTAATGCGGTGGACTATTGACAACGCCTTTCGACCGTCCTAATATGACGTACGACGACATGTCGTTGCACGTATGAAGTCCACAGATGGCAAACCACTCACGGAGCCGGTTCTGATGATCCTCCTGAGCCTGGCAGAGAAACCCCGCCATGGCTACAGCCTGCTGAAGGACATTGAATCGCTCAGCAATGGCCGTGTTCAGTTGAGCACGGGAACTCTCTATGGCGCCCTGCGCAGGCTGCTGGAGGACTTGTGGATCGAGCGTTTCGAGCAAGACGACACCTCCCGCGAAAAACAGGCCTACCGCTTGACTCCCGTCGGCCGCAAACAACTGCATGCGGAGTTGGAGCGGATGAAACAGTTGACCCGCATGGCAACCGCGCGCCTGCGAACGAAAGAGGCATGACATGAGTGTGGTGCGAGCCTATCGTCTTCTGCTGCGCCTCTACCCGGCGGACTACCAGGCGTTCTTCCGCGCCGAGATGGAGCAGGCCTTTCAGCGGGCGGTGGAGGCACGCCGCAAGGAGGGCAGGCGCGCTGTCCTGCGATTTCTCGTAGCCGAGTTCACCGGCCTGTGCATCGGCGCTACCGCCGAATGGATCTCTAAGTTGACGACCGATTGCTCGGTACGGGGACGCTGCCTGCCGGATTTGCGGATGATGCGCCCTACCGCCGTCTCGCGGGAAGTATGGTTCGCTGGAGCGTGTCTGGAGGCTAGCCAAAGTTCGCAGCCGGCGGAAGTCATGGAGGCGCAGGCGCGGGTTTCCATGTTGATTGAGCGCATGGTACGTGCGATCGCGCATCACGATTTTCCGGGCGCGCGCCGCTACTCAGACGAAGAACGGCAGGCGCGTGCCGAACTCCGCCGTCTGCAGGAAAAATACAACATCGACGACTCCGGAATGGACCGATGCTCGTAGGGCACTTCGCTGTAGGGCTCGCCGCAAAACGGATCCAGCCTGCGATCTCCGCCGGCACCCTGCTGCTGGCGGCGATGTTTGCGGATCTGTTGTGGTGCTTCCTGATGCTCGCCGGAATCGAGCACGTGCAATTCAAGCCCGGCCTGGGAGTGGCAAATTACTTCGTGGCTTCCGACATCGTCTTCAGCCACAGCCTCCTGATGGACGCGCTTTGGGCGGGCCTGCTGGCAGCGGCTTACTATTGGAAGCGGCGCAACCCGCTCGCTTCGTGGGTCATCGCCGGAGCCGTTCTGAGCCACTGGCTGCTGGATTGGATCAGTCATCGGCCGGACATGCCGTTGAGTCCAGGCCTCCACCGATACTTCGGATTGGGCTTATGGGGTTCGATTCCGGCATCCCTGATCGTCGAAGGCGGCTTCTGGGCGTTTGCGGTCATCCTCTATGCGCGGGCCACTCGGCCCAAAGGGCGTGTCGGTGTGTACGCGTACTGGGGCGTTGTCGCGATTCTCACCCTGGCGTGGTACAACAATCTGGCTGGACCGCCGCCTCCCAACCCGCATACCGCGCCGATCGCCAGCTTGATCTTCTTCTCCCTGACGGTAGCGTGGGCTTACTGGATGAATAAGGTTCGGACGTGGTCCGGCCGGTCTGCCATGCCGCTGTAAACGCCGGCGCCTGAAGTGACCGGGCTATGCCGTCCCGATCTTGCCTTGGTGCTGGATTTTGGGTACGACGGGTCCGCGCTTTGCAGCTGCAACGCTGACGGTAATCAGTTCGCGACCGGTGTCCTCTCAACGCGATCGATCACGATCACGGAGAGGGGAGCCCTTTTGGCGTCCAGTTTGAGCCCGAGCTCTGATTGCAACGCGCTGAAGAGATCCGGCGCGGGCTCTGTCTCGGCATTGCCTCCCGTCGGCACGGGAGGGGCGGGCGCCTTGCTGAGAGCCGTTCCTTCTGTAGCGAAGGTAAACCGGAAGTCGTACTTACCGCTCATGCCAGTCCCATCCTTCACGGGATGGCCTAACAGGTACGAGAGGCGATCGGCGAGATCGTCCATCGTCTGCAGCCGGCCTTCCAGCCTGCCGCGATTGCCCACCATGAACTGCAGCATGCCGGGAGGTCCACCTGGAGGCAATTGCGGAAATCCGTCCCGGTCCCGTTCGAACGCTTGCGGAGGCACTGCGGGAGACGCGCCGCCATCTGGCGGTTTGGCCGCAGGGGCCGACCCGGCCAGCTTGGAACCGTTCTTTCCGATCACGAGAGTGTATGCGGGAGCATCTTTCATCTCGCGATGCATGGCGATCCGGAACCGCTCCACGAGCAGGTTCCGCAGCATCTCCTGGAGTTGTTCCTTGGTCGTATCCGCAGGCATGGTGGCATCGATGTCGAACCGTTCGTTCTCCATCCAGCCGGGACCTTCGATCTGAAAATCGTTCACGCCGAACGCCAGCACGAGGGCACCTTTCAGAGACATACTCGAGTATCGGATCCGGCCCGGATCTTTGGTGCCCGGACCTCCCATCGTTCTGGTAAATGGCGGTCCACCCGGACTGCCTGGCTTCACCGAAGCTGCCTCGAAGGTGAGCGGCTTTTGGGACGGCCGATCCTCTTGCCCCTGCGCGGCGGACTCAACCGCCGTCATCCCGATGACAACAGTCATCGCCAGTGCCGCTCGCTTTATGAAGCTCAGCCCCATGGCGCGCCTAACGCATCTCCTTTACGCCAGAATATCTTTCACCACCTGGCCATACACATCCGTCAGGCGGAAGTCGCGGCCGGCGTAGCGATAGGTCAGCTTTTCGTGATCGATGCCGAGTTGGTGCAGCACCGTGGCGTGCAGATCGTGGATCGACACGGGTTTGTCCACCGCCTGGAAGCCGAACTCGTCGGTGGCGCCGTACACCATGCCGCCCTTCACCCCGCCGCCCGCCATCCACATCGTGAAGCCGTACGGATTGTGGTCGCGCCCATCCCCGCTCTCCGACACCGGAGTGCGTCCGAACTCGCCGCCCCACACCACTGCGGTCTCGTTCAGCAGGCCACGGCGTTTCAGGTCGCGGATCAGCGCGGCGGATGCCTGATCCATGTCGGGGCAACGCCCGCGCAACGCCTTGTCGATTCCCTTGTGATCGTCCCATGGCTGTCCTGGGCCGTAAAAGACGTGGACCGTGCGGACGCCGCGTTCCACCAGACGCCGCGCCAGCAGGCAGCCGTTGGCGAAGGGCGTGCTTCCATACTCATTTCGGACCGACTCCGGCTCTTTCCGCAGATCGAACACGTCCAGCGCCTCGAACTGCATCCGATAGGCGGTCTCCATCGCGCGAATGCGGCCTTCCAGAAACTCGTCTTCGCCGAAAGACTGTTCGTGCTCGCGATTCAACGCCTGCACCAGGTCAAGCTGCTTTCGCTGCTGCTGCTGGTCGAGTTCCTTGTTTTGCAGGTAGCGGATCATCTTGTCGGGCTCTGTGGGCGCGTCGTTGAATAGCGTGCCCTGATGCTCCGAAGGCAGGAAGCCCGACCGCCACAAGCCACTCTCATTTCCCGGACTCAATACCACGTATCCGGGCAGATTCTGATTCTCCGTGCCCAAGCCATACGAGATCCACGCGCCCATCGACGGACGCGTGGCCGCGATGTTTCCCGAGTGGAATAGATTGCGCGCCGGAGTGTGCGTCGGATTGAACGTGTACATCGAGCGAATGACGCAGATGTCATCGATGCTCTTTGCGAGATTGGGAAGCAAGTCGCTGACTTCGATCCCCGACTGACCGTACTTCTTAAACTCGAAGGGTGATGGCAGCAAGCCGCCGGTGACGCGCTCGGTGCGGAATCCCGCGGTGGATGGCGGTCGCTGTCCGGCGTATTTCTGAAGCGAGGGCTTGGGATCAAACATGTCCAACTGAGACGGTCCGCCCACCAGAAACAGAAAGATATTGTGCTTGGCCGTGGGAGGAAAATGAGGACCGGCTGTGTGGACGGTGGCGGCCCGCGCCTGCTCGTCGGCAAGCATGCCCGCCAGCCCGATGGTGCCGAGCCCGCCGCACAGAGATTGAATCAGTTCGCGACGTGAATATCGATGAATCATGGCCAGAAAATTACCTCGTTGGAGGAAAGCAGCGCTTGTGCGTATTGCGGCAGCGTGCTGCCGTTCAAATAGCTGATCGCCAGATCGATCTCTTTGGCACTCGGGTCGCGCGCCAGGACCCGGCGATACAACGCCCGCACCGTTGCTTCCGGAGTGAAGGCGACACCCGGCTCCGACCGCACCAGCTTCACCAGTGCCTCGGCCTGCGCCTGAATGAACGGGCTGTTCATGACGAACAGTTGCTGCAACGGCGTCGTGGTAAGCTCCCGCTCCGGACTGGTCAGGTTTGCCGACGGAAAATCGTAGAGCTTCAGCAGGGTATTCAGATTCGAGCGGCTGATCCGCCCGTAGACCGTGCGGCGCGCATTGGTGTCCTGGTCGAGATCCGCGGAGACGCCGCCCGCGGTGCGATCGAGCGTGCCGGCGGCTTCCAGCAGAGAGTCGCGATATGCCTCCACGTCCAGACGCCGCGGATTCATTCGCCACAGCAGATGGTTGGTGGCGTCGCCTTGAATTCCGTCCTCGCGTGGCTTGCTCGATTGGCGGTAAGTTGCCGAGAGCATGATCTCGCGATGCAGCCACTTCAGCGACCACCCGTTCGCCATGAAGCGGGCCGCCAAATCATCAAGCAGTTCGGGATGGGTCGGCTTCTCGCCCTGCGTGCCGAAATCGCTTTCCGTCGCCACCAGCGCTTTGCCGAAATGCCAGTCCCAGACGCGATTCACGATGACCCGGGCGGCCAGTGGGGCGGCGTCCCCGAAGATACGCTGCGCCAACTCCAACCGTCCTGAGCCTTGATGGAAGGTGGGATCCTCCTTCGAGAGCACCGAGAGGAAATGGCGCGGCGCCAGATCACCCGGAGCCGCCACGTTGCCATGCGGCAAAACGTGCAGATCGCGGGCTACGCCCGGCTTCGTGTCGAGCGTTGTCAGGTCCGGATCCGATCCGTCCACCCAAAGGCCTTCATCGAACACCGAATTGGTGAAAGGTTCGGTGGACCCGCCGGCGCGGCGGCGGGGAGCGGGCTGGGCGGGCGGCTTGGGTTCCACATTCGCTGCCGGAGCCGGCGGCTTGGGCTCCGGATTCACCGGAGCTGCCGGCTTGGGCCGCGGCACCATGCGCGAAAGATAGGCGTACATCTCCGGATGCTGGTCCTTCAACGATTCCATGCTCGCCAGAATCCGCTCGCACTCCGCCTTGTAGTTATCGGCCTTCTTGAAGGATTCCTCCGGCTTCGTCCCCGGCTCGCCCCTCATCAGGTTCGAGGCGTAATTCAGGAAGAACATGCGCTGGGCGGCATCCATGAATCGCTTTTCGGTCTCCGCATCGATCTCGTTCAGAGGCCGCGGCGCCTGCACGGTGGATGCGAAAACTCCCGCCAGTCCGTAATAATCCTTCGTCGGGATGGGATCGAATTTGTGATCGTGGCAGCGCGCGCAGGCCACCGTCAGCCCCAATATGCCCCGCGAAACCGCGTCCACCCGCTCGTCCCAGTCATCCGTAAATAGGGTCTCGATGACGTCTTTCGAAAGGCGCGCATCCTTGTGGTAAACGGGACCCGTGCCGAGATAGCCCAAGGCACGCAGATCCTGACGCGACACCCCCGGCATCTGGTCCGCGGCGAGTTGCAGCTTCACGAAGCGGTCATACGGCGTGTCGTGACTCACCGCCTCAATCACCCAATCGCGATAGCGCCACGCGAATGGGTACGGCGGATTGGTGGCTTCGGAGGTGGGATTGTCTTCCGCGTAGCGGGCTACATCGAGCCAATAGCGGCCCCACCGCTCGCCGTATGCGGGCGATGCCAGCAGGTGATCGATCAGGCGTTCGTAAGCGTCGGAGGCTTTGTCCTGAACGAAAGCCTGCACCTCTTCGTATGTCGGCTTGAGACCCGTCAGGTCGAGGTATGCGCGCCGGATCAAAGTTCCGGGGTCGGCGGCGATGGAGGGCTTCAGATGAGAAGCTTCGAGCTTGGCCAGGACGAACCGGTCGATCTTGGTGCGAGACCACGAGGTGTCGTTCACCGCGGGGGCGGTCAGCTCACTGACGGGCTGAAAGGCCCACCACTTGCGTCCGGCCTCGACGCTCATCCCCTTGGGCGCTATGGGAGCCGGTCCCGCAGTGGCGGGAGCTTCTTCCCGCGGATCGGGCGCGCCGGCCTGAATCCACTGGGCGAACGCGGAAATCTCGCGATCCGTCAGTTTGCCGGTTGGAGGCATGCGCAACTCCGCGTCGGTGTAGCTGAGAGCGCTCAATAGACGGCTGGCTTTGGGGTCGCCAGGAGTCACGATGGCGCCGCCATTGCCGCCTTTGCGCAGACCCGCCTTGGTGTCGAGCACCAACCCGCCCATCGGGGATTTCAGTTTTGAGGAGTGGCAGCCGTAACACTTACCGGCTAAGACAGGACGAATCTCTTTCTCGAAAAACTCCGCGTTGACCGCCTGTCCGCTGAGCGGAGTGGCCGCCAGGAGTAATGCCCAGAACTTTATCATTTCCCCTCAGCAGGCGCCAATTCCTCGAAGTGAAGAAAAGAGATGCCTTGGTCGCGATTTTAACACTTGCAGAGGGCGTTCTGCGTCGGGACGAGGTGCTCTCCCCCACCTTAAGAGGTGGGTTTTCCCTGTTCCCGGCGACGGCGGTCCCAATAGTTTTTCATTCTCGCGGAGACCGCTTCGCGCTCCGTGGGACTCATCGATTTTCGGCCGCGTTTCGCTCCTCGTGGCTTGGGTGTTTCCGGCTTTCCGATTCCCAGCAACGCTTCAAGGGACGCGATTACACGTTCGAGTCGCTCTTTTTCAGCGTACAAATCCTGGATTGTCTCGTACAGATCCATCGCATTTAAACCGGAGATCCCCTGGGACCGACAGTCGCGTACTTGGGCGAGAGTTGCTAAGGAGGGCTGGGAATTTGTTACAGCACACCAAGACTCCGCAACCGACCAGGGGGTCGCACTCCAAGGATTTAGACTAACATTGATGCGTAAATGTGAACAATCTATTAATCGCTATCCCTTGATGAAACTTCATTCGTTCTAACGGTATAGGGGAAACCCTGAAGCTTTCTGAGCCAATTTCGGTACTCCGCTTAACTGAAATGTACGAAACTTTACGCTATTGCAGACCTTGGATCCGTGCCGCAGGCAGCATTTTTTGGCACTATTTTCCCCCCTTTTGCGCGTATATAAGCGCGGGGGCAGAATGGACCTAAACAAGGTACTCACCCAATTGATCATGGAGCGCGATTTAATCGACAAAGCCATCGCGCACCTGGAACGATTATCAACGGGCCGGCATGACCTCCCCGGCCGGGCTCGACGCAGAGCCCATGCAGAGAAGCCGCAAGAAAAAACTCATACCGTTGGTCTAGACTGACGCGTCCGGGGAGGGCACGCCGTCGATGAAATCGTCCTTGCAAAGGGAAATATCCATGGCGGCTCGCCGGCTTCTGGTGGCTGTGCGCAACGGACGCAAACTGGCCAATCAGCAATCCAATTTACTGCACGAAGACTCAAATTCAACGGCCGAGGACTGCCAAGCCTTGATCGCAGGCCGAACCGCGGAGTACGCCGCGGCCCTGAAACGCTATCGCGTCTCTCTCGAGAGTCTGATACCACCGAAGCCCGCTACCGACGGGTCCAGGAAACGGCGCTACGCCGCGCCAGCAGCACCGGTTCGAAGCAAAACCGGGGTTTCCGCGCTTCCCCGAAAGCACCGTCGGTAACAACGCAGCCCGGGATCGCCGCTCAAGGCAAATCGGAAAAGTCGTGATACGTGTGCGTGATCCCGGTTGCCGACACGGCCACCATGCGAAGGCCGGACTTTCCTCCATCGAGCGGCATGCCCACGGGTCCGGTGGTTACCATTTCGAGATCGCCATCCAGGCCCCACGCATTGCGGTGGTAATGGCCGGCGAAAACCTGTCGAACGCCGTACGCGTGGAGCAGCTCCAAATACCGGTGCCGGGTTGCCGCCGGAATGTTGAAGTACTGGTCTTCTTCGTTGGCGTCCGCCAGAAAGAAGGGAATGTGCTGGAAGACTATCAGATGCCTGACACCTTCCTGTCGAGCCTTGGCCAATTCGCTTTCCAGCCACCGCTCCATTTTGGCGGCTTCTTCGGGCACCTTTTCAGGCGCCTTCTCGAGATTCGAATTCAGCACGAAACCCGCGATGTCACCAATTCGAAACGTGTAGTAGTCCGCGCCGAATCGCTTGCGATACGCATCCAGCGATTTTGACGTGGGCTCGTTTTCGACATCGTGATTGCCGGGCACATTGAAGAGCTTGATCTTGGGATCCAGTTTGGCGGCGATGCGATGATATTCCGCGGCCTGATCGGCGTTGCCGGCCTGGTTGATCAGATCGCCGGTTACCACTACGAACGCAGGCTTCAGGCGATTGGCCGCCGCCACTGCGAATTCGAAGTTGGCAGTTTCGTGCTCGAAGCCCTGGTTTTTGCTGTACATCCCGAACTGGGGGTCGGACATCTGAATGAAGGTCTGGCCCGCGAGTCCGCCCGCGCATGCCAGCGCTAATACAATTCCGCGAAGAGTCATGGTGTAAGCCGGTAGGATTCTCCCAGCGGGCCTGCGCCCGCCAGGTACACGCGAGCCCGCACCAGCTCAGCGATCTGCCGGATGTGGCCCAGATCGTGTAGCGCCCATTCGTGCAGCATCTGGTTGAGCGTGATTTCGCCAGCCTCCCGATGGTGCGCCACGCGCTCGCCGGCCTCCGTGGGCAGGCTCCGCAGGTACTCGACATTGGTCTCGCGCTGCTCCTCGAAATGATCGAACGCATCCTCGGGCTCGGCATTGCGATAGAGGTCGAGATACATCTGCGCGTCATCAGGTTCGAATTCCGGCCGCTCCTCCGACATGAAGAGATCCAGGCGCGCCCGATAGCAGTGCCCCTCGCTGTGCGAGAGGTGGGCCAGTACCTCGGCGATCGAAAAACGGTCCGCCGCGGGCCTCCAGCGCGCGTCTTCCTCCGATACCTCACTCATCAGACCCCGCAGAATCTCGGGCGTGGCCTCCAGCAGATCGATGCAGGCCAATCCGTTGTCGGGCATGAACCGATTATCCTACGCCACTCCCATCCAATGTCAGAACAGTTCGGACCATCACGTGCTGTGCAGTAGAAGGCGTGCAGGTTGCCGAGCAAAAGCCCGTTAGCCGGATCGAAAGGTTCTTCTCGAACCTGGGCCCCGGCCTCATTACCGGTTGCGCCGACGACGACCCATCCGGAATCTCCACCTATTCCGTGGCCGGCGCCGCCGCAGGTTACGGCCTGCTCTGGACCGCCCTGCTCTCTCTGCCGCTCATGGCCGCCGTCCAGATGATGTCGGGCCGACTCGGCATGGTCACTGGCCGCGGCCTGGCGGGAGTGATTCGCCGGCACTATCCCACCTGGATCCTATGGGGCGCCTGCAGCCTGCTGATTGTCGCTAACGTCATCAATATCGGCGCCGACCTCGGAGGCATGGGAGCAGCCGCCCAAATGGTCACCGGGGTCCCTTCTCTCTTCTGGACGCCATTCTTCACCGTGGTGATCGTGTGTTTTATGTTCTGGTCGTCGTACCGCCAGATCGCCCGCGTCTTCAAGTGGATCACCCTGGTGCTGCTGGCCTATGTCGGCACGGCATTCTTCGCGCACGTCGATTGGCGCGCGGCGATGTGGGCCACGCTTCGTCCGCAAATTTCCTGGTCGCGCGACTCCATCGCTCTGGTACTCGCTATCCTCGGCACCACCATCTCGCCCTACCTGTTCTTCTGGCAGGCGTCCCAGGAAGTAGAAGAGGAACGCGCTGAGGGGCGGACTGCCGCGCAGCGTAAAGGCGCCACGGATGAAGAGCTGCGCCGCCTCCGCCTCGACGTGATCACGGGCATGTCCGTCTCCAACTTCATCATGTACTTCATCATTCTCACCACCGCGGCGACCCTCCACGCGCACGGCAAGACGCAAATTCAGACTGCACGTGAAGCCGCCGACGCTCTCCTGCCGCTTGCGGGCCCGGCTGCGTACTGGCTCTTCACCCTGGGTCTCATTGGCACCGGCATGCTGGGTGTTCCAGTCCTCGCCGGATCTTCTGCTTATGCTCTGGCGGAGGCCGCTTCCTGGCGCGGATCGCTCGAGCGGCCCCCGCACGGCGCCCGAAAATTTTACGCCGTGCTCGCCGCCGCCATGGCGCTCGGCCTGGGGATCAACTACGCCGGATTCGATGCGGTGAAGATGCTCTTCTGGTCGGCTGTCGTGAATGGGGCGTTGGCCCCGCCTCTTATCCTGTTGATCCTGCTCTTGACCAATAATCCGCACGTGATGGGCGCCCACGTCAATCCGCCCGTCTTGCGGGTCCTCGGGTGGATTACCTTCGTGCTGATGAGTGCGGCGACGGTCGGAATGCTGTGGACGTGAGAAGATCGCTGCCGTACCTGTAGGTTATCGGGCGGCTTGTGTCAGGACGTGCTTTCGCTGGAGCAGTGTCTTAAAGACGTCCAGATTGGGGATGTCGTGCGCCTTCACGACGCACCACGGCAGCAGCCCCGATCCCCCGGAAACCTCGAACTGCACGCAGCGCGTGTAGGCGTTGTATAGGAAATCCACTTTGCCGGTCTCGCTCCAGGCCAGGCGCTTGTCTTTGTATTGCAGGGTGCTGTGATTGAGCCGCAACGGCCCGAAGTTCAGCGTCTCGCCGCGGTCGAGGGCCTCCACCGCCACCGGCAGCATGCGCTCGAGCATTGTCTGCTGCACCGCCTGCCCGAGTGCTTTGCCATCCTTGACTGTCATGTCGATTACCATCTGGCGGCCATCTTTGGCAACGAGGCGATGTTTCCCGGCGATGGGATTGATGAACACGTAGAGTTCAGCGGCATCGCTCCAGCGAATCACCTCGGGAGTCCCCGCGCCAACTTTCGCCAGGCCCTCCGGAAACAGGAGTAACGTGTAACTCTGCTTGAGTGCTCCAATGCAGAAACAGACCAGGGAAAGCAATCCGGGCACGGCCGTCAGGATCACGAGAACGATCTGCGGTGGCGGATTGTCTGGCGGATTGACGATTCCCACCACGCACAGGGCCGACAAGGCCGCCAGCACCGCCGCAATCGCGAAGTAACCCGCTCTTCCGGCTCCTGGCTTCGGCGGATGTACCCGCAGAGGTTCTCCCAGGTTGTGTAACGCTTCGGGAACTTGGAAATCAACGGCCATCACTCACCTCGTACGGATTAGCTTGATCTAGCACGCACCCAGTTCCGAAATCTGCGTTCTCAAAGGTTAAGTGGTAAGATTCAGAGAGGTTTGGGCCCCAAGTATAAATGTCATTCACCAGGTGTTCTGTCGTCCTTCTCGTCTTCTCTTTAACTTTTCCCGCAATTGGCTGGTCCGGGTCAGCGCCAACTGTCAGCACGATCGTGATCGGTTTTGTGGGCGGATTCGTGGCCCACGGCAACGCCGCCCACTACGAAGTGCAACTCGCGAACCGGCTCCGGCAGCAATATCCTCAGGGTCTCGCAGTGCGGACGTTCGCGAACCATCGCGGATCGGAAGCGCGTCAGGAAATTCTGCGCCTGCTCGATACCGATCGCGATGGTAGCCTTTCGTCAGAAGAGAAGCGGAGCGCGCGGATCGCCATCTATGGGCACAGTTGGGGCGCATCGCAAACCATCACCCTGGCGAAATCTTTGGCTCGCGATGGCATCCCGGTCTTGCTTACGGTGCAGGTGGATAGCGTCCAGAAACTGGGGCAGGACGACCAGTGGATTCCCCGCAATGTCCGCCAGGCGGCCAATTTCTATCAGACGGACGGGTGGCTCCACGGACGTTCGCGAATCCGCGCTGTGGACGACTCACGCACGCAAATCGTCGGCAACTTTCAATTCCAGTACAAGAGCGAGCCGGTGAGTTGCGAGGGCTACCCCTGGTACGCGCGCATGTTCATGAAGCCGCACATCGAGATCGAGTCCGATCCGGCTGTCTGGATGCGAGTGGAATCGCTAATCCGCTCACAACTCGAGCCCGGCGATAAGCCGCCCACGGCCGCAAGCGAGATGCCCCGGAAATCGTCTCAATGACCCGCGGCGTCCTCCGCGGGCGACACAATTCCCACCACGCCTGTAGACGCCCCGCCTCGATGTTCCTCAGGCATACTGTGCGCGATTTGGGTTTCGGGCCACGGCACCCCTCGCGACGCCGCTAACCGTCGAGGATCGAAATGCGGTCCGTCGATCCACGAGTACACTATTCCCGAACCCACCGCTGGATGAAGCATCGCCAACACTCCCAACGGCACGACATATTTCTTCGACTTAATCAACGATTCCAACACTCCGCGAACGGCGCTGCTGCGCGGAATCGTCCCCACCGCCTGGGGCACCACGGAAATGGAAAACTCCAGGTCGGGATGTTTCTTGCTATAGAGCAGCAAACGCTTGGCCGCCTGCTTCGGCGTCATGATCCCCAAGTCGCTGCTGAAATTCCGCTTGATGGCTCCGGGATAGTAGGTGTTGACCACTCGCCGCGCAAAGTCCGCGCAATTCCGGTAGATCAGGTGAAACGAAGTGTGATTCGGGCCCGCATTAAGCGTGCGGATCAGATCCTCATCCTGCTCCTCGGTAGTCTCAATGCGGAACGCATAGATGGTCCGATCGTAAGATTCACCGATCAGTTGCGTCCAATCTCCGCGCGGTGTGCTCCCATCACTATCGTCTGGAATCAAGCTCTCCAGATAGGCGCGCCGATAAGCGTCTCTGAGCGCCGCCGCAGTTTCGGGAGTGACCGACATCGGAACCTGCTCTACATCCGTGACGGCATAAAGATACGGAATCAAGGGGATGGCAAGCCAGTCACGGCCAGCTACGCGATGGTAACGGCTGATCACGATTCCTTCCTCATCCGCGCCGCATCGCCGCAGCAAAATCGGAGTTTCCGCACAGATCCGCGAAAAATAGAGCGCTGCGTGACCGGTTGGATTCATGGCGCCAAAGGTTCCGTAGGGCTCCTCCAGAAGGAGTGTGACATCCGCATGAAGCACCGGAACTAAAAGCACAACGTACAGGAGAATGTTCCGCACGAGACCCACCGGTTCCGCAAATGCAAGTGCATTGCCAATTGGCCAGATCGGGCTAAACGGGCGTGGGAAAACGCATCGTTCTCAAGCCTTATAATCCTCCCATGGGCAACTTGCCTTCACGACGAGGGACGGACTCCGGCAACGGCCAAGATCCGTATCTTGGCATTCACGCTGTGAACGTCTACGTGCGGGATCAGGACAAGAGCGTTCGCTTCTACGTCGACCAGCTCGGGTTCGAGATCGCATTCGACGCCCGTCTGCCCACCGGCGATCGATGGATCGCGGTTACCCCTCCCGATGGCTCCGCCGTTCTTGCCTTAGTCGCTCCCAAGCCCGACTCCCTGCAGTACAAGCTCATCGGCCGGTCTACCGGCGTGGTGTTCGTCACCGAGGACGTCGTCGCCAAGTTTGAAACCTGGCGCCGCCGCGGTGTTCACTTTCTGTTTACGCCCCGGCTCCGGCGCGTTCAGTATGAGCGTCAAGGCCCCCCATCGGACTCGCCCGAACCAACCCCGGTTTGGGGCGGTATCTTCACACGCTTTAAAGACGTCGACGGCAATCGCTTCGACCTGGTCGGCTTCGACGCCGTCAATCGCAAGATCGAAGCGCATCGCCGCCAAATCGCCGAGAAGCTGGAAGCTGAACGCCGCGCCGCTCAGGAACTGGAGATCGCCCGTCAGGTGCAGGCCCGCCTCTTCCCGCAAGCGCTCTCGCCCATCGATACGCTCAACTACGCCGGAGCCTGCATACAAGCGCGTCAGGTAGGCGGCGACTACCACGACTTCCTCGATCTCGGTCACGGCCGCTTCGGGCTCGTCATCGCCGACATTTCGGGCAAAGGCATCGCCGCTGCGCTCCTCATGGCCAACCTCCAGGCCACGCTTCGCAGCCAATGTGCAGCTTGCACTGACGATCCTCAACGTCTGCTTCGTTCGGTAAACCGGATCTTCTTCGAGAACACCGACGCCAGTTCCTATGCCACGCTCTTCTTCGCAGAGTACGACGACCCCACCGGCCGCCTCCGCTATGCGAATTGCGGGCATCTGCCGCCCTTGCTGCTGCGCCGCGACAAGTCCATCGAGAAACTGGATTCCACCTGTACCGTTGTGGGCCTGTTCAAGGACTGGGACTGCGAGATCGACGAACGCAAGCTCTGCCCTGGCGATACGCTTGTGCTCTACACCGACGGAATCACCGAATCCTGCAACGAGGCCGACGAGGAGTTCGGAGAGCAGCGCCTGATCGACGCCTTCGAGAGGTACTGGGACTTGCAGCCGCGAGCCGCGATCACATCCATCGTGGAAGAGGTCAGGCAGTTCAGCCCCAACGTCCAGCACGACGACATCACCTTGATGGTGGCCCGCCGCGAGGGGCGCGCCGCGTAGTGTCCGGACCCCGGGATTCGGAGCGATCGGGACGTCGCTTGCTTACGCGCGCGGCTCGCAACGAGCCGCGACCGTGAGGGAGCGTCACCGCCCTCTGATTAGTGACCGCTTGCTTACGCGCGCGCCTCGCAACGAGCCACGACCGTAAGGGAGTGATTTTGGGAGCGATCGGGACGTCGCTTGCTTACGCGCGCGGCTCGCAACGAGCCGCGACCGTGAGGGAGCGTCACCGCCCTCTGATTAGTGACCGCTTGCTTACGCGCGCGGCGAAACGAGCTACGACCCTAAGGGAGTGCTTTTCAGTGAGCGCAACTCGTCACCGCCCAGAATCGAAATCCCTCGTGTCTCCACAGGCCCCCAACCCCCTGTATGCTACTTACATGAACCGCCGTACGTTCTTCACGGTCTCCGCTGCCGCGGCTCTAAGCCGCAGCGCCTTTGCCGCTCCCGTCAATAAGCGCGAGCGCATGCTCGGATGGCTCGCCGGCCAGACCAGTCCCGACTACACCCCCGCCGCTTTCTTCCTCCACTTCGGCAACGACTATAAGGTTGGCTCCGCCGCCGCGCGGCGCCACCTGGAGTTTTTCCGCCACACCGACATGGATTTCGTCAAAATCCAGTTCGAGCAAACCTACTCCCGCCAGGAGTTCCTACAGAAACCGGCCGACTGGTCGAAACTCAAGCTCGCCAGGCTCGACTTCTATGAACCGCTCATCCAGACGGTCCGGGAGCTGGTCAAGGCCGAGAAGAAGAATTCGCTCATCTTGATGACGCTGTATTCACCGTTCATGTGCGCCGGACACTGCGCTACCTCGCCCGTGCTCCTGCAGCATCTGGAGGAGAATCCGGAAGCCGTCAAGAAGGGCCTCGAGATTCTTACCGAAAGCCAACTCATCTTTGTGCGCGCCTGCATCAAGGAAGGCATTGACGGGTTCTACACCTCCACCCAGGGCTCGGAAGCGAAGCGCTTCAGCAGCCCCGTCATCTTCAGCAAATATGTGAAGCCCTTCGACCTTGTCTCGATGAAGGAGATTGCCTCCACCTGCCCCTTCAATATCCTGCATGTCTGCGATTACGTGGCGCCCTACGCCAACTACGATGTCGTGACCGACTATCCCGGCCACATCGTCAACTGCAACGTGAAGCTCATCGATCGGCAGATGTCTCAGCAGGAGATCACGAAGCTGTTCAAGCGTCCTTTTATGGGTGGGGTGGACCGCCACGGCGTCCTCGCGACAGGCACGCCCGCGCAAGTCGAAGCGGAGATCCGGCAGGTGGTGAAGAATGCGCCGCGCTCGTTCATACTCGGGGCCGACTGTACGGTGGAGGCCGATACGAGCTGGGACCGATTGAAACACGCGATTTCAGTGGCCCATCAAGTCGGAGTCCGGCAGGGGTAGATTGTTATCGCAGGGCTTCGATCGCCGGCTGCACCCAAGAAAACAGGAAGTGCCCGATCGAAGGGAATTGCGAAGCCATTACAGTCACCAGCGGGAGTGCTCCGTAGGAAGCGACTCGGAGAAAGAAGCCCGAATCCAGATGGCCCGGGCGCGTCTTCGAGATGCGGCTAAGCAGTGCGTTGCGATCCATTTGCATGAATACTGCCACGACTCCAGAACCGAGAAGGAGCAGCATGAAGATCACCGCAGTGTCCATCAACCGCCGCGATTGAAAGGGATAACTGTTCAACGCAACGATTCCGAGGATGAACCCGACGATTACAAGGGCCAGCAGATTGTTCATCTGAACCAGCACATAGCGTAGATAGGCAAGATATCGGTTGGCGACGAACTCCTCCTTGAGGATCTTTAGCTTGTGATGACTCAGTTCCTTTTTCTCACGTTCCGTTGCCTCCTCCCCGGGCTTGCTTTTGCGCAGTTCATCGAAGCTGTCCGATTTTCCTTTCGCCCAATCATTCTGTTGCAGATCGGCAATAATCGCTTTCCCAATCCCTTGGAGAGAGGCTTGAACCTCGTCGAGCGCGGCTCCCGAGACCGTCTGTCTGCTGTTGACGCTGGACATGAGCTCGGTCACTTGCTTTTCGATCCCCGTAAATTGTTCGGTCAGTTTCTCCTTGAGAGGGCCCGTTTCGGCCTGTTTCACGGCTCTCAGAGACTCCAGAGCCCGCTGGATGAGAAAGTACCGGCGCATGGCGCTGTTGCCGAGCCAGATGGGGGACCAGGAATAAGAAGACGGGAATCGGCTGAATGCGTCCCGCAATCTGCTCTGTTCCAGATAGTTTAGGAGGCGCCGAACTTCAATCCAGAGAAACACAAAGCGGGACCATGCGAAATAGGTCATCGTTTCCAGCAGCATTATAGCGATGCCGAGGATGTGGTCGAAAATCAGAGACTCCAGTGTCTGGTTGTGGCGAAAGATACGAATGGTATTGGATGCAACGATTCCCAGGCAGACTCCGAACAGAAGATCCCTTCCCGAGAATAGTGGCAGATAGATGGTGTTTTCGATTCGGCAAGTCAGACTTTTCTGCGAGTCGTCCAGTTCGGGCGGGACGGGGCGCCGGTCTACGGGTGCACGCAGACGTTGGGTTTGCACCCAGGCTCCGAAAGTGAGGCCGAGGAAGGTTATGATCAACGGCTGCACGGGCGAGACGCCGCTGCCAAGCCACATCGATCGATATAGGAAAAACAGCCCTTCCCCAAATCCCGGGAGAGGCGCGATCGTGTCGTAACCGAGCCAGCCCCATATCGGGGACGGGAAGCCCAGCGGAGCAGGGCCGGGAACGATCACCCGGTACCCAAGCAGCAGGAACATCGTAAAGCTGGTGAACGCGCCAATGGTCAGAGTGGAATAGACGCAATTAGCCGCGGACATCGCCTTCACGTCTTTCCAAAGGTGTCCGAATCGTTTTTTCCATAGCGCGAAGATTGGGGCGAAACAGGCTCCTACCAGAAACATCGCAACCATCTGCGAAATCCAGGGCATTTCCGGGGGACTCGCGACCGGCATTTCGATGGCGCGAAGCACGGGAAACGGAAGAAGTGTGCCGGCGCCGGGAACCCATAAGGGAAATACGAACGACACATAGGCCGCGGCAAGAGACAAACCGCCAAACGATAGGTAGAAAGCCCTGGCCAAGGCGCCAGGCCGGTCCGGGCAGGCCGAAAGCAACCCTCTATCCCCGACGGGCGGCCAAACGTTGCTTGCGACGAGCAGCCAACCAGTTCCGAAACACAATAGGGTCAGCATGTAATAGATCGACATCCAAGCGCGGGAAGGCGGATTCAGACGGGGCCGCGCGTGCTCCCCCTCTTGGAAGTCGGCGCGCTGCCATTGCAACCGGAGGTGATGGCCGCTTGCATGATTGGTAAGAAACGCGAGCGGCCAGAATCCGTCACGGCCCAATACCGTTAGCCACAGCGGGGCCTCGTCGCTCTCGGGATCGTCGAAGCGAACGTAGTCCAGGAGATCCGTGCTGCGGCGAATTGTGGAATTGTCATCGTCTCCGGAGGTTGGTTTTGATGCGGGTTTCGCGTTGGACCGCATCAAAGCTCTGGTGGCGTTGTAGACGCCTTCGCCGTACCTGCTGGAAAAGAGGATCCGGCTTTCCCGGCGGGCGTAGGGTTTAAGAGACGTCCATGACTGGTTTATATCGGTCAACGGATAAGTCGTGACAAACATTGTGCCCGTGAGTGGTATGGTGTCAGAGGCTTCGACGAATAAGAGGTCGGCATCAAAAATAAACAGGCGCGTATCCGGGGCCGCCACCCTCAGAAAGCGCGCCAGAAAAATCATGTCAAGGGGATCCGTAGCGGCAATTCCCGCAAACTTGATCTTCTCCCGCTGTATGGTGGTGATCACTTCCCGAAGAACGGCTTGCTGGGAAACTGGCATCTGGGAGCCGGAGAAACTCGGCAAACTGTCGCGGGCCTGGCTCTCGCCTTTGAGGCGAAGGGGGAGGAACTGGAGCCGTGGTATCCCTCCGGCGGAACTGTCCTCCTTCTGGCTCGATCCTTCCGAATAGGCATTCCGAAAGCGGGAGATCTCGCGCGGAAACCGAATATTGATCGTGTCGGGAGACGAGAACTGCTTTCCGAAATGAGTACCATCTTCTGAGAGCAACAGCGCGACTTCGGGTCTCTCGGCGTTGCGGATGCCGCGTCCTTTGAGGTAGTCGAAAAAATGAGCGACTGCACAGGTATCGCTGTGGATCACAGTCTTGAAGTTGACGTTGGATGAGAAATCAGCGATCGCTGTACTGTCGGTTGTAGTCCCCGAAATGATCTGGAAAACCGCTCCATTGCCCCCGATGATCGTTTTTAGCGACGCGAGGGATCCCGAGAAGGTGGGTCCTATCACTTGGATTGAGGCGCTTTCGCTCCAAGCTGCGAGGAGAGTTCGGGCGCCGCGGAAGGAAGCCGTATCCACGCCACTTACCGGACTTTCCCCGACGAGAAGTACGATCAGGCCCGTGTCGCCGCTTTTTGGACCGCGGAACAGCAGGACACCCGGTTGGCCCCTCATCTTCTCCTGCCACTTCTGCACTTCCTCGGCGTCGGCGCTTTTGGCGTCACCACCTTTCGGCTCGGGTTTCTCTTCGCGCCATGGCAGCCAGTAACTGTCGAAGGCGTAGTCGGATTGCTCGACAGCTCGTTGGATGCTTTCCAGAAACCGATCAAACAAAAGTGCCAATTGCGTCGCGCGGGGATCTGGGACAATGGCGATGAGAACGCGAGCACGACGGACGGGAGTCTTGTCCGTGCAGGCAAGACGCTGGCATAGAAAAATGTCCGGAGTGTCTGCCGTGGAAGCGATAGGGGCGGTCTCTGCAGGTGGCGGAGGATCGGAGACAGGACGTTCCGACCGAAGGGCGCTCCCTCCCAATGCGAACAGCAGCAAAGCTAAGAAAACGTGTTTGTTCATGACGCAACTGCGCTTCCGGGATTTGCAGCGACTTTGACTGGATGGAGCGGGAACACGATTCCAGTCCCTTCGCTAGTAATAAGCGCAAAACAGAGCCAGAACGGGCCAAACGTTGATTTCGCCTGCCCCCACGCGCGTGTCCGCGTGCCTGACTCGTCACGGACGATGGATGGTCATTTCCACCAGATCGCCCAGTTGCTGCGAGGTGTATTGGTTGCCTTCCAGGTTAGCGACCAACCTCCCTTCGCGGTCGATGACGGCGGTACGGAGTGAATGTGTCAGCAGTCCTTCATCCTGCCAGGATCCAGCGCCGAACATGCCGCACACCCGCTGAACATCAGTGAGGGAGCCAGTCAGGAAATACCACACCTTGGGAATGGCCTTCCATATCTGCCCGTAGCGCGCCAGAACGGCGGGCTGATCGTTGATCGGATCGAAGGTGACAGTCAGCAGGATCAGATTCCGGCCTTGCTCGAATCGCTTTTGGAGACGTCCGAAATTGTTGGAGAGGCGGAAGCAATAATCCGGGAGAGGACATCGTGTATAGATGAAATTGAGCGCGACTACCTTGCCCCTGAATTGAGAAAAACTGACCGGACTGCCGGTCTGATCGATGAGCGTAAAATCGGGCACCGTTTGGCCCGGTGTCAACTCGGGCGCCGCGCCCTTCTCCATCAAGGCGCTGAGCAGCTTAAGGCGGCTCGCTTGAGCGGGATCCCGCTCCGCGCTTTCAAACGCCACCGGGTGGACGTCCTCGAGCCATGAGGACTTCTTTTCAACCACCAGAGTGAAGGCAACCGTGTCGCCCGCATGGAGGCTCTCCAGCGTCTTGGGAGTCCGCACATGGAACGGCATCGACATGGCCCCCATGTAGCCAGGAATACTGCCGTGAGATACCACCAGGGATTGGTGCGCCTGATCGACACTGATGACCAGTCCCGATACCGAATACCGATGTTGCGCCGCCATGCACGCGTACGCAACGAGAACCAGGACCCACGAAGGTCTCACATAGCTATTGTGCCGCAAACCACAGCTAGAATAGCTGAGGGAGGTGGGCGTGAAGGGGTTCGGCTGGCTCGCGATCGGAATCTTTTCGACCGCTTCTCTTTGGCTTCTGGCCCCGGGCGCTGCTCAACCACTGGCCGAGATTCCGGTGTCGATCATCGTGGCGGGCTCACCAGAAGAGGCCCAGCGGGTCTTGGAGCAATTGAGGCGCGGCGAGGATTTCGCCTCTCTCGCCAAAAGCAAGTCCCTCGATCCGAGCGCAAGTGAGGGCGGGTACCTGGGGAAAGTAGACCCGGGAAACCTGCGCACCGAACTGCGCGACGCCGTAAAAGGTTTGACTCCTGGGCAGATCAGTGGAATCGTCAGGATCCCGTCGGGATATGCCATTCTCAAAGTGCTCCGGAATCCAGGCGGGCCGCCTCTCCCGGATGCCAGTCCCGTCAAGGCGCAGGCACTGTCGAGCTCCGGCGCCGTGCGGCTGACGTACGATTACTCCGGATTCGCCTCGGCTCTGGCAGCGGTCGGGAAATACGAGAAGCCAGACGGATGGAACCGCGACCTGCGTCAGGCATGCGAGGTCCGCGTGCAATCGGTAGCGGGAGTCCTGGAGCAATTACAGGCCCTGCTCCAGCGCCCCAATCCTCCGGCCGGGTTTCTGCGGGATTTGAATGGCTTGCTGGCGGATTTGCACGCTTATCGCGGCGATATGGACGACGCCATTCGCTATCAGCAGGCCGCGTACGAGGCGGCGGTCGTAAATTCGCCGGACCGGGTGCCTCAGTTGGAAGAATCGTTGGGAGTGGCCTACCTGCATCGCGCCGGAAGAGTACTTTATCCTGCCTTTATTTTTCCGCGTCCGATGCGCTCCGGAACTATCGGCGAAGCGCAGAGAGAGGATTTGAAGAAGGCGGCCGAACATTTCCTTCGCTATCTTCAGCGCGACCCCAACGACGGCGAAGTGCGATGGCTGCTGAATCTGAGTTACCTGTTGTCGGGACAGTATCCGGGCGGCGTTCCCAAGGAGTACCTCATCGCGCCCGGGTTACTGGAATCGAAGGAGGACGTCGGGCACTTCGCGGATGTGGCTCAAGCCGCCGGGTTGAACCGCCGCGGCCAGGCCGGCGGAGCAATCATCGACGATTTCGACAATGATGGCCTGTTCGATGTCGTCGTCTCGAGCGTGAACGATTGCGAGCCGCTGAGTTATTACCACGGCAACCGGGACGGCACATTTTCAAATCGTACGGCAGAGGCCGGACTCGCCAACGTAACCGGTGGGCTCAACATCATTCAGACGGATTACAACAACGACGGGTGTAAAGACATCCTGGTGCTGCGCGGCGGATGGGAATACGCGCGGCCGAAATCACTTCTGCGGAACAACTGTGACGGGACCTTCAAAGACGTGACCGCGGAAAGCGGACTGCTGGATGCGGTAACGGCCACGCAGACGGCAGTCTGGGCGGATATCGACAACGATGGCAAACTCGATCTGTTCGTCGGAAACGAGAACGCCGCCAGCCAGCTTTATTGGAACCGGGGCGACGGAACCTTCGTGGATATCGCCGGCCCCGCCGGCGTCGGCCAGACTGGATTCACCAAAGGAGTGGTCGCCGCCGATTATGACGGCGATGGTTACGTGGATTTCTACGTTTCCTCGCTGAATGGAGATCACCACCTCTATCGCAATAACCACGACCGGACCTTTACGGACGTCACTCGGGAGGCCGGGGTACAGGGCCCTTGGGCCAGTTTTGGCGCCTGGTTTTTCGACTATGACAATGATGGCTGGCCGGACCTCTTCATCGCGGACTATGGAACCTCGGTAGCCGACGTGATGAGCGGCTTCCTGAAAAAGACGCAAGGCGGCGAGAAACTTCGGCTGTTCAAGAATCTGGGGAATGGCACGTTCCGCGACGCCACCGCCGAGGCTGGCCTCGACCGGTCGATGATGCCGATGGGGTTGAATTTCGGCGACATCGACAACGATGGATTCCTCGATTTTTATCTCGGTAGCGGGAACCCCTCCTACGCCTCTTTGATCCCTAATCTGCTGTTCCACAATCAGGCAGGCAAGCGGTTCGTGGATGTGACCGCTTCGTCGGGTACGGGCATCCTCCCGAAAGGACACGGTGTCGCCTTTGCGGATCTCGACGGCGACGGCGACGAAGATCTCTTCGTGGTGATGGGAGGAGCAGTCCCCGGAGACGAGCAGACGGCTCGGCTTTTTGAGAATCCGGGGAATGAAAACAACTGGATCAGCGTTCGCCTGGCCGGCGTGAAGTCCAACCGCTCCGCCATCGGCGCCAGAATCAAGGTGACCGTTCGAAACCAGGAGGCAGAGCCGCGGGCCATCTATCGAACGGTTGGCAGTGGTGGATCTTTCGGTGCGTCTCCCTTCGAGCAGCATATCGGTCTGGGAAAAGACGCACGCATCGAGAGCCTGGAGATCTGGTGGCCAGCCTCTCAGAGCCGTCAGAATTTTTCCGGTGTCGCCACCAATCAGTTCCTTGAGATTCAGGAATTCGGGAAGGAATATCGGAAACTGGAACGCCCGACATTTCGATTGGGCGGCCCCAGGCGGCCACCACAGCCGCCTGGTCCCTCACGGAAATAGCGGATCGAAGCGGCGATCGGCGCACTTGTAAATTTCAACACTGCATCCTTAAGTTCACACTTGCCCCTGCCACGGCACCGCTAGAATCACTGCAAGGTCTGGGTGGGGTCTCGCACATCCAAACAAAAGCCGAATTCGGTCTCAATGAGAATCAACGGTTATGCCCTCTTGCTGCCGGTAGCTCTCGCGCCGCTGTTTCTGATGCGCGGCGGAGTTACGGACCGCTTCCAATTCATCGACATCGCCGCTGAATCCGGAGTCACTGTCCCGAATACGTTTGGCGGTAAGGATCACAAGGACTACATCCTCGAAGCTACCGGGACCGGCGCGGCCATCTTCGATTACGACGGCGACGGCGCCAATGATATCTTCATCGCCAACGGCACCACGTTCGGCAAGACCGGACTCCCCACTTTTTCTCAGCTCTATCACAACAACGGAAAAGGACACTTCACAGAGGTCGGACGGCAATCCGGATTGACCCGTACGGGTTGGGCCCAGGCGGCATGCGTCGGGGATATTGACAACGATGGCCATCCAGACCTGCTGGTCACCTACTTCGGCCAAAACGCTCTCTACCGCAACCTTGGAAACGGCAAGTTCGCTGAGATTACGGAGCACGCCGGACTCTCGACGCCGGGTTCACGGTGGGGTGCGGGATGCGCCTTCCTGGATTACGACCGGGATGGTTACCTCGACATTTTCATCTCCAACTACGTGGAGTTCGATCTCGCCAGTACGCCGAAGCCGGGTAGCAAAAACGGTTGTGTGTGGAAGGGCATCGCAGTCTCTTGCGGCCCGCTGGGGCTGCCCATGGGACATAATGCGCTCTATCACAACAACCGCGATGGCACGTTCACGGACGTGTCTGAGTCAGCGGGAATCCTGAAGCCTGGCGGGCGCTATGGCTTGGGCGTGGCGGTGGCGGATTTCGATAATGATGGCTGGCCGGATATCTACGTGGCATGCGATCAGACTCCGAGTCTCCTCTATCACAACCGGCACGATGGCACTTTCGAAGAACTGGGCGATCGCAGTGGGGTCGCCTATGATTCCGATGGCCGATTGCAGGCGGGCATGGGAGTGGCGGTCGCGGACTTCGATGGCAATGGGTTTCTGGATATCGCCAAAACCAACTTCTCCGGCGACCGGCCTTCTCTCTACAGGAACGAGGACGGTGTTTTTTTCGAGGATACTTCGCGACAGGCAGGGTTGGGTAGCCAGCAACTGCTGGGCTGGGGGATCGCATTCCTGGATTTTGACGAAGACGGATGGCCGGACCTGGTCATGGCCAACGGGCACGTCTATCCCGAGGTCGACCATTCTCAGATCGGCGAGACCTACCGGCAGAGAACCCTGCTTTATCGCAACCTCGGGAATCGCCGGTTTGCGGACATCACCGCTTCCGCGGGATCCGGATTCGCGCCGCCCCGGCCTGCGCGGGGATTGGCGACCGGCGATCTCGACGGTGATGGCCGGCCGGAGATCGTGATTGTCAATATGAACGAACGGCCTTCGATATTGAAGAACCTCGGTCCACGGCACAATTGGGTGGCGCTGACATTCCACGGAACTGCTTCGAACCGCAGTGCAGTCGGCGCGAGATGCACGGTGGAAGCCGGCGGCCATACGCAAATCGGGGAAGTAATGAGTGGCGGCAGTTTTTATTCTCAAAACTCCATGACCTTGTACTTTGGCTTGGGCAATGCTGAGAAGATTGATCGGATGGAGGTGCGTTGGCCGTCCGGCTTGAAGCAGAGTTGGCAGGACGTCCTGGTCAATCGAAAGCTGGTAATTACAGAGGGAAATGTGGCCGTTCAAACTGCCCTCGAACGCTGACGAGCCACGACTTTAAGGGAGTGTCTTTTCGGAGCGATCGCGCATCGCTTGCTTACGCGCGCGGCTCGCAGCGATCCACGACCGTAAGGGAGTGATTTCTTGGGAGCGATTGGGATGTCGCTTGCTAACGCGCGCGGCTCGCAACGAGCCAGGACCGTGAGGGGGTGATTTTTTGGGAGCGATTGGGACGTCGCTTGCTTACGCGCGCGGCTCGCAACGAGCCACGACCGTGAGGGAGTGATTCTTTCGGAGCGATTGGGATGTCGCTTGCTAACGCGCGCGGCTCACAACGAGCCACGACCGTAAGGGAGTGATTCTTCGGAACGATCAGACATCGCTTGCTTACGCGCGCGGCTCGCAACGAGCCACGACCGTAAGGGAGTGATTCTTTCGGAGCGATCAGGCATCGCTTGCTAACGCGCGCGGCTCGCAACGAGCCACGACCGTAAGGGAGTGATTTTTTGGGAGCGATTGGGATGTCGCTTGCTAACGCGCGCGGCTCGCAACGAGCCAGGACCGTGAGGGGGTGATTTTTTGGGAGCGATTGGGACGTCGCTTGCTTACGCGCGCCTCGCAACGAGCCACGACCGTAAGGGAGTGATTCTTTCGGAGCGATCAGGCATCGCTTGCTAACGCGTGCGGCTCGTAACTCCATGACCGGGAGTCTGAGGGAGTGCGCGAATACCGGCAACGGACAGATGTCTTGCGCCGTTTTCGGAACTGCGTGAGCTTTACCAATCTGATTGGTGTCGCTCTTTCCTACTGCGCTGACGAGACCATGAAACCGTTAGGGAGCGTAGCCTCTTCGCTGCCTGTCGTGACCACGATGGAGCGCGGCCCCGGCGTGGCGCCAGAACTCACAATCTGCGCCGTGAGTGTAGTAGCGTTCTGCACCGCGACGTTGCTGACCGCCATCCCCGGTCCCGCAGACACCGACGTTACTCCTTGCACAAAATTCGTGTTCTGCCCCTGTATCGTAATCGACGTGACTGTGCCCGAAGCGGGGTTCGTCGCCTGCGGCGATACATAGAGTTGCGGCGTGCCCGCCGGCAAGAGCAGATTGAACATTCCCCGCATGATAAACACGGCCATCTGACCGCGAGTGACCGGATCATCCGGACAATACAGCGCCGTCCCACAACCTACCGTGATGCCGATCTGGCGCATCTTCTGGATCCACGGGAAGTAGGGGTGATTGGATCCCACATCTGTGAAGAACGGCGTCTGCGGAGGATTGGGAGGGAGCGGCGTGCCGTACCGGCCGCGCAGGATCACCACCGACATCTGCCCGCGCGTCACCGGAGTCTCGGGACAGAACTGGTTCGCTCCGCAGGTAAGCGCAATGCCGAGTTCCTGCTCCTTCTGGACCCACTTGAAGAATGGATGCGTGGCCGGAACGTCGGTGAAGAAGGGCGTCGAACTGAAGGTGAAATTGTCTCCGCCCAACACGGAACGGACCACAAAGACGGCCATTTCCGCTTGTGTGATGGGACTGTCGCCACAATAAAGAGGTGGGTTCGCCCCACACCCCGAAGTGATGGTGGACTCGCGCAACAGGTCGATGGCGGGCAGAAAGGAATCGGTGGGCGCCACATCCGCAAAAGCCGGAACAATCGTCGCGACATCGGTAGCGGATGCCTGGCTCAAACCGCCTCCGCCGACCGATACCTGATTGGACATTTGTGTGGAAGAATCCGAGGCCAGCGTGACGGCCACGGTAATCGGTGGATAGCTGCTGCCCACCGGCAGGGCGTCGCTGCGTGTGCACATGGTCCCGGAACATTGCCAGTTCACGCCCGACATCGCCACCGAGGTGACATTAGCCGGCGGAAATTCCGTGACCGTGACCGGTCCAGACGAGGGACCGGAGCCTACGGGGTTCGTGACCGTGATGGTAAACAACGCGGTGGGCTGCGCCGCGGAGAAGTTCCCCACGTGGCTCCCGGTGACCGTCCACGAAACGGATTGCGCTGCAGGCGCGAAACGGCCGATCTGATTGGCACAGGGCTCGGTGAACCAGAGGGCGCCATCTGGCCCTACGGTAATTCGCGATGGCCCAAAATTGGAGGTACATGACGAGCCGGCAGGCGGCGCCGGCAGAGTGTACTCCGTAATCACGCCGTCCGTGGTGATGCGTCCGATCTTATTGGCATACTGCTCGGTGAACCAGAGCGCCCCATCAGGACCGGAAATGATGTCGGACGGGTGGCTATTGGGGGTGGGAATCGGAAACACCGTGATCGCCCCATTCCCGCTGATGCGTCCGATATGGCCGAGTAACGTCAGAAACCACATCGCGCCATCCGGGCCCAAGGTGATCGCTAGCAACTCCTCGTTCGGTACTGTGAATTCCGCGATGATTGCACCAGTCAACGCCACCCGCCGCAGATTCGTGAAGTCCGGCGGCGACCCCCACACTGTCACCCACATCGTGCCGTCCTGGCCGAACGCAAGGCCCTGAATATAACCGTCCAAATCTATGCTGAAGCCCGTGGTGTGATTCCCGGACGTATCCGTGCGCCCAACGTGATTCGGAAACTCGATATACCACAGCGCGCCGTCTGGCCCGGTCTGAATCCAGCCCGTCGAGCCCGGATCAGCCTGGAAATCCGTCACAGTTCCCGCCATATCGATGCGGCCGACATTGGTCACCTCGCCGAACCACATCGCACCGTCCGGACCGCGCGTAATGGCTCCCGGAGACGCACTGCCCAACTTCGGCGGAGGGACCGTGAACTCCGTCACCGCACCGCCCGTGGTGATCCGCCCAATTTTATTCGCGTTCACTTCCGTGAACCAAAGCGCTCCGTCCGGCCCAGCCGCAATCCCATACACCAAACTGTTCGCTGTCGGCACCGGATACTCCGTGAACGATTGCGCCGCGCCAAACTGAGTGACTGCGGCGCCTGTGAGAACGATCGCTAATATCTTGCCCTGCATGAACGGCCCCTGCTGGCCCGAAACAATTAGCAATCGCCAATCCAACGTATCGGGAATTCCTGACTCACAGGCTGCCGCGGCGAAGCACGGTCAGATTCTGCCGATGCGGGCACGGATTTCGGTCCGCCAGTCGCCAGCGGATCGAGACTTTGCAAAATCTGCAGGACGCCCACACCGGCATGCGCGTCGAAACATCCCAATTGGAACACCCGGCAGGCCTTCGTTTTCGACGCCGCGGCACGGCTTCCCGGACCGGTTTACACATCCGATCGTTTCCAGCTTCCCTCGGAGAAAAACCCCTGGTGCGTTAAAATAAAGCCTTTAGTCTTCAGGGAGATCAATCACCTGGTCATGAGATTTGCCTTTTGGGCGCTCCTGCTTTACCTGGCCTGTCCGACTTCATTCCGCTTACATGCCCAGGTCTACACTTCCACTCGCGGCACAAGCATCGTATCCGCGGACTACGATCCCGTATCCCAGGCGCCGAAGGCGCCAGTGATCGCAGGCCCCCCTGCACCATCATCCGGCATGCCGTTTCTGCCGGCCCTTCCGATGGATCAGTATCTCGCGCAAAAAGCCGCCATCGCCCAATTCTCGCAGCCGAGTTTTCCCTCGGGCGCTCAACTGGAAGTGACGGCGGGCGGCCCGCGTGCACCCACCGCCGCGGGGCCCATCGTCTCCACGCCCACATTCAGCTGGCAAGGTCTCACCGATACCGGCCTGCAACCGGCCTCCCCGGACATCGCCGTCGGACCGACCGATGTCATGCAGGTGGTCAACTCGAGTATCGGGCAGTTCACCAAATCGGGCACCATGCTGCGGTCCATTACGCTGCTCGATTGGTTCAACGACGTGCTCTCCTCGACATGCCCGACGAATTGCCTGGTCTTCGACCCCTGGATCGCTTACGATCAGCAGCACGGCCATTTTCTGTTCCTTGCCAGCGTGGCGGTAAACGACCCCAGCCCCCGCACCTTCTCGTATCTCCTGCTCTCCGTCTCGAAGGGCGCCACGTTTGACAGCGGCTGGAAGAACTTCGCGCTGAACGCCTCGCTCGACGGCACCGTGCCGACGCAAAATTGGGGCGACTCCTGGCGGCTGGGCTTCGATAACGAAGCAGTCTACCTCTCGGGCAACATGTTCGATTCGTCGTTCACCTTTCAGTACGCCAAGATTCGCGTGATTAAGAAGACCGACATCTATAATCCCGCCACCGCCACTTTGCCCTATCAGGAACTCGGCTCGTCCACCGCCAAGCTCAAGAACGCGGACGGTTCGCTGGCGGACTCCATCGTGCCGATGCGGCAGCGCGGCCAGCCCGGAAGCGGAGGCGTGGGACTGCTGGTGAGCGCGACCACCTTCAACCTGCCGGCCACCTTCCTCACGGTGTGGAAGGTGGCCGACCCGCTGGCGACTCCGCTGACCATGTCGCAGTTCAACATTGGCGGGCTGATGTCGTACCGGCTGCCGGCGCCCGCTCCGCAACTCGCCGCCGTCACTCCTCTCGATAGCGGCGACACTCGCATGTTGAAGGTCATCTACCGCAACGGCTTCCTCTATACCGCCCGCGACACCGGCTACACCGATCAGGCCACCACCATCACTTACGACGTGATCGATACTTCCAGCATGAAGATCGCCTCTGAGGCCCGACTGCTGAACACGAATTCGTTTTACCCCGCGTTCGATGTGCCCGCCACCACGCCGTTGGGAGCCCAGTTCGCGACCGCCAGCCAGATCTCCGGGACCACTACCGCCTCCGATGGATCGTTGACCTTCGCCGGGCTTTCGGGTGGTCTCAAGGCGGGGGAAAGTACCTTCTATGTCCTCACCGCCTGCGCCCCCAGTTGCCGTTGGGGCGACTATTTCGGAGGCACCACCGATCCGATTTCGGGTGGATTGTGGGTCTCCGGCCAATATGCCAAAGCGCCCCTGAACGGAATCAGCCAATGGGGAACGTGGGCGGGCTACTATCCCTGGCTCTCCGCCCCTACCTTCACGGACGTGCCGCAGAGTTCGGGTTTCTACGACTACATCAACGTCCTGAGCTCGTGGCAGATCACTTCCGGCTGCAGCGGTACCACATTCTGCCCCACGGACATGGTCACTCGCGATCAATTCGCCACCTTCATCATTCGCGCCATGCTGGGCAGCAGCTTCACCTACTCGCCCACGCCGCATTTTACGGATGTGCCGGCTTCCTCTCCGTACTTTCCCTTTATCCAGAAGCTGGCGGACCTGGGACTGACGCATGGCTGCGCCGCCACCACTTACTGCCCCACCGGCCTGGTTCCCCGCCAGGATGCGGCCGTTCTGCTGGTGCGCGCCAAGCTGGAATCGTTGTTCGGCGACAATTTCACCTATCCCACGACGCAATTCTTCACCGATGTCCCGCCTTCCATGCCCCAGTTCCCCTATATTCAGAAGATGTCTGAGCTGGGACTCACCGGCGGCTGTAGCGGCACTCAGTTCTGTCCCGGCTCCAACTTAACCCGTCAGGAAGTCGCGGTATTTTTAGACCGGGCGTTTCTCAATTAGGGGCGGGGGCTAATTCCAGGAGAGGACCTTACGTCGAACGTCAGGAGATTCGAACAGAAACCCATGAGCACGAAAATCGCATTTTGCGCATTCCTGATTTGGCTCGCATGTTCCAGCAGCCGCCTGCAAGCCCAGGGAACCTACATCTCCACTCCCGGCAGCACTTCCATCCATGGCGATTTCGACCCCAATGCGCCCCTGCTCCCAGGCCCCGGCGCTAAGGCCGTCACCCCCGTCACCACACTGCCGTTTCTGACCGCCAGCCCGGCGGACCAGTTCGACGCCCAAAAAGCGGCCATCGGAAAGTATTCCCAATACAGTTTCTCGGGCCCGGTGGAAGTCTCCTCGGAGGGGCCTCGTGCCCCGGGCGCGCCGACCCCGGTGGCTTCCAATCCCACCTTCAGCTGGCAAGGTCTGCCGACTTTGCCCCTGCTGCAGCCGCCGTCTCCGGATAGCGCGGTGGGCCCCAGCGACATGCTGATGGTGATCAATTCGAGCATCGGCCAATTCACGAAATCGGGCACGCTGGTGCAATCGACCACGTTCCAGACGTGGTTCAGCAACGTGCTCGCCACCACCTGCCCAACGAATTGCCTGTTGTACGATCCCTGGATCGTCTACGATCAACTGCACGGCCGTTTCCTGCTGCTGGTCAGCGCCGCGTTGGCCAATCCCCAATCGCGCACCTCGTCTTACCTGCTGCTTTCGGTTTCGAAAGGCGCCACCTATTCGAGCGGTTGGACCAATTACGCACTCAACGCATCGCTCGATGGCACCGTGCAGACGCAGTTCTGGGGCGATTCCTGGCGGCTGGGCTACGACGACGAAGCGATCTATCTCTCCGGCAACATGTACAACGTGTCGAGCATTTTTCAGTATGCGAAGGTGCGCGTGCTCAAGAAGTCCGACGTCTATAATTCGGCACTCACGACGCTTCCTTATCAGGACATCGGCTCGAACACTACCAAGCTCATGAATGCCGACCACACGCTGGCATTCGCGCTGGTTCCCGTCAAACAGCGAGGCACTCCCAACTCCGGGACGGCGTCCTATCTCATCAGCTCGGCCAGCGACGTCACCGTCCTGCCCGCCACATACCTGACCCTTTGGAAGATTGCCAACCCGCTGGCCAATCCGCTCACCATGACCCCGACCACGATGAACGGAATCTCGTACAACATCCCGGCAGCGGCGCCGCAACTCGGCTCGTCCGCCACTCTGGATAGCGGCGATACCCGCATCCTCAAGGCGATCTACCGCAGCGGGTTCCTGTACACCGCCCGGGATACCGGCTTCACCGACCAGGCCACCACGGTCACCTACGACGTGATCGACACGTCGACCATGAAACTCGCCTCGCAGGCCAGGCTGCTGAATACCAATTCGTTCTACCCGGCGTTCGACGTTCCCGCTACCGTTCCGCAAGGTACCCAGTTCGCCACCACCAATATGATCACCGGCACCACCACCGCGCCCGATGGCACGCTGACCTATCCATCGCTTTCGCACGGACTCAAAGCCGGCGAGGGCTTCTTCGACATTAACAATGGCGCGGTCAGCCGCTGGGGCGATTACTTCGGCGGATCGGTGGACCCGGTATCGGGCGGACTGTGGGTCTCGGGCGAATATGCGCTGCAGCCGCAGTCGGGATTCGGCCAATCCGGAACCTGGGTCGGCTACTATCCGTGGCTTTCGAGCGCGGCATTTTCGGATGTCCCGTCCTCGTCGCCGTACTTCGATTTCATCAACGTGCTCAGCTCGTGGCAGATCACGTCGGGATGCACGGCCACTCCCGCGCAGTTCTGCCCCACCGACATGGTGACTCGCGATCAGATGGCGGTGTTCCTGATTCGTGCACTGGTGGGAAACACCTTCACTTACACGATGACGCCCTATTTTACGGACGTGCCCGCGACGTCGGCATATTTTCCGTATATTCAGAAACTGGCCGATCTGGGATTGACTCACGGTTGCACGGCGACGACTTACTGCCCCTCGGGTTTCGTGCCGCGGCAGGACGCGGCGGTTCTGATCGTGCGGGGCAAAATGGAGGCGCTGTTTGGCGATACTTTCACTTACCCCACGACGCCCTTTTTCACGGATGTGCCCGCCACCTCGCCGCAGTTTCCCTATATTCAGAAGATGTATGAGTTAGGGATCACGGTGGGGTGCACCGCGACGACTTTCTGCCCTAACAACAATCTGGCGCGGCAGGAAATGGCGGTGTTTTTAGATCGCGCGTTTCTGAACTAATGGACATGATGTCCATGCCGGCACAGCGCTCCGGGAAATCGACCGTAAAGGACTTTCGCGAAGCTATAGCCCTGATTTTTCTTCTGCTCCTCGGCGTGTTTCCCCGCTATGCCTTCGTGACGAAGTTTCCGTCAATTCCATTCTCCGATTTCTTATCCCTGGTTGCGTTCGGTCAGTATCTTCATGAGCACGGCATCCTCAGTAACGGCTGGTTTTGGGAGTTTTTCAATCCCGGGCTGCCGCTGATTCTATGTGGGCTCTTCACGATCTTCCCCGGCGCCAATCCAGAGACAACCGCACGGATCTCTACGATGGTGGTTACGGGGCTCGTGCCGGTTCTCCCCTTTCTGATTTGGCGTGGCGTGCTTCCCTTCTGGGTTCGCCTTTTGGCCGGCAGTGCGCTCGCTCTTTGGCCCGGACAAATTCTCTTCTCCGGAGTGGTGGCCCAGGATAACTGGGTCATGCCTCCTGTAATCGCCTTGGGCGCGCTGGCGGTGAGGGCACTCTATTCCAACCAACGCTCCACACGCCAATCCCTGGCCGCAGGACTGCTCTACGCAATCTCCGTCGCTTTGCGTCAGGAAATGGCGGTCGCGCTATTGCCACTGCTCCTCGCGGCTGGAGGTCTCATGCCGCGGTTCCGGAAACAGCAGGTCCTCGCCGTATGCCTCGCGGCAGGGATGCCGCTGCTGGCTTCCGCAATTTATCGTGGAGCCGCCACCGGCAGATTCTCTCTTACCACCGAGCACGGAGGCCTCTCTATCTTGGGCGCCTATGTTCCCGGCGCTATGCAAAATGGCTGGATTGACCCATACCCCTTTATCGCTTCCGTCCGGCCCGATTTGTTATCCAGCCCCAAGGCGGTGCGTTCCCATGCCGCTCTTCTGGCGTTTCGAGAGGTAGTCCGCCGGCCGGTCTTCCAAATCGCCCGCATACTCTCCACCGCCCTCATTGCAGCCGTGTGGGGAGAAAGCTATAGCCTGACTTGGAGCCTGGACGCGCCTGAGGTCCTTCCCGCCTCGCTCCATGAGCAGGCTACCGCCCTCTCGATCGCGCTTCACCGTCCGCTCCGCATCGAAATGGCGGCGATGCAAGGGCTGTTCGTAAGCGCGATCGTCATTGCCATTCGTCTGAGGAAGCGTGCCATCTTGTTCCTGGCCGCAACCGTCGTATTGAAATACATTCTGCACGCAGTTACCAACATGCAAGGGCGCTACTTTTTTGTAGCTACCGGATTAGAGATTCTAGCCATCGTGTTGGCCATATACGAAGTGGCACCGGCACTCCGCCCAAAAATAGGGTTGCTGGCGGGGGCCTTGACCGCGGGTTTGGCGACGAGTGCAGTGTTGATCTTTTTTGCTCCCTGGTTCGCGGCCTTCATGCACGGCCACGATATCGATCCGCAACGCACCTACCAGTTTCCGCTGATGCTGGGCCAGAGCGCGCTCCTGTCCTGTCGAGTCGACCAAGGTGTGCTCGACGCCCTCAATGTGGCTGCCGATTCGAGACACTTTGCCACCATTCGAACTTTCCACACTGACCCGCCCCCTGACGAAACTGCGGTTGCTGCATGCGAACTGACGGGGACAGGAGAGCCGCTGCCCGTCATCCTGCAGGTCTTCGATTCCTATGCTCCCGGCGGCATGGGCGACCGCATGGTGCAAAGTGTGGCACTCGATGGTGGAGAGGTTTGGACGCACGACATTGGCCGGGAAGCTGGCACTGGCTGGGCAAACATACCTCTTGGCAATGTGGGAGCAGCGACTAAGCGGCAAGTCGTGATTGCAGTGAAAGCCGTGAGACCCGACCCCGGCGCAGATTGGGGCGATGCTGCACGGACTACATTTCGCTTAGCTCGCCCTTGAGGTAGCCGTGGCGCAAACACTCCTGTTTGCCGTCTCGACACTCATGTCGAGACTTTTCTAGTGTCTACCAAGCCCTGCTATTAAGTTGCTGGCGGGCTTTAGATGATTGACGTGCTAACTGATTGAACTAATCTATCCTTGCAAAGCGCGCGCACCTGATGCGCACGTATCGCAAAGGCGCGACTCAAATTCGATATGCGAACTCTCAACGCGATACAACACATCAAAGCCGGGCCCCTATGCGAGCCGCGACCGTAAGGGAGCGATACTTCAGCCATATTTGCACACTCCCCCAAAAGCGTCGAGAAGAGTCTCGACGCGGCAAACAGGAGTGTTTGCGCCACAGCTTTACTGGCCGTACACCTGTACTTCCGCCAGACTCAGATAATTTGCGCTACTCAGTTGCACGCGCACATATCTTCCCGGCGCATTGACCGGGATCGTTACCGACGGATTCGGCGCCGTCGTCTGATGACTGGAGAATGTCCCGGCGCGACTCTGTAGCGTTGTAGGTGTATCATTCGCCTGGAACGGCGTATTCGACACAAATACCCAGAAGTCGCTCAAACGCGTGCCGCAGCAGTCCGTGCGATTGTAAACGATCACCGAGCTGACCGTCGCCGAAGCGCCCAGATCCACCTGCCACCAGGGATTCGGATCGAGATTCGTGGTGGAGACGGAACCATCGAAGAGATTTCCGTCCGTGTTGCCGTCCACGGCCAGGCCGGGAGCGCCGGCGACCATGAACAAATTGCTGCTTTGGGTGGCCGCCTTGCCTCGCGCCAGGTTGGAGAGCGTGGGACCCACGCTCACCCCGAATACCTGCACCTCCGCCAGGCTCAGATAATCGGTGCCCGAGAGTTGCACGCGCACATAGCGCCCCTGCGCCGTCAGGGTAATGGTGGTCGACGGATTCGGCGCCGAGGTCTGATGAATCGCGAAAGTCCCTGCCCTGCTCTGCAATGTCGCAGGCGTGTCGGAGGCCAGGAACGGCGTGTCCGAGATGAATACCCAGTAGTCGCTCAAGCGCGTGCCGCAGCAGTCCGTGCGATTGTAGATGATCACGGAACTGATTGCCGCCGACGCGCCCAAGTCTACCTGCCACCAGGCATTGGTGTCGGGATTGGTGGCGGTCACCGAGCCATCGAAGAAGGCTCCATCGGTACTGCCATCCACAGCCGCGGAAGCGCCGGTGCTCCCGGGAAGCGTGCTGCTCTGTGTGGCCGATTTCCCTTGCGACAGGTTCGTGGCCTGCGGCCCGGTCCCCATCACCTGCACTTCGGCGAGGCTCAGGATGTTGGTGCTGCTGAGCTGCACCCGCACATAGCGGCCTTGCACCCCGACATTGATGGCGACGGAGGGGCTCGGCACCGAAAGGAGATGGGTGGCAAAAGTCGCGGTCCGATTCTGTAGCGTGGAGGGCGTATCGGTCGGGAGAAATGGCGCGTCCGAAACGAACACCCAGAAGTCGCTCAGGCGCGTGTTGCAGCAGTCGGTGCGATTCCAGAGGACGACGGTGTTGATGGTGGACGAAACGCCCAGGTCCACCTGCCACCAGGCATTGGTATCGGCGTTGGTGGCGGTCACCGAGTTGTCGAAGAAGTTGCCGTCGGTATTGCCATCCACTGCCGAACTCGCAGCCGCGGAGGCGTATCCGGGGAACGTGCTGCTTTGCGCGGTGGCCCGGCCCATCGCCAGGTTGGTGGGCGTGGGGGCTCCGCCGGTGCCGGACACCTGTACTTCGGCCAGGCTGAGATAATCGGTGCCGCTGAGCTGCACGCGCACATAGCGGCCCTGCGCACTGGCAAACGGAATCGTGGTGGAGGGGCTGGGCGCGCTGGTCTGATGGTTGGCGATGGTCCCGGCCCGGTTCTGCAGGGTCGCGGGTGTGTCGGTGGCGAGGAACGGAGTGTTGGAAATGAACACCCAGAAGTCGCTCAGGCGCGTGCCGCAGCAGTCGGTACGGTTCCAGATGGTGATGCTGCTGATGGATGCCGAAGCGCCCAGGTCTACCTGCCACCAGGCATTGGTATCGGGATTGGTGGCGGTCACCGAGCCGTTGAAGTAATTGCCGTCGGTTCTTCCATCCACGGCGGCCGACGGGCCCGGGGAGCCTGGGAACGTGCTGCTCTGGGTCGCCGTCCTCCCCAGTGCCAGATTGCTGGTGCCGCCGAGCAGGTTGGTCAGCGAGAAGTTGACGGAAAGCCCTCCCACACTGGCCGAGACCAGGTAGGAGCCCGGGATGTTATTAGCGGCCGCCGTCACGCTGGCGATGCCGAGGCTGTTGGTGGTGGCGGTGGTGCTCGATAAAGCGGCGCTGGCGCCCACTGTGGGTGCGGTGAACGTGATGATCGCGCCGACCACCGGCAGCCCGCTCGCATCCTTAGCCGCCACTTGCAGCGGGCTCGAGAAAGCGGTATCCACCAGGGCGGATTGCAGAGTTCCGCCAAAGATCGTAAGGCTGGCAGGCGGTCCTGACGAATTGGTCAGCGTGAAGATGGTCGACAGCGTCCCCACACTGGCAGTCACGTTATAGGTGCCGGCAATGTTGTTGGCGGTGGCAGTAACGCTCGCCACCCCGGAGGAATTGGTGGTGATCGCTGAACTCGACAAAGTCGCGCTGGCACCCACAGTGGGCGCGGAGAAGTTCACGATCACGTTGTTGACCGGATTCCCCGCCGTATCTTTCACCGTGACCTGCAGGGGCGAAGCGAAGGCCGCTCCCAATAGAGCCGTTTGCGGTGAGCCGCCGGTAGGAGTGATGCTGCCGATGGCCGTATTGGTCAGCGCAAAGCTGGTAGAGAACGATGCGGTCGCGGCGCTGACGGTATAACTGCCCGCCGTGCCGTTGGCCGTCGCGGTGACGCTCGCCACGCCGGAGGAGTTGGTGGTCGCTGTGGCGCTGGATAACGTCGCGCTGGCTCCGGTAGAAGGCGCGGTGAAAGTTACCGTGACCCCGCTCACCGGATTGCCGCCGGCATCCTTCACAGTGGCCTGTAGCGCCGTCGCAAAGGCCGTGCCCGTAACCGTAGTTTGCGGCGTGCCGGCAGTGGCCGCGATGCTCGCCGCCGCGCCTGCGATGTTCGTCAATGCGAAGGTGGCGGTAAGGTTGCCCACCTTAGCGGTCACGTTATAGTTGCCCGCGGTGGTGTTCGCGGTGGCCGTCACGCTGGCGATGCCGGAGGAGTTGGTGGCCGCCGTGCCCGACGATAGCGTCGCGCTGGCGCCGCTCGTGGGCGCGGTAAACGTCACCGTCACGTTATTCACTGGATTGCCCAGTCCGTCTTTCACCGTGACTTGCAGCGGGTTCGTAAACGCCTGGCCGATTGTGGCCGATTGCGGCGTGCCGCCCGAAGCCGTGATGAAGGCGAACGTGGTGTTGGTCAGTGCGAAGGTGGCGGTCAGGTTCTGATAGGTGGCGGTGACCACGTAACTGCCGGCCACAAAATTCGCCGTTGCCGTGATGGAGGCGATTCCGGAAGCGTTGGTGATCGCCGTGGGTGCGGACAGAATCGCGCTGGCCCCGCTGGTGGGCGCCGTAAAGCTGATGGTAGCTCCACTCAACGGGATGCCGTTGTTCAGCACCGTGACCTGCAGCGGCAAGGTGAAGGGAGTTCCGAGCGCTGCAAACTGTCCTCCGCCTCCGGTGGCGGTCACCGAGAACGAAACGTTGGTGGCGCCCAACAGGATGTTGGTGTTGCCGGTGGAGAAATTGGCGGTGAAGAGGTCTTCCTTCGCATCGCCATTGAAATCGCCTACCGCCATGGTGGTGGCGGTGGATAGCGGCGGCCCCGATTGGAAAGTGCCATCGCCCTTGCCTTGCAGGATTCCCACGGTATTGTTGGAAGCGTCGGCCACCACCAGGTCGAGGAAGCCATCGCCGTTGAAATCGCCCGAGGCCACCGCCGCTCCCTGGGAGTAGCTCACCGCAGGCTGGAAGGTGCCATCACCATTGCCCAGCAGGATCCAGGTGGTGGGCGTATTACTGCCGGTGAGCTGTCCGCCCACCGCGAGATCGACTTTCCCGTCGCCGTTGAAGTCGCCGGCCACCAGGGATGTGGCCGAAGCACTGACCCCCAGGCTCGAGACGATGGGGTTTTGCGTGGTGCCGTCGCCATTGCCGAGCAGGACGGTGGGGCTGGCGGAGGCATTGCCCAAGGCCAGATCGGCCTTGCCATCGCCATTGAAATCGGCCACCACCATGGGCAGCGATAGCGCGGTGTACACCGCCGGTTGTCCGAAGGTGCCGTCGCCAAAGCCATACAGGACGTTCACGCCGTGGCCGCCGGAGTAAGCCAGCACGAGATCGGCCCGGCCGTCGCCGTTAAGGTCGGCCACCACCATGGTGTTGATGAGGTTGGTCCCCGCCGCGAAGTTCGAAGGTTGGCGGAAGGTGCCGTCGCCATTGCCCAGCAGGATATTCACATTGGCGATTCCGCTGGAGCTGATGCCGTTAGTGAAGGTGGCCACCGCGAGATCGGTATTTCCATCGCCATTGAAGTCGCCGGCTACGATGGCGGTGGCGGAGGCGCCTCCCACCGTGTAGTAGACCGGATTCAGGAGGGTTCCATCGCCCACCCCGATATTGACCGTGACGGCAGCGGCGGCATTGATAAAGGCCGGGAAAGCGATGTCCAGGATGTGGTCGCCATTGAAATCGGCCGCCACCACGGTGGAGGAGGTAGGTCTCCCGCTCATCGGCGCCTGCGTGATGAAGGCGCCTCCGGCGGCCGCTTTGACCGTCTGACTGATCGCAGCCGAAGTGCCCACCGCGGCGTTGGTGTCATCGCGGTAAAAAGCGGTGAGCTTGTGAACGCCGGGGGAAAGCAGCACCGAGAGCACGGCCGATCCGGCGGTGGCCTGTTTGGTTCCCAGAATGGCAACCCCATCGAAGAACGTGATTTTTCCGGTCGCGGCCGGATTCGAAATCGCGGCCGTCAAGGTCAGCGGAGTTCCCAGATTGATCGGGCTCCCGGAACTCGAGAGCGTCACCGTCACGGTCTGCAGGTTCGTCAGCGAAAAGGAAGCGGAGAGATTTCCGGCCGTGGCCGTTAACGTGTAACTGCCCGGGGTGTTGTTGGCGGTGGCCGTCACACTCGCAGTGCCCGCGGCATTCGTAACCACGGTCTGCGAGGAAAGGATCGCGGAAGCTCCCGTGGAAGGCGCCGCGAACGTCACGGTAACCCCGCTCGCCGGCAAGCCCGCGAAATCCGTCAAGGTGACTTGGAATGCCTTGGGAAAGGCGGTTCCCACGAGCGTGGATTGAGGAGTCGCGGGAGACGGTGTGATCGTCGTCGCCTGGGTTGCCAGGTTGGTCAGGGCGAACGGCGTGATTACCCCTAACGCCGTGGCAGTGACGGTATAACTGCCGGCCAGGCCGTTGGCAGTGGCGGTCACGCTGGCGACTCCGTTGGAGTCCGTGACTGCCATGTTGCTCGATAGGATGGCCGTAGCCGACCCCGCGGGCGCCTGATCGCTAGGCACACCCGAAGGCGCCGTAAACGTCACGGTTACGCCGCTCACCGGGTTGGGTCCATCCTTCACCGTCACCTGCAGGGACTTGGGGAACGGGGTGCTGACGGGAGTGGACTGCGGCGTCCCCTGAGTGGCCGTCACCGTAACGGTGGTGCCCAGCATGAAGCTGACGGTATTGTTGCTTGCCACTGCCAGATCGGTTTTCCCGTCGCTATTGAACTCCCCTACCAGCACCGTAGATGCGCCCGATCCGACAACGTAGGTGACCGGAGCCTGGAACGTTCCATCGCCCTTGCCTGCGAGGACGCTGACGAGGCCATCGCTGAAGACGAGATCGGGCTTGCCATCGCCATCGAAATCGCCCACCGCGACCGAGGAGGCAGACGATCCAGTCGGGTAGGTCACAGCCGGTTGGAAGGTGCCGTCTCCTTTGCCCAAAAGGACGAAGCCGTTGTTCGTAGCCAAGTCCGTTTTGGTATCGCCGTTGAAGTCGCCCGCGACGAGGCGGAGCGCCTGCGCAGGAATGGCGAAGATCGTGGGTGATTGCAGGGTCCCATCGCCGACGCCCAGCAGCGTGCTCAAAGTGGAGCTGTTGGCATTGATGGTGACGACATCGGGCTTGCCGTCTCCATTGAAATCGCCCACCAGCACAAAGGCCGCCTGAGAGCCGCTGCCGGCTCCGGGGTTGACGGTGTAAGGGACTGCCGCCTGGAAGGTGCCGTCTCCCTTGCCGAGCAGGATATTCACCCCGCTTCCCGGGTCGGCGGTCACGATATCGGCTTTCCCGTCGCCATTGAAATCGGCGACTGCCAGGCTTTGGAGCAGGTTGGGCACCGCGAAAGTAGTGGGCGCCTGAAAGGTGCCGTCGCCGTTGCCCAACAGGATGAAGACGTTGCTGCTGGCAGAGCTGGCCAAAGCAAGATCCGTCTTACCGTCGCCATTGAAATCGCCCGCCGCGGCGGCTACCGGCACCAGGCCCGCAGTGGTCAGATTGAAGGTGTTCTGGAAACTCCCCGTGCCGTCACCCTGCAGGACCGTCAGGAGGCCGCCATTGCGTACCACCAGATCGGCCTTGCCATCGCCATTGAAATCGGCCATCGCCAGCACGCCGGTGACGATCGTGCCGCTGGGGCTGCGGATCGCGAAGCCGGCGCTGAACTGGGCGGTGACGGTCTGGGTCACCGAATTCGAGGTCGCCGCGGCATTGGAGCCATCGCCTCCATAATAGGCTGTCACCTTATGAGTGCCGGAAGTGAGCAGGATAGTCGACACCGATGCGGCGCCCGACACCAGCGGCTTGGTGCCGAGAATGTTCACGCCGTCATAGAACGTGACTTTGCCGGTGGCGGTGGCAGGCGTCACCGTCGCGGTCAGAACTACCGGCGCGCCAAAGATCGATGCTCCTCCAGGCGAGGAGAGGGTCACGCTGGTCTGTGCGGTTAAGAAGTTTGGCGCTGCGGCCAGAATCACTAACAGCGGGTAGAACACGCGAGCGGTAGTCATAAAGTGGACGAGTCTGCCTAAGGCAATATCGGACTTTCACGTACAGAATATCACCGCGCATCCAAAACAACCGAGTACTTTCGAATAAGAATTCTGGCGGAAGATGTAGGTTAAATTACTTTCCGGTGCGCCACAGCACACCTGTCTGGGTGCATGCTACACTAACGGGCGTTATTCATGCCCAGCAGCACTTCCCCTGTTCAAGGTAATTCCCGTGCGGAGCGCGAAATTCTCCATGGCCGGCATTTGGCCGTGCTGGAAACCGAAACCGTGTGGGGATGGGGTACCCCAGCCGGCAAGCTGCGCGCCCGGCGCCGCGCCGACCTCATCATTGAAGGAGCCAATCTCTCGCTCGGACAGCGCGCCCTCGAAATCGGGTGCGGCACCGGATTGTTTACCGAGATGTTCGCCAGTCGTGGCGCGCAGATTGTCGCGGTAGACATCTCGGGAGAGTTACTCGATAAAGCACGGGCGCGGAATCTCCCCGCCGCGCAAGTGACTTTTCTCGAGAAGCGATTCGAGGATTGCGATGTCAATGGACCTTTCGATGCGGTCATCGGCTCGTCCATCCTGCATCACCTGGATATCGTGGATGCACTCGTCAATATCCGCCGCCTGCTCAAACCCGGCGGCATCCTCAGTTTCGCGGAACCCAATCTGTTGAACCCGCAGGTCTACCTCGAACGTAAGCTTCACTTTCTGCCGATGTTCTCTTACACCTCGCCGGATGAGGTTGCGTTTGTGCGTTGGAAGTTCGCCCGCATGCTGAAGGAGCACGGCTTCGGGGAGATCTCGATTACGCCCTACGATTGGCTGCATCCGGCGACACCGCGGCCCTTGATCGGCGCAGCCCTGGGAGTGGGCAAGCTGCTCGAATGGCTGCCCGGCGTGCGCGAGTTCTCGGGGTCGCTGTATATTCGGGCGCGAAGCGTGTAACGAGCGGCGCTCGTCAGCAAGCGATGTGTCCGGCTATTGGATCGTCACTTCCTTCTTAATCCGCCGTGAGCTATCGAGCAGACGGATCCGGAGCGGCGAGCCCACCACCTTGGTCAGCAGCTTGCCGAGCGCATCGATCAACGGCACAAAGCGCGGATTGTCCCACACCCCTTCTTTGACCAGCAGCGAAACGATCGCGCCATCGCTCCCCTTCGCGACGATCGCGAGCCCGCCGTGGCCGTTGAAGAAGCCCTTCTCGCGAAGCGTCTCTCCCACTGCCTGGGCCTCCGCCTGGGTCGCCGTTCCGGAGTACTCAATCACATCGGTCGCACCATTCTCCCCGATCGTGATCCGGTGGCCCTCAATCGCGATGCTCTTTCGGACTTGGCGTTCTCCGTCCCGCAGCTCGATTCGCAGCGGCGTGCCGCCTACCGCATCGGCGACCTGCAGACCGAAGCTCTGGATCGCCGCCAGAAAAGACGGATCCTCCCAGCGGCTGCCGTTGACGGAAAACGAGATCACGGTGCCGCCATCGCCCTTCGTCAGCAGCACCTGAGCTCCGCGATCTCCGAAGAATCCATTGTTCTGCAGTGCCTGGCTGAGCGCCGTGGCCTCTTCCCGGGTAGCCTTGCCGGAATAGATGACGGAGTCCTTTTTTCCTACCGTGATGCTCGGAGAGGTGAGCTCCGCGCGATACCATTCCGACTGCGCATTATCGACCGCATGCAGTTTGAGAGTGGCGGCGGCGATCACGGCGAGTCCGATGACCGCGACGCTTAAAGGGCGGGCAAATCCCGGAGCTTGCGCGGCAGGTACGATCGGCCGGGCGAGCGCGCATCCCGCCAGAAATCCGCAGATGAGTCCGCCCACATGCGCCGTCATGTCGATGTGGGGATTGAGGCCGAAGATCACGTTGTAGCCGATAAACACCAGGGCTCCGCGGGCGAGCGAAGTCACGGTCTTTTTGGGGATGGTTTTGCGCTGTACCAGCAGAAATCCGAGAAGCCCCCCATAGACACCGAAGACCGCTCCCGACGCGCCCGCGGCGACGGTCATCGGATGCCAGGCAACGCTCGCCACATTCCCGCCCAGTCCGGCGAGGAGATACAACACCAGGAAGCTGGCGTTTCCGAACAGCCGCTCGGTGAAGCGTCCGGACGACCAGAGCACGTACATGTTCATCAGGACGTGGATAATGCCGATGTGCACGAACGCGGCGGAGAGCAGACGCCACCACTGCCCATGGGTCGTCAGCGGACCGAAATCGGCGCCCCAGCGGATCAATTGCGGCAGCGTCGGATCGGTGAGCGAAACGCCCGTCAGCACCATGAGAACGAAGATGGCGAGATTGATGGCGATGAGAGCCGGAGTAATGAACACCTTGGGAGTTGCCGCGTAGAGCGTGCGCGCAAATTGGGCAGCCAGATAGTCGTCCGACTGTTTCACCATCTCCGCCAGGGGAATCCAGCGCTGCTCTTTCTCCTGCCATACCAGGTCGGTAGGCTGGACCTGTCCGTCGTTGATGAGACGGACTAATCCCTCCTCGGAGAAAGTGCCCAGTGGCTGGCCATCGCGGGTGAGCGTATAGGTCATGGGGCGTTTCCACAGTGTACAACTGACTTGACGTGGCGCAAACACTCCTGTTTGCCGCGTCGAGACTCCTCTCGACGCTTTTCGGATGTCTCCTGAATCCCCTATCGGGGCAACCCTTCATCAACACACTTGCAGGACGATTCGAAAAGCGGTCGAGATGAGGAGTCGGCGGCAAACAGGAGTGTCTGCGTACCTGGTACTACCTCTTCCAGGAATCGCCGCAACTCTTCCAGCAAATCAGTGCTTGGACAATGCAGAAGGTGATGGAAACCTTCAATAAGAGGAGGAGGAATAAAGCAATGACACGCATTACAGTAAGCATGTTGACGGTAGTAATGGCACTGAGCGCCACCGCGGCGTTCGGAGAGAGCAGGGTTGGGCTGCGGCAGGGCTGGCAGCAACAGCGCATCGCGCAGGGCGTCAAGAGCGGCGCACTGACGGCGGGCGAGACCGCGCGTCTGGAGAATCGCGAATCGGCGCTCAATCACGAAATTCACGCCGACCGCGCGGCCAACGGCGGCAAATTAACGGCTGGCGAGCGCGCCCAGGTCAATCGGCAGCAGAATCGCCTGAGCGGCGCTATCTTCGCCGATAAGCACAACGGCATTCATCAGTAGTCGCAAAGGGCCTGAAGCTGTTGCACCAGCCTCAGGCCTTTTTTGTATGATGCGAGCCACCACCGTAAGGGAGTGATTTTCGCAGCCATCGCGACATCGCTTGCCTACGCGCACGCCTCGCAACGACCCACGCGCACGGCCCGCAACGAGCCACGACCGTAAGGGAGTGATTTTCGCAGCCATCGCGACATCGCTTGCCTTACGCGCACGCCTCGCAACGACCCACGCGCACGGCTCGCAACGAGCCACGACCATAAGGGAGTGATTCTTTCGCAGCCATCGCGACATCGCTTGCCTTACGCGCACGCCTCGCAACGAGCCACGACCATAAGGGAGTGATTTTCGCAGCCATCGCGACATCGCTTGCCTTACGCACACGCCTCGCAACGAGCCACGACCGTAAGGGAGTGATTCTTTCGCAGCCATCGCAACATCGCTTGCTTACGCGCACGCCTCGCAACGAGCCACGAACCGTAAGGGAGTGGTTTTTCGCAGCCATCGCAACGTCGCTTGCCTTACGCACGGCCCGCAACGAACCACCACCATAAGGGAGTGATTTTCGCAGCCATCGTAACATCGCTTGCCTTACGCGCACGCCTCGCAACGACCCGCCCCCATAGGGAGTGATTCTTTCGCAGCCATCGCGACATCGCTTGCCTTACGCGCGCGGCCCGCAACGAGCCACGACCGTAAGGGAGTGATTCTTTCGGAGCCATCGCCACATCGCTTGCCTACGCGTACGACCCGCCCCCCGCCGCAGCCTTTTCCTCACTGCTGGAGCGCTTCACTCCGCACCCTGCGATTCTCCCATCGGCGGTACCATCAATGCGGTCCGCACCTTCTGGGCCAGCTCCACCGCCGAGTACGGCTTCTGAATGAATCCCACTAGCCCCTTGCCGGTAAAGCGCCGGATCACTTCCACCTCGTTATAGCCGCTCGAAAGCAGCACCCGCGCATCCGGATTCACTATTTTCAGATTGTATAAGGTCTCTTCGCCGCTCATGACCGGCATGGTCATATCCAAAATGATCAACCCGATTTTGTCGGACAGCACACGGAACAGATCGAGCCCTTCCTTTCCGTTTTCCGCCACCAGCACCGTGTACCCGTATCGCTCCAGCATCGCCTTCGCGGTCTGCCGTACGATCTGCTCGTCATCCACCACCAGGATCGTCCCGCTGCCGGAAAGCGCTTCCCCCGTAGGGCGCGGCGCGGCATGCACCGGTTGCTTGCTGGTCACCGGCAGGAGGACCTTAAACGTGCTGCCTCTGCCCATCTGACTGGTCACTTTAAGCGCGCCCTTGTGGGCCCGCACGATCCCTTGTACTGCCGCCAAACCCAGACCGCGGCCGGTGAACTTCGTTGTGAAGAATGGGTCGAAAATCCGCGCCATGGTTTGCGGATCCATCCCGCTGCCGGTATCGTGTACTTCGAGCACCACATAAGTGCCCGGTGCGATCTCCTCCTGCGCTCCGAATAGCGTGCGGATGTACGTTTCGTCGGCCTCCTGCTCGCCGGTGGTCACCAACACGGTGCCGTTACGATCCTCACCGATCGCTTCCGCGCCGTTAATCACCAGGTTCATGATGAGCTGTTGGAGCTGGCTGGCATCCGCTTCGACATAAGGAACGTCATCCACCAGGTCGAGACGCAACTGGACGGACTTGGGAATTGAGGTCTGGATGAGGTCGGCAATCTCCCGAATCAGGCTGGAGAGTTGCAGGGGCTCGATCAGGAAACGGCCCTTGCCGGCATACGCCAGCAACTGCTTGGTCAGATCGGCCGCCCGCTCGCTGGCGGAGAGCACATGGCGCAAGGGTGCGCATGCCGGGTGACTGGTGGGAAGAGCCTCCAAGGCTAGTGACGTGTTGCCCAGAATTCCGGTCAGCAGGTTGTTGAAGTCGTGCGCGACTCCGCCCGCCAGCACCCCGAGACTTTCGAGCTTCTGGGTTTGCCGGAGCTGCTCCTCCACCTGTTTGCGCTCCGTGATGTCGTTCACAAACGCGATCGCAAGCCGGCCGTCGTTGGTCTCGACAAAACTGAGCGCGATCTCCAGGGGAAATTCGCTGCCATCGCGGCGCCGGCCCGACAGGTCCATGCCTTGCCCCATCGGCCGCGACCGCGGGTTCCCAAAGTACCCTCCCCGGTGCCGTACATGGCTGGCGCGATGGCGTTCCGTCATCAGGATCTCCAAAGGTTGTCCGATCAGTTCCTCCCGCCGGTACCCGAAAAGCTCCTCGGTCTTGGCGTTGACCATATTGATGCGGCCGTCGATGTTCACGCTGACAATCCCCTGAGATGCCGATTCCAGAAAGGCTCGCAGCGTGGCTTCGCTGTCGCGAATTCGCGCCTCGGCCTGCTTACGTTCGGTGATGTCCCGCGCGATGTGCGACGCACCGATGATCGCGCCGTTGATGTCGCGAATCGGGGAAATGCTCAGCGATACGTGAATCTGCTGCCCGTCCTTGCGTTGCCGCACGGTTTCAAAATGCTCGACGCGAACGCCACGCCGGATCTGGCTGAGGATCTCCTGCTCCTCGTCGGGGCGATCCGGAGGCAGCAGAAAACTCATCTGGCACCCCTCTGCTTCCGCGGTCGAGTATCCGTAAAGCCGCTCCGCCGCGGCATTCCAGGTCAGTACCCGGCCTTCCAGAGTCTTGCTGATGATGGCGTCTTCGGAGGCCTCCACGATCGCGGCCAGATGAGACGCGGCATGGTTTGCACTAGAGTCGTATCCCATTTCCGATTTACCGGTGTTCAAGTATCAATTTTGGCTGACACCCTCTTTAAGTACACAGCTCCAGTTGCCACTCATTGTATTCACCCGCACAGCGCGACAGCACAAGCCTTTGTAAAACTGCTTGCGATTTTAGAACCGATGGTGGAAACGGCCCATTTGCTCCTCTGAAAGAGATACGGGGCAGGCCGCTTCGCCGGATGCCGCTCTCCCGGCAATGCGGCCAGAAACTGTGATTTGGCGGCTGTTTCACGGGTACCTGAGGGGTGTACACTGACGTTCAATTATGTTTCGACCGTCACCGGGCACTCAAGTCCTCCTCGGCATTGTTCTGTTGGCAGGGGCATCCTCCTCTACACAGCAGGGAGCCTCGGAAATGATTACACACGACTCCCCGGCGGTGTTTCAGAGCCGTAGCAACCTGGTGCAGGTGCCGGTCGTCGTCCGCGACAGTAAGGGGCGCTCGACCGGAAAACTGCGCGCGGAAGATTTCCAGCTCCTCGATTCCGGCAGGCCGCAACTGATTTCGCGGTTCACGGTGGAAACGTTCCAGACGAACGAAAATCTCGAGATTCGCCGCAAGAATCCGGACGGCGGCGAAGTGGTGGCGGGATCGCTCCCCAGCCGTTTCGTCGCGTTCCTGGTGGACGATGTAAACCTCGATATGCAGTACGTGGCCACGCTGCACCAGGCCGAGGTCCGCCAGATCGAGGCGCTGCGTCCCACCGATCGTGTGGCCGTTTATACCGTCTCCGGCCGCACCATGCTGGATTTCACGGGCGACCACGACCTCCTCCGCCAGACGCTGCTGGGAATCGTTTCGCTCAATCGGGGCCTGTTCTATAAGACGTATCCCATGTGCCTGCAAGTTCGGTGCCGGTGCCAGCCGATGACCTACTTCAAGGCCGATCGTCTCCTGGCCGGCGACGTGAAATTGATGCAGGAATGCGTTGGCACGCAGCCCGCCACTGTAACCGACGACCGGATGCCGAACGATCTCACGCCGGAGCGGGTGCTCGCCGGAGCCCAGTACGTTGCGGACGTCGGCGATACCGACGTGCAGAATTACTACCGCGTGCTGGCCGGCCTGGTGGCGAAAATGGCGGCCATGCCCGGCGGTATGCGTTTCGTGCCCTCCGCGACGGACCGTTTGCGGCGTTCCGAACGCGCCTGGTTTTACACCGAGATCTACGATCCGCGACTGGCCGGCCCCAGTCCTCCAGCCGTGCAGGTGCGCATGCGCATTCTCGATCGCCAGACGGGCGAAGTGAAAGTGGATACGGGAACGGCTGGCGTGGCCGGTTATGTCCGCGAGGGCAATCCGGTGGTGCCGTTTGCGACTACCCTGCCGGTGGCGAATCTGCCCGCCGGCTGGTTTCGCCTGGAACTGACGGCCGGCGATTCCGCGAGTGCCTCGACGGTGGCACGAAGCATCGAATTCGAAGTGGTGAATTGAGGCATGGAGCCGGATTCACCCAAGCTCACGCTCTGGCTCTCCGAGTGGCGCAACGGAGACCAGGAGGCGGGCAATCGGCTGTTCGCCGCGGCGTACGAAGAATTGCGCCGCCTGGCCGCCTGGCAATGGCAGCGCGAACTGCCCGGCCATACGCTGCAGCCCACCGCGCTCGTCAGCGAATTGTATTTGAAGCTGTTTGCCGGACAGCCGGTGGACTGGCACGGCCGCGCGCACTTCTTTGCGGTGGCCGCGCAACAGTTGCGCCGCCTGCTGATCGACCATGCGCGCGCCCGTCTGGCGGAGAAGCGCGATGGCGGACGCGTGCGGCTGTCGCTCACGGAAGTGAGCGGCCTGGAAGCCCCGCGAGAAGAAGATCTGCTCGACCTCGACCAGGCGCTCAGCCGTCTCGAGGAGCTCGATGCGCGGGCGGCCCGCGTGATCGAACTGCGCTTCTTCGGCGGCCTGAGCGAAAAGGAAGCTGCCGAAGTGCTGGAGATCTCAGTGGCGACGCTCAAGCGTGACTGGGACTTCGCACGAACGTGGTTAGCGGCTCAATTGGCCTGTGAATCGTGAGCACGCCGGCGCATCACGCAACGGCTTGAAGGCCGTTCTTGGCCACGAGTGAAAGCAATTTCAGGGAAGGCCCTTGCGGGCGCTTTTCCCCGCGCTCCCACTGACTCACCAGGCCCGTAGTCACGCTCAGGTAGCGGGCGAAAACCGCCTGGCTGGCGCCCTCCCGCAGCGCAGCGCCCGGATCTCCTTCGGCCTGAGGGGGCGAACCGGCGTGAGGCACAGCTCATCGAATTCCCGCATGGTACGCTTGCCCATGACGCCGGCCGCATGCAGACCTTCGGCGGTTTCATGAATCGACGCCATTACAGGACTACGGTATTGTTTTCTCACAGGTCACCTCCACTAACACTCCCGACGCAGCGGCCCGCGCGATCATCTTCTCATCGTAGGCGAATAACTCGGCGGCGAGTTTTCTTGAGCGCGGTCAGTTCGTCCTTCTCGATGTTGTCCTTTTCGATGTTGTCCTTTTCGCTTTTCGCGAAACCGTGAACGAAGATAGCCCGTAAGCCCTTCCTGAACACGATTAGCGTTCGGAATCCGCCAGATTTCGGGTGTTGGGGATCAATGGAACGGAAAACCGGGTCAAGGTAACGCGAGTTTTGCAGATGCGAATCAGGTCCCAGGGGGGCCAGAACGGCCATAGGAATGGCATGTGCAAGAAGGAGTTGCCTCCAGAAGCATTGAGCGCATTGCAGCGCCGCTTGTCGGCTCGCCGCCACGCAGCCATGACCGCCGCCAGAAGATCCTTCACGAAACCGCCGAACTGTATGGTGTATCGGAACCCAGCCTTTACCGCGCCCTGGCCCAGCACATGCGCCCGAAAGCATCATTCTCAATTAATGTGAGCGGAAGCCGATGTAATCGATCTGTTCTCAATGATTGTGGGCACATTCTCAATCAATGTGAGCAGGGCCGCCGCTTCGTTAACAATCAATTTGAACAGAAAACCGCGCTGTTATCGATCACGGCGGTATATGTTATCGATCCGCTACAATTAGAGACGACCGCCGGAGCAACGGAACAGAACACCGGTTAGGCCAGCCACTCCCGGTGCCCACAAGCCAGCGTTTGTTACTTCAGCCAACCTTAAATACATTCACTGCAAAAACTATAAGAGCACAGAAGCATAAAAGGGCTAACAAAACGGCTGATGCAACGCCTAACACCGTTTGCATTTGAGCTCATAAATTTGCGGGGGGTGAGGTAAGCAAGCACCTCAACGCTTGAGCTTGCGCCAAGTTCTCGTATTGCGTTTAATTGCTCGGGCAGCCGATACCGGCGAAACCAACGGTGCCAGCCGGCATCTGCAATTTTCCGCTGCTCCACCACACGATCATGATCGGCGGCGTTCATGCCGAGATCGTAGCACCAAGGCTGCGGCTCCGGGAAAGGGCGAGACTTACCCTTTGTGAAATGAAACGTGGGCCCCTCAGGCTAGACCTTACCAGACCGTCTGCACATTGGAGGCGCGGATTTTTCCATCGCGACTGATGACGGGAACCCCGAAATACAGAGCCGTGGCGGCTACGATCCTGTCCGGCATATCGGGAACGTCCTCGCGCGGCACCTGCCGCATGGCTTTGACGACCTCACCGGTGAAGGGGGCTTCGTTGAAAACATGGTCGGGATTATCCAGCGCGGCGCGCAACTCGTCTAAGGACGTTGGCGGCAAGCGGTTCTTTTCGAGAAGATATACGATTTCCGCCAAGCTGATGGGAGAAATCTCTACGGATTTCCGGCGCGCGGCGGCTTGGTCTATGAACGCCTTGGCGCGTGCTGAAAGCCGCGGGTCGCCGAACAGATACCAGAGCGCGGCGTGGGTATCGGCGACTCCGGCGATCATCTAGAAATCCTGGGGAAAGTTGCGGAACATCTCCCGCCGGTTCTCGTCGATTTCTTCGGCTGAAGGGGCCGGGCCGTATTTGGCCCACATGCCGTATCCTGTCTCGAAAGGGGGTCCATCCTGCACCTGCTCCAACTTCAGGCCCAAGGCGCTCTTGAGAACCCGGCTTACGAAGCGATCAGCCGAAACGCCCTGCTCCTTCGCCTGCGCATTCACGACGGCGCCCAAGTCGTCAGGCAGTTGAATATTTACGCTCATGTCAGGTTCCTCTTTGCTTTAGTCCTCTTTCTAGATTAGAGGATATACGCCTGACTGTCACGGTTTTCAGGCTTTCGCCAGCAGCCAAATAGGTCCCACCGCTCAGGCCCCTGCGCACGAAGGATGGACGGTTCGCCGCTGGCTGCCAACTCAATCCACGCCACAGGGAATACGGATTACCGCTCCAACGGCAGGCGGATCATCGCCGTCCTCGCGTTTTTGCGATGATGGCACGGATCATGAGCAAAGCGCTGATGGAGGGCGTTCCGTCATCCGTTCGAGCAAGTTCGGAGAGCGCGTCTTCGCAGAGGCGCAATGCCTCCAGCATCTCCGGCGCGGCGGCGATCAGCCGGGCGTTGGCCGGAAATTCTTCGTCTTGCGGCAAGCCAAGATTAGTTGTAGCGGATCGATAACATAAACCGCCGTGATCGATAACAGCGCCGTTTCCTGCTCGCATTCATTGATAACGGAGCCGCCATCCTGCTCACATTGATTGAGCATGTGCCCACAATCATTGAGAACAGATCGATTACATCCGGTCCAGCTCACAATCATTGAGAATGGCGTAAGCCTAGTGGAATGAGGGAGTAACCGATCATATCCTGGCGGCGAGGCGATAAATCTGGCGAGCAGTGTGGAGAGAACGTCTACCTGTTCGGCGTGGGGGCTTCCGGGCCTACCAGCCAGGTCCGATGTGTCGCCCCTCTGAAGGAGCCACCTCTCGCCAGTCTGAACGGCTTAACGGCGGCTCCCCACGATCTGCACGTTCCACCATGTCGCCGAGATCGAGTAGGCTTTCCTCCGCGTCGAACACACCCGGCGATTCAACGCATCTTTTTGCTGCTTTCAACGCTGCCTTATGGAATAGGCGCTGATTCTCAGGCGTGAATTCCCGGATGTCGAGATGCCGTACGACGGCCTGGCTGTCAGCGGCCCGATACCACGCACCGTATCCAATCTCCTCTTCATCGTCAGGTCCTGGCAGAAGAGCCAGTAGCCAGTCGCGCAGAGCAAGGCCAGCCGCAGAGTCATCAACCGAATCGGCAACAGCCTGGATGACCCGATCGTAGGCCCACCACCTACGGGCTAAACATCGACCATCAGCCAATATTAGAAAACCGGATGGCATAGTGTGGTCCAGCAATGTGTGGATTCATCGTCCCACAAGTGACCTGTCTGCGTTTAAGAGAGCGGCGGAGCCTATCACAGCGTGGCCGCGAGGCGGTAAATCGTGGCCTCGTGCACCTCAAAGGTCCTGGCGATGTCCCGAACGGCTTTCCCCTGCGCGAGCAATTGGGAGGCAAGCTTCACCTGTTCGGCGTTGAGCTTCCGGGGACGCCCGAACCGCACCCAGCGCTGTTTGGCCGCTTCCCGGCCGGCACCGGTGCGCTCACGGATTAAATCCCGTTCGAACTCAGCGATACCGGCGAACACCGTCATAATCATCTTGCCCGCATGGCTTGTGGTGTTTGCCCAGGGCTCCGACAGAGATTGGAATTGCCACCAGCCTCGTGGATCGTTTCCATCGTATTTAGCAGGTCTCGGGTTGACCTGGCCAGCCGACCAACTTCCAGACGATGATCGTGTCGCCGGGACGGATCTGATCCAGCATCCGCTGAAATTCGGGCCGCTGCCGGGTCGCCAGAAAGCTTCTCCCGGAAGGTCTTCGCGCACCCTGCCTTCTTCAAGGCCTTCAACTGCAAATCCAGATTCTGCTCCCGCGTCGAAACGCGCGCGTCCCGATCTTCACAGTGCCGGTTTTCCAATAATCTCTTGCAAATGTCGTTGCATTAAGCCTAGCTTATGAGTTCTGCAAAACCAAAGTTTCCGGTAACACCGTTTTTTACGACGAAGTCATTTCCGCGCGGCTGCCTCGGCCAGGGGCGGCTGAGACTCAACCAGGGCGATACGCTGGAGGTTCAGCGCAGCGAGTTCCTGTTCCACGAACCCCGTGGGCGGAAAGGCGGAGCCGTACGGCAGATCGGGAAGGTTCCGCAGCTTGCCGGCAAGGGATTGATAAAGCGGGCGGCCCACCTGCTGCTCCGGTGGGAGATACCAGTGGTTAAGGGAATCGGACATCCTCTGAAAATCGGCGACCAGCCGCTCACGTGTTGGATTCTGGCGGCCGGCTTCGGACAGCATGGAGATTGCCAGCTCCACGGCCTGCAGCGCGCTGGCGCGGCGCGCGATCAGGCGGGCGAGGAGGCTGGAATCACCCGTAGTGGCCCCGTCGGCGAATACGCCCGCGGTGGTGATGGGCGGCTCATAGAGTTCCTCCGGCGGCGCACCCCGCCGGGACCGGACAGGGAGGGGAATGGACAGCGATGCGCCCGGCAGAAGCGGGAGGACCACTGCGCGCCGCTCCCCGACGAGGCGGCCCGAGGGTACGACCGTATCCGAGAACAATACGAACGGGGGTCGGTCCTGGTTCGTGCCGGGGGCTATCGTCAGAGCAACCGCAACCAGCGCTGCGGAGGAGCGGTTGCGGATTTCAATCTCGGGCAAGCGGTTCACAGAGTGGTACAGGTTGACGCTGATCTGGCCCTTGGCGGCGAGCGCAAAGGCCAGAAGGACAGTGACCAGGGAGAATTTCATAAGCTGTCTTGTCGGTCATTTTACATCTACCGCAGCGCGCCACCGACTCGGTGCGGGCGCGGGCCACGTCGCCCCGAGGGGCTGAACATCCAGCTACCCGGCTCGTGATAGGCATACGTGGACTTAAGGTGGGGATTCCGTTCCATTGATCCCCAGCACCCATTTCCCTTGGCCAGGATGCGCGATCCGCTGCTTGATCACGCCGCCGCCGAGATCGGCAGCAACCAATCCTTGCTCTGCGTTGGCTCCACGGGCACGACCATCTTTGCTTTTCCGCTCTCAACTGGCCTGTGAATCGTGAGCAGCGCCGGCAGGCCAATCGGAAAGATAGCGCTTCATCATCGTCTCCATCTCACCGCGCCGTCCATCAGGCACCGGGATGCGGACGGGAGGCAAAAACTGAATGCTCCGCCGCACGTGGAGCCGCAGCGTATTCTTCGGACCCTCCCTGTACTTGGTGAGACCGAGAGTCGTTATCCCCGTCATCTTCTCCTTGAACTCCATCTCCCACTCGTAGGACTCGATATTTTCCCAGGGATAGAGACTGCCGCTATACATGATGCCTCCGACGCGGACTTCCAGCTTTCCGTGCAGGTATGCGAATGTCCCCGCGGAAGCATACCCCAGCAGGTAATACCAGGCGCGTTGCTGCAGCGAGACGGCGAACACCCCAAGCGCGATATTACCGAAACAAAGCCACCCAAGGAATGGGATGCGTTCGGTGAGGTCCAGAACCAGAATACCGGCGGACCGGCGCCTTCCGAACCAGCCGGCGGCCTGCCGGAAAACCATCGGCGTCAGGACCGCGAAAAACAGTGCGTAGGGTTTCTGCACTGCCATTCCGGCCACCGTCAACAGAAAGCTGCGCGGCGGCAGATAGGTATACAGAAACTCGCTCTCGGCGATGCGGCGTCCCATTTCGCGGTTGGTGGCCAGGTACCAAAGCCCGAGGGCAGCCAGGCATGCTCCGATGGTGACCGCTCCTTCCTTATGAATGGTGATGCCGCCGCTGGCCAGCAGCGCGATCGCCGCGGCACAGACCACGATCCACGGCAGATGGCGCCTCAGGAATTTCGCGGAGCGATATGCCGGGGAGGCCTGCCGCGCCGCCACCGGCAGACCTTCCAGATGGCGCTCGATATCGCTGCTGAGACTGGAAGCGGAACGGTACCGGTCGCGATAATCCTTCTCCAGGGTCTTTAAGAGGATCCCGTCAAGGTCGCCGGAAAGGCTGCGGCGCAAATCGGACGGAGTCACTCGCCGGACCCGGCTGATGTAGCCCGTATCGATGGTCGTTCCGCGCGAATCGGAGGTCTGCGACACCGCGGTACTCGGGCGCACGGGAGGATCTTCGCTGATCACGCGCACAATCTCATGAAAGACCCGGCTGCGCAAACGGTATGGCAGTTGTCCGGTGAGCAGTTCGTAAAGCACGACGCCGAGCGCGTAGATATCGCTGCCGGCCCCTACAGATTCTCCTCTCACCTGCTCGGGGCTGGCGTATTCCGCGGTCATGAGGCGCAATCCGCTGCGGGTGATCAGCGCAGTGGTTTCCAGGTCATTTTCGGGCATCAGCTTGGCGATGCCGAAATCGAGCAGCTTCACGGCCCCGTCCGCCGTGACCAGAATGTTGGCCGGTTTGAGATCGCGATGGACCACGTGCATCTTGTGCGCATAGTCCACAGCGGCACAGACCGTACGGAAGAGGCGGAGGCGGGCGTCGATATCGAGCTTTTCTTCGTCGCAGTAGGTATCGATCGGGCGTCCCTGAACGTATTCCATCACCAGGTACGAGAGGCCGTCGGGAGTCGAGCCGCCGTCGAGAAGGCGCGCGATGTTGGGATGGTCGAGTGAGGCGAGGATCTCGCGCTCCTGCTCGAAGCGGGCGGCCATCTCGGAACTCGCGCCGGCCAGCACGATCTTGATCGCGACTGGTTTGCGGAAGACGTGATCGGCACGGGAAGCCAGGTACACCGCTCCCATGCCGCCGTGGCCGATTTCGCGCAGCACCTGGTAGGCTCCGAGAATGCGGCCTTCGAGACGGCGGGGATCGGTGCGGGCCGCTTCGCCCGCGTGTTCCAGCCATGGAATCTGCTTGTCCTGCGCGGCTAGCAGGCGCAGCACTTCCCGATGAAGCTCCTGATCATCGCGGCAGGCGTCTTCGAGGAAGGATTCGCGCTGGTCCGCCGGCTGTTCGAGGACGGCCTCGAACAGATTGCGGATCTGTCGGAATCGCGATGGGGACATGGTTTCCATAAGCATCCTCTCACACACCCTAAATTGCGGAAGGGAGCGAAGGAATAGCTCATTTTTTTCGCGAGCAGGGTCGGTACCGCTCCACGTGGGGTTCGACGGGTGGCGCGACTATCGCTTCGCCGAAGGATCGCCGGTGGGCGGGGGAGCGTGGTCCTCTTTCGCGGGTGGTCCGAGCAGCTCGGTGAAGACCGGCTTCAGAGCATCTGCCCAGACCTGATATCCGTTGAGCGTCGGATGGAGCTTATCGTTCGCCATCATGCCTTCGTGGAGCCGCCCGCTGCCGTCCGCGAGCTTGTCGTTGATGTTCAAGTAGCGGATCTTTCGACCGTCCGCCATCTTTGCCAGATTCGCATTGATGCGGTCGATTGCCGGCATGACGTCCAGGATTCTATCCGCAGTGCTCCGGCGGACGAAGCCCGGACGGGAGCCACAAAGCTCGGTGCCGGAGCATTGCGGATAGAATGCGTTGAACTGAGCCGGACCTGGAATCTATGGGCTTTGAA
>Ga0209060_10000152_pt1 | contig 171713 bp, 120 predicted proteins | sample Coa_R1_8_FD_187155 | JGI IMG/M metagenome (GOLD analysis project Ga0209060, IMG submission 187155) | Surface soil microbial communities from Centralia Pennsylvania, which are recovering from an underground coalmine fire - Coalmine... | ecosystem: Environmental > Terrestrial > Soil >...
AGCTTTCTGCTTTTCCGAGTAGGCGCAACCCAAGGGAACTGCCAAGATGTCCCTCAAGTAGCCTCGCCGTCTTTTCGAGGTCTGCCAACATTCTGGATGTGTCGTTGGCGTGCTCACTTGGCTTGCGCTCAAAGGCTTTGACCCGTGATGGCTCCATTGTGAGACCCCAATGAAGGTCAATGCGTCGCAGAGACGCTGTCTTATCAAGAAACGCAAGGCGGTCGCTCGCGAATACTTCGGTTATGGGATTCGGATACTTGGCCGGGTGGGGAAGAGGAAATCCTGACATTACGCGGGTGTACTGATAGAGGCAGGAGTCTTCGGGCAATCCTCGTAAAGCGCCCTCGATCGAGCGTACTTGGGATTCAAGGTCCAGGTCCGTCAAACTTTCTTCGTCTCTTCCCTTGAGGGAGAAGAGGCACCCATACCCACCTCCCTTGAGCGCGAATATGCTCGGGCCGACAAAGCGGGATATTGGGACGATGCTGCATGCCGCTCCAGCCTTAGCAAACCACGGTGCGTGCTTGTACTGCTCAATATTTGCGCGGGTCATAGTAGGACCTCTGATTGAGGCTTAGGCACCAGAGTTGGAACATCTTTGGGTGTTTGCGCACGATGAACCATGCGCCGCCGGCGAGCATCGGGAAACTGAAAATCGCCACGATTCGGAATCCAGCAAGGAAAACCGTTACGGTAACAAACACGATCACCATCCAGGCTGAGAGATCGAGCCCTAGTTTGGCTCTCGGCCTGTTCAAAGCCTGATTGATCGGTAACGGTTCCCCTCGCCTGGTCGTGTGCATAATGGCCTCACATCGACTGCCCGGTGAGGGAGCCGATCCAGCCTGCACCCCAACCCAGAACGCCAGCCCCAAATAGCGCACCAAATAGACCCGGGATAGCATCCTGAAAGCGACCACTCATCATCCGAATGCCTGCGAAGATGAGGCCTCCGAAGCAGATGACAGAGCCAGCGTAGATGGCGAACGTCTTGAACGTCGCCATAAGGGTGGTCGCGCCGGAGAAATCCATTGTTCCTTGTGCGTGCGCGGCGGTGACAAACGACAGTGCCACGAGTGCTGGTGCGAACGCGCGTACCGCGCGATGGACGGTTTCTTTTCGGGCAAGATTTGACCTCCCGATGGAGGTTTCTCTTGTTGAGAAATAGCCAATTCTGAAAGGCAACCGAAGGGATGGCTTATCCGATCGAAGGACGGGAAGGATTTGGTCCACTTTGCACCTCCGCTGACCGAATGCGTCAGCATGGCGCAAAGCTAAGGCGATGTGCTTTGGGTGTCCAATAACCTTTAGTTGTTCCGTTATTCCAGAAAGGAATAACGAAGGCTATGTGAGGTACTCACGAAGAATGTCCGGTGTACCAATTCCTGTACGGATTAAGCTTGCTTTGATCGTGCTCTGAACGTCCAATGCACACGAGAAAGATGTTCCATCCGTAAACTCGATGAGCACTTCACACCGCTCGGCAGAGTCTTTGTAAAGTTTCAGGTTTTTGATGTTCTTCCCAGATAGTTCAGGACATTCCAAGTAGTCGTTGGTCATTCGGAGCCTCTCCGTCAGCTCTCAATATTGTTCCTTATTAGGGAACATCGCAAGGCTTACCCACACTAGAGTGATGGGCAGGCCAGCAGAGGGCGAAACTCGGAAATCGCGCAAAGCACATACCGCGCCTTTCCAAGCTCGTTACGATGCCTTTCTGGCCAAGTTGATAGCGGCCAGGGAAGAGGCAGGCCTGACACAGCGAGATGTGGGCCAGCGCCTGGGCATGTCCTACACGTTTGTGACGAAGTCCGAATCGGGGGATCGCCGACTCGATGTGATGGAACTTATCCGTCTCGCCGACCTTTATGGGAAGCCTCCCGAGTTCTTCCTGAAACCCGAATAGCCGGTTCTATATGGCGGGGCTGCAGGCCCGAACGCGAGAATATTGCCCTTGACGGCGAACCGACGTAACGCTTGCAGAAGGGAAGATAGGTGGCAAGAGAACGGGCTGACCCTCCACAGTCAGCCCCTGCCCACATCTAAGAATTCTTTGTTGCATTCTTGTTGCAAATAACGCCCAGATGGCCGGTTTTTGACCACTCTGCCGGTTTATAACCCCTTTAGAATGTTCAACCGGCAGGTTTCGCCACACCTTCACACGGTGGAAGTCGTAGGTTCGAATCCTGCTGTGCCCACCATATAAATCATTGAATACAAAGGGTCTCAAGCTGAGGTGCCCCCTGTAAAGCGGCCAACTCGTCACCATTCATCACCAATTGAGACATTCTCTCAACTGCTGCGCGTTGATGGGTCGGAGTCAGTTGGGTGTAGATGTCCATTGTGGTGGACATGTGTGCGTGCCCTAGTTGCGCCTGAGCGTCCTTGGGGGAGGCTCCGGCTTGCGAGAGCAGGGTGGCATGAGTCCGTCGAAGGGTATGCCAGCCGATCCAGGGAGTCCCAATCTGCTTGCCAACCGGTTTGAGATGGCGAGCGAGAAGGTTGGAGTCGCTGAAAGGCATACCGGTGCGGGTAGGGAATACCAGACCATCTCGCTGGACCGAAGCGTCGTAATGACGGTTCAGAGCCACGTAGAGGGATTCTGGCAAGGGTAGGGTACGTTTGCTGCCTTTGGTCTTCGGTGATCCAATCGAACCGCGATACGCGGCCTGTTGAATCCGAATCGATCGGTTGAGAAAGTCCACGTCCTGCCAGCGCAGGCCGAGAATCTCCCCGACGCGTAAACCGGCGACAATACCGGTTAATGCCATCGTTCGAACCGGTTCCGGAAGCGCTGCCAACAGACGTTTGCTTTGCTCCGGCGTGAGTGCTGTTCTCTCGTGAACCGCGACCTTCTCCGGTAGATCGACACCGGTTGCAGGGTTATCCCCGGCGAAGTGCCCCCACTTCTTCGCGCTGGCAAAAACCTTCGACATGAGATTGCGGAGATGGTTGCAGACTTCCCATCCCGAACCGGTATCGAATTTGCTCAACACAAAGGTTTGGATATCGAGGGTCGAGATATCGCACAGACGTTTCTGACCAAATGCAGGTTTGAGGTGAAAGTTGATTGTGGAGCGATACCGTTTGCGTGTGGATTGCTTCAGTGAGGGAAGCGCGTTTGGCACGAAGAATCGTTCGACGAATTCCCCGAACGTCACCGTTGCCATCGGCGTAAGTTTTCCCTGATTGAGTGGAAGCAACTCTTCCGCAGCTAACTTTTGCGCTTGCTTGCGAGTCAGGTCGGCAACGTAACCGAGAATCGAAGACTCTCGCTTGCGTCCGATCTTGCCCTCCGCTGTCAGGTAATCCGCCCACCATTGAAGCTCCCATACGGGGTGTCGTTTGCCACGTTTACGAATACTTCCCGTTTGATACCGTCGACGAGTCAAGTCTTGCCAGTCTCCTTGCTGGTTTGACCTGCCTTGCCTTTCCGTTCTTGAAAGTATATCGGGCATCCAAAATCTCAAGCTTTTCGGACCAACTGGAGCGGCTCATCAAACGCGGATGCGGCTTGAGCGAGATTCATCCGTTGATTAGTGCTCGGTCGCGTCGGTCGTCGTGCCATCGGTGTGCTGCAAATATTCCGTGGTGTATTCGTGAAATCCCGTCGCTTTTCGGCGTTAGATATTCGTTGCTTTTAACGCTAAGGATTCCACGGGTCAGCGGAGCCATCACCACCCGGTGGTTGAGTTTCATGGTCCCGAGAGTGACAGGGGCAAACAGCTTCAGTGCATTCATGCGGTCTCCTCAAATAGATGGACAAGGGTTAAATTGCCGATTCGGCGACATGTTTGTTCATGGTGAGAACCATTCGAAAACGAGCGTGGCCGGCGATCATCTTCGCGTAGGCCTCTGCTGCTTTTTCGAAAGGAAGGGTTTCGATCATCGCGGCAACACCATTCAGCGCACTGAAACGGAGAGTGGCGTCACAGACCGCGGGATCTCCGGTGAGTGCGCCTTCCAGCTTGCGGTTTCCAAAGATGAGATCCGTCGCTGCGATCTCGATCGGCTGAAGTCCCACGCCGACGACTATCGAGACACCATTCGGACGCAGCCCTTTGAAACTCTGCGACACCGTGTCGCTGCTGGAAGCAGTCACCAAAATCACTTTCGCGCCTCCGAGCGCCTGAAGCGCCGAGGCTGGGTCTGCTGACGCACTGTCGATGTAATGATGGGCGCCCAGTTTCTTCGCTAGGTCGGCCTTGTCTGCGCCACGTGCAATGGCCGCAACCTCAAAACCTAAATGACGGGCGTATTGCACACCCAGATGGCCGAGACCGCCAATACCGAGCACCGCGACGAGGTCTCCTGCTTTTGCGGGAGAGTTACGCAGAGCGCCGAAAGTGGTGAGGCCAGCACACAGCAACGGAGCAGCATTCGCTGAGGACAGATCGTCGGGAATTCGCACCAGCCCGCTGGCCTTTGCGATCAGGACCTCCGCGTATCCGCCATCGGAGTGAATGCCGGTATAGCCTTGGTTACTGCAGTTGACCAGGTCGCCGCTGCGACAGAATTCGCAGTAACCGCAGGAGCCGCCGAGGAAACCTACTCCCGCGCGCTGTCCTGTTCTCCAACCTTTTACCTCCGAGCCGACCGCATCGATCACACCGACGGCCTCGTGGCCTGGTACCCGCGGATAGTCAATCGCGAAAAGTCCATCAACGGTCGCCGAGTCAGAGTGACAGACGCCACATGCCTCGACGCGAATTCTGACCTGATCCGCGCCGGGCTCCAGTAGCTGTTTTCTTACTTCCGCGAACTCGCCCGGCTTTGTGACTGCGATTGCTTTGTATGTCTCAGGCATGATCTTCCCAGTGTGTTGTTCGTATGAGGTGTAGTCGAATGGCCGCGAAAATGATTATGAATACAGAGGGAACGACGAGCCGAACATAGGAGATTTGCTCTTCGATTGCTCCTCGGTGGCCTCGTCCTGAAGCACATCCCAGTGTTCGGCGAGAAGGCCATGTTCGATCCGCAGAATGTCGGCGGCGATCCAGTTGACTGGCAGGCCAAAGCGACTGAATCGCCCGTGGACGATAACGTAGTCCCCGTCGGCCACGATGAGACCAGGCTCGTATCGCAATGTCTCTGGAGCAGTGCGCACGAGCCTAAACAGGCCGTCGCGCCCAGGCTCGATGTGCGCGCTGTGCTGGATGTAATGGGGAGACCAGTATTGCTCGGCTGTCTGATAATCGCGCCGGTTGAAAAGCGTGTCGAAGGCTTCGAGCACCAGGACTTTGTTCTGTTCCTGCAAGGTCGATCCAGGTGCATGACCTTCGGGTGTCTCGGATTCGGCTCTCGTGTGGGTGGAGTTCATCGATCCTTCGTCGTGCGTCTTGGACTGGGTTACTCGTTCTTCCATTAGCGTCATCCTGAGCAGCTCATTCTCAATCAGCAACTCCCTCAGACAGAATGCAATAGAGGCGGCGGGGCGGTCCATTATATGTTCGTTTAGACTATTGATTGTTCGACTCCAACTTCATGCTCGGACGCCAGCAGAGGTCTTATGGGGCTTAAGCAGATGCAGGACAGACGCGGTGCTAGCAGCCCCGGCTATTCGTGAAGAGGTCTCTAATGGTTCTAGATAAGTATGAGGCGATCTCGAGGAGCGAGTCGCATACGGAAACAAATCGCCCAATTCGCCTGGATGGTTCCACGCTCGACCATCGGGCCCACGTTTGCGCTTTTTTCAACACTCCTGATGAAGCATATCAAGTGCTACTCCCCTTTATTGAGGAGGGCCTTGAGCTCGGCCAGAAGAGTGTTCACACCATCGATCCTCGCCTGCGCGTGGACCACTGCGAGCGACTGGCATCGGCCGGAATCAGACTCGACGCGGCGTTGCAGAATGACCAGTTGGAACTGCTTGACTGGTCAAGTACCCATCTGCCCGAAGGCAAATTCGATCTGCACAAGACCCTATCCAAGTACCGTGACATCAGGGAGAATGCGACGCAAAAAGGATTCCCGCTCACAAGGTTTGTGACCGACATGGGTTGGGCTTTGGAAGCGGAACTGGAAGCGAATGCATTGCTGGAGTACGAATCAACTGCGAACTACCAATGGATGCAACACGGCGGCCCCGTTCATCCCGTCGTCTGTACCTATGACCTCCGCCTGTTTACAGCCGACATCATCGTTGACGTGATGCGGACCCATCCAATGGTTATCATTGGTGGAGTGCTGCGGGAAAATCCCTTTTTTGTTCCCCCTGGGGAGTTCTTGGAACAGCTGCGTAACAGGAAGCCAACCCGGTTGAAGAAGGCGGGGTAGGGTTGAACTCGGGCGGGGCAGAGACGACGGGAACATCGGGCGATGTCAACGGGCTGAAAGCGTGTCTGAATGACCTTATCGGAATCCTCACGTTACCGGCTCTATGGACCGGCCGGGAACAAGATCACGTCATCCGAACGTTAAGCGACGCAGTTTGCCGTACCCTTCAGCTGGATTTTGTATATGCGCGCCTGAATCTTCCGAATGGCAAGCGGCTCGAAAGGATCCGGATCTCTGACTCCAGAAATGTGATCAAGGAGAGCGATGATCTTCGTCAGGCGCTCAAGCAATGGCTGAGGGAGGATCCAAAGTCCCGATCCACGGCGTTGAGTGGCCTGCACGGAGAGAACGAGCTCGCGCTCACGGCATTTTCCCTAGGGGCTGATGAGCACACGGGGGTATTCGTCGCAGGTTCCGATCGATCCGGCTTCCCGACCAAGTCCGAACGGCTTCTTCTCAATGTTGCTGCGAGTCAGGCGGCGATCGGGTTGCGGGAAGCTCAACTGCTGAGCGAGCACCACAAAATCGCTCAAGAACTCGACTTTGAAACCGTGCAGCAGAAAGAAGCGCTCGTAATTACGAGGGAAGAACTAAAGAAGGAAAACGAACAACGCAAAGCCGCAGAGCAGGCGCTTCGCTCGCTCGAGGCGCGCCTCTCTCATGCCGCGCAGGCAGCGAGCGCCGCAGAGGAGGCCAACAGATCGCAATTGGCTGGACTGAGAGAGAATTATGCCCGGTTGACCCGCCGCGAACGAGAGGTCTTGCCATTCGTCATCGCGGGTCGGCTGAGCAAACAAATCGCCGCTGAACTCGGCACAAGCGAAATCACGATCCGTGTCCATCGCGGGCAGATGATGCGTAAAATGCATGCGCAATCCTTGGCGGAATTGATCAGAATGACTGACAGACTAGGGATCCGCTAGCCTTAGGGGACGCAAGCTTGGAAGGCATAAAACAGATCAGAGCGCTTCTAGGAATCGTCCGTCGTTTTCTAACACCTATCCGAGCGCCGCAAATTTTCTACTCATGATAAAGAACATGCGCCACTGAATGGGAAGGCGTTCGCTTTTGACTGGCCAGCGGCCAGCAAGGATCTCCAGGAAGAAATGTCTACAATCAGCCTGCGCCGGAGAGATTAAGATTGCGCCACTCGGATGGGGCTAACCTAGAGCTCAACGCTTTCACGGACGCGCCGAACACTTGGACTTCAAGATGTGGCGCTCTGTGTATAGCCCAAGTACAACTCAGGATATCTCCCTCATGATCTGCTGGCTTCGCTATTCACTCTTCAATTCGAAAGTTTCTTCTCCATTAGGCGATCGCGGAGGTCACCTTTAAACCAACAGTTCATCAAAACCATCTGCGGACAAATGACTTCACTTGTATCTGTCGCTTTGATGGCCGCGGCGGTTTGCCTATTGCCTCCGCTCTACAGTCAACGCAACCAACTCGCATCAACATTCTGGCATGCTCTTGATGTTCGCTCCATGCTTGATCACGAGGCTTTTTGTGTACCTTACAGATGATCCCTGCCATCGTTCGATCCTCCGCCGATAGCATACTTCGCGGTTTTCCGGTGATATACCGGCGGTCCTGCCGTAGCTTGTGGATTGACCGAGCAATGGTCGCGGAGTTTCCGCAAATCCGACTTTCCAGGAACTTCACGATTGCTTGCGAATTGGCCGGAATCGCCTGAACCGACTACGCCACATCAGAAGCCGAAAAACCGCCCCTGAATGACTAAGCCTGGCTCTGCGGTGGGAATAGATCATAGAGCAATCCTAGCTCTTTCCATAGCTTTTCTCAGTTCTGTGCCGCCTTAGTTCACTTCGCTTGGCAGCTGGAATCCGAGCTGATGGGTTTAGTATGCAGACTTGGCCGCGATGGTGCGGCTTTGGGCAAAAGCGCATAACACTCCGGTAGAGGTTGCTTTTGGAAATCGGACAACTTCCTAAATGCCAAAGGAGCAGATGGCATCTAGCCTACCCGCTCCCTTGCTTTGTCGAGATTGCGCGGTGTTCCTACTGGTTGGCGGTTGAAGGTTAGAAGACAAATTTCAGCGCGAGCTGGATTTGGCGTTCAGTTGAGACGGTTGAGTTGATCAGACCGATACCGCCCGAGACGTTGTTGGTCGGGGGCGCCAGGCTGGTGGTGTTAAGGACGTTGAAGAAGTCAGCCCGAAAGTCCAGATGCTTGCTCTCGGTGATGTTGAAGGCTTTGCTGAGCGCAGCATCTAAATCGTGGTAATTCGGTGCGCGCTCACTACCAACTGCAGCAGTGCCGAGTCCAGTAGACGATTCTTCGCCATACGCGCAGATTCCGTTGTCGTGATCCGAAGTACATGGAGTTGCGGACGGATCAGTACCGAACCAATTGGTCACAGAACGGTTGCGAATGACGAGTTTGCGATAGTGGTTAGCGCGGTCGGTACGCTGATTGACCGCGTAAAACTGGTTGGAAAACACGGTGATTGGTAAGCCGGAGTGAAGAGTGGCAATTGCGCCCACCTTCCAACCGCCGACTGCCAGATCGACGAAGCGGTTCATATCGGACCCGAACTGCCTGCCACGCCCAAAGGGCAGATCGTAGTAGCCAGCGAAAGAGAAGTTATGGGTTACGTCGAAGTATGCCGGACCATAATCTTCTCCGCCGTTGTAGGAGTTCTGCCAGTAGGCACTCTGCGAGGCTGCGGCTCCGCCGCCCGCGCCGTAGTAGCCGAGGTTATTGGTGAGGGACCTGCTCCAAGTGTAGTTGGTGAAAAATTCAAGACCCTTGGTTGCACGCTGCCGGAGTGTCACCTGAAGAGCGTTGTAGTTCATCATTGCCGCGGATTCGGTAAGACTGATGATGATGTTTGAGGGATCCGGGATTCTACCTGCAAATCCAGGAAGCAATGAAACGGGATACGCGCAGGTTGGGCATAGCCTTTGATTGCCTTCGCGTGGGTCGACGAGATGGCTACCGCTTTGGCCGAGGTAAGCGACGACTAGGGAGGTAGCGTTGTTGATCTGTGTCTCGGTCGTCAGGTTGAACTGCTGAATTAGAGCGGGCTTGAGCTTGGGATCCCAGGCCCGAAGATTCGCATTTGCGATCGTTGCGTAAGGATCGCCCGCATTCGGCGGACGCGGGAATCCATTTTGCGTCTGGAAGAAACTCGTTCCATTCGACACAGAAGATGAATCTACGAAGAAGGGCGGATTCAGGGTCAGGCGCAGATTTGCTCCGGTGCCTTCAAGGAAGTTTGTGATGCCATATCCCCCGCGGACGACGAATCTTCCATTGAATCGATCCGGAGAGTACGCGAAGCCAACACGTGGCATGAAGCCACCCCAGAAGCTGCTATAGAGAGCCCGACTGTTGCCATTCTGACCGGCATACTCGATTGCGCCTGTGGCGAGGTTGAAGTTAACTTGCTTGTTATTGACCTCATACATAGGCTGATCCCACTCCCACCGCATACCGAGATTGATGGTGAGGTTGGGGGTTATCTTGTAGTCGTCCTGGACGAAGAGAGCATCGCGCCACTGACGCTGTCCCCAACGACCGGTGACGGCGCCCTGCCCAAAGCTGAAGGCTTTGTTCTCGAGAAAGTCAGCCCATGGATCGCTAATGGTGGAAGTGCCGCTAAAGGTGCCTTTGTAGATGAACCAACCCAGGGCACCGTCGTTGCCAGAGTAGTAGCGGTTTTGCTGGTAACGGAGCGCCTGCGCACCAAACTTAAGTGTGTGGCGGTGAAACTGCCAGCTCAGGTTGTCTCCATAGGTATAGGCATTGACGATGCTGTCTGAATCGATACCAGCATAGGAACCGTTGTTGGGATTCTGGAGAGTGGTACCGATCGGATCAAGTTGTGATACGGCGGTAGTCAAGTCGAAGGTGGGAATACCAGGCACGATCTGCGTGCCGGGGATACCAAGTTGTTGGTTGCCTGTGAGACCGAACTTGCCACTGATATCCACGGGAGTGGTTCTGTAGCGGGTGCGTCCATAGCCGGCTCGCGCTTCGTTGACGATGCTTGACGAGAAGGTGTGAGTCCAGTTGAGAACGAAGCCGGTATAGGGGTTGGAGTTATTGGATGGGATATCGGTCGGCAGCGTGACCTTGGTATAACCGTCGTTTTCACGACCTATTGTGAAACGTCCCGAGAGGTTGTCTCTGGAGGTTAGCTTGCTATCGATCTTCACGTCACCCTGGTCGTTATGGGTTGCAGTGCCGTAACTGCCGCTGTAGTTATTCGTGATGCCATTGGCGTTGTTACTGGGAACGTTGGGAGCAGGGTATAGCTCGGGGTGAGCAAGCAAGAATTGTGCTACAGGATTAGTGATGGGGACGTTATGACCGAGGTTTGGCGCAAAACCGGCGCGCATGGCGTTGGTAGCTACTGAGCGAAACTCGTTGGTGCTCCCATGTTGGCGTGCGCCCTGATAGTCAACGAAGAAGAATAGCCGGTCGTGGATGAGAGGTCCACCGAAGGTGCCACCGAAGATGCCGCGGTTGATGGTCGGCACAGGACCGAAGTCAGCAGGGTTGGGGGTGTTTTTGTTGGTCCAGCTATTGGCGTTGAGATTGGTGTTTTCGATAAACCAGAAAGCGTTACCGTGGAACTGATTGGTACCGCTTTTGGTGATCATGACAACTTGGCCGCCGTTGGCATTGCCGTACTCGGCGGTCGCGTTACCGGAGATGATGTGGATTTCGCCGAGAGCATCGACGTTGGGGCTATAGCCGATGTAGTTGTCGATCGCCTCGTTGATGTCCATACCGTCGAGGGTGTAGTTGTTGGACTGCTCGCGATTGCCGTTGATGTTGAAGCCGCCGTTGTACGCGCTACGCTGGATGCTGTTTTGCGCCATGGGATTGACGGTAAGAGCACCAGCAACAAGGGTAGTGAGTGAGGAGAAGTTGCGCGCCTGCAGCGGGAGTTCCGTGGCCTGGCTTGCGGTAATGGTGTCGCCTGTGGTCGGGTTCTCGGTGTTAAGGATTGGGGCCGCTGCAGTAACGACGACATTTTCGGTGACAGAACCAAGGTTCAACTTCGCATCGACCCTGGCTTCCTGACCGACTTCAAGAGTGAACGGGCCGGCCGTCGTCGGATTGAAACCGGTGGATTTGACCGAAAGCTTATAATGCCCCGGCTGAAGGAAGCGGAGAATATAGACGCCATCTCCGTTGGTTGTTGTGGGAGTCTGGACGCCGGTATCGACGTTGATTGCTGTTACTGCGGCACCACCAACTGCGGCTCCGCTTGGATCAGTGATTGTGCCTGTGATGGACCCGGTAATTGTCTGTCCCATTGTAATCGAACAACTGAGAAGAAGTGCTATGAAAGTGCATAGGGCTAGGCGTGCTCTCATTGTGGACCTCCGTTCAAATTTGTCTTAGGGCCTGAGTGAAACTGAGTAACGTCTTTCGCTTCGCATCGTGTTTCAAGTGATGGAATGCCGTGCGTTTTCCGATGTTGCGTGTCTCGGATATTCAGGTTCACCTACTGTATAGACAACTGTACGTCGATGACAAGATAAAAGATCCGTGAAGGGCGAAAAAAAAGCTGTCAAAAGCAGACCGTGCCAGCACGCAAATCCTGTAAAGCAAGGTGCGCAGGTGGTTACGTTGTAGTACAGTCCTAGGCCACCGTGGAAAGAAATGTATAGACAACTGCACTGCTTTACGATTAGAAACAAATCGCCTGCGGAAAGACGTGTCGAAAGCAGCCCGTCGCGTAATGCCTCACGTAAAGGCATCGCGAATAAAAATGGCAGAAAGCATATTTGTTGGTTTACTTTTGCAGCTGGCTTCAAACGTTTTAGGAGATAGAGTGTCGAAATTACAGACTGTGCCTACATCAACCGTTCAGCCCTTAGACAAGAACGGATTCATCCCGCTGTACTACCAGATTCAGCGCGCGCTGATGGAGAAGATCCACTCTCGCGAGCTATCTGAGGGAGACCCGCTTGCCTCCGAGGAGGAACTGGCGCGGTCTTATCGTGTAAGCAGAATGACTGCGCGGCAAGCCCTCCACGGCCTGAAGACCAGTGGCTACGCCATCAGTCAGAAGGGACGAGGCACATTTGTTACTCGGCCGAAGCTCGAGAAGAGCATTATGCATCTGATGGGATTTACCCAAGATATGAAGCAGCGCGGAATGGTCCCTAGCTCAAAGCTGATGGAACAATCTGTAGTACATGCGACAGATGACGTGGCTGCAAAGCTGAAAGTTGAGCCGGAAGAACCTGTCATGCTACTGCGCCGTTTACGGCTAGCCGACGGTATCCCGATGGCACTCGAAGAGTCCCATATACCATTGAAGCTCTTCCCTGGGTTGGAGAGAATCGATTTTGCAAAACAGTCACTTTATTTCATTCTTCGTGAAAATTACGGAGTTCGGGTGGCCTGGGCCGATGAGGTCATCGAGGCACTTCCTTCGACCCGCGAAGAGTCCGAGTTGCTGACTATACCGCGAAAGTCCCCCGTTCTGTCTATTTCGCGAATCATCGTAACAACAGAGGAGACTCCGATTGAGGCCGCCTGCTCCCGTTACCGTGGCGACCGCTATCGTGCTTCCATCCGCATCCCAACTACTACGATTGCGTAAGCACGCGGCACCAAGTAGTCGTGGTGGGCTGACTCGTCAGCGCTGTGTTGCCTCCACGAATCGGGCAGTAATGGTTTCAGGACGTGTAATTGCTGAACCAACCACCACGGAGTTAGCTCCCATGTCTAAGGCTCTGCGCACCTCTTGCGGATGCGTTACGTGTCCTTCGAGGATGACAGGAATCTCCAGGCGGACAACGAGTTGCTCCAACAACGACCAGCAGACAGTCCTATTACCTCGAGTTTCCGAGGTATATCCATAAAGAGTGGTCGCGACTGCATCGGCTCCGGCACTTTCTGCTGCAATTGCGTCTTCTATGGTCGCGATGTCCGCGCAGACAGGGCGACGCAGATCGCTGTGAATACGGCTGATCAGTTCGGGCCATGGCTCCGCTTCAAGGAGGCGTCGACTAGTGCAATCGAGAGCGATGAGATCCGCGCCGGCGTTACTGACAGTCTGTGCAGATTTGAAGTCAGGTGTGATGTAAACGTCACCGCTCGCATCGTAAGCTTTAATGATTCCTATAATCGGGAGATCGGTCATCGCCCGAAAGGCAGCTATGCGCTCGGCGCCTTCAGCCCTGAGGCCACCTGCTCCACCACGGATGACGGAGGCCGCCATTCTGGTGAGCGTGTCGACATGATCGAGAGGATCGTCCTGAGCAGCCTGGCAGGAGACTATGAGCCGGTTCTGTAACAAGGTGAAGACGGAAGCTCCCGAGGAGGTTAGACGTTGCGGCACTTTAATATCTTCCCTTTCCGCTGATACGATGCCTTCTATTTGCACAATACCAATGAAGCAGAAAATCGTCTGCTGATTGGCTCGCGTTTGCTAATTTCGTTATTGCAGTTTCATTCCTCTTCATCGATCCGGTTCGTAACAAGTGGATCATCGCCTTCGGCCGGATCGCCCGCGGAGGCGCCATCTCTCTCGCACTTATTGCCCGTATATATCCGCGGATCCCAATCGCATGGCGCGGTGAACCACACATTCGTAACAGTCTCGGACCAGCCCCCCAGCATCCTTTTGTGCCTATAGGCCAGATTCTCAGAGCAGGAGTGCCGGGTCCAAACGTCGCCCTCGAGCGATATAGCAGGCGTCTACCAGTTTTGGATTGCCTTTGTACTGAAGAGGAGGCTTAGCTTCTGCTTCGAGGGCGAAGAGGGGATAGCAAGGAAGAGTAGCGATGCGCGGTAGCTATGAGACAGGGTGTACATGAGAACCTCAGCCGCAGGCTACCGAAGGCCGACTCAAATGCACGATGCTGAACTTCCTCGAAAACGGGGTTTTCGGCAACTACGTTTGCGCCTGTATCTGAAAGAAAGTAAGTCGGATGTCCCACTTTATCGGGGTCGCAAATTTGGAGTGCCGTTCGTGCTGCGTTTGTCGCACTCTCCAATACCCATCGTGGGTCCAACCGCGGGTTCAATAAGGATTTCGACCGGTTTTCGCCTGCTGTTTAGTGCTGTGTTACATGTCACTAAATTGTTGAAAGACCGTCAATCCTACAATTCACACGGTGGAAGTCGTAGGTTCGAATCCTGCTGTTCCCACCATCAAATCAATAACTTAGCAGGTGTTTAGGGCAAAATCGTTGCTCCAGATCGCTCCAATTGGAGTCGTCAGGTCAATGACTCTGCTAATGATCGGCTCACCGTACAACTTTGAATTACGGGTGCGAGTTCCTCAGTCCATTCGGGAAGAATAGATTCGACGAGACGCCGCTGCGCCTCCCTTTTGACGATCAAACGAGCCTGCGAAAAGATCTCTAGCGTTGAACCAATAGCTCGCATGCCGCATCAGCTCCTGGACAACCTTGACGTTTTCACGCCTACAAGGGCGGTCACGAGCTTCGGTGCGTTTGAGATTGAAGCGGCGGTGTTGGGGAGAATCCGAAAGCCTGCTGCAACTGTTCGATCGCTGGCTTTAACTTCTCCGGTGCAGATGCGATTGTGTGAACCTGATAGGGCGTCATGTGATTCTCCTGTGAACATGTAAGGTGTCAGGCGATCCGGACATCTACTGCTCCAATATCGAATGTATTTGGAAGTGCAGCAATTACCCTGCAGGTAATTATTCGCGCAACTACGCCGCATGACCCATGAGAGGGACTGGCACTGCGGCGATATAATGAATGTAGCGGATAGCTTGGCCGATTATCAGGATCCGTATCTTCATTGGGGGCGAATTGCGACTAGGCGAATATCGCCGAGCAGTCCGGATTCGGGTAGGATTTGGGGCCTGCTGAAGGCTCCTCCGCTGACGGGTCTCCCGTTGGGGACGCCGGGGGATGATAGGAGCCGCTGACCCTCCGGCAGAGCACGGTCACCGATCTGGCGATTTGTCCACTCGTTCGTAACGGCGATCTCAATTTTGTTGGAACCAGGACGAAGATTGGTTGTGACTTCGAGTCGGTAAGGCGGCGCCCAACTGGTTCCGACCAGCTGCCCGTTTATCCTGACTTCAGCCATGTCGCAAACTTTGCCAAGCTCGAGCCAAATATGCTGACCTGGGTGAAACCACATCGCGGGTGCCTGAATCGTTCTGGTGTAGGTGGCGGTACCGGAGAAGTACTTTACTCCGGGATTTGTACTGTCTGTCCATGAGATCAGCTTCGGCATTGTGATGCTGGGCGGTGCGCCCCAATGCGCCGGGAATTTGAGTGTCCAGGGGGCGTTGAGGGTCATGAGGGCTGTCTCCGTTGCGATAGGCCAGGTACGGAAGGGAGAAGCGGCGACGTGGCGAAAGACGACGAAAACCGATTCGCGTTCGGCAAGGTGTAGTGAAACGGTGGTGAAGACGGGCTGGACGGAGCTGGCAGCTGGTTGCAAACCAGGCTGACGATTCCCGGTGCGATCCTCGATGTGAGCAACACTGGTGTAAGCAGCCTCATTGCCTGGCTTGTCCTCTGTCATCGTGCCATCCATGGGGCGCCAGATCTCGACGTCCTTCCCTTCAACACGGAAGCGAGCTTCGATGTTCTGAGGGGTGTCGGACTGGTTGGCAACAAAATAGATTTCAGAATTGGGCGTGTGACGGTGGATCCAGACAGGTGGGTTGTCAAGGGAATTGCTGGAAACAAAGTCGGGTGATACTTTGATTCGATTGAGTATCTCGTCAATCGACAGACCGTCGTAGGTCATGCCTTTGCCGAAGGCATGCTGGTTCAATGTGACGCTGTCCATGTCTCCCCATAGGTCGGTAGCGAGAGAGCGGACCTCGATGTCTGCGTCCGGATAATGCAGGAGGCTCGGCGAGGACGTGGGGCGCGGACCGGTGATGGTTGCGCCGGCGACGACAAGGTCGTGCAATTTGCGCAAGACCTCCGAGGTCATCTGAGCGGTGGGTGGGAGCACAAGGAGTCGATAGGTCATGCCTTCGGGAAGATCGTGGCTGCCATCGACATGGATGCTCCCGTTCGGCGTGACACTGGTGTGATGGAGAAGGATGTCCGTATTTAGGTAGTCATAGTCATAGCCGTGCGGAGGTGCGGGTTGTAGGCCGCTTCCCCAGAAAGGCATGGTAGAAGGCGAGCCTTCAGGCAGCAGGTAGGCGATATCCGCCACGGGACTGCCTTGCTGAAGCATGTACGAGACACGAGCGATATAGGTCATGAAGGGCCGCGCCTGTTCGGCCCAGGTGATGTTGCGATTGATGTGGGTTCCGACCATGGTGTTTCCGGGCTTGGTATCGAGAGGTTGGTGCGCGGAGGTGTGGAAGACGAGGCGATTGACGCCTTGGGTGAACCAGTAGTCCGCAATTTTTTTAAGTGTGTAGGGCGATTCATAACCGCCACCAGTGAAGGACTCCGTAGCGATGATGGGTTTGCCGTACACGTGGGCAGCAGAGGCCGCGCCGCGCACATCGACGTAGTACATCGATTCCGGATGCAGCGCATGGACCCAGAACTCGGCCATGGGAATATCGGCGTGGCTCTTGTTGAGGAGAGTATCTTCGGGGATTTCCAAAGCGACTCCGGAGGCTTCGGAGTATGCCTCCATCCCTTTTTTGTGGAGTTCGGTATCCATGGTGCCGTAGAACTCTTCTGCGAACATGTCGGCGAGGGTGCGACGGAAGTCCCAGAGGAAGCGGTCGCTGACCTCGGCACTTCCGACGACTCTTCCGGCGAGGATGGGCAGGTAGGGTGTGGGGTCGTAGCCGCGCCGGCGCTGGAACTCGGCGATCATCTCGTCGGTCCAGTTCTGCATGCCCGCTTCCCAGCTGTCCATGGTCATGTAATGAGTGGTGGAACCAAGCAAGTCTCCGAGGTGTTGTTGTAGCGGGTCGATATAGCCGTCGAAGTATTTCTGCACGTATTTGGCGCTGAGCTTATCGACCTCGTAACCACTGCCCGCGGGGACCGAGGGCCGGTTCTTTGCACCGGTAAGCGAGTAGCCCATGCGCAGAACGGTCCACTTGCCTGGTGGTACCGCCCAGTGCAGTGTGCCGTCTTTGTCCATCTTGCCGGTGAGGTTGATGACATCGTTGCCGGATATCTCCGCGGTGGCTGGCGCCGTGGGTGTGGGTACGACGTCGTATACGTCCATCAGACTGCCAAACGCGCCTTTGTCCTCCCATCGATTCACGCGAGCGTCGGAGTATAGGATTGCTTCGGTGAGTATGAAAGAGGCGGCCGGGACGACTGGTGCTCCATGTATGACAGCTACGGGGGTGAGGCCTGCGCCATTAAGTTCGATGCGAAAGAACTTTGCGGTAACGGCGGGGAAGGCAAAGGTACGGATCGAGGCTCCGTGGTAGCCCTGCGAGCCTGGCAGGTCGACGATGGTGCGGAAGGTGACGCCGTCTTCACTTGCGAGAACGCGGCCGACCGGGATCCTGCCTCCGCTGCCGAACGAGAGTGCCCGCGCGGTATACGGCAGGGCGAACTCGAATTGTAGCCATGCGGGGGAGCCGTCTTTCGGCGCGGGTATCGTGACCGATGTGGTGAGGCTGCCGTCGAGCAGGGCAGTGCCGTCGATTGGTCCGTTGCTTGTGGTGATTGTGGGGTGTAGCGAGGTGATAGGTACGGTATCGCTGGGTGTGCGGTAGGCGATGACGGCAGAGTCGGCGTAGAAGTGAGGCGCATCGGGACGGGAACCGGCGCGAGAGTCGCGGACGGGACCTTCGTTCGAGGGCGGTTGCGCGAGTTTCTCTGAGTACGGGAGAGGGCCGGTGATCGCTGTCTCACTCCACACTAGCTTCTTCATTGCCATCTCGGGAGTGACCCACGGCCCGCCAGCTTCGCTCCATCCGGCACAACTGAAGATAGACATTTCCAGACCAAGCCGCTTGGCTTCCTCGGCGGAGTGGAGGACGGCATGATACCACTCGGGCGTGCCGAAGTTGATCTTTGGCTCAACGATCTGGCCACCGCCGGCAGCTACATCAACGAGCTGAAATCCGCCGATGCCGGAGCGCTTCATCCACTCGAGATCTTTGGTGATGCCCGCTTCGCTCACGTTGCCGTTCGTCCAGTGCCACCAGGTGCGAGGCTCCGCTGAATTGGGAGGGTGGATGAATCCCTCGGACAACGAGTCTCTAGTGCTCTGGGCAAAGGCTGCACTTGCGGTCATCAAGCCAATTACCAGTATTGTGATCCTTGGCATACTTGTCATCACTGTGCCGGGTGGAGGGTCTTCTTGAGAAACTCGATATAGATGCCCCAGTCGGAGGGAACCATGCCGTGGCCGCCGTCGTGCATGTAATAGCTGAGATCGTGGAAGATGGGCTGTTTGGCATCGGGCCAGACAGCCGTGCCCAGATCGTCTTTGCCGAGTAGCTTGTAGACCGGCCCAGCGGCAACGGCGGCGAGAAATTCGCCTTTGGGATCGGACCAGTAATCGGTGTTTCCTGTCTGCAGCAGTAGGGGGCGAGGCGCGACTAGCGATATCAGGAGATTGGCGTCCATGGGAGCCTTGTCGGGAAAGCCGCCGTACTTCGCGTAGTTTGCCGCGAACTGATAGGGATATCGGGTGGGAGCGGTAAGATGGGCTATCGTCTCGCCATAGTTGCGATGACTAAGGGCAGCGCCACCTTCGCCCGAACAGCTTGCGATAACGGCAGCGAAGCGTTGGTCGTGTGCTCCGGCCCACATGACGGTCTTTCCCAAACGGGAGACACCGTGGATAGCGACGCGTTTCGCATCGATGGTCTTGTCGGTTTCGAAGTAATCCTCGACGCGGCTCATACCCCAAGCCCAGGCCGCGATTGAACCCCAGTCATCCGGCGCCCGGTCCATCTGTCCGGGCCTCAGGTAGTGAGCGCGAATGCCATTGGGGAAACCGGCAAGATAGTCGGGATCGATGTCGCCGTAGTAATAGGTCGCCACACCAAAGCCGGCATCGAGCATCGCCTCGGCGGCGATGCGTCCGAATCCACGGCCGGCCGGAGGCGTTATCCGCGTATTGGTCTTTGGATCCCAAGCAGTCTCGGGTATGATCCCGGGATCATCCACCGCATTCTGCACAACTCCAAAATTGATACTGAAAAACATCGGTACCGCCTTCTTGGCTGCGGCGGGAATATAAATGAGCAGATCGATCGATGGGCCGGTCTTGTTCTTGGTGAGATAGATAGTGACCTGCTTGCGAATCGCCTTGCCGTTGAGCGCCGGCGTTCCCTTGTCGACGATTTCGAAGCTTTCATCCGGAGGACGGCCCGGCGCTCGACCATATTGCTGGGTCTCGAACATCTCGACGATCTCTGGACGGCGTTTGGAATACCAGGTCCGGGCGTCGCGAACGGGTTTTCCATTGTTTAGCATGAGAGGATCGGGCAATGAGTAGATCCCGACCTTCGCCTCATCGTAGTTGACGGGAATGCCAGCGACGACATCGGGAGAAGGCTTTGGCGCAGGGGTGCCGTCTGTGCGTGCAGCGTCAGTATGGGGCTGATGAGAAGGAACGACAGAAGTGGCACTCTGAAGGTCATGAAGGAATTGTCTCGATTGCCGTGGCGATATAGACGTTTCATCAGGGAAATAAGTTTCCACGCGGAACACTAGAGTTGTCTCGATCGACTTGTCAAGTACGTTTGCTCTTTGCCGCTACGGTGATTGGTCTAGGGCCGCTTTGTTATTAGGACGTATGGGGTTTAGCATCTGGGGCTGAAGCCGAAGATGGGGGAGAGCATGCGTTGCGTAAACATTTGCGAGCTATTGATAGAAACGCTCGGACCAGGGAAGGCCCATCAGAGAAACCTTAAGTATTCGCGACTACTCAAGCTCGCGTGATAATGACCGCAGCGTTGAAGGGGATTAGCAAATCATGCTCACTCGAACTACACGCCGCACTTTTCTGAAACTAACTACTGCAGCTGCTTCGGTGACCGCTGTCGAGTTTTCACATGCCCTTTCAACCGGTAAGGTAATTGCCCTGATCGTTGACCCCAGTTCGGCGATCACCTCGAATGAGTCGGTCCAGTGGGCAGTGGAAAAGTTTCGCCAGTCGATCGCGGCTAGAGGCATTACCACATCCGACGACAGCAGCACATTTATCGTGATTGTGTCGCCGGTTACTGGTCTTCTAGCGAAGACGTTCGACAATCTTCCCACCATAACTCAACCTGAGACAACTGCTCTCATTTCTGGGAAGTACAACGACGCACCTGCTGTTCTCGTCACAGGCCTTGATGCTCGCGGTCTTGTCTATGGTCTCCTTGAACTCACTGAGCGAGCGTGCTTGAATGACAACTCGCTCACCGCATTGCATGTACCCGCGCCGATAGTCGATATAACACCGAACAAAGTTCGCAGTGTGGCGCGAGCATTCCTTTCTGAAATTGAAGATAAGTCCTGGTTTTACGATCGCACCTTTTGGAAAAACTATCTGGATACGCTCGCCTTTGGACGCTTCAATCGGTTCAACTTCGCGCTTGGTTTCGGCTACGATTTCCCGCGCGGAGTTACAGGCGATTACCTTCATTTCCCGTATCCGTATCTTGTTGAGGTTGCCGGTTACGAACAAGTCATCGTGGAACCGTCGCTGCAGCCTGGAGAACGCCATCGCAACCTTGAAACGCTACAATTCATAGCCGCAGAAACCGCACGTCGTGGTCTTGACTTCCAACTTGGCATTTGGACACACGCTTACGAGTGGACCGATAGCCCGAACTCCGATCACCGCATTGTTGGTCTTACGCCAGAGATTCATGCTACCTACTGCCGCGACGCTCTTGCCGCCGTACTCAAAGCCTGTCCACAAATCACCGGGCTCACCCTGCGTATTCATGGCGAGAGCGGAATACCTGAAGGTAGTTATCCCTTTTGGCAGACGCTTTTCGAGGCGATTTCTGGAGCGGGACGCGTCATCGAGATCGATATGCACGCCAAGGGCTTGAATCAAGTAATGATCGATATGGCTCGTAAAACTGGAATGCCTGTGAAAGCAGGTGCCAAGTTTTGGGCTGAGCACCAAGGTCTCGGCTATCACCAAGCCGACATCCGTGAGACTGAGTATCCACGCAAGGGCGTGACCGGGACCTTTGCTGTCTCCAGTGGTGAGCGCAATTTCACTCGTTATGGTTACGGAGACTTCTATGGGCAATCAGATATGGAAGTTCTCTACCGTGTTTGGCCGGGCACGCAGCGGCATCTGCTTTGGGGCGATCCTGCTCTGGCATCGGGGTATGGCCGAGCAGCCAACTTCTGCGGAGCTGCGGGCATGGAACTCTGCGAGCTATTGACCTTCAAGGGAAGAGAAGGGTCAGGCCATCCCGGCGGCCGCAATTCGTATGCAGACTCATCGCTTGCGAATGCCGATCGTGATACTAGCAAGTTTGCCATCACATATTTGTTATGGGGACGTTACCTTTACAATCCCGATACTACTTCAGAGGTGTACCAGCGCTTTTACCGCCAGACTTTTGGTTCATCCGGTCTTGCGCTGGAAACTGCGCTTGCCAACTCGAGCCGGATTTTGCCGCTCATCACGACGGCCTGGTTGCCATCGGCCTCCAACCATAGCTTTTGGCCGGAACTCTTCAGTCCTATCTCCATCCTTCCACCCGCCGGCAAGCCGCTTTATGCCGATTCACCCGCACCCCACAATGTAAGCGCCATCAGTCCGCTTGATCCGCAATTGTTCAGCACGATCGAGCAGCATGCAAAGGATCTTATAAATGGCACAAAGAACGCTCGTTACAATCCGGTAGAGGTTATTGGGTGGCTTGAGACGATGGTTTATACGTCAGATAAATTTCTTGCAGCGGCTCGCGCCGGTGGATCACATAGTGGATCTCCTGAGTTTCGACAAGCCGAAGAAGACATCCTCGTGCTCAACGGCCTTGGCCTCTATTACGCTCACCTTTTTCGCTCGTCTCTTTTCTATTCAATTCATGAACAAACAGGAGATTCGATGGCCGCCACACAGTCGATGGTCGCATATCGCAAAGCTCGCGATGCGTGGGCAAATATGGCTAAGAGGGCTGATCACGTCTACACCACAGATATCAGCTATGGCGATATTCCCATTCGGCGAGGTCAATGGACCAGTCGCATAACCGAGATCGACCACGATGTAGCGGTGCTCGAAAGATACTTCGCCGATAAACCTATTCAAAGATCTTCAGCTGAAAAGGCAATTCAGCTAGCCACCAAAGCATCCCCACGCCCGGTAGTCGCCGTAGAACACAGCGCCCCCAAGACATTCCCCCGTGTCAGCGCCCTCTCCCTTACCCTTGGTACATCAGTGAACGTCAATAAATCAATCCTCTGGTACCGACACGTGAATCACGGAGAACGTTGGCTTTCCGTGCCGATGCAGAAGACCGACAATGCACACTGCGCTTCCGTTCCCGCCAGTTACACAAACTCACCTTACCCTTTGCAGTACTATTTCGAACTCCACACGATGGAAGCTGCCACTCTGCATCCGCCGTTCAATTCGACCTTGAGTAATCAACCCTACTATGCCATTATGTCGGCAAAGTAATCGAGCGCGGACGTTGCTAATCGACGAGAGAATCATAGGGCGACAGCGGTTACGACTCCTTGTAGGGGATCCAAACCTGCATTGCGGTCTCTTCCCCGGTTGGCCCAGCCATAGTTCGGAATCAGATTCAAAGTAGAACGCATCTACTCCGCCTTGCCGCAGTGGCTGCAGAGAAATAGAGCGCTGTGTCTGTCGCTGTACTGTTGCTTGCCCCTGCTTGCCCCTAGATGAGCAAGTACCATCACACCACCGAGCAGCTCCGGGTCGAAGTTCGCTATCGTGTTCTCATTTGGGTCTCCATGGAACAACTGGATCAGAGTGACCATGCGCAGGGAATGAATCTCGCCGATTACACTGTGTGAATCCACCTATTCCGGCTTAGCTGCAAGTATGGAGAGTAGGCCTGCATTCCTCGGCTGAGAGCATATGCAACGGCAGGAGAAATCATAGTAACTGCGGCGGAAGTGATAAACGTGCGACGGGAGAGCCGACATTTCATAGTAAGCGCTCCGGTGAAATCCTAACCACTCGTACTAGTCTCAAAAATATCCGTCATCAAAGTAATCTTTGGCTGTAATGACGTCGCTAACTACTCGTTTAGTTCACCTCCAATTTGGTACGGAGCCGAATATCCTCGGACGACGAGCCGATCATCACGTCGAACATTCCGGGAGCTACCAAAAATTTTCTGGTGACGACATCGTAGTATGAAAGCTCTGAGAGTGGCAGAGAGAGGGTAACGTGTTTACTTACACCAGGTTCGAGCACAATCCGCTGGAACCCGCGTAGACTCTTGATCGGTTGAACCACGTTCGACTTCTCTTGATGAACATACATCTGCGCCACCTCCGAACCCGCTCTCGAGCCTGTGTTCTGCAGGTCGAATGACACATCAATCTGGCCCGTCGCACTCGTTTTGCTTTGCGAGAGCTTCAGATTGCTATACGCGAACTTTGTATAACTGAGCCCATGCCCGAAGGGATAAAGTGGAACGCCCTTGAAGTAGAGATAAGTAAATCCCTTCGAGACGTCGTACTCATTCTGCGGAGGAACACCATCGAGACTGGCATATACAGTGTACGGAAGATGACCTCCCGGGTTATATTCACCGAGCAATACTTGCGCGATGGCCGTTCCTCCCGCCTCGCCTGGATACCATGCTTCGAGAATAGCCGGAAGATGGTCATTCGCCCACGTCACAGCTAGCGGCCCTGCATTCATCAATACCAACACGGTCTTTGGATTGGCCGCATAAACAGCTTCCATCAACTGCTCCTGAGCGCCGGGCAGATTTAAATCTCGACGGTCCCTACCCTCTGCTTCGACTTTTAAATTCGTCCCAAGAAACAGAATGGTGACATCGGACTTTCGGGCCAGCTCAGCAGCACGTGTGATTGCAGCAGGATCGGCAGCTTCAACAAATCCCGCCCCTTGTTCGTATTCCACTTTCACCCCCGAGCCCATCTTCTCCTTTAATCCTTGCAAAGGGCTAATCTTTCGTGCTGGTGTCCCGTAGTAGTTTCCCGTTTCGTATGCCGAATCACCCGCAGGGCCTATGACCGCAACGCTCTTCAAACTCTTCCCATCGAGAGGTAGAAAATTATTTCGATTCGTAAGCAGCGTCATCGACTCCAGTGCAGTCTGCAACGAGAGTCCTAGATGTTCTTCCGAGCGGATCACGTTCGCCGAGATCTTTGAATAAGGATTCAGCTCAGGCGGGTCAAATGCGCCCAGACGAAAGCCGACACGGAGCACCCGTGCTAGCGCGCGATCCACATCAGCAATTGGCAGACGGCCGCTGTTCACCGCTAGAGGAATGTTTGTCTCGAACTGCATGTCATCTGAGTCGCAACCAGCTTGTATGGAACGTGCTGTTGCCTCAACCGGATCTTCGGTGATGTGGTGCGCAGCCACCAGCAGGTTGACCCCGCCCAGATCATCGGTTACAAAACCGTCAAAATTCCATTGTCCGCGCAGAATGTCCGTCAACAAATACTTGTTGATCGCATCCGGAACTCCGTTGATAGCGTTGTAGGAAGCCATCACCGACTGTGCATGACCTTCCACAATCACAGCCCTCCAATGTGGGAGCCAGTACTCCATGAGATTGCGTTCATCCACCTCGGCAGAGAGCCGTCGGCGGTTCGTCTCCACGTTGTTCACTGCGAAATGCTTCACCGTTGCAGCCACTTTGAGATAGTGCGGATCATCTCCCTGTAGACCCTGCACATAGGCAACACCCATGCGTCCAGTCAGAAAAGGATCTTCGCTGAACACCTCTTGAATTCTTCCCCAACGTGGATCTCGACTCACGTTGATCACCGGTGACCGGAATACCAAGCCGTGCTTTGAACGAGGACCATCCGCGCCGATGTTGTACAAAGCTCGTGCCTCATCTGACATTGCGCCGGTAATAGTATGTATCAACGCCGGATCCCAGGTTGCACCCATCGCAATAGGTGCCGGGAAGAGAGTAGTCGGCTGTTTCGACCATACGCCGTGGAGGGTCTGATTCCATCCACCCCAAGCCGCTACCCTGAGTCGCGGAATACCAACATTGAGATGATTCAACTGCTGGGCCTTTTCTTGGAGCGTCATGTGTCCAATCAGATCAGCGACACGTTGATCAATCGGTTTCGACGGATCCAGATATACCGGCCGCGCTGCGTCTTGGGCATAGGCGCATAGGCAAAGCAAGAGGCTGCATATAGTGGCAACAGGCTTCATTGATCAATCTCCTTGAGCGGTTGAAGTCTCCCGTTAGTTTTATTCAGTCGTGTCCCCACTGTTGCGAAGCGGTTCGACTACCGACGCCATGTCCTTATCACCGAAGCCTTTCGCGATGGCAGCTTCAAAGAGGCTTCGTGCCACCTCCGCCGTCTTCAACTCCACCTCGCAGCGTGCGGCCTCCGCTTGGGCATATAACAAATCCTTTGACATCAGCTTAAGAAGAAAATTTACGGTGTAGTTGTGGCTGACCATTCTCGTCGAAATAGCTCCAAGCAAGGGACTTCCCGGCGCACCCGCTTTCAATATAGAGAGCGCCTTTTCTTCATCAAGTCCGCTTCGCTCAATCCATGCAAGACCCTCTGCAAGCGACGCCACCTGAACTCCACACAAAAAATTATTGATCAACTTCATCTTTGCTCCACTTCCGACTGGGCCAAGATGAATGATCTCTCTGCTCATCACCTTCAGCACGGGTGTAGCAGCTTCCAACGCCAAATCTTTACCACCTACTAAGAAGGAAAGTTGGCCAGCTTCAGCCTGCATGCGGCTACCCGTCACTGGAGCATCCAGCAACTCCGCTCCATGTTGAGCGGCCAGCGCTGCAAGCTCCGCGACCCACGCTGGGCTCACCGTGCTCGATTCAATCAGGATCGAACCTTCTTCTACCGCATCAAGCGCGCCATTTTTACCGACCCACACTTCGCGTGATGCCGCGTCATCTGCGAGCATGCTGATAATGATCGACGCGCCTTTTGCGGCTTCGGCTGGCGTGGATGCGAACCGTGCGTCTTTGGCTATCAGCGCATCTGCCTTCGCCTCGGTCCGGTTATATACGGTCAGAGGAAATTCAGCCTTAAGCAGATTCGCCGCCATGCCGGTGCCCATCGTACCCAAGCCGAGTATTGCTATGCGTTCGCTCACAGAAATCTCCTTCTACTAGTCTCTTGTCAGGCAAGCGGACGAACCGTTACGTGTCGATTTTGACTTTTTGCCTCGACCCGGACCGGATTGCGCAGTGCTCGTCCGAATCCTTCGTAGCGCACCTCCATCCAGTCCCCATCCTCTAACACAATGCCATCACCGAAACTCAGCGAATGTGCCCCGAAGAAGTGCACATGTACGTCGCCCGGTTGGCGGTGCCCTTCAAACTTGAAATGATGATGCTCCAGGTTGGAGAGACTGTGACACATATTGTTCTCGCCGGTTGCTACAGCCTTCGACCAGATCGTCTTGGTCTTCCTCTCGATGCGAACCTCTCCACTGACCGACTGGAATCCAGCTCCAACCACGAGTTCCGGTCCGAGGCTACACGTACGTAACTTCGAGCCCGCGAGGTTCAGATAATTGCGCTTTTCAAATCTGTGATCGGAGAACTCATTGCCCGCGGCTATCCCAATACGATAGGGCGTACCGTCCGAATCGATCACATAGATCCCCGCCAACTCGCCCTCTTCACCGCCATCTTCCGCATAAGCGGGAATCGTCAAAGGCTCGAGCGGCGCCCGCAACATGGAGCCGTTGCCCTTGTAGAACCACTCTGGCGCAACTCCGATTGCACCCTCCGATGGACGCCCTGCCTCAACGCCCCACTGAAACATGCGCATACTATCGGTCACATCTTCAGCTGTCTTCGCAGCAGTAGCAATATGCATGGCTTGCCTCTCCTTGGCGCTTCCAAGGTGTGTTAAGCCAGTACCCGAGATCATCAACTTTGATGGAGCTCCGGGTACGTCAATCGGAGCCAACAGATGCCAGTTCGAAGCCCCTGCATAAATCGCGTCGTAATCCAGCACCTCGCCGTGAGCCAATTCATGCACCTGTTCACTAAGCTGACTCCCGCGACTGAGGCAACGCTGTACCAGCTCATAGACGGCCTCAACTTCGTTGAGGCAGCGAAGGTGAGGCTCCTCGGCTACAGCTACCCGGCGTGAAGAGCCGTTTGTAATCTGAACAAGATGGATCATGCTCATCCTTTACTCGATTATCTTGAAGCGTTTCAGCGACTCTTCGTTCACGGTCAGCCCCAGGCCGGGAATGTTCTCATCTAGGTCGATATATCCGTCTACTGGAATTGGCTCGCCGTCGAAGATATACCAAAACAACTCATTGCCCACTTCAACGTCAACCTTCGGAAAGAACTCTGCCATCGGCGAGTTGAGACTCGCCATCACGACATGGTAGTTGTGCATCTGGCCCGCATGCGGCACCACAGGAATCTGATAAGCCTCTGCCAGTGCGGATATCTTGCGAGCCTGACTGATGCCGCCAACGCGGTTCGTGTCGAACTGGATATAGTCGAGCGCATTGGCCTCCAGCAAATCGCGAAAGCCGAAGACGGTGAACTCATGTTCGCCACCTGCAATAGGTATCCGCCCATATGCCTTCAACTCCTTATATCCGCGTGTATCGTCGGGAATCACAGGCTCTTCCAGCCACCTTAGATGAAAGGGTTCGAGCAGTGGGAGCATGCGTTTCGCATAGTCGAGCGTCCAGCCCATGTAAGCGTCTGCCATCACATCGACACCATCGCCGACCACCTCGCGGACAGTTCGCACCAACTCGACATTACGCTGCATCCCCTCTGCTCCGTCGACTGGTCCCCATCCGAAACGCAACTTCATCGCCGTGTATCCTTCGTCCTTGTAGCGCTGCGCTTCAACCCTCAATTCGTCCAACGGCATGCTGTAGAGTCGGCTTGCATATACGGGAATGCGCTTCTTTGTTTGCCCACCCAATAGCCGGTAGACAGGTTGTTGAGCGGATTTACCTAGCAGGTCCCACAACGCAATATCGACCGCGCTGATCGCAGTCATAGCAACACCCTTACGTCCGAACGCCATTGTCCGGCGATACATCTGCTGCCACAGATACTCGATGTCCCACGGGTCTGCGCCAAGCAGCAACGGCTTCAGGTACGTGTCGATGCATGACTTGGTCACCAGCGGTGACAACGCCGCATTGCCTAGGCCGACCAGGCCTGCATCCGTAAATATCTCTACCAGGACCCATCCATGGAAGGTAAAGGTCCCCATGGAGGCTTCACGGAACATCACCAAATCCATTGGATTGGTGCAAAAGTGAGGAGGCAACGGTGTCGTTTCGCCCTCCCACTGTACGACGCGCGTGCGCACTTCTGTGATCTTCATGGTTGACTCTCTATTTGTAGGAGATCTGAAGTTTTAAGCGGTTGAAGTTTGCCACCCAGAAGCAGAATGGCTAGAAACCCAATAAGGTGAAAGGTTCCGACGATAAAAAACAGCGTTCCATATCCGAATCCGCGCCCGAGCAGGAATCCGGCGACGACACCAAAGATCGCTCCTCCAATGGCACCGCCAAACCCCACCAACCCCGACACCGATCCCACTGCGGACAGTGGAAAGATGTCAGCAGGCAGAGTCATAATTAACCCCGACCACGATTGCTGACAGAAAAATGCGATGCTAAAGAACATAAGCGCCCAACCCACTGGTACATGCGGCACCAGCATGACAACTGGCATAAATAGAGCACTGAGACCCAGAACAAACTTGCGTGAGAAATCCAGCGACCGTCCCCGACTCAGCAGATTGCTAGACAACCAGCCGCCGAGAAAGCTCCCCACTCCAGACGCGGCATACGGAATCCACGCGTAGTAGCTCACATGCTTTACATCAAAGCCGCGCACATCGTAGAGGTACTTCGGTAGCCAGAACAGATAGAAATACCACGCCGAGTCGCTCATAAATTTTGCGAAAACCAGCACCTGGACCTTGCGCATGCTCAAAATATCCAGAAAGGACAGTTGCTGCGCGACCAATCGTGCATCGAGCGTGTCGATAGAGGCGGGGTTGCTTCCGCGGTAGCTCACCGACCACCAGATGACCCACGCAATCCCTACCGCGCCCGCCACAAAAAACACCATCCTCCATCCACTCGTTAGCAACACAATGCCGATCAGTGGCGGAGCCAGTACTGACCCTATTGCAGTCCCCGCATTGATGATTCCCATCGCCGTCGATCTCTGATGCAGCGGAATCCACTCTGCGACCACTCTCGTCGCCGCAGGAAACGCCCCGCCCTCCCCCATTCCGAGCAGGCAACGAGCCAGCATAAGAAAAGCAAAGTTCATCGCCAGTCCATGCAGCGCGCACGCAATAGACCACCACAGCATGATCAGCATGAACCCCCGGCGAGTCCCCAGAACGTCCAGCATTCGTCCTCCCGCGGCATACAGCAATGCGTACGGGATTAGAAACGAAAACTGCAGCCAGGAGAATTGCTGATCGTTCAGCGGGATCGTTCGCTGGATTGCAGAGATAGCGACAGGCAGGGTTTGCCGGTCAAAGTAGCTGATGGCAATCGCCGCCGTTACCATCGCGACAAAGTACCACTGCACTTCGATCAGCTTAGGCTGTATTGTCCGCTTGGCCTCACTCAACACGCTCTCCACATGGTCACCATTTCAAACGCATCAGCGATGTAGCTTGTCTCGGCAGCTCTGTGGCAATTGTCACCGTGCTGTCTTGCACATCCAACCACTCCGGCGAACGTAGAAGCTCCAGATGGCCCGCCTCTTTCAATCGCGCATATTGTTCAGCTGTGGGCGCCTGAGGGGATCCCATCGCCTTCCACACCGTGTACGAATTGCTGTGCGTGTTGTCTATCCGATAGTGCTCCAGCAGTACCTTCTTCACTCCCGGAGGAATGCTCGCAATCGTCACTTGCACTGGTGCACCCTCTGCCGGAACGTTGTCATCATGGTAGTTCCATAGCATCACAGCCGCCTCACGGTCTCCTTTTGTGGCAAAGGCATCGATGTCCGCTGTCTGCCTCACTCCCGTATTCAGGATGTCATCAAGCGAAACCTGTCCTGTGCTGCTCGTGTTCACTCGTTCTCCGGACATCAAACCCGCCATCCGGAAAACATTCAGTATCGGCTTGTCGACTCCGTTCGTCGCCAGAGTACGGAAGCCTTCGAAGTACTCCTTATCCTCAAACTCGAACGACCACGAAAGCATAGAGATGAGATTCACCTTATATTGGTCCTGCAAATCAAAGAGAGCCTTGATCGCCGCCGCCGTATACGTCGGATACAAAGGACCATTACGGTATGCATTCGCTGGGTTCACCTTCATCGAACATGCCGCGCATCCTTCCGGATCGGCCTCGCTAAGAATGATGGGCAGATGAATGTACTTCGGATACTTCGCCACGATGCGAAACCCGTTTCCCGCGGCCTTCAACTCATTCGCAAGTCCCATCCGCACATGCCCGTCCACCACCGTCGGCCGTCCCTTAGGATGAAAAGAAATGAAATCCAGTGGGATCGCCTTTCCATCTGCAGCACTCTTGTCATTGAGGCAATGCTTCAGAAAATTATCGAGAAAGACCTCAGCCTTATCGGATGCGGGTCCCGTACTCGCTGGACCACCTACGATTGCATCGGGAAGTGCAGCCCGAACTCCAGCTACGGAATAATCGTAGAGCTTGTAGTACTCCTCAGGAGTAGCGTGCCAATAAGGAATGTCCGGCTCGTTCCATACCTCGAAATACCATGTGCGTACCTGCTCCTTGCCATAACGCCCCACGAGATGCTCTGTAAACTTCCGCACCAGTTCGCCCCACATTGCATAATCCCTCGGAGGATTATTCGACGCTCCGGAGATCGTGCTGCCCGGATAGTGAACCTGGTAAGCATCCACTCCCGGCATCGTCGCAGCTAGATCCTTGGGCATGAATCCCAGCTCGACCATTGGTCGCACTCCCGCATTCTGGAATTCGTCAAAAGTCTGATCGGTGATAGTGAAGTCGTACGCCGGCTTGCCACTCGCATCCAGCGTGAATACGTTCGATGAACTCCATTTCAATTCCGGAACCCCGTTCCCTGACGTCAGCAAGTGGTGGGCCCGAATGTATACCGGTACCGAGCTCAGATCGTGCAGCTCTGTCAGCAGCTGTTTACCGTACTTCATCGTCGTATAGTTGGACTCGTCATATCCAAACCAACTGTAGATCGGCTTGTAAGGCCCCTGCGGTTTTGCAAGGTCAACGTGAATCGATACGGGAGCCTGTGCGGCCGCCTGCATCGCGGCAGCACAGATCAAGGTCAGGGCGAACTTGCGCATAGGTCGTCGGCCTTTATTAGTTAGAAGGTGTACTTCAGAGCGAATTGGATATCACGTGATGGAATCGAAGTTGAAGTGACCGTGCAGCAGGTGGATGCATCAATTGTCGAGCTTGGAGCGTTGAAGCTATTCGTATTTGGCAGATTGAAGAACTCAGCCCGGAAAGACAGAACCGACTCGCCCGGTAATGCAAAATTTTTGAATACTGACGCATCGTACTGCCGGAACGCATCCGACTGTAAGACATTTGCACGCACCTGCCCGTAAGTAAACTGTGGCGCCACTACATAAGCCGTCTTGTCGAACCAACTCGTCAGCGACTTGTGGAACGTGGGCGACCCGCCTGCAGGATTTAAATTCGGCCGCTGCGATCCCACGCCGGTGTTAGCCCTGTCTGACGAGACGACAGGTGTATACGGAGTTCCGCTTCGCAACACAATAATCGTCTGTACTTGCCATCCTCCAAGAACTGCATCCGCGGCCCGATTGCCGTTGCTCATAAACTTTCTGCCGCGGCCTACCGGCAGCTCATAGCTACCACTTATCGCCAGATTCTGGGGTGTATTGAACGGCGAGTAGGTCCTCTCGAACCCTATATTTCCACCTAGCGCCGGCGACTGGTTCGATTGCATAAACTTCGACCATGTATAAGCGATCAGTCCGGTAAACCCATTTCCAGCGCGATGCTGGATCTTCGACTGCAAGGACTGGTATGTCGTCCCGAGGTCTTGTGACTGAAACGTGATCGTCCCCCATGGCTGGTACGGACGGCGCGCCTGAACCGCTCCCGCAACGGGGCTTGGATCGTTGAAGTCGTCTGTGCTCTGCAGATGGACTCCGTGGTTTCCAACATACGCAATTTCGAAAAATGTCTTGGGCGTAAGCTGCTGCTGCACCCCAAGACTGTAATGCTGGTTCGACCCGACCTTTAGATGAGTCAGGGTTGGCAATATCGCCGGATTCGTCGCCGCAGAACCGAGCGGGGAGCCAAGGAAGAAATTCGCGGTTGTACGTGTCGGAACCACACCCTGAGTCTGGTTGACCGTCTCCAACAGAAGGAACGGCAGAATATTGCGATTCACACGGCCGCTGGTTCCCTCAGGCTCATAGAAAATACCGAAGCCACCGCGGAATACTGTTCCATTTCCAATTGGCTGCCACGAAAACCCGATACGCGGAGCAAACTGCGTGCGATCGGTATAGGTGATGGAGTAGGGAAGACCCGCCTGGCTGCTTGTTTGAATGTATTGCCCAAAGAACTGATAAGCGGCGGGAGCGGCATACTGGGATGTCAAATCAACCTGATCTGTATTGCTCGCAACAATAATTGGCCTCGATTTAGTTGGATCGAAGGTACCCAACTGTCCCTTGTATCCGTTCAACCAGGGCGAGTACTCATATCGCAGTCCAAGATTCACCGTTAGTTTGTCGCTCACGCGAATATCATCCTGAGCGAAGTACTGGTGGTACCAACGCTGACCGCCGAAGTTGGCGCCTGGATAGGCACGAGCCACCGAAGCAGGATATCCCAGCAGAAAGTCTGCAATAGCGTCGCCCCCAGCAGGATTGGCCGCCGTCGCAGTGGGGTTCTGAGTCTCAATGCCAGTGAAGTTGAAGATGCCGGCATAGTTTGAGCTGTCGTAACCAATCCACTGATAGTATCGGACCAGGACGCCAAACTTCAGAGAGTGACGACCTTTCAGCATCGTGAAGGTGTCTGTTGGTTCGAACACAGTGCGGTCCTGTGATTTTGGACGCTGATCGAATGCAGATCCCTGCAACGCAGCGTAGCCGCTAAAGGAATAGTCAGGAAATGAGCTTCCAGTACCTGGACGTGCCAGCCCCGCAAACCCCTGTATACCATTTGCAGCGTTGAAGTCAGGCCCCTGCAGGAATGCGGAGAGACGAACATGGCTGGGGAGATAGTGGATGCGAAAATCCTGCACTTTGTTCGCACCGATGTTCGTAATGAGGCCCACCGCGATGTCCTGACCGTTGGACGTAAGCGATGCAGTCTTCAACAGTGGCGCAGCGTTGGGATCAGTCTCGCGATTGTTCACGTAAATCCAGCGTCCAAAAAGCCGGTTGGATGAACCGATCTGATGCTCGATACGTATCGTGAACTGATCGTAGTCGATCGCTTGAGAGGGAACGGCCTTAAAGTTCGCTGCACCGCTGTTCGCGTGTGGAATATAAGCCAGCACTGCGCTCGCTTGCGAAGTGATCCGCGAAGGGCAGATGACGTTTGGGACTCCATTGCAGTTGAGTTGATTGCGAGTCGTTGTAGTACCGATCGTGGTCGTCGTCAACGGATCATAGATTGGCTTCCCCAAACCGGTAAAGTCTCCAGCCCTTTGCGCATCAGTAGGCACGATGCTGTTGACGACTAGTCCCTGCCGTAATCGTTGCCCCTCGTAAGCGACGAAGAAAAAAGTTCTATCTCTACCGTCATACAAGTGAGGAATCGAGAGTGGCCCTCCAATGTTGCCCCCGAACTGATTGCGTTTCAAAATCGCTCGCGTCGTCGAGAAAAAATTACGCGCGTCGAGTTTATCGTTGCGGATAAACTCAAACACCCCGCCATGGAACCTGTTTGTCCCTGATTTCGTAGTCGCGTTGAAAAACGCGCCGCCTCGGTTGTACTCAGCCGAGTACGGGCTCTGCTGCACGCTGAACTCCTGCAGGGCGTCGATCGATGTCTGGATAAACGTCCCACCCTGATGCTGCTCGCTGACATCCACGCCGTCGAGCAGAAACGATATCGCGCTACCCCGAATACCGCTGATCGTGTTGCCATTAACGATCTCTGGCCGGATCGCCAGAGAGTTACCTGTCGGCGGCAGCAGCGCCGCACCAGGTGTAAGCTCTGCCAGCCGATAGAAGCCGCGTCCATTCAGCGGTAGGCTGGTGAGTTGCTGATTCGTCACAACCGTCCCCATCGTTGCCGTATCCGTGCTCAGCAGCGGAGTCTCCGCATACACTTCGACCGTAGTAGTCGACGCACCCACCTTTAGCTGCAGATCCTGACGAACGATCTGGCCCACCTGAACTTCAATGTTCGATGTGTTGATCGTTGTGAACCCCGGCGCCGTGACGCTCAGCGAGTACACACCCGCGGCCACCGGTGTAATCACAAAGTTCCCCGTCGAGTCAGTCACCGCACTCTGCACACTATTTGTGCCGACATTCGTCACCTTAACGATTGCTTGTGTCACTACCGCACCCTGGGTATCCGTGATGCGCCCTACAAACCGTCCCGCTTCCACTTGGCTGTGGACAGGTATCAACCCGCTCCCCAGTAAGAGAACTAGCACCAGCACATTCCGAGTATTTGCAACAAGCGTGCGAGCGTTCATTTCGTTCCTCGTCTGTGAATTTGTATTGAAACTCTTTCAGACAACTGCGAGCGTCGCCAAAGGTAGTACCAAGACGAAAAACTTGTCAAGGTAAAAGTTCAGGATGAAAAGTTCGTGGACCCTTCAGCCAGCGAGCTGCCAAACATGCCGGATACAGATAGTTCAATGGTAGACATGAAAAACATCAAGTATTTACAGGCTAATTTCATATCTGTCCTGACTCGAGTGTCACGAACCAACCCTCGATATTCACCCCGCAACTACCATCAAAAATACGAAAGTCGTGGCCGTAGCCGTCGTTTTTGGAAGAACTTATAAGGTAGTACCAATGATCGTCTAGCCATAAATGCGCCGATGCAACACATATCGTTTGACATCAACTTTCTCTTGGCACACTATTCAGAAATGAACGAACGTCGGAAGCCCCCGCTCGGCGATGGCGGACACATCCTCAACGACAAAGACGACGTCACACATTTGCTGATCCTCCGCTTCCAGCAATTGCTTAGCGATGGAGTCCTGTCTCCCGGCGCGAAGCTTCCGCCTGAACGTGAACTGGCGGCTGCCTTCGGAGTGGCTCGTTCTTCGCTGCGTCCAGCCCTCAAGGTTCTTGAGATCATGGGCGTCATCACACAAAAAGTCGGCGACGGCAGCTACCTCAACAAGGATGCCTCCTCAGTCCTCTCCGTGCCCATGGAGTTTCTTTTCCTTCTCGACGACACCACACTCCAGGAACTCAGTGAGATGCGTCTTATGATGGAGCCCGGTCTCGCTGCAAAGGCTGCCGAACGCGCCAACGCGCAGCACATCACACTGCTCAGGCAATCGATCGTTGACCTCGAAAACAGCAAGGACGATCGCGTTCGCCTCGTCGCATCGGATCTGCTCTTCCACCGTGCCATATTTCAGGCATCAGGCAATCGTCTTGCAGGACGTCTCTTTCACACCATCCACCGCGCAATGTTGAACATGATCATGGTGACGTCTCAGCTAGTCGATCTGGAACACACCCTCCACTTCCATCGGCCAATTTTGGTCGCAATTGAACGGCGCGACGCAGAGCTGGCCTCACGACTCATGACAGACCATCTGATCGATGCGCGTGACCTTTTACTTCACAGCCGTGAACAGGAGAGTTCCCGCCAGCTACGCAATCACCTCGCCGCCGGTATGTCGGTCCGCAAACGTGCTTCCAAAACCGTTCCTCAGCCATCTGCCGGCCAAACCAAGTTGCCAAAGATCATCGCTGCCATCCGTTCTTCGAGCGGGTTAATTTAAACACGCGCGTAAGGCGGCTTGAATACGCTCTCTCAGAGATGTCGCGCGATAAAGTGATACGCCGGCTATCCGCCCGCCGAGGTCTGCAGATCGATGGCAGCGTTGACGCGACACCCTGACCGTGCAACAAACGAGGGCATATGCATCAAGACAGTGCGGATCGATTTTTCATGCACTTGCGGAATAATTATTTGATGCGCTGCTTTCGAGAGCGATCATTGCCAGAGGCTTGCCCGAAAAGAAGTGTTAGGGTTGACCCGCCACAATCAGCCCTCTGCCCACGGTTAAAGGTTGGGTGGCAATTTGGTGCCAAATATAGCCCGGAATACCGGTTTATACCCACTTTGCCTGCTTATAACCTATTTAGAATGTGCGGCCGACCAATTCGTCGCCACCTTAACACGTGGAAGTCGCAGGTTCGAATCCTGCTGTGCCCACCATCTAAATCATTGAATACAACGGAATCCAAGTTGGGTTTCTCCTCTACCAATTGAGACATTTTCTACAGCGGCGTGTTGATGGGTCGGTGTCGGTTGGGTGTGGTGGTCTTAAAAAAACGCGGTCTAACTGCCTCTTCGAATGAACGAAGAGTTTGTTAGGCAGCAAAGGTGCAAGCATTTTTTGGAAGGCGCATTCATTCGACGCGCAAGGCCTGCACGGGATCGATGGAGGCTGCGCGTCGCGCCGGAATGATGCCGGCAATGGCTGCCGCAAGCACCAGTACCCCGATGGCGATAGTCATGGCCGGCACGTTCACATGGGTGATCTCAAAAAGCTGCGACTTGACATACCGCACGCAGAAGATTGCCACGGGGATGCCGATAGCGAGGCCGATGAGGGTCTGCAGCATGGCTCCGCGCATGACCATTCCGATGACTCGGCTGCGCGCTGCTCCCAGAGCCATACGGATGCCGATCTCCGGCGTGCGGCGGACTACGGTATAGGATGTGACGCCATAAAGACCGATGGCGGCGAGCAGAAGGGCTAGCAGGCCAAAGAGGGAAGTGAGGCGGGCAATCAGTCGCTCTTCGATGAAGCGGTCCTGAATCTGCTGCTGGAATGTCTGGAACTTTACGATAGTTAGGTTGGGGTTGATGCTCGCGAGGGTGTCGCCGACGATCTTTTCAAAGCCAGCCATGGGACGGGCGATCTGGATGACGATGGCTCCGGCATACATGGATTGATCTTTTTCGAGAGGATTGTCCGCGTCGGGAATGCCAGCGGGCTGTGTGAGAGGGAGAAAGTACATGGCGTGGTCTTTCCAATAGACACTTGTGTAGGTGGTATCTTCCACCACACCAACGATTTCATGCGCCCCATCCTGTGGGGTTTTGGCCGGACCGGAAAAGCCAAAGTAATGGCCGATGGGACTGCGCTTGCCGAAGAACTGCTTGGCGAATTCCTGATTGACGACAGCCACGGGCGGTGCATTCATCCTGTCTTGCAATGTGAAGCCACGGCCCATGGCGACACGTGTACCGACAGAGTCGAAGTACTCAGGGGTGGCTTTCACCCACGAAGCACCTTTGTTCAGGTCTGGCTCTCCTTGAATTTTTACTCCAGATCCCCAGTTGTTCTGCTCCATTGGAGTGTAAGTGGCGAGGCCGACTTTGAGAACGCCTGGAATGGCGTGGAAGCTGTCTTCAATGGTTTGGTAGAGGGGTTCAACCTCTGTGTTTTTGTAGCCGGCTGCCTGTGGATTGATGTGGACGATGTAGCGGTTTGTTGTGTCCAGTTTCATGTCGACGTTTTCGGCTTTATTGAGGCTCTGCGCAAAAAGCCCTGCAGCAACAAGAAGAACGAGGGAAAGGGCTGCCTGCAGGACGACGAGCGAGCGCTGCAGGAGAGATGCTCCGTGGGCGGTCGTGCGTGCGTTGGAGCGCAGGGCTTCAGAAGGCTGCGTACGCGCTGCCATTACCGCAGGAGCAAGACCAAAGAGGACGCCCGTAACGAGCGAAAGCATGAAGGCAAAACTGATGACGAGCGGTGAAGGCGCGGCATTGATCGGCATATTGTGTTGGTTAGGGAAAGCGAGCGCCAGTAGCGCGTGCGCTCCGATATAGGAGACGGCGAGGCCGAGGAGGCCGCCCAAGCCCGAAAGAAGTACACTTTCCGTCAGCAGCTGACGCACAATGCGGCTGCGCCGAGCGCCGAGCGCCGAGCGAATGGACAGTTCGGCCCTGCGGCTCATGCCTCGCACCAGGAGCAGGTTGGCGATATTGGCACAGGCCACGAGAAGGACAAGCGCGGCGATCCATTGCAGCAGCTTCAGGTGGTCCTTGTAGCCGTCCTGCATGTTCTGGATACCTCCACCTCCGGGTGTAAGCACAACATGGGTGCGAGGAAGAGCCTTCTGAGCGCGCTGATCGGTAAATGTCTTGAGCGGCGCAAACTGCTGCTTGAGCAGCGTGCTGGCCTTGGCCTGAACAGCGGCCAGAGGGGTTCCCGGCTTGATGCGACCGATGATGTATGCCCACTGAGCGTCGGGATCATTGAAATAAGGCGCGCCGATGACGGGATCCATCGAATTCATAGGAAGGAAGTACTTGGGCGGATTGGTATCGATGCGGTCACCATAAAATCCTTTTGGCGCAACACCAATGACGATGGCCGGCTTGGTATTGATGTAGAACGCGCTTCCCACCACGCTCGGATCGCCTGCATAGTCCTGCTGCCATGCGTCGTAGCTCATAACGGCGGTAATGGGTGCGCCCTTCTGGTCGTCGGCATCCATAAGGAGTCGGCCCGCTGCTGACGAAAGACCAAAGACGCGGAAGTAGTTGCCCGAGACGAAGGTAGCCATGACGGATTTCGCAACTGTCTGCGGTCCGGCGCGACGGACAGTGATAGGCCGCCAGGCATAACCGGATTCCATTGCGGCCAGCTCTTCGAACTCCGACAGGTTTTTTTTGAACATGTAGTAGGTGTCTGTAGAGAAGAGCGAGTAATCGCCCTTGTCATTCCATCCGCTATTGACGCAGCAGTCATCGGTGTCACCAATGCGCACAAGGGTATGGGGGTCGACTACCGGCAGGTTATGCAGCAGGATGGCATTGACCAGCGTGAAGATGGCCGAGTTGGCGCCGATGCCCAGGGCCAGTGTCAGCAAAACTGTAATGGTAAAGCCGGGAGTCTTGCGTAATTGGCGAAACGCATAACCCAGATCCTGCAGAAGAACTCTCATCGTATAACCTCCATGTTGCCCTGCACAGAAGAAAGCAAATCACGCATTCGCTGGAATTCTGCGCTAGCCGCTTGAAATCAGAAAGTCATGGAGCAGGAATATACGAAGATGTTCGTAGCTGTCAATCGAATTGACCATGGATTACGTTACGTTCGCCCCGACAAAATAGTTCAAGAATCCGATCGTTATTCACTCTCGGCCGGTGCATCCAAAGCAAGTCACTCATCGGACTTCGGCCTAAGCAGCTTTCGCGACTCCGAATCCTACCTCCTCTTTTCAAATGAGGTAAACGCACTACATCCAAGGAGGTAGATTATCTACACACCTCTCGCCAAATACCGCGAGGGTAACGGGAGTTCACCCTTGGCACGCAAGTCAGGCTACAAGAACCGCATCGAGCTCGTTCAGGGAACCCTCGACATGCTGATCCTTCAGACCCTCCAGTGGGGGCCGCAGCATGGCTATGGCATTGTTCAAGCCCTGCACACGCATTCCGGTGAAATACTCCACGTCGAGACCGGCTCGCTCTACCCCGCACTTCATCGCCTCGAGCGCCAGGGCTGGGTACGCTCCCAGTGGAGACTCACCGAAAGCAACCAGCGGGCCCGCTTCTACCAGATCACCGTCGCCGGCAAAAAACAACTCGCCTCCGACCACGATCGCTGGCAACAGGTTGTCGGCGCCATCGCCGCTGTCATGCAAACCAAACCCTAGGAGCCCACCATGAGACTCTGGCGCCGCCGCGCAAACGATGTCGACGAAGAGATCGCTACCCACATCTCCATGGCCACCGTCGACCGCATCGCCCGCGGTACATCTCCGGAGGAAGCGCGCCGCGCCGCTCTCCGCGAGTTCGGCAATCCACTCCTCGTTCGCGAAACTACGCGCCGCATGTGGGCAGCTGAGTGGCTCGAACATATCCTGCAGGACCTCCGCTACGCCTGGCGCCAAATGCGCCGCTCTCCCGCCTTCACCCTCACCGTCATTGCCACCCTCGCACTCCGCCTCGGCGCCACTCTCGCCATGGTCACTATCGTCGAGAACGTTTTGCTGCAGGTCCTTCCTTACCGAGATGCGCACCACCTCGTAACCATCTACGAGTCTGGACGGCGTGGCGATCAACCCCGCGTTCCCTGGCTCGACATACAGCAGTGGCGGTCCAGCTCGCGCTCTTTCGAATCCATCGGCTTCTACCAGAGCCTCATGGGTTTCGGTAAAGACCGCCGTGCCATCGTCGTCGGCATCCTCGACGACACGCGTCAGATCTCCGTCACCGAGCAGTCCGTGTCGGAGATACAGGTCTACTTCCCGCAACTCACGCCAGCATCAGGAACCTATCAGGCCGCTGGAAGCGTCGCCATGTCACTCGTTCTCCGAACCATCCGCAGCCCATCCTCCATCGTTCCCGAACTGCGCGCCATCATGACCCACGCCAGCCCCGAGCTCGCCAACACCGAATTCACCACCATGACCCAGATCGTCGAGGACGCTTACGGCAGCCAGCAGCTCGTCTCTCGCCTCCTTATCGTCTTTGGAGGCTCAGCGCTTCTCCTGTGCCTCTCAGGCCTCTACGGTCTCCTCGCTCAACTCGTCACCCGCGAGATAGGCGTCCGGATCGCCCTCGGAGCCCGCCGCAGCCAGATCGTCTATCTCATCCTGCGCTACGCTTCTCGCCTTCTCCTCATCGGGGCACTCGTCGGCCTCGCCCTCGCTTGGCTCCCCACTCGCCTCGTCGCCGGCTTCCTCTACGACGTCCACCCCCATGACACCCTCACCGTGGTCTAGGTGGCCTTACTCCTGGCCATAGGAGGACTCGCCGCGGCTTCCATCCCCGCTGCCCGGGCCGCCAGCATTGACCCCCGTGGAAGCCCTCCGTTCTGAATAAAATCTTTCAAGGAGCAACTTCGACGGTCAGACCCGTTGAATGCGTATGCAATTTTGTACCATCGCAGAATTGTTTCCTAAGCGCACTATTTGAGTTGCGCAGCGAGTCTCCTCATTAGTCCATTTTCGCGAATAACTTCACCAGCCTCTCCGCTATGCAACGCTATCTCTGCGGCGATGGAGCGAGCGAGAATCTGCTGATCGATGTTGCCAAACGATCCGGGCACGAGCCTACCCAGCCAACCGGTCCAGGCCGGTGTATGAGCGTTGCCAACAATAATGCCCGGGCGAAAGATGGCGAGGCGGGTAAAACCGATGTCGCGCACGGTGTCTTCTTTCATGCCCATGACGCGCGCATAACGAAACCGGCTGCGGGCTGAGCTTCCTGCGGCGGAAAGCAAGCAGAACTGGGCGATTCCGGCGTCATGGCAGCCGCGCGCGAAGTTACCGACCACGCCGAGCTCGAGTTGTCGCAGTTCTTCTTCGCTCCAGTGTGTCGATCCGGAGCCGACCCCCACACAGCTCACTGCGCTTACGGGACCGTGCCTTAAGACTTCGCGGGCAAGGGCGGCAGTGCATTCGGCAAAGTCAGCAGCACCGGTATCAAGAACGACGTTGCGCATTCGGGATCGCGCCGCAAGGGGTTTTCTAGTGACCATCACCACTTCCCGGCATTCCGGAATTGCCAGTAGCTCCGCGACGGCTGCACCACCGACCTGTCCAGTACCACCGAGGATCATTGTGGCGAAATTCTGCTTCATTACCTCAACCTCCACATGAGCAAAGATGCCGTAGCTTCCCGTTCACGCAAGAGGAACGGCCTCCACTGACGGTACAGGGCGAAGTGCATTTCCAGATCTGATACTCGGTAATGATGCACCATTATCAGCGAGTAGCGGGATGAGTCGCAGGGATAAGGTCTACCTCTTCCGGTTTGAGATTCACAAAGCCGTTGTAGTCCCGACGGGTGATGATTCCCTGTGTGCTTCCTTCAATGGAAATGCTCTGATCCTGTGTCGACGTATTTACATATAGCGTTCGACCATCCACCACCCTTGCATATACTCCCGCTGGCGTGCGCGGGCCGAGTTCGATTCCGAGAGGGGCATAGAAGTGCTCGAGCACGGGACCGATGACCGACGCTTTCGATTCGATGGCGAGGTAGATGGCAGTGCCTTTGCCGAATCGATTCACGGTGAGGGCAGGCATACGGTCTGGAGTGTTCGAGAAGCGCGATAGAACTGTGGCTGTAGAAGGCTCAAGAACCTCGTAACGATAAATTCCGCTCTCGATAGATCGACCGTCGACTTCAAAAGCCAGCGGCTGATCGACGTTATAGAAAGCGCTGGTCTTCAATCCGAAGAGGTCATCGAGCCGCCCCGGCAATGGCCTATCGAACCATTGGCCGTGTTCGTCGACCTTTGCGGAGAAGGCAGTCATGACAACGGTGCCACCGGCTTGAACGTAATCCCGTATTGCTTGAGCGCTCGCAGGGTCCATGACGTAATCCGCTGGGACGACCACTAATTTGTACGGTGTGAGGCTGTCGTGTCCGATGTTGATGATGGCGGTGTCAATGTTGGCTCGAAACAGCGGCTCGAATGCCCCCTGTACCTGCTCGGCGTAGGCAGGCTTGAAGTAAGCGAGCGTGGTATTGCTTGGACCGTTCGGGCTGGAGGCGATGTTGGAATCGAACGAATAGGCAATTGCCACCTGCGGATGCGTATAACGGGGAAAGCCATATCTGGTAAGCTCCTTGAACTCGGCTGCGATGAGCGCGAATTCGTCGACCTTCCACGATGGAGTGTTGTCGTGATCGAGCAAGCCAAAGAGTGCCTGTTCCTCCCCTCCCTGATGGCTGTTGAATGTCCACGCGAGAATGCCTTGCGCGCCCATGATCAGTCCGAGATAGGCGTACATACGGCTCCGGCCGGGGGTTCCATAGTATCCAGGCCCTCCTGCTGTGAATTCGTTGAACCATATGGGATTGGGCAGGTTGCCTTTGGTCATGATGGCACCGAAGGCCCCGCCGATGGGATCGCTAGGATAGAACCCCTCAGCGCTATAGGAAACGTAGGTTTTGTATGTGCCGAGGTAGTCGAAACCCTTTCGGGACGCAGTATCCCAGAGGTTCGAGATGGCGGGAATATCGGGCATATTGCGGCGACGAATGGCGTCGAGTTCCTGGAGACGGGCGACCGTAACATCGGACCAGTAACGGTGCAGGTCAAGATAACGCTCTACTGGTCCGGGCCCTTCACGCAAGGGCAAGTCCACATCGTCAAAGCTGTTGAGACGGCGCGACCAGCGCTGCGTGGCCCAAGCCCTATTCAATGCGTCGATGGTGCCGTACTTCTTTTTCAGCCAGGCGATAAAGCGCTGCCGGTCGGCTTCTGAGTACGACATGAAGCCGTTTCCGATTTCATTGTCATAGCCGACCGCGATAACGGCGGGATGATGCGCATAGCGCGTGGTGATCGCGTCGGCCAAGATAGAAGCTTCTCGCGCATAATCTGGATCACTAATGTCGTCCATGTAGCGTTCGGCCGGTGGCAGACGCGTTCCGTTCTGACTGACGAGATCCACACCTGGGTACGCGCGATGCAACCAGAGCGGCGCCGGCAATCCAGGGATATCGAGAATCACGCGAATGCCATTCGTGTGCATCTCGTCCATGATCTTATCGAACCGGGCGAATTCGAACTTGCCCTTGGACGGCTCGAAGGAATCCCATGACAGATCACCAATGCGAACCACGTTGAATCCGGCTCGTTTCATGATGGCGATGTCCTTGTGGATCTGTTCAGGCGTGCGATCGACGGGCTGATAGCAGGTGCCAACGAACAACTGCCCGGGGCCCGGCCAATCATGGCGCTGGGGCACAGTCTGGGCCATAGTCAGGACGCTTGAAATCAGGGCGGAAAGGAAGAAAACCTGGACCGCGTAACGCACCGAGGATGAGAGTTTCATATAGGCTGCCGCTTTCATCAGGAATCCGAAAATCAGACAGGATTGATTCGTTCTCTTGAATCTTACTAAGCACACGGCGACTATAAACGTGCCACGATGATCTGAACGTTTCTGGCTGCCGGAGCAGTTGCCGTTGGATTGCCTCAGAGCTGAGTACAAAATAAGAGAGACCCCGGTCCAATCACTTCAGGTAATACCTCCAGTCAAACGCCACTCGAATTCCTGCCAGGCCAATGGTGCGCAGATTCGGGGTAGGAGCGTTTATGGGTGACACAACTGACGTTTCGGTGGGTCTGTCGAATCCAGCGTAGAACTGGATCAAAGCACTGGAAGTCTGACTGCGATAGAACGACCGAAATGGGCGATACTCGAGGATTGGGAAATCCACTTGAATTGATCGAACTGAGACAAGGGTACTGCCGAGCGGCGCCACGCCTGGAGTTGGCAGTTGCATTGGATTATGCGTGTCAAGCTTGTACCAACTGATGCCGGCTTCGCGTCCCAGCACGAACTGGAATCGGCCGATGGGGGTCGCAATTCCTGTCTGCCAGGGAATTAGGCCGCCATTGGCTGCTTGCACCGCCATCGTTTTTAATTTCTTCGGTGAGGTAAGAGCCAACAGGGGAGTCGCAATCACCATGTCGCCCGGGATCAGCCAGAACGGAGCGCGTACTCGTAAAGTAAGTGCTCCGCGACCAGGTACGGTGGTCTCGCCTTGTGCTGGCCCATCCTGCCGATAGCCCATCCCAGCAAAAATCAAGCCGTCACCAGATTCATCCAGCACACCTTCCAGACCGACACCTACACGACCTGAAGCCTCCAGACCCGCCGTTCCGCTCGCACCACTTTGACTGGCTCCGAATCCTCCGTTCATCCCTTGACTAAAGGCGGCTGCGGATATACCCAGGAATGGTCCAAATTCAGATCGGAAGCGAGGCAATTGACCCGGAACATTTCCCAGTGCAGGGATCGGCGTCTCCGCGACGACTGGCACAAGGGTTTTGACTTCTTCCTTGTCGATCACTGCTGACGGGAAATGTGTTTCCTCGCAGGTGTTGAATGTATCCGGTTGGATAGTTTCGGAACTGTTTGGCTGTATCTTTAGTTTGCCATCAAGGGCGTTTGCCAATTGTGCGAGACTGTCCCGAACTGCCGTTGCTACGCGTTTCTTGCTCTCTGGATCGAGGAACGCGTCACCTAGAGTAACGAACCGAGCGCCGTCCCACGTCGTCACTTCTACCCCGTGCTCGTTGTAATAGTCATGGGTGCCCTTTCGCACTGCTGTAGTGCCCCAATTGCCGACGACGTGGCCAGCGGCGAAGCCATCCTGCAAAAAGTGCAGGGCATAGGCTTCATCGGCAAACGCAGCAAGTGCAACTTCCGTGCGGGCTTCGGGAGAGAGATGGCCTTCGGCGATGCGAGCCGCAGCGGCGAGGGCGCGCTCATGGTAGAAAGTGTAAGTTCCCGCTGCATTCAGTTCCGCTCCAGGTCCGAGAACTAACGACAGGTAGGCTTCGGGGTTGATAGCGGTGTTTGGACGAGCGAGCAGGAAATGTGCATTGTTCGACATCGCGCGTGCGACGTAGGCGGGATCTGCTCGCAACAAGTCAATGTTGGAACGCCGCACCGCGTTCACGCGCTGATCGCGCCTTCTGGCGGCGGCAAGTTTCACCTCGAGTGTCCCACCAATCGCTGCCACTTTAGGAATCCATGGTGCAACAAGCACGTCGCGTAGCATCTCCTCCGCGGAACAGGAGTGATCGCCTGCGATAGCAGGCCACGCAGCGTAGTCAATACAGCCGGAAATTGGCCCGTTGGATGAGTCGGCCATTTGCGCGCACAACCGGCCTTCGTGGCCGTGTCGTGCCTCGGACCATAGCGCGTCGAGTTGCGAGCGCTGGTCTGGTTCGAGCATCTTGATGGCGAGGAATGTAATGCTCCTGTGTTCCGGATAGAGCCAGGCCAACACGGTCATCGGCGCGAAGGCGCAAATGCATGCCACCAAAACGAGACTTCCGGGAGTCGTCCAACGAACTAAATGTGTTGGGTTCAAACCTTCTGACGTCCACCGTGACAATCGCAAAGTTTCATGCGCAGTTCTTAGCGCAACCGATAGACGCCGAGGGATCATACGCCAACCACCTCCGATGTCTTGGTGTTCTAAGTCGGTTGCTGGTCGGCGTGCTTGTTACGAACCGCTTCCGGGCTCAGCGAAAACGATACCATACCGTCGATGCGTGCTGCCGTCATTGGGGTCCGGCAGCGGTTAGTTCTGTGGCTCTCCTCAACGATGCTCTCTAGCCCAGCACGTGGTGGACCACGAACTCGTCGAGCAAGGTGGACGCTCTATGGATGACCTCCTGGATTGCCAACAGATTGGTCGGTCGACGAGTAGACCAGAGTGCACAATTTAAAACCGCCTGCGCTAGTGCCGAGAAGCAACAGGCGCGAGCGTGGTCTGTCATTACTACGAACATTGGAACCTATATTGGGATGTTGATCACTAAGGAAATCTTCCGTAGCCACTATTACTAATCAACATTCACTCCGAGCCAGCCGTATCGCTGAACGAGCCGCTCTGGCGACCATCACCATCACACGCGAGGTCTTACGTTATATTCGAGGCAACCACGAAGGCAGGAGATAGCGTCATGAAGTCATGCACTCGGTCTAGGAAACTGCTCGGCGCGGCGATGCCGCGCATCTTTCACAGCCTGCTGCTCTCGACGTTGATGCTGACAGCGCTATTGGTCGCGCTTTCACCACCGGGAGAAGCACAGCCGACGTCCCCTGTGGTAGGCGAATCCATACTCTTCCAGAATGTCCGTATCTTTGACGGAAAGAGTTCGACGCTTTCGACGCCTTCTAATGTGCTCGTCCGGGGCAATAAGATTGAGCGCATTTCGACAAGCGCGATTGCCGTCGACGGAAGCACGCGCGTGATCGACGGCGGTGGTCGAACATTGATGCCTGGTCTCATCGATGTGCACTGGCACGCGATGCTGATTCGTCCAACGCCGGCCGAGGCCATCTTTGGCGACGTGGGCTACAACAATCTCATTGCCGGCGACGAGGCGAAGGATACGCTGATGCGCGGTTTCACTACGGTCCGCGATGTTGGCGGGCCAGTATTCGGCCTAAAACACGCCATCGATGATGGAACCATCGTCGGCCCGCGGATCTACCCCTCCGGCGCGATGATCACCGTGACGAGCGGCCACGGGGATTTCCGCCAATTGACCGATCTGCCGCGAGCGATCGGTGGCCAGCCCACCCGTGGGGAACAGATTGGCGGCATGGCCATTGCCGATAGCCCGGACGAAGTTCGCGTGCGTGTTCGGGAGCAATTGATGCAAGGTGCTTCCCAGATAAAGCTCACAGCAGGAGGCGGCGTTTCATCGCCGTTCAGTCCAATCGATGTGGTCACCTTTACCGAGCCGGAGCTTCGGGCCGCGGTGGAAGCCGCCCAAAACTGGGGCACTTACGTTACGGTCCATGCCTTCACGCCCGAAGCGATCCAGCAGGCCATTGCGGCGGGTGTGAAGTGCATCGAGCATGGTTTTCTAATGGACGATGCCACCGCGAGACTGATAGCCGACAAGGGCATCTGGTTGAGCCTGCAGCCGCTCCCCGACGAATTGCGGACCGGTTTTCCTGAAGGGTCGGTGCAGCGAGAAAAGGCCGACGAAGTCTTCCCTGGGATCGCTAAAACATATGTCCTCGCGAAGAAGTACAAGATCAAGACAGCGTGGGGCACCGACGTGCTGTTCTCTCGTGCGCTCGCGCAACGGCAGGGTGCGATTCTGGCTTCCCTTATCCAGTGGTACACGCCGTCCGAAGCTCTGATCATGGCGACGTCGACCAACGCGGAGTTGCTGGCCTTGTCGGGAAAGCGCAGTCCATATCGAGGCAAGCTCGGCGTAGTGGAGGTCGATGCCCTTGCGGATCTTCTGCTTGTTGACGGCAATCCGCTTCAGGATATTAATCTTGTCGCCGATCCGGCCAAGAGTTTCGTGATCATCATGAAGGATGGGAAGATCTATAAGAACACGCTGACGAAATGATTCAAGTCGGTGCTGATCTAAAATTAAGCGCCTGCGAGCCCATGGGTGGCTCTGGAGTGACGGGTTGAAATGTGCCAGTAGGCAAGAGAAAACTGGACAACGAGAGACGAGCAGATGGCACGAGATAAGCGGTATTGGTCTGAGCAGGTGGTAAACCTGGTTCGATAGATCGAAGTGGTCGTAGTTCTCCGCGGCGTTGAGCTGACTCGGTTTATGGTTACACACGGCGCGTTCGATTTAAGCCACGTGATTTCATTTGGCGATACAGGTTCGACTCCGGTTGGCGTTTCGAGGCCTTCCTTGAGCACGGTGATCCGCCGCAGCCCAGCTGTAACCGCGAGCATGACCATCAGCCGGGCACCCGGCTCCAATTGAGGTAGGATTCCCTGAATTCTCTTGGGTTCGAGTACCACGGGGTCCTTTCGACGCTTCGCACTCTGCCGCACAAGTAGTGATGTGGTTCCTGCCCTGTTCGAGCCATTCACAACGGATCGCATGGTTGAATCGGAGAACTGAAAGGTTTTGTGTGCATTTTGTAAACCAGCGAAGGTTTTCACCAGCAATGGCGCTAATCCGCGACTGAAGTCGTGAGTTGAGGTAAGGAGTTTTGAGTTCCTTCATGAACTCGATGAGGTTGGCCTGATCGAAACCTCGGAACGTGTAACTGGTGATGTTGAGTCGGATAGGCGAACACAAAAACGACTTAGTCATTGGAGAGCTGGCTCGTTTCGGAAGACGTGCAGCGGCGGCAACCACGCTGCTTCCATTGAGCAGACTGCTCGATATATAGATGAACCCATGCCGCGGAACAGTACCAGCAAATGCTTTTGATTATCCCTAATTGGAAGGGTAGACAAACGAAAATCATTTAACTCCAGTTGACTATGTTCGATCGTTGGTGGTAGCGTTCGTTCGTTCTTCAAACAATAAGTTGCGCTAAGAGCTGTTCTCGGGCCCTTCTTTCGGGAGGTTCAGAGTGATGAAACGCATAAGCATAGTGTGTGTGCTGTTCGCTGTTTTCTTCTTCCTGGGTTCGTCAATTGCTATGTACGGGCAGGCAGTTAGCGGAACCCTGGTAGGCACGGTGCAGGACAGCACCGGAGCGGCAGTTGCTAAGGCTTCCATAACCGCCACAGAAGTGGCAACTGCCACAACCTATCAGTCCGTGACCAATGAAACCGGAAACTACACCATACCCAGCCTTCCACCAGGCCGGTATACCGTAACGGTTTCAGCGGCCGGTTTCAAAAAGTGGACACACGAGAATATCGACATATTGCTGAACTCAACGACTCGCGTCGATGCTGAAGTCGTACCGGGCAGTGTGTCGGAAGAGGTTTTGGTAACGACCGCCCCTCCGCTGCTCCAAACCGACCGAGCCGACATCAGCACAAAGCTCGAGACGCACGACATCGCGAACCTGCCGCTGGGCACCAATCGCAACTTCCAGTCTCTGTTGAATCTTGTCCCAGGAACATCGCCAGCTACCTTCCAACATTCGCAGTTCTTCAACGCGCAGAGTTCGCTGCAGACTCAAGTGAATGGCATGCCGCGCCAGAGCAATCTATACCAGATCGAAGGCATCGATGATGATGAGCGCACGGGGCTGCTGCAGATCATCATTCCGTCGCCGGAAGCGATTCAGTCAGTCGACATCTCGACGAACAACTTCGACGCAGAGCTTGGACGCGCCATGGGCGGTGTAACGAATGTGGTGCTGAAGTCAGGCACCAACGCATTTCACGGATCGGTGTTTTACTTTATTCAGAACAGTGCGGCGAACGCGCGGTCCTACTTCGGCGGCCCATTGGGCCATCTCGCCTACAACTATGTCGGAGGGGCAATCGGCGGTCCGATCTTCAAGGACAAGCTGTTTTTCTTTGGTGACTACACGCACTCCTCTGATCATGAATCGATCGGAAGCACATTCACGATTCCAGACTCCCGCTACTACACGCCGAACGCTCAGGGCTTTATCGATTTGAGTTCTACACTCGGCGCTCAAGCCGGCCTCTTCCAGACCGGGCAGGTCTTCGATCCCAGCACAGGCGACGGCACAGCAGCGCATCCACGTACGCCCTTCGCGAATAACCAGATCCCGTTCAGCCGGGTCAATCCAGTTTCGCTGTCGATTCTGCAGAAGGTAAACGCTGCTGCTGCCCAGTATGGAAAGCTGAACTCAACGCTGCCGTTGTCTGCGCCAACGAATAACTACACGACAAACCTCCCGTTTACGAAGTCGACAGACAGCTTCGACACGAAGATCGACTTCACGCTCAATGAGAGGAACCACGCGAGCGGACGCTACAGCTATCAGCGTGTTAATACCTTTCAGGCTCCAGCCTTTGGTTCATTCCTTGGGGGACCCGCAGGCGGCGGCTTCCAGGGAACCGGTGCGCAGAATTCCTACAGCTTTGGCGTAAATTACGACCATGTCTTTTCGCCTACGCTGTTTACCGAAGCCCGTTTTGGCGTCGCTCACCTTCGTAACGATGCTCAGCCCAGCAACTATGGTTCGCCCGACGCGACCACGCTGGGAATTCCAGGTGTAAACCTCGACCAGTTCACGAGCGGCCAGGTCGGTCTGACGATTAATGGCGGTTTCACAGGCACGTTGATAGGCTACTCTGCCTCTGTGCCCTGGATCCGCGGCGAATCGAACATCGACTTTGTGAACACCTGGACGAAGATCATCCACAACCACACGGTAAAGGCAGGTATAGATCTGCGGCGCGTGCGTGACGATCTACTTCAGGATCAGACCTTCAGCCCACGCGGCGTCTATACATTTAGCGATGTTCAAACATCAGACTCACGCGCAAAGACGAACATCGCTAACGACATCTCGAGCTTCCTGTTGGATCTGCCGAGCCAGGTGGGCCGCGATCTGAACACGTACTTCCCGGGCTATCGTCAGTGGTGGTTCTTCGCCTTCGCCAACGACAAATGGCAGGCGTCGTCGAGGCTCACGGTCGATCTCGGTGTGCGGTGGGATTTCTATCCCCCGGCCACTCCCAGACTCGCAGGCGGCTTCTCCAACTATGACCCTGTCGCCAACAACCTTGTCATCGCAGGCCTGGGCAACAATCCTTCGAATCTGGGAATGCAGACGCGATATCGCTACTTCGCGCCGCGCACCGGAGTCTCCTACCGAGTGACGGACGATACCGTCGTCCGTGCAGGGTTTGGTATTAGCTACACGCCTTTTCCCGACAACGTCTATGCCTATAACTACCCCATCCGGGCAAATAACAGCTATGGTCTTGTAGGCACCAGTCCGTTTACCCCTGCGGTGCTCGCTGACGGAGTAACAACGGCAACCTTCCAGGCCGGCTTCCCAGCTCCTGTTCCGGTTCCGATTCCAACCAGTGGAATTATTCCCGTCAATACTCCCCAACTTAAGAGCCAGACGTACTTCTACATCCCCCTCACGTATAAGAATCCCTACGTCATGTCCTGGAACGTTGCACTGCAGCAAGCCTTCCGCGGCAATCTCTCGATGCAGATCGCCTATGTGGGCAACCACGGTGTAGATATCTCAGGAGCCCAGAACATCAACTTACCCAGCACCTTTGGTGGTGGCAATGCCTCACTCCCGGAAAACATTGCCTTCGGACGCACGGCCGCGACCAATCAGTATTACCTCCCCTTCTCCTCCAACTATCATTCTCTACAGGCCCAGTTGAATAAGCGCTTCTCCAACGGCCTCGCTTTCACCTCCGCGTTTACCTGGGGCAAAGCCATGGGTTACATCGCGAACACCGGTCCGGCAGGTAGTCCAGATAACGGCGGTCTGCTCTTCTTTATTGGCGGCCACAGAAATTACGCTCCGCTGGACTTCGACCGCACCCTGAACTACGAGCAGAGCTTTACCTATGAACTTCCCTTTGGCCGTGGTCACACAATGCTCAACTCAGGATTTGCTTCCTACGTCCTGGGCGGCTGGAGGATCGCAGGAATCGTCTCCGTGGTCTCAGGCCAGCCATTTACAGTCGCTACGAACGGAGCGAACCTCAACACGCCTGGAACGACGCAAACTGGAGACCTGACAGGTGCCTACCGTGTATCCCACGCCGTAGGCGCGGCTAACCATTGGTTTGATCCAACTGCGTTCTCCACCCCCAGTGGATGCCCGACGTCAGGCTGCACCGCGCAGAATGTTGGCGTGGGTACCTCGGGAAGAAATCAGTTCCGGGGACCTGGTTACATCCAGGACAACCTCTCTCTCTTCAAGGGATTCCCGATCTTCCGTGAAGCCTCCGGGGAGTTCCGGTTCGATGCCTTCCAGTTGAGCAACACGCCGCAGTTCGCCAATCCAACCAGCAATAACTGCTGCGCGACGACGAACAGCAGCTTCGGCACCGTAACGAGCACGCTTGGCAGCGGACAAGGGAGCGTAAATGGTGTGGGCGGAGGACGCAGCCTGCAACTTTCGGCTCGTATCAACTTCTAGTCGAACTCCCGTTTTGAACAATGGACCGGCGGCTGTGAAGAACAGTCGTGGGCCTTCTTTACAAAATGGTCGCAGGAACTTCCAGGGTTTTGAACATGACTCTTTGCCTCTTTTACTTTCCGCGATACGGAATGCTTCCCACATGCCCACTCCCCATTGCTGATTTCTAGCCGGCTCAAATCAGACTCGAGTCACCGTGATCAAACAAGAAATTGAACTGAGATACTCTGCAAACAATTTGAGCTGTAAAGCCGTATTAGGCACTCGCAGCGTGCTTCGATCTAGATGAGCCAAAACAGCAGCAAGCCCGCGTACTCTATGGGCAAATGCTACCTTTGGGGACGGAGGATAAGTTTCTGCACGCGCCAGTTCAGTAACTCTGCGACAAAGAGTACGTTCTCGGACGGGCATGCAATCTCGTGAATCCAGCCAAATTGCTTTAGCTGTTTGCCCGACTCGCCCAGCACGCCCAGCACCTTCCCGTCCAGACTCAACTTGTAAATCCGCCCCGGAAACGCGTCCGCGGCGTAGAGTACCTGATTGGGCCCAGGCGTGATGCACACCGCCCAGGGGGAGCCCGATGCCATCGCGCCAGTGGCATTCGGGCCCGGTTTCTTACCAATCGCCGGGACCGCACTCGCATAATCAAACGGAACATCGATTGTAATCTGACGCAGGAACTTTCCCTCGCCGTCAAGCACCTGGATGCGGCGGTTGCCACGGTCAGCCACGTAGATATTTCCCTGAGCGTCGGCAGCGATGCTGTGCGGCGTGTTGAACTGCCCAGGCTTGTCGCCGGGTTCGCCAAATGACTTGAGCCATTTGCCGTTCTTATCGACCTTTGCGACCCGCGAATTGATATAACCGTCGCTGATGTACACGTTGCCGGCTGCATCCCATGTGACGTCGGTCACTTGGCGGAATTGTCCGTCAACCGGAGGCAGGGGTGGCTGCACATGCTTCAGCGGCCCGGTGCCCTCATCCGAGGCCTCCTGTTTGCGCCCGAACACCATTACCACCCGGCCTGCTGGATTGAACTTGATCACCATGTCCGACCCTTTGTCGGTGACCCAGATGTTGTCATCTTTGTCGACTCTCACAGCGTGTGCGTAGGACCATGCATAGAGATGGTGTCCAATCTCGCGAAGGTACGAGCCGTCGGGGCCAAACTCCAAAAGTTGGGCGGCGCTTGCACCATAAGCTGGACCAGTGGGGTTGCCACGCGTGAATACAAAAATATGTCCCTTGGAATTTACCGCCACGCCAGCGGTCTCGCCGAGATATATGTTCGGCGGAAGCTTTAGAAAATCAGGAACAGAGTCGAAAGGAATTTCAGGTGCAGCATAGTCCTGGGCGAACAGAGCAAATGGCATGGTTAGGCAAAGCGTGAGAACGAGGGCCAAGCGTTTCACAGCGACCTCCTTGAAGGATTCGGCGTAGTTATCTTTGGGAAACGAACTACGAGAAAGGATACATATCGTGAATAATCTCGTCATCGCGTCGATTGATTACTTTCGGGGGGCTGACGACTCTCCCAGGCCGTCAGTCGATTTCCTGGATACAAGCAATCAGATCGCTTGCAGCTACAGCATGCAGTACCGAAAGGCAATCCGGGGGCGCTAGACGAAAGGCGTCGACGAAGACCTCTTGCCGCCAGCTCATTGTCGATCAAGCCCCAGGGTTCGTTGCGATAGATCACCGCTGCATGATCCAGCTTCGTCAGTCTCTCCAGTGTGAGCTTTCGCAGGAAGGCCAGTTGTCCACGGCGAGCAATTACCACGTTGCGCTCTTCGGAGAGTGATTCCATCAAGAAGCTCGGCGCAAGCGATCTTGCATCTGGAAAGTGTTCGATTGCAAGGTCAAGTGTTCCGTTGCGGAGCTCGGTTTTCGGGTATGGAGAATATTCCATCCAGACGGCGCGTCTGTAATTGAAGTCCTCCCGAGAACAAGATCGAGCAAAGTAATGAAACCAGGCGCGGCTCCACTCAGCCCGATGCGAAATCGCGGGTGCTGGAAGATGGGTCGAACGACTGTGGTGCTTCCAGCATTTATCGAAGCTGTGCCAAAGGGCCCGGACGGCGCCCAACGCGTCTATGTTGCCTTGGAGTGGCACATCGGCAGGAGGGGGCTACTCCACCGTTGGCCATCTTCTACTCTTTGCCAACGCGCTTCAGAACGGAAAACTGCTCGACCCCACACTTCTCGATCAAGCGACGAAAGATCAGACGCGTAAGAGCTACGGTCTAGGCTTTTACGTCTTGAAAGGCGGAGCATACGGACATGGTGGCGGCTCTCCGGACATGAATGGCGAGCTGCATATCCTACCCCCAAGCGGGTATGTCCTCATCGCCCTTGCAAATCACAAACCCGTTTTATGGCCACTAACATGGCCAGCTATATCGAATCGATCTTGCCCGACCAAGCATCTGAAGCGGGGGGGGCGTGCCGCATTGGTGACAGAGGTTCAAGCCTCGGTTCAACCGTTACCGTGGTATCAAGCCACTATGGAGGCGGCGCACTCATATGGCAGAATCAATTACTCCCGGATAATCAGCGACCAGGAAGTAATCAGGCTATGTCCAATTAGCCCGTTAATCGGGGCCAACAAGGATCTGTTGATCCTTATACGAAGCTCGATGAGTGCATTGGCGAATAAGCGACAGCCAAGTACTCCCTCGGCATTCACACCATTCATTAGTCAATAGCGGCCAGCGAGTCTGCATCCTTCAAAATCGACGTAGTCTTGATCCGCTCGCGCTCATGTGCCCTTGGCCCGGGGTGAATTGCTGAGGTTGTTCATTTCTATGGGGAAGAGCCGTGTCCATCAACTGGGCCTTGGTCTTAGGGGCAGATAGGCTAGTGGAACTCGATTGCGATGACTTCGTGCAAGGCAATGGATGGAACCTCCAACGTGACGTGGTTTTCTTTGTTTGCATATTTAGGGTTCGTTCCTGCAACGAGAAGGTGAACGTGTTTTATAGTGCGGCCCTTAGGGAGTTTTATTGCGATCTTTTGAGCGGATATCGGAATGATTTCGCGAACTGGACCCTTCATCATCATGGGATTGGTGAGGTTCACAAGATGCGCGGTCATGGAGTTTTTCTGCGCCCAGATTGAGACGTCGAGGATGCCCTTGCCCTCGACGGTGAGGGGCGCTGGTTCGTTGGTTGCCCATAGGACGGCGTTGCGGAGCAGGCGTCCCAGGTCATAGTTCAATGTCTCCCAAAATGTGCGGTCGACATCTCCAGGGAAGTAGACGACGCGGCCTTTGCCTGTGGTGCGAACGACGACTCCGGGCTGTCCATTCGAATCACTGCGGGGAAAGACCTCTTCCATGGGTAGGTCGGGGTAGGTCGGGACTACTTGAAGCGGGCAAGAGCCGTTCTCTGCGGTTGTTATCGATACTTGATTTACGGCGTTGATGAAGCGTACGGAGTTCTCGAGATCCTTGAACAGTGGATGGAATTGTCCGTTCTCCTTGTTGAGCTTCAGGTAAGAGTTGAGCATGGGACCCTCGGTTTTGCCAGCGTAGCTGGCTCCAAATAATGAGGCGAGCCCGAAGTTCTGTTGCCGCACTCCCCACTCGTTGTAGAGCGAGGTCTCGTAGGTTGCGATGAGGCTCCCACCTTGTTCGACAAATTGCCCGAGTTGCTCGCACTGCGTGCGCGAGAGCGCTGCGATATTTGGCAGGATGAGTGTGCGGAACTGGCTGATGTGCGTGGTGTCGAGGAGATGATCGTGGACCATCTCGAACGGGATGCGCGCTTCGATGAGGGCGTGGTAGAAGCCGAGGCTGGGGTCTTCTACTTTTGCGCGTGCATCTTCTCCGCCGTAGTAGCTTGCAGTTTGCTGCGAATAGATCATGGCAACTCGAGCGAGCGGACGTTCGTTGCGGAGGTAGGGTTCATTGGCGGCGTGCCATTTATAGAGTTCTTCGACGACGGGCATCCAGCGAGAGTCGATGACCTTGCAATCGAACTTGATGAACCAAGGTCGCAGACCATGTGCAATTCCGTCGAGGACCCATAGGCGGATCTCATCGTCGTACTGAACGGAGTCCTTCCAGCGATATTTTTCTTCGAGGCCGACACTGAAGATTCCGACGATGGCTTTGCTGCCCAACGTGGCGCGGTACTCTTTGCCGTTTTTGCCATTGGCCCAGAGAGGCATGAGTCCGGAGCGTCCCTGGCGGTCGGCGAAGAGAGTGGAGGCGAGCTCGCCGATGGTCTTCATATCGAGTTCGCTGAGCGCGCCCCCTCCGGCGTTGGCAATATAGCTTGCGTTCGGATTGATGCTTTGGATTTTGATGTTCCAGAGACGCCAGAGTTCGAAGAGGCGTTGCTGACGCCAAACGATGTACTGCTTCCGTGCGAGATTCTGCGGATCGCGCGTGCGCGGAAGATCGAGTCCGCTGAAGGTGCGGAAGTTTTGCTGGCAATGCTCGCAGTAGCACATGCCCGAGCCGGCCCAGCGATTGGTGAAGATTCCGTCGGCCATGTACTTTGTCATGATCTCTTCGTGCACGGATGTCATGAATTCGAAGTTGTAGGGACCGAGCGCGCAGGTGAGCCAGAAGTCTTTGTCGGATGGATGGCGCATCTTCTCGCCGGCAGCGTTGACCATGATCCAGTCGGGATGAGCGTCGTAGGCGTTCTGATGGCATGCGTGTGCGTCGGTTCGCGCAACGACGACAAGGCCGAGCGCCTTGCATTTCTGCTTCAGGTCCCCGAAGGTGTCCATGTCGCCGAGCCATTTGCTTCGATATTGGAGTGGCAGTTGGGTGGGATAAAAGGCGACCGCGCCGCCGGCATTCAACGTGACTGCGTCGATGTGCAGACGTTTGAAGTAGTCGAGCCAGAACTGAGGGTCGTAGTTTCCGGGATCATCTTCGGCAAAGCTGATCTGGGCCCACCGCATTGGCCTGTCGTACCAGCCGGGTTGTGAGGGAACCTGGAGGGCCTCGGCGATATTTCCAAAGCCCGGGCCGAAGATGGTTGCAGCGGTAGCGGCGGTGTATCCGAGAAACGTTCGACGACTGCTTGTCATTTAGACCTCTCAACGAGACGACGATCTGTCTCAGTGCAGAACTATATCTGCTTCGCTCAAATGGCCTCGCCTTAGCCCCAACACGTTCTTGAGGCTTTCCACATCCCGAACAAGGACTGAGATGACATCACTTGGGCTAGAAAGTCGGCAAAATCGTACAAGTGGTCTCGGAAGTCTTGCACCGAGATGCCGTTTTTACGAAAACGTGGTAACTTCCGGATTTCCAGCGATACGGACATTTCGATCCCGATGGCTGATCAGTCGCATTCGTTAGTCTGCTTTTAGGACCAGTATTGGACATGGATTGCCTGCCACTTTTTTCCCTGCGACCCATTTGTACTTCGATTTTGGGAACAAGAACCAACTGATCAAAGGGCCATTAAGTCCGCTCATCTGCGGGAGAACGACTACGTCGAGCGCTCCTTTGCTGGGAACTACAACTCGGTACTTGCCGTCGGGCAAAAGGCCCAAGCGAACCATGCCATTCTTGTCGGCGATCGCAGAATGCATCAGCTTGTCTCCGGCATATAGCTGCAACGGGGTTGCGACAGCAGGCGTGTTATCAAAGAAGACCTGCAAATCAAAAGCTTCGTCGCCGTGCAGTTTTATAGGTGACGGTGGCGGACAATCGCCTGACCAAGCAATATGACATACCGAAAGGACGATTAGAAGTGTCGCAAATCTCAGCATCAATATCTCCCCGTGGAGAGTAGCATTTGCGAGACTACCTAGATAGCCAACGTAAATCTCAATTGCGCTCGCGACCCGCACAACCGTCACTCCTGTTGCAGGCGGTTTGTCGGCAATACGGAAGCGATTCACTTGTCTGTGGTAGTCGGCAATACGGACATTTCGACCCTGTTCTACATAATTTCCGGATTATCGGTTAACTGTCCGGCACTGATTTGCTCATTGCGGCAATAATCGCAATTTTTCCATGAGCAACGGTTTTGGACGTGCCTCTGCACACAAGCAAGGGCCGAACCACCGGCCCATCGAGAATTGCAGGAGGCGCGCTCGCAATGTTGTCAGGCTCTGACTTTTCATACGGGTGTGTCCTGAGACCAACTGGACCACCAGTGATGATCAACGATTCGTCACAAAAACGAACCACTGCGTTGACGATAGGCCAACAATTCCATATATTTGGTCAAAATCTTGACGATTCTCGGGTCTCCTTGCAAGTCAAAAGGGAGTCTGTAATGAATTGCCCAATAGTCAGAGCAACCTACGCGGTGCATCTGGGGCAGCCAGCCTCGAGTTTGGTGCGCAAAACCTTCCTCCTCCTCATCTTCATTGCGAGTGGCTCGGCGATCTCCCTACCCATGTACGGCCAAGGAACGGGAAGCTTTTCCGGCACGGTCGTAGACAAATCCGGGTCGAACGTCTCGGGAGCCTCGGTAACAGCCACCTCGACAGCTACCGGCCTTGCTCGGGCGGGAAAGACGGATACTGCGGGGCACTATCTCATCTCGCTACTTCCTGTAGGCAATTACACGGTGCGCGTTGAATCCAACGGATTCCAGACAGTCGAGGCAAGAGACCTCACGCTTCAGGTGGATGAGGCTCGCGAGTTGAACTTCACGCTAGTCCTCGCCAACGTCACCACCACCGTTGAGGTCAATGCGACTGCAGTAGCAACCGAGACATCGAATCCCTCTCTTGGTCAGGTCATCACATCGCAACAGGTCTCGCAACTTCCGCTGAACGGCCGCAACTTCGTGCAGCTTGCCACACTCACTGCAGGAGCCACCGCCGAGACGAACCCCAACAGCTTCTTTACCTCTGCAGCCAGCAGTGAGGTAGCTGCCCGCGGCCCACTCTCTCTATCGGTCGGCGGATCGCGCCCAAACAGTACTGATTGGTTACTGGACAACGTCGACAACAATGAGCTGACTGCGGGCGGCATCGCCATTTACTCTTCTATTGATTCCATCCAGGAGTTCAAGGTGTTGACCTACACCTACTCCGCTGAATACGGAACTCGCGCTGGCCCTACCGTTCTTGTCACCAGCAAGTCCGGCACGAATGCGTTCCATGGAACTCTCTATGAATTTTTCCGCAACACTGCACTCGATGCTAAGAGCTACTTTGCAACCGAGGCAGAGAAGTTCAACCTCAACCAATTCGGAGGCTCAATCGGCGGCCCTATCCGCAAGAACAAGACGTTTTTCTTCGTCGACGGCGAACAGAAGTATCAGCGGCACGGCATCGTCTTTACAGGCCTGATTCCCTCTCTGGCGATGCGCACGGGGGATTTTTCGACTGACGCTTTCGGTAATCCGGTTAGTGGCCTCCAGATAGTGAACCCAAACATGATCGGGGCCTCTACCAATCCCAATGTCTATCCCAACGTTTACTTTCAGTGCAATGCACTCGGGCAGCCCATGCCTTCTAATCCTGACGGAAGCCAGCCGAGCGGAGTTGCGTGCAACAAAATTCCATCCGGCCTGATCAACAACATTGGACAGGCAATGATGAACCTGTATCCGACGCCGAACGCAAACAACGCCAGCGCTGGGTACAACTACGTCAATGCACCAGTGCGTGAGCTCGACAACACGAAGTTTGATATTCGGGTGGACAACAACTTCACCGATGCAGACTCGGTCTTCGCACGCTTCAGTTATGATCAGGCGTTCTCATTCGTGCCGGGCGGCTCACCGGGATTCGCAGCTGCAAATGCATTCGGCACCAATCAAGACATCACCAATCACGGTCGCAACCTTGCTCTGGGCTGGACGCACGTCTTCTCGGCCAACATGGTGAACCAGTTCAACTTCGGCTATAACCGCATCTTCAACTACATCACCTCGTATGGCTCCGGCACGTGCGCCTCCGCGACCATTGTTCCGGGCGGTATTCCTAACGCCAATCTCGGATGTTCGGGCACACCTCCAAAATGCACCCCTGGGGCTTTTAGCTGCGGCTTGGTTTCAACCATAGTTGCCGGGGGCTTCTGGGCGGTCGGCGATCGTGGCTATTCCCCATTCCAAGGCGGGACGAATATCTTTTCGTACAGAGATTCGCTCGATCTGACTCACGGCAGACACAATCTTCATTTTGGTATAGACTTCCGAGCAAATCAGATGAACGTGGGCACAGAGGCCTTTCAGGATGGCTTCTGGATCATCGGCAATGGCGGCAATTTCAGTGGTCTGAGCACTGCCAACATACCAGGCAGTCCGCCGGCGGATTTCATGCTCGGCATCACCGGCTTAGCCATTCACGACCAAACCTTCAACGGCCCCATCACTGGTCGCCGCTGGAAGATTTTCCGCCCCTTTGCTGAGGACGACTGGAGAATCACCAACTCTCTCACGCTCAACCTCGGCCTTGCGTGGGATCTGACATCGCCGATCTCCGAAGCGCACGGACGCCTCGCAAACTACGTTCCCGCCACCGGCGATCTTCTCATCGCTAACCGAAACGGTGTAAGTTCGTCGGCGGGAGTTGAGAGGGACTGGACCGCGCTGGAACCGCGCGTCGGCGGTGCATGGAAGGTCGTGTCCAACGGCAATACCGTACTTCGCGCAGGCTTCGCGATGTTCCACGACTCCGCGTGGAGTCAGGGAGCGCAAGGCCTTTGGCAAAATCCACCCTTCTTCGGGGAATCAGACGCATTTGCCTCTGCAGGTTGCGCCTTTCCAACCTCGTATTGCGCCACCGTATTAGGTCAAACTCCTTCGGCCATTAGTCTCTCCAGCGGATTCGAGGCCATCACTGAACCGCCAACGGTCGGAACGTTCACCGGCTCGTTTTATACACAGCCCACGAACTTCAAGATGGGCAGAGTGCAGCAATATAACGTGAACGTTCAGCAGGTAGTGCCCGGCAACGTCGTGATCACAGCGGGTTATGCAGGTTCACGCGGCACTCACGTTCTTGTCGCGGGAAATAACCTCAATACCGCAAGCCCGTCAGCCTGTGTCGGATCATCTTCCTACACGCTCGGCTGTCTACCTGGCGGGGCGCCTTATATTCCTCCCTACAATACGTTCTCCACTATCTCGCTCTTTGGCGATGTCGGCAAAACAAACTACGACTCCCTGCAGATCAAAGCGGAGACGAAGGCGCTACAGCACGGCCTCTACGCCCTGATCGCCTACTCGTACTCGCATACTTATGACAACGGCCTCTCCGATGGTCTGGGCTCGTTACTGAGCGCTCCGTACTTCCCGCTCCCCAACTGGCAGAACTTGGATTGGGCGCTGTCGCAAATCAATCTCAATCACAGTTTCGTAGGCAGCGTGATCTACGATCTCCCGTTCGGTCGCGGCAGACAGTTCGGCAACGATTGGAATACTGCTGCGAACACCTTGCTCGGCGATTGGCAGGTGACCGTTATCCAGAGAGTCTCTTCGGGGTTCCCCACGCCTCTCATCTATAGCAACAACCAGTCTGGCTCGTTCTTCCAGAATGGAGGCAACGGCAATAACTGGAATCGCCCCAGCCAGGTCTCAGGTTGCGATGTCCATGCGGGCAACCATGCCGTGAAGCAATTCGTTAACCCGGCATGCTTCGTCGCTCCGCCAATTGGGCAGCTCGGAAACGCCTCGCGCGTTCCCGTCTTCGGTCCCGACTTTGTGAACACTGATTTTTCGGTCATCAAGCAATTCACACTCCCGAGGGAGATGGGACTCAACTTCCGCGCAGAGTTCTTCAACCTGTGGAATCACGCGCAATTCGGTCTGCCGGTCAACGATTTAGCCGTTGCAACCTTGTATCCCAACGGCACCATACAAAATAGCAACGGCTTCGGCGCTGCGAACTCCACGGTGAACAACCCACGGCTGGTGCAGTTCGCGCTCAAGCTAACGTTCTAAAGCGGCTCAGATCCGGATCTCGTAGTAGTTAAGAGATCCTTCGATCGCGGCATCGCGCGTCTGGCGGAGGCTTCACCTAGCGGTAGATCTTTCCTTGAAAGGATCGGACCGCTGGTCGGCCACTCAGAAGTTGCCAGAATCTAACCGCAAGCTTAGGTTCCGGGTAGTCGGTTATTCGGCAGTTAATACCCAGTACACGGTCGAATGGTCTTCAGTGCCGTGAGTGCCACGAATCGGTAGCAATAAATTGGATTCATTGGCAATTCTCCCGACGGCTGTCGCTGTAAGATATGGCTGAAGCCTTCCCTTGCGAGGTACACACTTGCCCAACTACACGAAGAACGCGGAAGCCATCTCTCGCCTCTCTCCCGAGGAGTTCCAGGTCACCCAGCAGAACGGAACCGAACGGCCTTTCGAGAATGCCTATTGGGATCACGATGAACCAGGCCTCTATGTGGATATTGTCTCCGGTGAACCTCTGTTCTCGTCCCTGGACAAATTCGATAGCAACTGCGGTTGGCCGAGCTTCACGAAACCAGTTGAAGCAGACAATGTGGAGGAACGGCCCGATGGGAGTTACGGCATGAGCCGGACGGAGGTACGATCGACTCACGGCGACAGTCATCTGGGGCATGTCTTCGATGATGGCCCTAAGGACGAAGGAGGCTTGCGCTATTGCATCAATTCGGCCTCGCTGCGTTTCATCCCTCTCGATGAGCTTGAGAGCGAAGGCTACGGCGACTATCTCAAGCTATTTGAGACGAAGAAGGAGAAGTAACGATATGGCCTCATCGAACGAGCGCGCAGTTCTTGCTGGTGGCTGTTTCTGGGGGATGCAGGATTTGTTGCGTCGCTACCCAGGAGTGATTTCCACGCGAGTCGGATATACAGGCGGCGATGTCGCAAATGCGACCTATCGCAATCATGAGGGTCATGCCGAAGCGATCGAGATTGTCTTCGACCCTCAGAAGATAAGCTATCGGCGGTTGCTGGAGTTCTTTTTCCAGATCCATGACCCGACGACGTTGAACCGTCAGGGAAACGATCGCGGAACCAGCTACCGTTCCGCGATCTTCTATACGACTGAGGAACAGAAAGAGGTTGCTGAAGAAACAATTGCCGACGTGAATGCTTCCGGACTATGGCCTGGCAAGGTTGTAACCGAGGTGGTGCCGGCTGGGGCCTTCTGGGAGGCAGAGCCTGAGCATCAGGATTATCTGGAGCGAATCCCAAACGGATATACTTGCCATTTCATCAGGCCGAATTGGACCCTTCCAAAAGGGTCCCTCTCAACGGCGATCTAGTTCTCGCCATCGCAGCGTAACGTGTATCGCATTATGCTCAACTCGCCGACGGGGGACGGTAGAGATTACAACTGGTGGTTGCGGGGAACCGCTGACTTGCTATGTGCGTACCTATGTAGGGGTTAATCGAATGGGAGGGAGATCGACTACGACGGGCCCTGCATAAGGAGTGGAATTCAGTTGAGATTTAGGGCTATCGGAATCGGCATCTCGCCGGGAGTTTTTGTGGTGTTCTGGCTATTGCTAACCGGAGGTATGGCACTTGCCCAGGTGGGAACTCAGAAGCAGGGCCACGCAAAGCCCAGCGTCGTTAGCCAGAGCCAGCCTAAGTCGCAGCCTATTTCGGATGCGAACGTACCGTTGTTGAACGGTCCGCTAACGCTGTCGGATTTTGCAGATATGGAACCACGGCCTGAGCTCAAGGACAAACTCGGCCATTTGGCCCAATTCATCCAGAACACGCCGGTTGATGGAGCGCCCGCGACCGAGAGGACCGAGGTGTACCTTGGCCGCACCAACACGGCGCTCTACATCGTCTTTCTCTGTTTTGATCAGCACCCCGAGCTCATCCGAACACACCTGGCGCGACGCGAGAACATCCTTAAAGATGACTACGTCACGGTAAACCTGGATCCGTTTCAGGATCGTCAGCGCAGCGTCGAGTTTCAAGTCAATCCCAGTGGCGTGCAGGCCGACGCCTCATGGACCGAGGCCAGCGGTCCCGATTACAGCTTCGACCAGGTGTGGGACTCCGACGGTCGCATCACTCATAAGGGGTGGATGGCGCTGATCGTGATTCCTTTCCGCAGCCTCCGTTTTCCTCCACACGGCAGCGAGTGGGGCGCAGTCTTCTGGCGAAATCTTCCTCGCAACAGTGAGAATGACTTCTGGCCGCGCGTCTCGGCGAATGTGAGCGGAGAGTTGAGTCAGGAAGGAACGCTGCAAATGGGCAGCCTCGAGGGCATCACGGGTTCCCACAACGTGCAGCTCAATCCCTACGTGCTTTCTCAAAGCGAACACACACTTGAGACACTGGATCCCATGAATCCGTTCTTTTCAACGCGTCATCTTGAGGGCACTGCCGGGGGCGAAGGGAAGGCCATTCTGAAGGATTCGATTGTCTTCGACGCAACGATCAACCCGGACTTCTCGGATGTGGAAAGCGATCAGCCGCAGTTCACCGTGAACCAGCGCTATCCGGTGTACTTTCCGGAATTGCGGCCTTTCTTCCTTGAGAACGCCAGCTACTTTGCCACACCGATGACGTTGCTCTACACGCGCAATATTATCCAGCCAGATTTTGGCGGCCGCACCACGGGTAAGATCGACCACACCAATCTAGGCATCCTTGCGATCGATGATCGAGAGCCCGGCAAAACCGTACAACCGGGCGATCCGCTCTACAACAGCAAGGCAGAGTTCTACGTGGGCCGCGTCTCTCAGGATCTGGGCAAGGGATCGAATATTGGCCTGATGTACACGGACGAAGAGTTCGGCGGCGGATTCAATCGGATCGGCGGAGCGGATTTTACGTGGAGGCTCAACAATCACTGGACCATGCTGGGCCAGACCGTGGAGAGCGCGACCAAGGAGAACAATCCAAGCAGCACGGCCACGGTCTTCCCGTCCGGTTACAACGCAGGTCCTGCGACGGACTTCCAGGTGCAGCGCAACGGACATTCGTTCAACATGTTCAACGAGTATCAGGACGTGAGCAGGGGATTCACGACACTGGTGGGCTTCCTGCAAACCTCCAACATTCGCAGCGATCACCTGCATGCAACCTATCAGTGGTATCCCAAGCACAACAAGCTGCAGAGCTTTGGTCTGGAGACCAATCAGAATATCGCCTTCGATCACGCGCACAACCGCGTCTATCACTACACGACGTTTGATCCCTTCTTTCTGTTGCCCAACAACATCGTGCTGGCACCGCTTGTTGGCCAAAACTCAGACACCGTGGGCCCGCAGAATGGATACCCACTGACGGAGAACCGTAACTTCACGGAGAACTTCGTAGGCTTTGTAGCTAGAGGCCAGCCACGGCAGCAGCTCAACTTCAATCTGCAGGCAATCAAGAGCGGCAACGTGAACTACAACCCGCCCGCGGGCGAGGTGCCCTTCCTGCTCGACCAGGAGACCGTACAGGCGCTCATTTCGATCAACCCACTGCGGCAGCTCACCGACGACAACACATACCTCCTCGACCGCGATCACTCAGCGCAGGACGGGCAGTTCGTCTACGAGACGCAGGTTTTCCGCACCAAACTGAACTATCAATTTACGAGAGCCTGGTCCGCTCGACTCATTGCCGAGTACGACTCGACGCTCGCCAACCCTGCCAAGACCTCACTTGCTCGCAAGCAAGTGCAGACTCAGGCACTTCTGACATGGCTTCCGCATCCCGGCACTGTCATCTACGTGGGTTACAACAGCGATCTGCAGAACTACAATCATCAGCTCTGTACCACACTTCCGGGCACCCGCAAATGCAACCCCAATCAGCCAATCCTTCCACGCGACCCGGGTTATCTGAACGATGGCCGCCAGTTCTTCATTAAGGCAAGTTATCTGCTTCGCTTCTAGAGATTCTCGTCAGTCCCTGTAGACTACTGCTGTCGTCTTGGAGCTGACGGGATACTGTCCATATCTGAACGCTCAGGCTCAGTTCTGAACACTCTTGTTAGTGGCCTCCTGTTTTTAGCTCTGATTTTGCTGGACTTGGCCCCGCGAATAATAGGCAGTCCAATTGCTCCCGATTATTGGTCATCGTTAGTTATTTGGAGGGTGAGGCAACGTGTTCACACCGTTACCAATGGTCGCCCCCGGACTGCTAATTCAGAGGCCTCTGCGGATGTTTGTGAGAAATACGAAATCTTCAGATGATTGGATAGTGGACCAGATTCTGGCGCGTAAATTATGCAAGGAGGCTTACTATGGCGCACTTTGAACGGATTCGTGACGTGATCTCGGGGCCGTTTAGTATTGAGGTCATCAACCAACGTACGGGGGCAGGATGGCAAATCGTGTCGATCGAATGGCGGCGGGAGCTACCCGATTCTGAAGCTCCGCTTAGCGGCGCTTATAGTGAGGACATTCCCTACGGGCTTCGCATCTCGGATGATTGCCAGCGGCTGGAGGTCGATCCTACCGAGAACCAGGCGCTGATACTGATGATGGACTTACTAGCACAAGACTTTTCTTATTCACACATCGTGAGCGATCTGAATGAAAAAGGGTTTCGGACACGAGACGGCAGCCTCTGGAGTCGAGTGTCGGTCTTTAATATGATGCCGCGTCTTATCGAGGTAGGACCCCATCTCCTTGCAATCAAGGGGTGGAAGACGAAGCAATAGAAATTTTGAGACCATGAGAGCCAGACGTCACATGGACTGTGCAGGTCTACAGACAGGTTGCCATAAATCTTATCGTTCAGAAGCTTGTTGAGCCATGTGGATCACCAGATCACTTCCTCATATGGTTCAAACGAGTACAGCCGCGAACTGGCTGTACGGAAGCACGGTCTTCTTCAAGATCATACATAAGTTTTAATAACGAGATCCAATAACCATGGATGGGTTCATGAGACGTGGCTCTCTGAGCGTGTGACTCGGGGCTTCCATTGTGGGGTCTTTTGATAAGCCTAAAGTGTCATGTGCGGAGCCACGCTTTGCTGTCTTCTAGAGCTGCCATATCGGAGACCAAGCTATCTTCACCAAGGTCCCCGCCGAGTCCACCATTTCACGACAACTCGACAGGAGAAACTGCATGGATACGATCACAGTAAAAGACGGCACGAAAATTTATTTCAAGGATTGGGGCTCGGGCCGCCCGCTTTTCTTCCACCACGGCTGGCCATTGAGCGCGGACGACTGGGATAGTCAGATGATGTTTTTCCTGGAACATGGCTTTCGAGTGATTGCTCACGATCGCCGCGGGCATGGACGCTCAACACAAACGTTCCTCGGGCATGACATGGATACTTATGCCGCTGACGTCGCCGAGTTGGTGGACGTACTTGATCTCAAAGACTCCGTCCACATCGGGCACTCAACCGGTGGTGGCGAGGTTGCGCGATATGTCGCCCGTCACGGCAAGGGCCGCGTGGCAAAAGCGGTACTGATCAGCGCGATTCCGCCAACGTTCATGAAGTCGGACAAAAATCCCGACGGTGTCCCGAAGGAAGTGGTCGATGGAATTCGCAACGGAACAGCGAACCATCGCGCACAGTTTTACAAAGATATAACGATACCGTTCTACGGATTCAACCGTCCTGGCGCAGTAGTCTCTGAAGGGATTCAAGAGAATTGGTGGCGTCAGGGCATGATGGGCGCTGCTACAGCTCACTATCAATGTGTCAAGGTCCTCTCCGAAACCGAATTTTATGACGACCTCAAAATCATCGACATCCCAGTCTTGGTCATGCATGGTGAAGACGATCAGATCTGCCCGTTCCCGACCACCGGAGCTAGATCGGTAAAGCTCCTTAAAAATGGCACGCTGAAGTCGTACCCTGGTTTCCCGCATGGTATGCCGACCACCCACGCCGATCAAATTAACGCCGACCTTCTGGCATTCATAGAGTCATAAAGAGAGCCGCCCATTGAGCAGTGAAGACGTTTTTACTCCTTGACTGCTCACTGGGCGTTCCCTTCGGCTATTGCAGCTGGTTTTGCAACTGAGTCTTGCTAGGCGACCTGACCCGATGGATAGTTCATTGACTCTGTAAGCCGTGCGGCGTACTCTCCTTCCGCTTCGCTACCCGTCGAGAATGCCACGGCGCATTGCGATCAAGACAGCGTCCAATCTGTCATTCGCGTTCAATTTCGCCATAATGCTGCGCATGTGGCCTTTCACCGTATCTTGTGAAATCTTCAGGCGGTCCGCGACGATCTTATTAGATCGTCCAGCGGCAATCGTCTTCAGTACTTCGACTTCACGCGGTGAAAGTTCATCCGATGCGTAATACTTGGTCATTTCACAAGCGATCTCTGCGGGAATATGCCGAAGTCCAGAGTGAACCTCTCGAATCGTGCGAATCAAATCCTTGCGAAGCATTGTTTTGAGAAGGTAACCAACGGCACCGGCTTTGAAGGCGCGTGAAGCCTGGACGTCGCCCCGATAGGTTGTAAGAACCACGCAGCGCGCGCGGGGGGAGAGCTCGCGGATTTTGTGAATGGCATCAACACCATTCAGTTCAGGCATTTGCAGATCCATTAAAGTCACATCTGGTTGGTGTTGTTGGAAAGCTCGAACTGCCTCATTCCCGTTGTTTGCTTCTGCTACGAGAACCATATCCGGTTCGCGTTCTAGCAGGCGAGCGACGCCATCCAAAATGAGCGGATGATCATCTGCGCAAAGTACGCGAATTTGATCTGAAGTCATGGGAGTTTATCCTTCAAAGTGTGCTTTGCAGCACCTGATGCTCAAACGGTAGCACATAGTAATCTTCGTGATATCCCCTTAAAGTGTTGTTCTCTGCCTTGAAATCACAAGGCACAAACTCTCTCAACCAGCTTTCTTACGGCGTTCCTGCAAGCCTAGATAAAATTTTTCGAACGGCGACGCTTTTGCTCGTGACGGAATGCCATAAAACCCGGAATCACAAGCCTCAAATGGGTACCGCCTTCAGGCTGAACCGCGATTTTCAAAGCTGCCCCCAAACTATCGGCACGTTCCTGCATACCCGCAAGGCCCCAGTGACCAGTAGATTTGCTCCCGCTCAAGACGTCTGGATCGATACCCCTGCCGTTGTCGATGATATCCAACGTCAATCGCATCGGTGCAAAGCTGATTTCTACCTTGATCTCTGAAGCTTTGCTGTGGCGGAAGGCATTTATAAGCGCCTCTTTAGCTATGGCGTAGATGTCCTGGTAGGTAATCGGATTCAGTTCAATGGCAACGCCCCGGGTCAGTACTTCCAGGGTCCAGGTGTGAGGCATGGCAAAATCTTCACCTAAAGCCGTGAGAGCATCTGCAAGGGACGCTGGTTCGATCGATTCATATCGCAAGTCACGTATTCGGTCGCGGCTCTCGACGAGTAGGATATCCGCAGCGTCAAGAGCATCCTCCATCTCTGACTTAGCGGATTCGCCTGGAGGTATTGATTGTGTGGCGAGATGGAATCTCATCATAAGCCCCTGGAAGCCTTGGAGCAGAGTGTCATGCAACTCCCTCGCAACGCGTTCGCGTTCGGCAACCCGCTCCGACAAGCGAGAATGAACCTGCTCCGCGACGAATCGCGTTCGAGCTTTAAGAACTAGCCAAGCGAACAAAATCCCTAATACCAAACAAATAATTTTGAACCACAAAGTCTGGTAGAAGGAAGGGCTTACCTCAATACGAAGCGGAACAATAAGTTCATTCCAGTCTTCGCCGTTGCTGGCAGAAACTTGGAACTGATAGGAGCCAGGATTTAGGCGAGTGTAGAAAGCTTGTCGTCGTTTGCCGGCCTCCTGCCAGTCTTTATCTTCGCCAACCAATCGGTAACGATAGTAGACGCGCTCTGGTGCACTCAGATTGATTCCGATGAAATTGATTTCAAGATCGTGCAAGTGTGTTGTGTCGGTGTATAAGACAGCGCCGGGCCTCCCTGGAGCCTTCATCGCAGTCCTTCCGTTGATGAGAACGCTTTCGATGAGGATGCTAGGAAGCACCATTCCGTGTCTGAGCTTAGAAGGGTCAAGACTAACGACGTCGCCACCAGTGGAAAACCACAATTTCCCATGCGCGTCCGAGATTGCTGATGGGCCTCGCTTGAACTGAGTAGGTTGACCGACAAGTCCGTCGTTCTCGTCAAAGACATCGGCCTTAACCAGATGATTGGGATTATGGAGAAGTAATGCGACCTCGTCGGAGGTGATGCGGAGGACACCTGCTCCTGCATTTAGCCAAAGGTTTCCGAGCTGATCCTGTGCGATCCCGGAAGTTCCCTGAAGCAGATTGGCCTCGAGCGAGCGCACTCGCTGAAATCGGTCACCATTGAGAAATGACAGGCCATTTGACCCGGCAGCCCAAACGGTATCTGCTGCCTGGAAAAAGGTAAGCGTGTTGCTCCATGGTCCTTCGTCAACATGGAGAGTCTGGAAGGAGCCGTCTCGTCGCACGACAATGTCGTTGTTGCCATACCCCAGCCAAACCCGTCCTCGAGTATCGGAAAGCATCGTCCATGGACTGGTTTTGGGTAAACCGGGGGAAACCATCGGATCCCATTGTTCATCGTGATAGCGCCAGAATCCTCCGCCCTGGAAGGAGATCAGTAAAGAGCCATCGGTATCTTCGGTCATGCTCATTGGCGGCGTGTGCCATATCGCGTCGGGCAATTTGATATGAGTTTGCCGGTCACGCCCATAGCACTGCAATTCATAGCTAATCTGATCAACGAAACAGATGTCTCCATTCCGGCGCTTGGCGAATGGGCCAGAATGGACGGGAAGTCCCATTGGCTTCACTATGCCATTGAGAACGTGCATCAGGGCAGATCCATAGGAGTCTATCCATATCGAACCATCGTCCGCGGCGATGAGTGAAGGGAAGTAGCGAAGTTCAGTCCCTCGAAAATGAACAAACGGGGTCTCCCGAAAACGGTCTAAACCCCTCTCGGTTCCAACCCAAATATTGCCCTCGCGATCCTCGAGCAAGGCGTGCGTTTGTGGGGAAGTTAGCTCACCCTTGCTTGCCCGTTCGATTACGGGTTTCGATGCGTGTTCGGAAACATGCAGGATCCTCGAAAGGCCCTCATTAGCTTCACCGATCCAGAGGTTATCGTGTGAATCAATCAGCATCTCAGCTTTTCCCTCAAGACTGAGAACTCCGGCAGACGAAGTGTTCGTGACGGGCCGAACCGAGCGCCAAGCATCGCCTATCCAGATCTCTCCAGCACGGTCTTGCACCATCGAACTTACATATTGAACCTTATTCGGAACATCTTCGAGTTGGCCCTTCGCTTTGTGCAGTATGGATAGTCTTTTGTCTCTGGAGACCCAGATGTTCCCTTCGCGGTCAAACAGAACACTAAACACTCCAAATCGGCCGATGCCATGATCCTTGCCAAAATCAACCCATCGCTCTCCCTCAAAATGTAATAGCTTGCTGCTGCCCGCAATCCACACTGAACCATCAGGAAGCGAAAGGATTTTGTCGAGTGATCCGGTTGGCAATCCTTCTTTGCGACCGTACGTCACGATGCTTTCGTCGGCTTTCAGATGAACTACAGTCGCTGTGCACATCGCAATCCATAGGCCGCCGTCCAAATCTGCTGCAAGGGAACAAACGTCGAGTGAAGGCAATGCAGGGCTGCTTGAGTCAAACGGATAACGAGAAAATCGAAGCCCATCGAAGCGATAGAGGCCGAGCGTCGTGCCGATCCAAAGGTAACCATCCTTAGTTTGTGCCAGGGCATTGATACTTCCAGGTGCACCATCGCGACGAGTCCAGGAAGTGTGAGTGATGCCCTGGAATGACGGAGCAGGCAGAGGTGGCAGGAGCCCTTTTGGTAATAGATCCTCGCTGGTTAGCCGAGTGCCAGACAAGCGTGGTGCCACCTTTTGAACTGAAGCCCCATTTGCCGCGTCACAGACGAGAAGCACTGTCAGTAAAAGGATCTTCACGCCGTTCATGGCACCAATCTTCGATCTGAACCTGCGCAGGGCTGCCTCCTTGTTAAACAATTAAGTGTTAAGTGAACAAACATCAACCACAGTCGATCAAATATATGACGACTTGTCTCAACACCAAAGTGTTACTGCGATGCAAGCCAAAAGGACCTTCTTGCGCTCCTCTGGCAGCTTGCTCGTGGGCAAGGTTGGAATTGGCTCTAACTGGCCATGACAAATGAACCTGTAGTCAGGTGAAGTGTGGTGTCTTGGAAAGAGCATTGTCCAGTTCTCGTCGGAGGCCGGATGTGTGGGGCGCGAGATCGGCGATTTGCTGAAGCTTCATCTATACGGTATCTGAACCAGATTTATGCGGCGGTGACGTGCGCGGTTACCGCTACCTTTCCACCCTAGATAGGGCATTACTAAAACTCTGGGGCACTCAAAGCCATTTTTAGAATTATCGACGCAACCGATCGACGCGACCTATTTGTCATGACACCCAGAGTATGCTAAACAGGTAGCGGTACCGCAAATCAATGCCGAGTTTATTTCAACGCGGAGGAAGCGGTCGGAATTGGCCCGTGTGGCTGCGTCTGATTGCGGTTACCTGCGTTGTTGTCGTCTGTGTGATGAGTATTGCGCAGGCCTGCCACACGCATGCAGAGGTTTCCTCTCTAAAGCAGAACTCGCATAATAACGGTCCAGCCCAGAACGACCACTGCCCACTTTGCGTAGCGATGCATTCCGCCCTGCCGGTATCGCTGCACGTTGCACCGGAGCCAATGCTGCAGATCCAGGCTCTAGATTCTGTTGCCGCAGATGCCCAACGGATCTTCCGGTGGCGCTTCGAGATGGCCAGCCGTCCCCCTCCTGATAATCGAAACTGCGCTTAGTTCCTTACAGGGCGTCAGGATCTTCGAAACAATCTAAAAACCTGCCTGTCCTGTGACCCGTGCCCCCGTGGCACGCGATAGCGCTTTTCTAGCACGATGCTCATTCGAGCTCGACAGGAGTTACTCCATCATGCGCAGGCTTATTCTTACTCGATTTTTGCTATTTCTCGTCTCCGTGGCACTACTAGTAACTGGAGCACTGGCCCAAGGAACCTCAGGCAATTTGACTGGCGTCATCACCGACCCAACCGGAGCGGTCATACCCGATGTCGTCGTCCAGCTTTTGAACCCCGTAAGCGGATACGAGCGTACAACGAAGACGGATGCGACCGGAACATATCACTTCTATAACATCCCCTATAACCCGTATCGCATCGTTCTTAAAAAGTCCGGCTTCAATGCCTCCACTCGAGCGGTAGACATCACCTCCGGCGTGCCTGTTACGGTATCGATTCAACTCGGCCTCGAGACGAGTTCTACCAGCGTTACTGTAGAAACCGGCTCTGACCTGGTCGAAAACGATCCAACTGCCCACACCGATATCGACCGCAACATCATCAATCGCCTCCCACTCGAAAGCCAATCGTCTTCCCTCAGCTCGCTCGTGACGCTGTCATCTCCCGGCGTCGCCGCCGACTCCAACGGCCTCTTCCACGGTCTTGGAGATCACGCCCAAAACTCCTTCTCGCTCGACGGACAACCGATCACGGATCAGCAGAGCAAGGTGTTCTCCAATCAGATCCCCAACGAAGCCATCCAGTCGCTCACGGTCATCAGCGGCGCGCCGACCGCTGAATTTGGCGACAAGACCAGCCTCGTCATCGTCGCCACCACCCGCTCTGGCCAGGGCTTTACGACTCCACACGGTAGTCTCTACACCTCCTACGGAACCTTCGGCTCCACGAACGGCGGGGGCGATCTCTCTTACGGCGGCGCCAAATGGGGGAACTTCCTTGCAGGCAGCGGACTGAATACCGGGCGCTTCCTCGATGGCCCCGAGTTCACGGTTATCCACAGTAAGGGTAACCAGCAAAACATCTTCGATCGTGTGGACTACTCGTTCTCAGATGCGAGTTCCATCCACACCAACCTGCAGTACACCCGTTCTTGGTTTCAGACGCCTAATTCCTTTGACACATCGGCGGTCTTCGATCAGTTCGGCAACCCTGTTGGGCCTACGGATCAGCGCTCCAAGATCGAGACCTTCAACATAGCGCCGACCTACACACACGTTGTCAATAGGAACACGATCTTTAACTTCGGGGGATTCGTCCGTAGGGACGCCTTCAACTATTTTCCAAGCAACAATCCGCTTGCTGATCTAGGCCCCATCCAGTCGGAGACTGTCGCACAGAATCGTACGTTGACGAACGCTGGTCTGCGCACCGATCTCTCCTATGTCAAGGACATCCATAACGTGAAGTTTGGCGCTGTCTATGAACAGACCTATCTTCGCGAGAATAACCGCATCGCCGTCGTTGACCCGGTACTGAACTCACCCTGCGTCGACGCGAACGGCGACCCTATCAATGGTTTCACTGACCCTGCTCAGTGCACTTCCTCGCTCGGCTATCAGCCAAATGCGGGCTTCAATCCGATCCTTCTGCCGTATGACCTCACCCGTGGCGGCAGTATTTACGGGTGGCATGGCCAAACGGCTGTCAAGCAGCTCGCACTTTACGGTCAGGACCAGATCACAACCGGTAACTGGGTCTTCAATGTCGGTATTCGCGGCGATCTTTACAACGGTCTTTCCATCGAGCGCCAGGCCCAGCCACGGGTAGGTGTCTCCTACACGATCAAACAGACCAACACAGTATTGCGCGTCTCCTATGCGAGAACCATGGAGACTCCCTTCAACGAGAACCTGGTCCTCTCCGTCAAGGGCTGTCTCGATCCTGTATTGCAGGCTGTCTTCGAGACGCTCGGGCCGTGTGTTTCGGCGCCGTTCAATCCGGGCTTCCGGAACGAAGGCCACGCCGGCCTGCAGCAGGCGTTCGGTAGGCATCTCGTCTTTAGTGGAGACTACATCTGGAAGTACACGCACAACGCCTACGACTTCAGCGTGTTGGGCGCAACTCCCATTACCTTCCCCATCGAATGGCACAACTCGAAGATCCCGGGATTTGCGCTTCGCGTGAGCGTTCCCGAGACGCATGGCGTCAGTGCCTTTGTCGTCATGTCCTCGGTAGCCGCGCGCTTCTTCAATCCGCAGATCGGCGGCGTGGGTGCAACGCCGGGAACGGTGGGTAGTACGCTGCCGTTCCGCATCGACCACGACGAGAAATTCAACCAGACCACGCACCTGCAATACACATTGCCGTTCCGCAAAAGCACGTGGTTCGGCTTCAACTGGCGCTATGACGGTGGTCTTGTCGCTGGTGCGGTGCCCTGCTATAACACCATCGGTGCCAACACTGGATGCGGACCGACCTCTATCACACTGACCAACGGCCAGCCAGGAATTGACCTGAGCGGCCTTACGTATGATCAGCAGTTTCAGGCGGGACTAATCTGCGACGGCGTAAGACCCACGCCCACCTCGGGCTTTACTCAGTGCAATGCAAACGGTCTTACCTCGAATCTCGTCAAAATCCCCGTGCCCAACACCGAGGACGAGGACCACAACCCACCGCGCGTTCAACCGAGGAGCCTCTTTGACATTGCTATAGGAGAAGACAACCTTCTCCATGGCGACAGGTACAAGGTTGGGCTTCGTCTGACCGCAACGAACATCACGAACAAGTACGCTCTTTACAACTTCCTTTCCACCTTCTCGGGAACGCACTATGTCTCACCCCGCGCCTTCACCGGACAGGTGAGTCTCAACTTCTAAACGAAACGCTCGAAAACTATCAAGCGGCATCCGAAGAGTGGATGCCGCCTTCGATCTGCTTGGGTTCTTAGCTGAGGGGCAAGCCATGGCTTATCCGAGGTGGAGGGGTACGAGTAGCCGCGCGCGTCGCCGACGTATTGAGCGGATCTTTTGGAGCCGACGACAACAGGTCAGTGTGCTTCTACTCTGCGTTCTGATTCTGTTTACCGTGGTAGCCGGTTGGTGGCTCGCGTCTTAGTGCCGAGACTAATGTCCTACTTTCTTCCTAATGAGCAGCTGTCACCGCAAGTGGCGGCAAAAGCGGTTGCAGTCGGCGGAGATGTCTCCAAGGCCACAAGCGTAAAAGAATCATCGACGCGGCGATCAAGGATTATGGGACGCCTCGACATACTCGTCAACAATTCAGATGTCTACGAGTTCTCGCCCATTGAAGCCGTCACGGAGAGCTGTTCCACAAGATCTTCAACATCAATGTATTGGGGTTTCTTCTCACCAAGCAAGCTGGGGTGAAGCACCTCGGCGAAGGGGCCAAGCATAATCAATATTGGTTAGGGGTTAGCAGCATCACACCTCGCAATCCTCTGTCGAGGATTGCGAAAATGGAGCCATCAGAATTTTCATCGAAACGCGACAGAAGTAAGAGGACGAGAGACGGGTAAGTTTAAGAGATAGTGACTATGCACATGGCCATGTAGTTCCGTTCATCGATGATTTGGCGACAATACAGATCGAAGACGGACCGCGAAATCTAGATACGTAGCTAAAGTGATTCCCCTTATGGGCTTATCGTCTTGCCAGGCATATCCTCGGTCCCAAAACATTGGCCAACAGTTTTTTGCCGGATTTTCAGCTCCGAATGATGCAAGCGAGTCCTTTGTTTGGGTATCACATAATATCGACGCTGAGAAGTCTGTCCTGGTGTATTGAATTCGCCAGGTGCCGAAACGCAAATGTTATAAAAAAATGCTAGCATCTCCCCTTTGCCGTCTTGACAACGCTCGCAGAAATGCATATCGTTCGGGTCGACAATCAAATAGCACGTGCGGCTATCGCGAGCTTAGAAGAACACTCTCAGCTTGGGGAGGGCCAACACGATCCTGACAGTTATTGCCCTGAAGAAGGTAAATGCGAATTTTCCGCAATTTAGGAGGCGATATGCCGAAGGCCCCAGGAGTAAAGAGCTGGAATAAGCAAAGATATTCTCTTTTAGCGAACGACCTAATTACAGGTGGGAACAAGCGGGTTGCAGGTGTACGTCAACGCGTACTTGCAGCCCAGAAATGTGCCTTTGGCACACTGCTTCTAATTTTTGCTTTTGGAATCTTCGCAGCAATGCCAGCGAGGGCGCAGGTGCTCTACGGCACGCTGACCGGCACAGTAACTGATCCCAGCGGCGCAGCAGTCCCCGGTGCTCAGGTAATCGCGTTAGAGGTTCAGACCGGCGTTAGCCAGACCGTGACCGGCGACTCCAGCGGTAACTATCGATTTACGGCGCTTTTGCCGGGGACGTACAAAGTCACTATCAGCGCACAAGGTTTCGCCACCCAGGAGACCCCCGGCGTGGTGGTACGCGTAAATGAAACTGCTCGTGTGGATGCACCACTCAAGGTTGGGAGCGCGACACAAAATATTGTTGTCACCACAGAGGCGCCGATACTCCAAACCGACAGGGCCGATGTCCACACTGATCTGACCTCGCAGCAGATCAGCAATCTGCCGGTCATGGGGTCACAGGGGCGAAACTTCCAGCGCCTTCTGCAAACCGTACCGGGTACAGGGCTGATGGCGGAGACCAACTCGCCTGCCGGCAACCCGCAGCGATCCATCAATGTCAACGTCAATGGGCAGTCCAACCAGACGGTCAACACTCGAATCGACGGCGCCCAGAATGCGTATCCATGGCTGCCGGCGAATGTTGCCTATGTTCCGCCGGCGGACGCAATTGAAAACGTCCAAGTGGTCACCAACGCGTTCGATGCCGAGCAGGGTATGGCTGGCGGCGCGGCTGTGAATGTGCAAGTTAAATCCGGCACGAACCAGTTCCATGGCAGTGCTCACGAGTTCCTTACGAATCAGGCGTTTGCTGCGCGCAACTACTTCCAGACCGACCCTGTTCTTTTCCCGAAGAAAAACAGGAATAATCAGCAGCAGTTTGGCGGTACGTTCGGCGGCCGGATCGTCAAAGACAAGCTATTTTTCTTTGTCGATTACGAGCGCACAACGCAACGGCAACTGGCCGGGCCGGATACCCGAACGCTGCCTACCGCGGCCATGGCATCAGGCGACTTCCGTGGTCTTCCGGGAAACCCCATCATCTACGATCCCGCAACCGGCAATGCTCAGGGAGCGAACAAGCAGCAGGTCTCCTGCAATGGGGTGTTGAACGTCGTATGTCCGAGCCGCATCGATCCTGCAGCGGCATCGATGGTCACGTTGCTTCAGGCGGATATCCCGCAAGTCTTCCCGACCGCAAATGGCTTGAACAACTGGATCGGAAGCGGAACGGCGTCGTTCACTCGCGATAATGCCGATTTCAAGGTCAACTATATCCCCGGATCCAAATCCACCGTCTTCGGCAGGTATAGCTTCTCAAAGAGCTATATATTCGATCCACCCCTGTTAGGGGCCGCGATCGGTGATGCGACCAATGGCGGGCAGCTTGGCAACGCTCCCGGCCTGATTCAACAAGTCGGTCTCGGAGCTACCCACACATTCACTCCCTCGCTATTGCTGGATTGGAACTTCGGGTTCACCCGCCAACGACTTGGGTCGACCTTTGATCTCACCTCGGCTCGGGGACTCAATGACCTGCACATCCCCGGAACTAACAACGTAGGAGCCCCCGGCGACCCGTCCCTCTACTATGGGTTTCCAGGATTCATCTTCCCCACGGGCCAAACGCCGCCGGGCAGCAGTGTCCCGAACAACCAGGCAAACCTGGGCAATGCCCAACCCGCGAACCCGTTCCTTTTCCGCGACCAACAGTACGTCACCGGTGCCAACCTGAGCTGGAACAAGGGCAAGCACTCCTTCCGTGGCGGCATCGAATGGAACCACAGCCAACTTAACCACTTCCAGCCACAAGGCGGCACGTTTCAGCAGCCTCGCGGGGCGTTCGCGTTCAATGGCTTCGTCACTGCTCAACAGGGGACGACCCCGAACTGGTTCAACTCCTGGGCCGACTTTCTGTTCGGCCTTCCTGGTGTAACCGGCAAAGCCAGAGCGCTCTTCAACCCGACTGCGCTGCGTTGGTCGCAGTGGTCGTGGTTCGTGCAGGATCACTGGCAAGTGGTACCTAACGTGACGCTCACCCTGGGCCTCCGCTGGGAATTCTATCCATTCGGATACAGCGACAACGGCAAGGGTCTTCGCGTCCTCAATTTGAATACTGGCAATGTCTCGATCGGCGGATTCGGCAACGTTCCACGCGACTCTGGTGTCGATGTGGGAGGTGGGCGGTTCCTGCCCAGAGTGGGCGCCGCCTGGCGTATAACTCCGTCGTCAGTCCTTCGCGCTGGCTACGGTATAAGCTCCGATCCGAATAACTGGCGCTACTTCCGCAATGCGTATCCGGCTGTGCTGCTGGATACGAACACACCGGCCAACCCTGCGAATTTTATCGCCGCAGCCAGCCTGACCGGGTTGAACGGCACGGGGTTAGGGGGCGGAAGCTACTCAGTCCCATCGGGCATCGTGCTCGCGCCGCTTCCAGATCTCTCGAGCGGCGTTATCCCGCTTCCCACCAATATCAGCACCACGACAATCCAGAATCCCTTCCGGCGCGGGTACATCAACTCCTACAACCTCACATTCCAGCAGGAGATGGGGAGGGGTCTTGTGTTCGAAACCGGCTATGTTGGCGCGCGGGCGGTCCGGCCGCTGGTCAACTTGAATGTGAATGCGTCGGCTCCCGGCACCGGTACTGCCGGCGGACTCCTCAGTACCGCACTAGGCAAGAACTACACCGGAACCATCAATGCCCTGGTTCCGTTCAAGAACAACTTCTACAACTCGCTGCAGACAAAAGTCACGCAGCGGTTCGGCTCCTCTTCCGTTGGCCTTGTCTGGACATGGTCGAAGGCAATCAGCTACTCGGACAATGAAGATCTTGGTTCGCTTGCTTTCCCATATCCAGCGTATTGGCAAAAGAACCGTTCGGTGGCCAATTTTGACCGCAGCCAAAATGTCCAGATCTTCGGTGTCGTGCAACTGCCATTCGGCAAAAACGAGCGCTGGTTACAGAGTGGTCCAGGCAGCTGGCTCCTCGGAGGCTGGCAGATCAATCCTCTGATGAGCATTCTGACAGGAGCTCCATTCACGGTGAACGCCGGGGGCAATCTGAACGCGAATGGCGCCTCGCAGACCGCCGATCTCGTCGGCATATATCGCAAGACTCATGGAAGACCATTGCGTACCGGTCAGACCTGCGGTCAAGGCGACCTCACCTGTCACTTCTTCGACCCGGCCGCCTTTGCCGCACCGCTCATTACCAGCCCGGCTAACGCTCATTTCGGAAACACCAACCGCAATGAGTTCCGCGGTCCGGGATACTTCAGCATGAACCTGAGCGTGATCCGTGATTTCAGGTTTAAGGAGCGGTACATTGTGGAGATTCGGGCCGACACCTTCAGCCTGACGAACACGCCCCATTTTGCCAACCCGGCTGTCTCCTGCCCGGGCGACGCCACAACTGTCGGTCCGGTTCCCGGCAGCGGTCAGTTGTGCAGCACGGGGAGCAACAACAACTTCGGCGTGATTACCGGTACCAACTCACCGGGCGGCTTCTTCGGTCCGGATCCCGGCAATCGGACTCTCTGGTTGGGGGCCAGCGTGAAGTTCTAGGAAGGGTAGATCAATGCCGAGGTTGCCAATGCATCGCTTAGGGCGCTCGACTCTTGGTGTGACGGCTGACTGATCCGAAATTGCGTTCACGGGCACACGCGGCGAACGGTCCGTTTCGGAAAGACAGAGTGACTACTCAGTCGGGCGCCCCTCGACCGTCAAGCTTTATACGGCAAATGACGGCGCGCACGCAGGCGGATGCAAGTTAATGAGTGCTAATTGGTATTGGCGAGTCAGCTTCTACGTGTCGAAGCGCTTACACTCAAATCTTAGTTGGTGATAACAGATGGAGATGAGAAGGCCGGTTTCCAGTGGGATGCGTTAAGCCCCCAAGTATTGATGTGTTTGAAACGTCGAAGACAAGAATGCCGGCGATGAAGAAACTCGCCACTACGATGACGCAGCACGCGACAAACAGGGCGGACACTTGACCATCGGTCTGGATATGGGCGATATGTCGAGCTTTTATTGTGTGGAGATGTCTCGGCCATAGAGATCTTCTTCGCCCTTCACGGACATCGAGTACAAGTGCTCTCTTCGCTGGGTCAAAGGGACTGTATATCGCCATCCGTTGTTTGGGACTTGCCACTATAATTTGCGACATCGATGAGCGGGTTCATCGCACGAACGATCCGTCGTTGGTTTGATCCCGAGCAGGGTGTGTCTGACCATCAGATATCGCGATGGATCTTTCTGCGGGCGCTCGGCCTTATCTATTTTTCTGCATTCTATTCTCTGGTCTTTCAGATTCGTGGCCTGATTGGCCCACACGGAATTCTTCCGGCAGACGAGTACTTGGCATCGGTCACGAAAGATTTAGGGCCGCTGCGTCTCTGGTTCGCGCCAACGTTGCTATGGTTTTCGAGCAGCACGCACATGCTGATGGCGCTGTGCTTGGCCGGTATCATCGCTTCGCTGGTGATTGTCGCAAATGTTTGGCCACGCGCCATGTTTGTGGTTTGCTTTGTATGTTTTCTATCCTTTGTCAGCGCGGCCGGAGACTTTTCCGGCTATCAGTCCGATGGCATGTTGCTGGAGGCAGGCTTTCTTGCGCTTTTCTTTACGCCCGGCGGATTTTTTCCAGGCTGGGGAAACGCCTGGTTCCCCCCACGCGCTAGCTTATTTCTTTTGCGGTGGGAGTGGTTTCGTATCTACTTCGAGTCCGGTGTCGTAAAGCTCGCCAGCGGAGATGAGCAGTGGCGCCATCTGACAGCTATGGATCAGTACTACCAAAACGGTCCTCTACCCACTTGGATCGGCTGGTACGTACAGCATCTGCCCCATGGGTTTCACGCTTTGACAGTAGTAGCTACTTTGGGGATGGAGCTAGTGTTGGTGTGGATGCTGTTTCTGTCGCGACGCTGGCGGATTGTGTGTTTTTTCCTGGTCACGCCATGGCAGATTGTGGTCATTCTGACGGCCAACTATACGTTCCTGAACTACATTGTTTTGGCGCTCGGCTTCCTGCTATTGGATGATCGCTTTCTAGTGCGCTTTGTGCCGATGCATTGGCGAGCCAGCCTACCTCTAACTGAAGAGTCTAAGGCAAAGCTTGAAAGTGACCTATCAAGCGAAGAACCGTCGGAGGCGAGCGGAACCTCGCCGCAAGTGCAACCCACTCGAATCGTGCAACACCTTCACGCGCTACGACTAGCCGTGATTGCGGTGGCATTAAGTTTGGTTTTCTATGCGACAACGCTGCCGATGCTACAAATGTTTTGGCGACGAATTCCTCTGCCAGAAGGCCCCGTCATGGCGTTGGAGCCATTTCGGATTGCCAATCAATATGGCCTATTTGCAGTAATGACGCCGCACCGGTTCGAAATTGAATTTCAGGGATCGAACGATGGCCAGACCTGGGTCGCTTATCCCTTCCGTTATAAACCACAGGATGTAACGGAGGCGCCGCGCATCTACGCGCCCTACCAGCCACGCTTTGACTGGAACCTGTGGTTTGCCTCACTGGGTACGTGGTCGCAATATCCGATTGTTCCGCGTGCGGAAGAGCTATTGTTGATTAACGATCCGGACGTGCTGCAGTTATTCGCGCGGAACCCATTTACTGATAAACCACCCTTAATGGTGCGAGCAGTTCTGTGGCAATACTGGTTCAGCACGATGGAGGAGAAGCGAACGCAGGGTATCTGGTGGCGGCGCCAACTGTTGGGTACCTATGCACCGACGCTGGCAATTGATCCTACTGGAAGAATCGGTATCCTGGCAGAGCCGCGACTGTCCCCGCCGCAGGATTGATTCACATCCTGTTGAACAACTTGGAAAAGAGGAGGCCAAGTCAAAGTCCAAACATATGCTTCCGTCTCCTTACAGCCGTTTCGCGCAGGCTCTTAAGCAAATGAAAGCATGTGTGATCGGTGCCGGCCCGAACGGTTTAGCGGCTGCCATTGTGCTGGCACAGGCTGGCCTGAACGTAGAGGTTTTCGAAGCCGAGTCGCAGCCAGGAGGAGCTGTGCGCACCATGGAGCTGACGCTGCCCGGCTTCCACCATGATTTCGGCTCCGCAGTGCATCCGATGGCGGTCGGCTCGCCATTCTTTTCCACGTTGCCCTTGCAGGATTATGGTCTCGAATGGATCCATTCGCCGGCTGCCCTCGCGCATCCCATGGACGACGGCAGCGCTGTGTTGTTGGAACGCAATCTCGATGATGCAGAAGCCGCGTTGGGTGAAGATGGCGCGGCCTGGCGCGGCCTAATGGAGCCCTTCGCAAACCATTGGCCGGAATTGGCGCACGACATTCTTCGCCCATTGCTGGTTTGGCCACGCTACCCCTTCTTGCTGGCAAGGTTTGCACTGGATGCGCTTCCTTCCGCAAGCTTCGTAGCGCTGCGTCGATTTCGTACGGAACGGGTACGCGCCCTCTTCGCCGGACTCTCAGCGCATTCTTTTTTGAGCCTCAGCCAGCCACTCAGCGCGTCCTTCGGCATGGTGATGGGCGCCTCTGCACATGCTGTAGGATGGCCAATCCCTCGCGGCGGTTCTCAATCCATTACGAATGCTTTGTCACATTATCTTGCAGCCTTGGGCGGGCGTATTCATACTTCAATGCGCATCGAAAGTCTTCGCCAACTGCCACCGTGTGACCTCACGTTGTGTGATCTCACGCCTCAACAATTGCTTCATATATCGGGAAACAAGTTTTCGCCACGCTATCAAAGTCAATTGAAGAAGTATCGCTATGGCCCCGGCGTCTTCAAAGTGGACTATGCGTTGGTCAGCCCAATTCCATGGACAGCCACGGAATGTCTAAGGGCAGCAACAGTGCATGTGGGAGGAAGTATGCAGGAGATTGTGACCTCCGAGGCAGCGATATCGCAGGGAAGAGTCTCCGGTCGGCCGTTTGTTCTGGTTGTGCAGCCGACGCTGTTTGATCCATTACGAGCGCCAGAAGGCAAACATATTGCATGGGCGTACTGTCATGTTTCTAACGGTTCTCAGACCAATTATTTAGAAGTCTTGGAAAATCAAATTGAGCGATTTGCGCCGGGCTTTCGCGATTGCGTTCTGGCGCGCCGAGTATTGGCGCCCTCGGATCTCGAAGCGATGGATGCAAACCTTGTCGGTGGAGATATTGGTGGAGGAGCCATGAATATGCGCCAGCTTCTCTTTCGTCCGACCTGGCGGCAATATTCCACATCAGCAAACGATGTCTATCTGTGCTCATCATCTACTCCACCGGGAGGGGCAGTGCATGGGATGTGTGGGTACAACGCGGCTCAGACAGCCCTGCGCTATCTAACAGCCAACATGGATTGAGATAGTGCGTATCCATTGAGAACTTCTTAAGCCAGAGCGTAGCTTGCTAATCTCCTTGACTAGAAGGCGAAGAGAGCCTGGAAGAAGATGGTGCGGTTGCCTGGGGTTGGGGATCCGTAGGGGCCAGATGCGAGTGATTGGGTCTGGCCGAAGAGGGAGGAGTTCATGACTCCGTTGGGCGTGCCCAGATTGACGATGTTGAAGACGTTTAAGGCTGCTCCGACCAGGGTCAGGCTGTATCTGCGTGGAACCGTCGCGTCGATGCGGACCTGGGCTTGACCGCCGCTGAGTCCGCGGCCGCTGACGTTTGAATTGGCTTGGGGCCCGTTGGCTCCGGAGGCGCTTTCAGTTTTGGGTCCGATTCCGAAGACCTTGCTGACGCGGATGTGAAAGACGACGTTCGAGGGGCCGACGCCAAGGTTGTAGGGAATGATCTTCTCGCCCAGGCCCACGGGATTTGTGTTGAGACAACCGAACGAGGTGGAGACAACGTTGGCAGCACCACACGTGCCGAAGGTTGGCCGAGCGTTGAACTGGTTGTTGGCAGTGAGATCATTGCCGATGGAGATGTTGTAGGGTGTGCCGGACTGCGCCGCCAGAAGAGGCGCGAAGACGATTCCGTGCGGGGCGGAGTAACTGGCGAGCAGGAAGAATCTGCTGCGAATGCCAAAGCTGGCGCGACCGTAGTCGAGACCGGGATTTTGCGCGACCGATGGGAACCAAGTGACGCCCTGAGTATCGCTCTTTGCTTCGTTGAAGGTGTAAGTGCTGTTGAGTGAGAGGTGGTGGAGACGTGCGCTTGTAGACAGGATGAGTTGATGCTGACTATAGACACCTCCCGATTGGAATTGGAAGTTGTAGTAATCGGGAAGGCTGCCGATGACGGTGTAGGTCGTGGGGTCGAAGTCCGGCGCGGTGACGTTGTTGGAGAGATACTGATGCACGCCGCGAGTGTAGAGGTAGGTGGCGTTGAGGGTGACTTGCTTGCTGATCTGACGGTCTACCCCGACTCCTCCCTGCATGTCGAGAGCGGCACGAAAGTGAGGATCGATGGTGGAGATGGTTGGCAGGGTTGAGCTCGTGCCGATCTGACTTGCGGGCGGGGCGGGCGCTGCGGGGTTGAAGAAATCTGGATTGTCGACGACGAAGCTTTGCTGGTTGATGCCGTTCTGGTGGATGGTTCGAATGATGTATGGGGTGCCGGTGGATGAGCTAAAGGAGTTGGGTACAGTAAAGCGGTTGTAGAACCAGCCATAGCCGCCACGGAAGACGGTTTTGGGTGGAGTCTTGCCGGGGTGACCGGGACCCCAGGCAAGAGCAATGCGCGGGGCCCAGTCGGCGTGATTGCTGATGTAGTTCTGGCCCTCGAAGCGGAGGCCGTAGCTGAGGGTGAGGTTCGGCTTCCATCGCCAGTCGTCTTGATAGAAGAGAGCGCCATCGAAGATGAGAGCGCGGGCGAGGGGATTGTTGACTACGGTGACTTGGTATCGCTGAGGCGTGCCGGCTGTGTACTGCGACAGGGATTGGAAGATGTAGTTGCCGTTGTCTCCGGAGGTGGAGTAGTTGGCGGCGCGATAGGCACGGAGACGTGTGCCGAAACGCAGGGTGTGGGTGCCAGCGGTAGCCGTCGAGTAGTTCTGGAGTTCAAAGATGTCCTGATGATCGCGGACTACGCCGGAGTTGTTGCCTCCGTCAATAAAGGCACCCTGAACGGTGATGGTTGGAGTGGAGAAGTCGGCGACCTGATTGTTGCGGATTCGGCGCCACTGGAAGCGGGTCTCGTTGATTAGGTGTGAGTTGACGACTACTGTATCCCCAACCTGAAGAGCGTTTTCCTGATTGTTCAGGTCAAATGCCTGCGCGGGAAGGTTCAGCACGCCGACGCCTCCGCCGGTCTGGGTTGATCGATTGATGGAGTCGCGGATAGTCAGAGTGTTGCTCTTTCCGAGTTGGAAGTCGGCGCGCAGGCTACCGTAGAAGAAGGTTGTGGGATTCGGCACCACTACATTCAGCGTCGTCGCCGTATTGGCAGGATTGACTGCGTTGACGATATTTTGATTCTGCTTGTTGAAGTAAGAAGCACTGGAGAAATAGGAGGCGGTTTTGGAGAGCGGGCCGTTGACGTCTCCCTGCAAGAAATAGAGGTAGTAGCTTGGTTGATCTTTCGCTAAAGGGTTTTGCGTATTCAGGGCCGAAGTACTGCCGAACACGCCGATGTGGCCCTTCAATTTGTCGGAGCCAGGCTTGGTGAGGATCTCGATTCTTCCGTAGCCGATGCGATCAAACTCGGCTGAGAATGGATTTTGATTAATGCGAATCTCGCGGATGGAAGACTTTGGGGGTAGCTGGCCGCCGGTGAAGCCGTCGATGTAGATCTGGCCGCCATTGGGTCCGGCGGCTGGGCCTGCCAGTGCCTGCAACTGGTTTTGGAGTTCATCGGGATCGTCGGAGAGTGCGTCGAGGTCGCGATCCTTGAGGACGATTGCGCTGGAGTTTTCGTCAGGGCTGAGACTGACGCCTTGGTGTTCGCCAGTGACTTGGACGTCCTGTTGCTGAATGGCGATGGCCAGGGTCGCGTTGAGCTGCTGAACGTGGTCGGAGAGGATCAGGACATTTGCCTTCGAAAAATGGGCGAAGCCCTCAGCTTCAACGGCCAGAGCGTAGGAGCCGAAGGGAACCGCAGTGAAGCTGTATGCGCCGTCGCGGGAGGATTGAACGGTGAAGACTTTGCTTCCTTGCGTGAGAGTTACAGTAGCTCCGGGTACGACCGCACCGCTCGGATCGAGCACTTGTCCGCGGAGACTGCCAGCGGTTTGCGCAAGGACACGAGACGGATGCGCGAGGGGGATAACGAGAAGCAGTAGGCAGAACTTCTCCACTGCGCTGCGATAGGCACGCTTCGGGAAACTCATTTGAAGTACCGTCCCTTTGGAATTACGGGAAAAAGAATGTAAAAGTTCCGAAAATCAAAAGTTCAACGTGAGGCCAATACGGGTTCGGGCTGAGATCGAAGAGGCTGAGATCGTCATGCAATGGGGATTAGACCGACATGGACGATTTCGGTTAACATCAAATTCAATTAAATTTGCGTTCAGCTGGGTTGATCTAGCGCGACTGAACACCTTTCTTGCGGGTCCTTGATGAGGAACTCCTGCTCGCGGGCTTCGTCGAAGATGATTTCAGATCCGATCTCGGCTGTTTGACCCTGTCCAGCGATTAATACTTCGATTGCTACGCAAAGCCACCACTTAGGCTCGGAGAAGGTGCTGCTCGCGGGCAACGTGCCATGGCTCAATAAAAAATATGTCCGCGAATGATGCTATGTCCCTCCTAAAAAGAAGTACGCACATCTTTCGGATCGTTGAATCCCTCTCGCGCCTCGGTGCATTCGATGTCCTTTAGCAATCTGGCTGTTAGGCAACACTCGGCCGATTGCTGACTAGCGGCTGTCATTTTCGTGACGAAGCGAATGATTTTGGGTAGTATCGAGTTTCGGTCGCACCGGCTAAAAACACGAAATGAAAAGACGTTCGGTAGTCTTGGTTTGTCTGTCGGCGGTGATGGTTGCCGCAAGTATTTTCCTGTATTTATGGAATTGGAAAAAACCAGATCAGACGGTAGTAAACGCATACGCGGATCCGAAAAGCTGCGCTCAGTGTCACATTGCCGAAGCGGCGACATATGCAACCACCGGAATGGCACGCGCCTTCTATAGACCGCAAGCGAAAGATACCGTCGAGATTCCCGTCAAAGATCGCCAATTTTTCCACTCGGCGTCCGGCACATACTACAGCATGTCGGAACATGGGGGGAAGTACTTCCAACGGCGGTGGCAACAGGGATTCGACGGGAGACCCGACAACGTCGAAGAGTTGCAGATCGACTACGTCATGGGGTCTGGAAACCACGTGCGCACGTATTTGCATCGAGAAGAGGACGGCACGCTGATCGAACTACCGCTGGCGTGGTATGCGGAGTTGGGCGGTCACTGGGGGATGAATCCGGGGTATGACAATTCCCACCCGATGACACGCCGACCGATTGCGTACGAATGCATGTTCTGCCACAACGCGTATCCGGAGATTCCTGCTACGGCACATCGCGACCTTTCAGCGAATCCCGCCTATAACGATCCTCTGCCGGAAGGTATCGATTGCCAACGTTGCCATGGCCCCGGAGCAGCACACGTGAAAGCAGCGCAGTCTGGCACGTCTGGCCCGCGGATTCGCATGCTAATCCTCAATCCAGCGCGCTTGACCAACGAGCGCAAGATGGAGGTCTGTGAACAATGCCATCTCGAAACCACAAGCCGCTCTCTACCGGACCGCATCCGGCACTACGATCAGGCGCCTTTCGGCTATATGGCGAATCAGCGACTAGCTAGCTTTAACTCTTACTTCAGTCGAGATATTGAACACGGACGCACCGACAACTTCGAGATCGTGAATGCGCCGTACCGGTTGAAGCAGTCGCAGTGCTATCTGAAGAGCGAAGGCGCGCTGACATGCGAGACATGTCACAACCCGCATGACCTTCATAAAGGTCCTGAATCGGCTTCGTACTATGCATCCATCTGTATCAAGTGTCATGGCACAAATCTTCCTGCACAGATTGCCATCCACAAGCATCCTGCTTCTAACGACTGCGTCTCGTGCCACATGCCAAAGCGTCGCACCGAGGATGTAGTGCACGCAATTATGACGGACCACCTGATCCAGAGGCGCCCACCATCGTCCAAAGAACTGCTGGCGGAGCGGCAGGAGATCCCTGCGAATGCCGCGAACGCATATCACGGTGAGGTGAAGCGCTACCTGCTGGACCATGAAAATCCTATCCCGACGAACGATCTCTATGACGCGCTTGCCCAGGTGATTGATAGCTCCAATCTGGAGGCAGGTGTCCCGCGTTTAGAAGAGGCGATCCGCGTACAGCATCCCGACCAGCCCAATTTCTATGTCGAACTTGGCGACGCGATGCGACATAGCGGTAACCTTTCAGGAGCGATAGACGCCTATCGACAGGCGCTGGCCTTCGATCCTCTTTCGTCGCGCGCTCAAAGACGCCTTGGAGCAACTCTCGGTAGCGCTGGGCAGGAAGACCAGGCATTGGCGGTTCTGCAGAAATCCATCGAAGGGGAACCGGCCAATGCGCTCCTGTGGTACGAGCAGGCGTTGATTGAATTGAGAATGGGAAAGCGGGAACAAGCAATAGATCATCTTAGGAAAGCACTTCAGCTCAAGCCAGATTTCGCCGACGCGCAAAACAATTTGGGGGCAGGCCTGGCGCAGATGGGAGACCAACAGGGTGCTGAGATAGCCTTCCGCGCGGCGTTGAGTACCAATCCATACGATGCCGAAACCCGGGCTAACCTTGGTCGCCTGTTGGCCGGTAAAGGTGATTGGAGGCAGGCCGCCTTCCATCTTCAGAAGGCCGTTCAGCTGGATTCCACCGACGCGAACGCTCACATGGCCTATACCGTAGTGCTTCTGCAGATGCATCGCTTACCTGAAGCAGAAAATGAGGCTGAGGCCGCCGTCAAGGCTGATCCAAAATCTTCGCAGGCGCAGGATCTTCTGGGACAAATAGTCGCACAGAGAGGCCCGAATCGGCGCTGAAGCTCCCCCCACCTAGGACTGACTGTGAAGATGTCTAATTCCCAGATACTAAAGGATTTTGTTCCTGGTTACTACAAAATATGAAGCTTGGAGTAGTGTATCTGTCTTCCAAACAGAACAGATGCGATCGCTCCGAGTGTGCTCAAAGCTGAATCAATTCCATAGCGGATTGTCACGATGAGCTACGTCATGGCATTCAGAACAGCAAAGGGGAGTTGACAACGCTTCTTCTTATGTTTTCTTATGGTGTCCGCAATTGTTTTATCTACAAACTTATCAACACAACGTTTGTTCCGGATGATAATGCGCGGCTGGTTTTTCGGAGAGACGATCCCTCATACGATGCGCTTATTTCCTCGAGAAAAAACGTGATGACACGAAAACTTCGTTTATGCAGAAAAGTTAGTACTTTGGAGGCTTTCTCATGAATTTCACTAAGACAATAAAAAAAGCTCTATATCAGGTCGGATGCATTCTGCTGAGTCCGACTACGATGGTGATGCTAGGCCTTATCGGATGGTGCGTGCTTCCTGGCATTTCCTCGGGCTCCGGTGTAGCGTACGCGCAAAATACCAATGCGACGATCCGTGGACAGGTATTTGATCCTACCGGTGCACTGGTGCCTAGCGCTAAGGTCATCATTGTCAATGAGCAGACCAATGTAGTTGTATTCAACGGCGTATCGGACTCTGCTGGCGCCTTTGTAGCGCCTCAGGTGATTCCCGGGACCTATCGGATCACTGTCTCGGCGGATGGTCTGAAGCAGGCGGTGATTAATGGACTCATCGCGACGGTTGCACAGGTCGCGTCGATTAACATCTCGATGCAACTGGGCGGTACCGCCGAAGTGGTAACTGTTGAGGCTAGGGGCGAACAGTTGGATCGCAGCACGTCCGATGTGTCGAGCCTTATTTCGCCGCAGGAGGTTCAGAATCTTCCGTTGCAGCAGCGTGCCACAGAAAATTTACTGTCCTTTATCCCGGGTGTAGCGCATGGTGGCGCTGGCAATCAGCCATCGACCTCTCAGCTCTCGATCAACGGCAGCCGCACCCTGAACACTGAAGTGCTACTAAATGGTGTTTCAACGATTGTCGCTTCGACCGGAACACCAGCGACGTTGCCTTCGCCAGATGGTGTCGATCAATTTCGCGTAATTACCACCAACGCACCGAGCGAGTATGGTCGCACCTCAGGTGCCGTCATTTCCGTGAATACCATATCAGGCACGAACGTCTATCATGGCAATCTCTACTTCCTCCTACGCAATGAGGCGCTCGATGCCAATAAGTTCTTCAATAAACTGACCATCAACTCGACAACGGGCAAAGTCACTCCTCGCGCGCGAGACCGCTTCTTTCAGGCTGGTGGTTCTGTCGGCGGCCCAGTTCGAATACCTTATCTCTACAACGGACGTGACAAGACGTTTTTCTTCGTCAACTATGACCGCACGTTCTCTCCGTCTACGACAAATCTCGCGTTTACCACTCCGACTGCTGCCCAACGCATGGGTGATCTCTCCAATGCGCCGCAGAAAATTTATCAACCCGGAAGCACAACTTCACCAGCGTTCGCGAACAACAAGATCGGTCCCATCGATCCCGCTGCCGCGAAGATACTTGCTCTGCTGCCACTTCCGAACACCATTGGTTCGTACGACGCGGCGAATAACCGATATACGGGTAACTGGACGTCGCAGCAAAACTTTCAGAACACGACCGTCAAGCTAGTGGCCCGTGTGGATGAGCAGCTCACGTTAAAAGACAGGTTGTCTTTTAACGTCTACCGCTTCACTACTTCGACGCCTAATGCAGTCTCTTGGAACAGCACGTTGCTCAATACAACGTGGGACTGCACCTGTAACAATGCATGGCTGCCCTCCATCGATTACACCCGTGTATGGACCCCAACCCTGGTCATGGATTTGAACATGGGCTTCTTCCGCAACGTTGTGCTCCGCAATCCTCCGGGAGTCGGCCAGAATGCATCGCAGCAGCTCGGGATAGCATCGCTACCTTTGGATCAGACTCCGGAACTTATCTTCGGTGCCACTACTGGCGCTACTTCAACCAGCAGTACAAACGCTATCAGCGACATTGGTGCGGATACCAACACGAACCAGGTCAATATCACCAACACGTACACCCCTTTCGGTACCGTGACGAAGACGGTTGGTCCACATACTTTCAAATTCGGCGCATCGCTTCGCAAAAACCAGTTCAACTCGTATAACCCTGCCACAAGCCCCGAGGGGCAGATCCTCTTCGATGGCACTATTACGAACCATGGCGCTGCTGGCAATCCCAACACGCAAATTGCCGACTTTCTTCTCGGCAAGATCAAGACTGCACAGTACGAGCAGTCCCAGCCACCGACCGGTAGGCGCAACTACAATTTCGGGCTTTTTTTACAGGATGACTGGAGGGTCACTCCGAAGCTGACTCTCAACGTAGGAATTCGCTACGAGTACGAGTCTCCGCTGACGATCGCTACCAATATCTACAGCCGCATCGACCCTGTCTCTGGAAACTTATGGGCGGCTGGCCTCAATGGCGTTTCCCGTTCGCTCAATATCACCACCCCAAAGGCCAACATTTCGCCACGTTTTGGCCTGGCCTATAGCGTCAACGATAAAACCGTCGTCCGCGGGGCATTCGGCACCTTCTATGGAACCATCTTCCAGAATCTCGGCGGCCAACTTGCCTACCCTGGATTTGACAATGTCATCAGCAACAACAATCTGGGAACGGGTGTCGCTCAGCCATTTTCGCTTTCGCAAGGTCTCCCGCTCGCACCTCCTCCAAATCTGCAAAATCCCTTTGCCGCCTTGGTCGGCTCCTCAGCGAGCAACCCTTACAGCGTCGGCATCTCGTTCAACGATCAGAGCCACATGCCGCTGGTGCAACAGTGGAACGTGGGCGTCCAGCGTCAGCTGCCTCTCTTACTTACTCTTGAGGTCAACTACGTCGGAAACCATGCGCTCCACCTCTCCTATAATCTGAACGAAAACGTTGTTCCCCTCTCATCGGTACCTGCGGTAACGCTCGCCAACACCAGCGTCGCGACCCAAAATGCATCACCATTCCCGAATCTTAAGCAGTTCCAGGTAAATAACAACTCAGGCGGCTCCAACTACAACGCGTTGCAGGTAACAGTTCGCCGCCAGTTCAACACCCGGCTTGCTGTTCTCTCCAACTACACCTTTGCCAAGAGTATGGATGATGGCAGCACCATCTACAATTTCTCGGCTCCGAATGGAACGGCGAACTCACAATACGCTGTCGCAGGTCCGAACTTCATCAAGGACCTCGCAGTCAGCAATATTGATGTCAAGCACGTAGTGAACATCGCTATGATCTATACCACCCCAGGTCCGTGGTGGCTGCGTAACTGGCATATCTCGCCGGTTTTCATAGGCCACACCGGACTGCCCATCAACATCACACAGACGAACGAGATCCCGGGCTCATCGCAGCGTCCCAACGGAAACGCCCAGCTTCTCAAGCTTGCGCATCCGACTACGAACGGGGCAGCGCTGCAATACTACGTCTCCGCATCCGATCCTAACTTCCCATTAACAGCATCCGGGCCGGTTTACAACACCATCAACGGCGTACGAACGCAAATTGTCGCTACGGGTTTCGGTAATGTATCCCGCGACTCTAACCGGGCGCCCGGCGAGGTGGACTTCGATGCCTCTGTCTCGAAGGACTTCAAGATTCTTGAAGCCTTGAAGTTCCAGTTCCGTGTGGACGCCTTCAATGTCATCAACCATACAAATTTTCAGTCGCCCAGCGGCGCTCTCTCTGTAACTGCGGCTGGAAATGCAGCAACATTCGCTACTTCGTCGGGCTTCGGAAAGATCACAGGCACGCAACCTGCTCGCACGATGCAATTATCCACGCGCTTCTTCTTCTAATCTTTTGGCTTTCCTATATGCCTACTGGATGGTCACCCAAATGGGTGACCATCTTTTTCTCAAGTAACGGGCGACCCGAATCGTCGTGATGTTCGATCTCGAGTGAAGGCGCGTCGCCACATAAGTAGTTTGATCGAAATGAAGGATACAAAAATGAATAGTTCCGTACGATTCAAGGGCCGGATCAATAAAAACTACGCTAAGGGCTCGATGTGCGCTATTTTTCCGGTTCTGTTTGCTGCCTCCATTCCAGTTCTCGCCGCAGCACCGGTACAACCTCTTCGTTCTCCCTGGGATGGAAAGCCTGTCACCATAACGGAGACACCCTTCGCATGCCCGGCCATTGCACATATAGCTCCGGATCTGGTGACGGACGGCTTCTACAGGTTGGATGATCCAACCCACTCCATCATTGATCCAGTGCGGCAGGAGGCATACCGCAAATCGAGTGATGGAGTAAAAAATATCGGGATGGCCATCGTCAAGGCGGCCGACGATTACCGTACTACAGGCTCGCGGAAGGCAGCCCAATGTGCGATGATCCAGATCCTGACGCTGGCGCAGGAACACTCGTTGGCTGGAAAGATGTCATCAAATCAGGCGTACTACGTGCAGGGTTGGGTCGTCGGTGCCATTGCAATCGCCTATCTCAAAATTCGTGAAACGGGTTTGGCGACGCCACAACAGACCGAAACTATCGGCGACTGGATGCGGAGCGTTGGAGAACAAACAATCGGCTATTACGAAGCGCATAAGAGAGTAGGGCATGGGGACAGTCAAAACAATCATCTCTATTGGGCCGGGGTCGAACTTGCCGCGATTGGAGTGGCAGCGAATAATCGCAAAGATTTCGATTGGGCAATGTCAACTTACGATAATGGAGTTGACCAGATACAACCCGACGGCGTGCTTCCATTAGAAATGGCTCGGGGTGGCCGAGCCTTGCACTATCATCTTTATGCCCTTGCACCTCTTGTCCTGCTCGCAGAGTTTGGAGAAGCCAATCATCTTGATCTTTATGCCCATGCAAACGGCGCGATTCATCGCCTCGTCAACTTTTCGGTAGCCGGTCTCCAAGATCCAACGCCCTTTGTCAAAGCGACTGGCGTGCAACAAGAGATACCGAAGACGATCAATGGAGATCAGATTGGCTGGGCACCTCCTTACGCGCAGCGTTTTCCCAATCCCGCACTTGAGCGACTAATAAAAGCTGCGACGAATCTAAGCGTCTACTACTTAGGCGGTCTTCCTCCAGGCGCATGAAAATCAATCGAATTTTTCAGATCGCACTTTTGATGGAATTGTCACTGGGCACCCTTGCGGGTGCTCAAGCGACACCCGTCCCAGACCCATCGCTTGAGCCCCATCTTTTCCTGACACTACAGGATTTCGAAACGCGCAAAGCGATGGTTCAGCATGAACCTTGGGCCAAGGCTGCGCTAACAGCTGTTTTGAAAGAGGCCGACGGATATCCGCAAGACTATCTTAATAAGTTCGGGCTCACCAGAGTCACTGCACCCGACAAGGCTGCCCAGTGGGCGCATTGGTATGTCTGCCCCGAAACCGGGACTCACCTGGAGTTCCATCCGCCAAACCACAACATTTGTCCGGACACGGGGAAGGACTATCAGGACTGGCCCATCAGCGATGTGCACTACCATTACATGCATGACATGTTGAGCCATGACGCGTTGATCTTAGGCATTGCGTATCGCATGACCGGGAAGGAGATATACGCGCAGCATGCGGCAGAGATCCTGAAGCTCTACGCAGACAAATATAAGGACTATCCGATCGTCGACAACTACGGGAAGCAGTCAAACTGGGGTGCGCGTGTCTATTCGCAGACGCTGAACGAGTCCATCTGGCTGATCGACATGACCTTCGCTTACGACCTGGTACGCGGATCAGGTGAGCTCAACGCAACCGATCGTGCGCATATTGAAACGGACATGCTGCTCCCTAGCGCCGCGACAGTCGTGCGAGGGCACAAAGAGCCAACGAACAACATCCAAAGCTGGATCAATGGAGCGCAAGCGGCTGTGGGGTTTGAACTGGGTGAAAAAACCCTTATCGATGAAGCGATCGACGGACCGCTTGGCTTTCGATATCAGATGAAGAACTACGTGCACGAGGGATTCTGGATCGAGGGGGCTTGGGGATATCAGTTCTATGCTATGCGCCCCCTGACGGAGACCGCCGAGAGGGCAAAACGCCACGGGATGGATCTATGGAAACAGGAGCCTGCATTGGCAAGTATGTTTCACTCTCCGCTTGGAATCGTGCTGCCCGACGGAAAACTGCCAGCATTCAATGATTCCGAAGAAGTGCGCTTGTACGCAAATGCCCCGCTCTATGAATTGGCTTACGAAAACACGCACGATCCCGCTCTCCTTGCTGTCCTCGATAATGCTCCTCGAACCAGCAAGGAATCGCTGCTCTTTGGGGTAGCCACTCTACCGGAGAGCAAAACCTCATTACTTGCGAGTGCCGTTTTTCCCGAGTCCGGTTACGCGATGTTACGGGCGAAGAATAACGACTTGAGCATTATTTTGAAGTTCGGTCCGCATGGCGGAGGGCACGGACACTACGATAAGCTCGGCGAGATCATTTATGCCGAAGGGCAGACTCAGGCAGTTGATCCCGGCACACAGCTATATGGAATGGCCTTGCATAAAGAGTGGGATCAGATGTCGGTCGCTCACAATACGATAACGGCGGATGAATTGCGGCAAGACCAGGCGACGGGTAAGTTGATCGCATGGAAAAACGAGAGCGACTACGTCGCTGTGACGACCAGTGCCGGGCCGGCATACAAGTTCGCCGACCTCACGCGAAGCATTTTGGTAACGAACGAATATGCGTTGCAAGTAGACCGCGCGCATTCTACCGATGGCAGACCGCACGTCTTCGACTTCAACTATCACAACTACGGTAAACAGACGATGCAGTTGCAGACGATGCCTTATAGCGGACTTCCTAATGCGAATGGCTACATGCATCTGGAGCAGGTGCGCCGAGGAGAAACGATCGGCAACATAACGACGCGCTTCGATAACGAAGGCACGGTCTTGTCGCTCGATGTGCTCGGCGGAGTTCCTACAGAGGTCTTTCAGGGAGTGGCGCCGGGCCCGCATCCCGCAGTGAAGGTACCCTTTGTTATTGTGCGACGTAAAGGCACGGATGCCGAGTTCGTTTCGTTATTTGTTCCGCATAGAGGGGACGCCCCGACAATCACAGCGATGGTTGGCGAAAACGGCACCATAACAGTCCATGGGCCGCAATGGGTAGATACCGTAACACTGGGGGACGTGATCCGCTACCATCGCTCGATGCCGGTGATGGAAAAATGGCATGGGCGAGGCTTGGCACACACACACTCCGCTTCGGCAGGGAGTCTCCTATTCTGACAAGTACAACTTCTCAACTGGCGATGACAGGGAAAGCCACTCAACGAGCTTGGCTAAAGACTATATTCGATATAGTTTCAAGCGGATTAGCCACGAGAAATGCGATGAGCGGGTCTTCTAGATCGAGCTCGGTTTTGCATTCGAGAAAACGATGGAGCTCTATAGAAATGTTTGGAAACTATAGCCATGTCTCTCAAACCCAAGCGACTCATAAAATTGGTGAGCGTCCCCACGCTTAAGATTGCTGGAAAGCGTAAGTTTGTAGCAGTTTGCATCACAGCACTGTTTACGAGCGTGTTGCATCATGGCGCGGCCGACACCTCTTCCTTGGTAGCGTGGGTCAACCGCAACGTCTTCTACTATGCCTGATCTACGACCGCGCTTTGCCATGTTATCCATAATGAGGAGCTCGTATGTCCCGGCAGCATTCTGATCGATGAAGGCGATGTAGAGATGGAATGAAGGATATTGCTTGAGCCGGTCATAATGTACAGTCGCTTCCTCGACGGAAAAATGTACCTCACCCACTCCTGCAGAGGAGTAGATGTGAAGTATCTGAGGAATATCCTCGGGTATGGCTTCGCGGATCACAATATCAGGCATTTCTGCAATCTAACTCAGAAAGAAATCCCTGTACAAATGAATCGAGCTCTTGCGAGACAACCAGACAAGAGCTCAGCAATCAATTTGAGCCAGAATCCGATCACATTCGGTAAGGTCTTCGACGACGAAATCAGCTCCCGCGCTTCGCATAATTTCTTCCGCACTCTTTAGCCGAGCCTGCTTCTCGCGTTCGTTCAGGTGTTCCCAACTGACGGCATCCATTCCAATGAGATTGCCAGTTCTTATAAGCCCGATAGTCCACATTCCAGCATTTTTTCCTTCTTCGATGTCGCTGACCGTATCGCCGATCTTCACGCATGAGGCAGGTGGATAGACACCCAGCAGCTGCGCATTGCGCATCAGCATCCATGGTGCGGGACGCCCTGCGCCAACCTCGTCGGGACAGACCGACGCATCTGGCCGGTAGCCGCCATCGGCCGCATGTTGCAGTACAGGAGCAAGCATCTCACGCGTGTATCCGGTGGTAGTTCCAATGAGAATGCCGCGCTCTTGCCACCTCCTGACAACTTCCACGACTCCTTGAATCAGTGTCGAATGCTTGACGATGATCTGCATCTGCAGCGGTCCGAACTCATGGAAGAGGGAATCGACCTCAACCTCAGTAGGAAGTTGTCCTGTGACATTGCGCCACTCTTCGCCGATATTGGGCAATGCGAGGATAGCTCGGATATGGTCGCGCTTCAACAGACCCATGTCTCGCCGCGCGTCTTCCGCGGAGAGTTGGATGTGATGCCCTGCGAAGAGTGTTTGAAGTGCGATCACTGGTGCGACCGATCCATGGTCAACCGTGGTTCCGGCCCAGTCCAGCATGACTGCGAGAATTCGTTGTGGTGTGTTCATGCTTGGACAACCTCCGTCGGCAGCAGGCCGAATGTTTCAGCGGCCACGCCGAAGCTAAGCGTCATACCTGCTCCTCCGAGTCCGGTAATGACTTCGACATGCTCTTCGGGATTGAAGCGCACATAGGGTTTCTCAAAGTGCTTGGCATATACCCCATGCCACCGTTCGGCTATAGAGAAGTCAGGCACGCGAACGAACGCCTCCAGATGACGCAGAATCAGGTTGTCGATCTCCTCGCGATTGAAGAGAGACGGCGTGAGGCCGTAGTCATGCGAATCGCCGAAGGTGAGCTCTCCAGAGGATGCCTGGGAGACCATCGTGTGGATACCAAACTGGTCATATTCCGGAGTCTCCTCCGCAATGCGCTGACGCAATGCAGCAAGCGAGCGGCAGATTTGGAACGAAGGATAGAAGCGGAAGGTGAGTCCGCCAGCTAGTGACGGCCCAAGATCCCATCCATTCGGCTGTGCCTCGGTACGCAGCATCTGCAGGCGGCATCGGGTGAGTCCACTCGTAGCGAAGAAGTCAGGATAAAGCGTCTCAAAATCGGAGCCGGAGCAAATAATCACTCGCCCCGCCTGCCACGTGCCCTTCGAGGTGCGAACCTCTGTGCCTTCGATTGAGAAGACAGGACATCCCCAATGAAACTGAACGTCGAAATGCTTCTCAAGAAAGTCCGGGAGCCGACGCAGTGTCTCGCGTGGATCAACCGTCGTCTCTGTGCCGCTCCACAGTGCACCCAGAGCAGCTTCCGGTTTTAGACCCGGTGAACGCTCGAGCGCAGCGACGCGATCTAGCCATTCGCAATCGTAACCATGCGTCGGGCCAAGCTCTGCGAACTCCTTCCCAACAGCTGCCTCGTCTTCGCGACAGGCTACGTAGAGCGAGCCAGTGTTTTTGTAGGGGATTCCGGACGCCTCAAGCACTTCAAGCCAATGCCTGCGGCTCTCTAAAGCCATGTGGAACATTTTGCCGGCGGTCTGGCCGATCGGCCACAGCATCCCGAAGTTAGCGATAGACGCACCGCTGGCTAAAAGATGCCTCTCAAGCACCATAACTTTTTTGCCAGATTTCGCCGCATGATATGCATGTGCCAGGCCGATAATACCGGCTCCGACGATGATTATGTCTGCATCCTGAATCTTCATGCCCTGAGGTTAGAGGGGAAGATAGGAAGTTTCAATGTCTGAACGGTTAGACTCCGACGTTCGGACAAGCTGATGCGGTCCAAAGGCACAGATTGCGCCCGCGACCAGCGCGAAAAATACAAATAGATCGAACAGTCTCGTCCAACCAAGGCGAGACACAAAGACAGTGACGAGAAACGGAGAGATCATCTGCCCAATGGAACCCACTCCGTTGACGAATCCGGCGGCGCGTCCATGCAGGTCTTCATGAACAGAGTCCAGAACTGCCATGCCGGACATGAGAACGTCGGCACCGTAAATAAGGATGCCCATCAGCGCAATAGAGATCGTTACGGCGAATCCGCCGCTAGTTGCCATCATGGGATGCAGCAGACAGAGAAACGCCAGAGCAAAGAGCATGCCAGCCCCTAACGCCAGGTGGCGGCCACCAAACTTTCGCTGTACCGCATAAGCGACGACTAAAGGCCCGACAAAGCCAAAGAGCTCGAAATAGGATGCAGCGTGCTCCGCTGTGCCGCGACTGCGGCCGAGGCTTGAAACGAGGTAGCGCGGCAGCCAGAAGAGAAGCGTGTAGCGAGTCATCTTAAGAAAGAAATAGGCTGCTGAGATGATACGTATGTTTCGGTTGGTTACTATTCTTTTCCAAGGTCCGATTGCGCTCCGGACGGCTATGTCGTCATGAGAATCACTGTTACGAGATAAAGAATCTGGCAGGTGAGACGTCTCCCTATAGAAGAAGAGCGCCGCAAGCATCAAAAGAATTGATGATGCAACGTACGCCGGGTGAAAGCCCGCTCGTTCCACGATTCCAGTATGAACAACTAGCCAAGCCGTAAGCGAGGTAGCAAGCAGTCCACCGAGGATGTAGCTTGTGCTCCACCATCCAAGGACGATATCTCGTTCGCCGCGTCTAAACCATCCGCCGATCAGCTTCAGTAACGATGGCCAGCCGAGACCCTGGCCCAGCCCGTTTCCGAGCTGAAGAATCAATGCGAAGCCGAGCGAAGGTTGAACACACCAGGTCATTAGAACGGTGCATAGAATTGAAATGCCGGCACCAGAGAGCGCAACCGGACGTGCGCCGAAGCGATCGGCCAATTCTCCACCGGCAAACTGACCAAGCGCATAGGTAGCTCCGAAACAGGTGAGGCTCATGGCGAAGTGCTCAACGCCAGCCTCCGTTGTTGGTGAGGCGATGTCTTTTCGGCACATGTAGTAGCCGGCGTACAGAGTCCATGCGGCGAGGAATACTCGCCCACGCCATGCTGCCAGAGTGCTCGCTTCGATCTTCATTTACCCTGCGCTACCTCCGCAGAGGGGGCAGAAAGCTGCTCATGAAAGACCATCGTTTCTGAGTGAGGCGTCGCAGGAAAGACCATTTGGGTTATGGTTCCGCTCCGTAGGCTATCGGCCAGTTCCTCGGGAAACGTATCGCGCTCGCACAGCGCCTGGATTAATGAGCTGATCGCAGTATCATCTGTTCCATCGATGCGGATCGATCGTTGAGTTCCATTCGCAATCGTGAGCAATGCGGCATGCTCAGCCATAGCAGTGTGTTGCCCGGATACCGATCGATCGATGATCTGCCTTCCAGCGGGAGTATCCTCGACAACAAGTCGGTCTCGATTCGATGAAGAGGCTGGATTTGCCTTATCCTGCATGTGGGCGGCTGTTGTCGGCGAACCGATCGACACGAAGATATCGGTAGACGATGCCGGGGCGGTTTGATTGCTCGCCAATATAAGGCGGGCGTGAAACTGGCCAGCTAGATTAAGTAGCGGAGCTGCCTCGTTCATGCTCGCCATCGAAACATCTTGCTGTCCACCAACCTGAACAGGCGGAACATAGAGGATCGCATTGTGATCTTGCAGGACAGACTGCCAAAAAGTAACAAAGGGGTGCGCCTGCGCGAGTTGCCACCGTATGCAGATGGTGCAGAGAAAGAGAGCAGCTATGCTCGGTGTCGCGAGTCGCCGCAGCGATAAGGGAGGTAGTTCATCCAGTTCATTAGGGGCATCTCTGAATTGCCTAACGTCTTCGTATGTCCTGGAGGGAAGACCCGATCCGGAGATCGGAGAAAGATTGGGCAGGGTGTCAACGTTTCGAAAAAATCGCGGGATGTAAGAACCGACAGGCAGGTCAAGCGTGAACTCGGCGGTCGTGTCTGGGGCCGCGTTATAGGTGCTTAGCCTCTTGCGAACGTCGTTCGCGCGCACTCGGACTCCGGCATCTGAGCCCGTATCGTAAGTCGTCTTGCGGCCCAGGAGAGTAATCCCGATAAGCCGCTCCTTCAATTCATCTACTGTTCCGAGAAGTGTGTGTCGAACAATATGCCGGAGAAATTCGCAACTCTTGGGGCTGGTCCGAAAGGATGGGCTCTCACATATTTTATCGAGAGCGTACAACACCTCTGGAGCATATCGTTCTATCTCCGCGAATGGAATCTCTTCTTTTTGCATCTGGCCCTGGTCACTTTCTTTCCACCTTAACTATGTAAGGTTACATTTGCGTGACAGGCGAGTCCTCCTTACCTCAACCCGTGAGCCTAACGGATAAGGAACGCCCCATAACCCACTAAACGTTTCGAGACGGGCGATTTATTGGGATGGTCAATGGATGTGTATCGCGAAATCTCCCTGCACCTCAAAGACAGCAGTTCTGGTGCTTCAATGAACTCTGTCGTTCGTAAGCGTCAAATTTTTTCAATCACATGGATCACGTATGCAGGGTTTTATCTATGTCGAAAGAACCTCAGCATCGTAATACCGTTGCTCCACGGGTCGGCCGGGCTTAATAGCCTGGCATTGGCCAATATCGTCTTTGGATACAGTCTGCTCTATGTCATAGGCCAATTTGTTTGTGGACCCCTGTCAGACCGCTTCGGTGCCAAACGCGTAGTTGGGGCAGGCCTCGTTCTCATCATTATCAGCAACCTTATGATGAGCTTGCACGCCTCGCTGCCTTGGTTGCTAGTCTTCGCCTGTATTAATGGCGTTGGCCAATCGACCGGCTGGTCGGGTTTAGTAAAGATTATGGCTCTTTGGTTCGACCGCGAAGACCGCGGAGTCGTTATGGCGTGGTGGGGGACAAACTACGTCTTTGGCGGGTTCATCGCCACCGCCTTTGCCGCCTGGTCCGTCGCACAGCCGTGGATCCTTTTGAACCTCGCTTGGAGACGTGGATTCATACTTCCTGCAATGATTCTGCTGTTCATTACGGTTATCTTTCTGCTTGGCGTGCAGGAGAGACCTGCCACGGATAGGTCTGCATCGCCAACGACGGCCAATACAGGCTTCGGTCTTAAAGATCGGTCTGACTGGAGCGATCTCGCCGCGCTCCTGCGCAATCCCGCGCTATGGATGGTCAGCGTCTCTTACTTCTTCCTTGAGCTTTGCCGCTATGCGCTGATGTTTTGGTTGCCCCTCTATCTAGTGGAACGGCTCAAGTACAACCTACAGGTCTCAGGTTATGTCTCGTCCTTGTACGATCTGGTCGGAATTGTCGGAGCGGTACTGGCTGGCTATATCTCCGACCGCCTTCTTCAGTCACGGAGAGCACCCGTATCAGCCGTAATGCTCTTTGGCTTAGGCATCGTGATGCTCTGTCAGCCAACTCTGACGCAGTTTGGTCTCGTCGGTGTAGCTGTTGCGATCTCACTCGCGGGCATCTTCTCGTATGGGCCGGACACTCTTCTTTCTGGCGCATGTGTTCAGGATATCGGTGAGGCCAAGGCCGCAGCGACAGCCTGTGGGCTAGTCGAAGGGATCGGGCACATGGGATCGTTGTTCTCCCCCTACGTGGTCGTGTACGTTAGCGGCCGCTACGGCTGGGACCGCGTATTTCTCATCTTTGCTGCCGCAGCGTTTATCTCTGGCATCGTCCTTCTGCCCATGTGGAAGCTGAGGCCGCAGGAACAGAGTGAAGTGCGCATCAGAAGTGAAGCTGTTCAGACAACATGATTCCAGATGACGTAATAGAGCGCCAAGCGCAGGCTAATTCGCGCCAGGGTTCATTACCGTTAGGCCAAGTTCATTCATGTTGCCTTCATACTGCAGTGAAAATTCTTCGCTAGTTTCAGAGCAGTCATTACCCAACAAGCGAAGGATGCCAATAGAAACCAGCTTTTGCCTCTGCGCACAAGTCGGTTACTTCGCCAACCATGACACTACGGAGCATCTGATGCGATTTGCAATTCGAGTTTCTGTACTTCTCTTCCTGAGTCTCCTTGGACTTCCATTGTTGGCGCAAAACGCCAGTGTGAACGGGCAGGTGCTGGATCCGCAGCGCGCAGCGTTAGCCGGAGCGGCGATTACGCTCACCAATGCAGACACTAACGTGAGTGTCCATACGAAGACTGGCGCCGGTGGAACCTTCATTCTTCCACCGCTTGCGCCAGGCCACTACAAGGTGAAAGTGAGTGCCAATGGATTCACTCCCTCAGTTATTAACGATGTCACACTTGAAATCGGCGAGTCGAAGACGCTTAACATCACCATGAGGCTCGACTCTGTCCTGTCGTCCATCAGTGTCTCCGCCGCGCCTCCGGAACTCAACACCGACGGCTCCGACCGTAGCTTGATGATCGAGCCGACCTTTGTCCAAAGCATTCCGTTGAATATCCGGAACCCTTTGCAGCTCATTAACTTTTCTGCCGGTGTCACGAAGGGCGACGACGGATTATCGGGTCAGGACGCTACCAGCGAAAGCCGTACTAACACCTTTCGTATCAATGGGGCCAAAGGTTCGACTACAGATGTTTCGATCGATGGCGCGACCAATACGACTGCGTACTATAACCAGGATGCGGGCATTCCGGGAGTCGAGTCTGTCCAGGAATTTCGTGTCTACACCGATGCGTATGCTCCCGAGTTCGGGCGTACGAGTGGAGGATCGGTGAGCTACGCCCTGCATACGGGCACCGACCACTTCCACGGATCGGTCTTCGAGTTTTTCCGCAATGAGGATCTCGACGCCAACGGTTTTAACGCCAACCACACTAACCCAATTACGCCAAAAGGCAGTTTTAGCAGAAATCAGTATGGCGCCACGCTTGGAGGGCCTGTCGTGATTCCCAAGCTGTATAACGGCCGCGGCAAAACATTCTTCTTCATCTCATATGAAGGACTTCGAGATACGACTGCAGGTTCGTTCACAGGTACGGTGCCAACTGCCCTTGAGAGAACCGGCGACTTCTCCCAGACCAAGGATGCCAAGGGAAATCAGATCGTCATCTATGACCCGTCCACTACGAACACCACAGGCCCCGGGTACTCCCGGAAGCCACTCAATGCCGGCACACCCAACGCCAATAAGATCACAACACCTCTGAACCCGATCGGAGTCGCGATCGTTAATCTCTATCCCCTCCCCAACCGGGCAGGAACAGGCGGAAGCGATCAGGGTAACTTCTTCTCCAACGCTCCAGGGACCAACAACAACAGTAGCTTCGACGTCAGGATTGATCATCAATTCAACGCCCACCACAGTATCTTTGGTCACATCACGGACTTTTCAAATCACATCAACTCCAACGACTACTTCGGCAACGGTCTCTCGCCGGTGAATGCGAACGACCGCATTCCAGGCAAGAACATCATCGTGGACCATACCTGGATCATCAAACAAAACCTGGTTTTCGAGCATCACTTCTCCTGGGCGCACAGCGAGTCGAACCGAGCTGAAACGGTCTTGAAGAGTCCAGCGTCGCTTGGCTTCAACGTCAGCAACGTCGCCCCCGGGATTACGGCCAATATGACTCCCAGCATCAGTATCAGCGGTCCTGGCGCGGTCGGTGGTTACAGTTCGTTAGGCAACTCCTATCCGTTCGAGGCCAATTTCTCGTCTGTATATCAATATGCGGCTGCAATGACATGGGTCAAAGGAAAGCACATGGTCAAATTCGGTCTCGACCTCAGGCGCTATCCCACCCAGCTATGGGACCCCGAGCAGATGTCCGTGAGTGGCGGTTCTGGCTTCACAGTTGGATACACTTCCGGAACCACCACAGCGCTTACCGATTCCGGTAACGGCGTTGCAGAGTTGCTCATGGGGCTCGGATCTGTGACTTCCGGTTATGAGCCCGAGACCCAGTCTGTGCATGACTACGCCGCGGCTTATATTCAGGACGAGTTCCGGATCACTCGGCGTCTGTTGCTAACCTACGGTCTCAGATATGGCTACGAAACCGGCGACGTGGAAAAGAACAACCTCCTCAACTACCTGGACACTACGTCAGTCTCACCGCTCCAAATCCCATCGCTGACACTCACGGGCGGCGTTGGCATCCCCGGTCTCAACGGCACCAGCAGACAGTTGCAGAACCCGCAGAAGACAAACCTCGATCCACGCTTAGGTGTTGCCTATAACCTCAACGATAAGACGGTCATTCATGCCGGATTTGGTATCTTCCATCACCCAGCCGCAGCCTGGCAGCAGTACCCGAACGCGGATGGCGGAATACGCACCACTACATCGGTTGACTCACAGGCAAATGGCGTGACACCGCTTTCTGGCTTTCAACTCAGCAATCCATTTCCTGTTGGTCTTACTCCTCCTGACGGCAACGCTGCGGGACTCGGCATCGACCTCGGTGACTCCATTGAGGGACCTCTCCGCCGTCAGTACATCCCCTACCAGCAGAATTGGTCTCTCGACATCCAGCGTTCACTGCCAGGGTCATTCGTAGTCACCGCCGCGTACGTCGGAAATGAAGGCGTACACCTTATGGTGAATCAGCAGTTGAATCAATTGCCCGACTCCGATCTGGTACTCGGTTCAAAGCTGCTGACCCTCGTTTCGAACCCACTCTACGGTCACATCGATCCAGCTTCCAGCATCAATACCCCCACGGTAAAGAACATGCAGTTGCTTCGTCCCTTTCCACAGTTCCAGAACTTTGAAGCGAACAATGTTGGTATTGGTCACTCCACCTACCATGCCGGGCAGTTGACGGTTGAGCACCGCCTCAATCATGGACTCGCGGTTGTCTTTGCCTACACCTACAGCAAGGCCATCGACAACGTGGGTGAAATGACCAGCGTCGCTGGCACTATGGGTGCTGTTACCGATACGTACTGCCTGCGGTGCGATCGATCGCTTTCCGACCAAAACGAGACCCACGTGCTTCGCTGGAGCACACGCTATGAACTTCCCTTTGGCAGCCAAAAGCCATTCCTCAATCAAGGCTTTATCAAGCATATTGTCGGTGGGTGGGCTCTAAGTGCAATCTATCAGCTCGATACAGGACGCCCCTTGGCGGTCAGCTATACCAATGTCGCCAATTCAGGCAGTTCGAGCACACTCTCACGTCCTAACATAATCCCCGGTGTATCCGCTAAGGCACCTGGCGGTTCCCAGATCAAGTTGGATGGTACCGGCGTCTACTTCAACAAAGCTGCTTTTGCGGCGACTCCCACTTATTCCTATGGCAATGCACCCCGCTACTTGCCGGACGTCAATGCTCCAACAGCCTGGAACCTCGACTCGATGCTGGAAAAGAGCACGCACCTCTCGGAGCGTTACCTGCTCTCCTTCCGGGCCGAATTTTTCAACACACTCAATAACGTAACCTTCAGCGGTCCAACGACGAGCTTCACCTCTTCCACCTTCGGTCAGGAAGCCACGCTGAGTCAGACCAACACGCCACGCAATATTCAACTCAGCCTGCGGTTCACGTTCTAACTCCGGGTAAGTCCTCGGCCTGATGCTTGGATCGGGGACTTACCTCTTATCAAAATTGGAGACCCTGTATGCCTAAGAGACTTTGTCTGCTGCTTGCCTTGCTTCCGAACGTAGCGTTCGCCTCCGACACCATCGTGATCAATGCAAATGTCATCACGATCGACAAGGATCATCCTTCCGCCCAGGCCTTTGCAATCGATAACGGACGCTTTACGGCGGTTGGAACGAACGCGGAGATATTAAAATTCAAGACCTCGTCAACAAAGGTGATTGACCTCAAAGGCGAAACAGTCACTCCTGGCTTCAACGATGTGCACCTGCATCCGCAGGCGATCTTTCAGGAGGGCACGCCACATTATCGAGTCTGGCTAGGCGGGGACAGGGTTAAGACGATCGACGAACTGGTTGCTGCTCTTAAGCGGCAGGCTGCTGTGACTCCCGCCGGTGCAAGAATCAGCGGTTATGGATATAACGACGCACTGTTGGGCCGTCATCCCAACCGACATGATCTGGATGCAGTCTCCACGACGCAGCCCATCGAAATCACTCACGGCTCCGGTCACATCACCGTTGTCAACAGCTTCGTATTGAATGCTTCAGGCATTAAAAAAGATACCCCCGACCCCAAAGGCGGCGCCCTCGATCGCGATCCCGATGGAACTCCAAACGGCGTAATTCGTGAGAGCGCCCGCGGGCTCCTTCGGCATGCATCGGGCAATAGAACCGACGCGCCAAGCCATAAAGAAGAACTCGACGGCTATATGACCTGCTTCCACCAATACTCCGCCAAAGGCATCACAAGTGCAGGCATCGCGGGAGCAAGTCCCTCCACGTTCCGACTGATGCAGGAATTGCGCGATCAGGGTAATCCGGTTCGCGTTGGATTCATGTTCAGTGCCGGCTCGTTCGACGAGCTTCAGGCAGCTGGAATCGAACGGGGCTTCGGCGACGACCGCCTTCGGATCACCGCTCTCAAGAACTATCAGGGGAACTCGCTCAGCGGCCGCACTGCATGGCTGAGCGAGGCTTACTCGGACCGGCCGGACTACTTTGGTATCCCGCCCGCTCGTACTCAGGAGAAGCTGGACGAAGATTTTCAAAGGTGGTGGGACGCCGGATGGCAGGTTGCGACGCACTCTAACGGCGACCGCGAGATAGACATGGTTCTCACCGCGATCGAACGTGCCGAAGCGAAGAACCCTCGTCCCGATGCTCGCTGGCGAATTGAGCACGCGAGCGTCATGAATCAGTCTCTGCTGGATCGCGCGAAGAAGGACGGAGTAGTTCTCGTCTTTCACTCCTATATGTGGGAGTACGGAGATATCTTGGCCTCTTATGGTCCAAAGCGTCTCTCGATGATGCACGCCTACCGCACTGCGACCGATATGGGAATCCCCGTGGCTGGCCACTCTGATTCGCCAATCTCCGCGGCAGATCCGTTGCTCCGCATTCAGGATATGGTCACTCGCACTAGCTCTCAGGGTGTCGTCGTCGGTGGCAACCAGAAGCTGAGCGTCGATGAGGCGATCAAGGTCTGGACGTTGGACGGAGCGTATGCCACCTTCGAAGAAAACATCAAAGGTTCAATTGCTCCGGGCAAGCTAGCGGACTTTGTCGTTCTTCAAAAGGACCCCCGAAAGGTTCAACCGAACACGATCAAGGACATACTCCTGGAAGCGACGTATCTGGGAGGCAATAAAGTCTACACAGCGCCCGCCAAAACAGTTGCCATGCTTCCTCAGCCTCCAATTAACTACGGCGACGGAAATTACGGCGACGGGGACGAAGAAGAGAATCAAAATCAATAAGTCACCTGAAAATGGACTATGCCGCATTCCGAAGAACTGGCGGCATAGTCCATTTAGCTGTTGTCTTGGTTGATTTCTTAGCCGTGCAGGGATGGGTGTCGACTACCTCTCGCACGAATAAGACGCTGTAATGATTTACCTGCAGACGCACGCTTATTCCCGGCAGGTTTTACATCTAGGGTAAAGTGGCGCGAATACTTCCGCCGAAGCTCCCTCCTGTGTAGGTGCCGGAGTATCGCTCCGCTGCGGGCGCGCCATCGGCTCCGGCTGCGGAGGAGAAGCTCACCACGGTGATGGCTGATCCACCTGCTGGCGGGATGTTGCCGAGCGAGATGGGAAGCGGAGTGCCAGCGGCGGAACCGAGGGTTGCGGCGGTCAGCTTAACGTTCTGGGCTGTGCCGGTTCCGTTGTTGGTGATGGTAACGACGGCCTGATAGCCGCCTCCGCCTAGCTTGCTGAGACTTGCGGTTGTGATGAGCTGAACGGTGCCGGGGATGGGTGCGTTGTTTCCGGTCTGGACGATCTGGAGTGCGGCGGGAGTGGCAAGGTTAGCGTTGGCCGCGTTGCCGGAGAAGGTCGCTGTGTTCGTGAAGTTGAGGTAGGAGGCGGGGGTGAACTGCGAGTTGAACTGGCAGGCTCCGCCGGCAGCTACGGTGATGGGAGAGGCGATGGCGCAATCGGTGGTGGCTGTTTGTGTCAGGGCGAAGTTGGTTTGGTCGGGATCGCTGAGAGCAAGGCTGGCCGCGGCGTTGCCGGTTGAGAGGAGGTTGACCGTGATGGGCGGTGTGCTGGTGGATGCGAAGGCTGTGAGGGCTTGAGTGCGTTCGAGCGCGAGGACTTGATTGGCAGACGATGCGGCGTAGAGGTTGCCGACGCTATCGAGTGCAAGCGCGCTGACCGATGCAACGGGTGCTACGGTGAAGGGTGCGCTGCTGGGGCTAGCGGGGACGGCGATGATGTTGGTTGTGGCAGAGTCAGTGAGGAGCAAGTTCCCGGCTGCATCGACCGCGACTGCTGTTGGTGCCGCGACGACAGAGCTTGCCGTGGTACGGGCCAGCGATTGGGCGTCGAAGCGATAGACGGCTGAGGCTGTGGGGTCGGCGACGAAGATGTTGGCGTTGGTGTCGACGGCGACGCCGGTGGGTGTGGCGAGACCGGTGTTGGCGATGACGCGCGAGGCTATCTGATTCGAGCCGATCTCGGTAATGGTTTTGGCGGTTGCGTCGGAGACGTAGAGGTTGTTGAGAGAGTCGACGGCTAGACCCTGGGGCGAAGTGAAGGCGATGGGCAGGGTCTTTGCTGTCCCAAAGGGTGGGAGTTGGGTGATTTCGCCGGTGGTTGCGTCGGCTACGAAGACGTTACCGGTAGAGTCGACGGCCAGGGCTGATGGGTTGGTGAAGGTGCCGAGGGTGGAGAAGGGTGCCGATGCGCCTGCAGCCGATGCTCCGGGAGCAAACTTCAGGACGGACTTGCTGGTGCCGTCGGCTACGTAGACGTTGCCAGCGTTATCCGCGGCGAGTGCGTTGACGGTGAGGTTCTGGCCAAAGGTGAGCTGACGGGCCGGGTCGAGGGTAGCTCCTGCTCCTACGCCTGTTCCGGTTAGGCCGAGGTTGGCGGGGTTGTTGAGCGAGGTGTTGACGGTGAGTGGAGCCGCGCGTGGGCCTGCTACGGCTGGCTTGAAGTTCGCGGTGTAGATGCAATCCTGAGTTGTGTCGGAGCTGGTGGTGCAGGCTCCGGTGGAGAGGGTGAAGTCCGGTGACGACAGTGCGATGGTGGATGGAGCGTCGGATGGGATGAAATGGAGCTGCACGGTGTGGGCTGCTGGTGTACCGACTGCACTGGCGGCGAAGCGGAGATTGTTCGAGACTTTGCGAATGCGGATGTTGGTGGAGTCGCTGATGTAGAGGTTGCCCTGCTGATCGAGCGCTACGCCCATGCCGTTGCCGCCGTTGGAGCCGACGATGGCCTGGGTGCCGATGCAGCCGTCACCTATGGGGGACGCGGCACAGCTTGTCGCGGTGCCTCCGCCAGCGAGGACATGGGTGTAGCCTGTGCGACCCTCGAGGAACCAGACGACGTTGTTGGAGGAGTCGACGATGTAGAGGTTGCCGTCGGCATCCATGGCGAGTTTCTGCGGGCCCATATTCACAGCAGTGCTGAGCCCTGGGGCCAGGGACGAGTTTCCGGATGTACCGGTGCCTGCGAGGGTGTAGATATCGCCATTGACAGGCGCGGCCACACCGACTTTGTTGAGCAGGTTGTAGAGATTGCTGCCGGGGGTACAGGCGACGCAGACGACACGGACCTTGGCTGACTCCGCGATGTAGACATTGCTGCTGGAGTCGACGAGGACGCCCTGTGGATTGTTGAGCGTGGCGAGAGTGGCGAGGCCATTGTCACCGGTGGAAGAGGTGGTGCCTGTGCCAGCGATGGTCTGGATATTTCCTGCGCCCGGGAGCCCGGATGCCGGGTTGAGTACTTCGCGGATGCGATTGTCACCTGAGTCGGCGATGTAGATGTTGCCTGCGGGATCGGTCCAGATTCCGCGCGGACCTTTGAGCAGTGCGCTGGAGGCTGGGCCGCCATCACCTGCAGGATCAGTGGTGTTTGTGGGAGCGCTGCCGGTGCCGGCAACGAGATACATCTTGCCGTCGGAGACACGGATTTCATACGTCTTGTTGTCGTTGTAGCCGCCGATAAAGATGTTGCCAAGAGGATCGGCATAATTACCGCGCGGTTTGTTGAGCTTGACCAACGTGGCCGTGCAACCTACTGTGGCGGTGGGTACGCAGGCGGTTCCCGAAACATAGCCACCGAAGTTGGTGACGATTCCGGAAGTGGAAACCTTGCGGACCTGTGAGGCGTTTGCGTCGGTGAAGTAGACGTTGCCGAAAGGATCGGCGGCGACGCTGCGGAGATCGGCGGATGTCCCTCCGGTGATCATGATGGCGGTGGCCTGGCAGCCGTTACCGAAGGTGTCGAGATGGCCGGTGCAGGTGGTGTTCGCGGTGGAGGAGGTGGCTCCGCCTACGATTGTGGTGATGGTGTAGGGCATGGCCACGGGAGCAGCGGAGAGCGGAATGATGGGCGCTGGATTGACCGTGATGGTGAGCGCCGGACTGGAAGTGGAGGTTGCAAAGTTTGCACTGGCGACGTAGCTTGCGCTGACGCTATCGATACCTTGCGGAAGAAGAGCGCTGAAGACTGCCGTGCCGTTGGTCAGAGCTCCCGAGCCGATGGGCGTGGGCGTGGAGTTGCTGGCAGTCGTATAGCTGAAGCTGACGGAACCAGTCGGTGTGCCTGCGACGGAAGAGACTGTTGCGGTGAGCGAGACGGGGGTTCCTACGGTGGTCGTAGTCGTAGACGAGGTTAGCGTCGTAAGGGTTTGGGCGGGGCTGATGGTGACGGGCGATGCGGCAGAGAAGGAACCGGCGTTCGATGTGTCGCCGTTGTAGACCGCGCCAAGGGTATACGCGCCCGTCGGCAGGTTGAAGGTGAACGAGGCTACACCACCGACGAGGGGGACTGTCGCGTAGACGGCACCGTTGATCAGGAAGCCGACGGAGCCGGATGGACTAGAGGAGCCGGAGACGGTAGCCGTCGCGGTGAAGCCCGCTCCGAAGGTTGTGGGGGAGACGACTCCGCTTAATGAGGTTGTGGTGGACGACAGGCTGCCCGCGCCGACAGTGACAGTGTAGCTCCCGAAGGTTGGGATGGCAGCATAGGGTGCGCTGCCGGAGAAGCTGGCGGTGTAGGTGTGGGTTCCCGCTGGAGCGTTGGTGATGGGGATGAAGACAGTGTCGCTGGTGCCGGGAAGGCTTGCAGTGAAGGTGCGGCTGGCCTCATCGGTCAGGGTGACGGTACCGGATGGGTACGGGTACGAGTTGCTGGCGAAGGCCGGGGTCAGGATGACAACGGCGGTAGGGAACTGTCCCGCGGTCACGTTCTGACTGGACCCCTGAGGACCGGTAAGCTCGGGCGCGAGGAAGGTGAAGTTGCAGGCGGGAGCGACGAGGGCTGGCGCAGTGCGGTTGTCGATGATGACATTGCCGTTGGTACCGTTGTAGGCGTTGAGGAGCGAGACGAAGTTGCTGGAGACCTGGCCGGGGCCGAAAGTGATCTGAGCGTTGGATGGGGCAACAATGTTGGAGGCGGCCACCGTGTCGACGGTGACGTTGTCGAGCGTGACGATGAGTGGATTGATGGTGCCGTTGTTGCTTGCGCCGAGGAATGTGAATGAGCCGGTGGCGGTGGGGCCTTGGTTGGAGAAGCGAAGGTTCTGCAGCAGGATATTTTTGAAGTTGGGGGTGAGCGTGCCGGGGTTGGTGTTGTAGAGCGGCGTGAACTGGATCTGGGTGCCGTGGTCGGCGAAACAGGAGTTCGAGTATTGGATGTTCTGCACTACATTGCCGCGGTCGTTGGCGGACTTGATGCGAATGCCGGTGGAGTTGCTGCCGTCGACCTCGGCGTCGCCGTACATGAGGTTGTTGTCGTAAAGCACGTTGTTGACGCCACCGGTGGTGAAGCTTCCGATGGACTCTCCGTGGCCGGCGAAGAAGTGGTTGTTGATGACGGAGATGTTCGACGAGGCTGAGTTGGGTGCGCCAACGGCTACGTTGTCGTCGCCATCGGAGATCCAGGAGTTGGTGATGGTGGCGTTGGTCGTGTTGCCGGGATCGATGCCGTCGGTGTTGCGAGCGTTGTAGGGCGTGACGATCTTCATGTCCCAGGCGGTAAAGCCAGTGACGGTGTTGAGTGCGACGTGAAAGTTTGGTGAGTTTTTGAAGGTGATCTTGTAGAGGGTGATGTTAGTGGATTTCGATACCTGAAGGCCGCGGGGATTCTGCTGGTTGCCGCCGAGGCTGTTGGCGTCGGTGGCAAGATCCCACCAGGTCTTTCCGGTCGTCGAGCCTTCAAAGCCGGCGGTCGGAAAGCTGTTAAGTACGACGTCTCCGCCGCGGCCGTTGAGCTTGCCGAAGCCCATGATGCCGGAATTGTTCGCGTTGGTGATGCTGATCAGGTTCTGGCAGCTTGCCGTATTGCTGTTGTTGTTGACGGTACCGCAGGTGTGAGTGCCGGGGGTGGTGTCGTAGTCCTGGGCGTTACGCGAGAAGTAGAGGGTGACGCCGGGATCGACGAGGAGGGTGACGCCGGTCGGAATGGTGATGGGGCCAGTGAGGAAGGCGTTGTTGCCGGAGGCGTCCATGGACAGTTCAACTGCCTGATTCGTGCCCTGACAAGCATTGAGCGCAGTTTGGAGACGGGACTGATCAAGTTTGGTGCTGACAGCTTCGACGGATGCAGGAACATCTTCACTGACGTCGTGGAAAGAGGCCATCAAAGCCTGGCAAGTGGATGGAAAGGCTGGTTCTACCACTGAACGGGTATCGCCGGTGGCGACGGCAGGCGCTTGAGAGAACAGAGAGGGGGAGAGAGCTCCGCAGAGGAGAAGCGTTGTTAGGCTGGAGCGTCGAAATGCCACCATGAAATTCATATTTCTCCTATAGAAACGGCCTGACCTTGAAATTGGCATGGGATGGCCTGCAGGGAGCCTTCCGGTCTTGCAGCCTGGAGGATGCGTGAAAGACTGGTATGACCACATCCCAACTGCGAGCGAAAATCTACCCACTCCAGCGATCCGTTGTCAACTGGAAATTGTCATGATGCTACGCACAGGAATGGACGACGCTCGTCGGTGCCTCGCATAGAGGACAGATGGGACACAATACGGAGCCTGATGAGGGCTAACAACCACCCAACGGCCACCGCGTACCGTGTTAAAACCAACAGCTACCACCACAAAATAACCACCCGTAGGGTGGTTTCTCTTTGCGGTTATTCTAGATAAGTGGTTGTTTATGTGTTAGTTGTGTGGCGGAGAGTGAGGGATTCGAACCCCCGATAGCCTTGCGACTATGTCTGATTTCGAGTCAGGTGCATTCAACCGGGCTCTGCCAACTCTCCGTAGGTCCAGTTTATCTTGAATTTTGAGTTAGGCATAGCATCGGGGTGGAGGAGTTTTTGGTGAGCGGAGAGTGGACCCCGGAGGGTGAGGCGTGGATGCGGGAGTGCGCCATGGAGGTGGGCTTCGACGCTGCCGGGGTGGCGCCTGTTGTCGGGACCAGCGATACGGAAAGATTGGATGCCGTGAGGTTTGCGGCCTGGGTCGAGGGTGGCCGAGCAGGAGAGATGGAGTATCTGAAACGCCGGGACGAACGAGGCGTGCTGTTGCGGAGCGGGGTACAGGTGGCGATGCCATGGGCTCGGTCGGTGATTGTGTGCGCGTTTAACTACAATTCCGCAGCTCCTTTGTCGATTGATGGAGCGGGAGATGGGACCGGATGGATCGCTCGCTATGCCTGGAGCGGGAAAGATTCAGAGGCGGGGCTGCATCCCACCGATTATCACGACGAACTGCTGGGTCGGCTGCGTGTTGTAGAGGCGGCTTTGCGAAAACGGTATGACTGCGAGACACGGTGCTATGTGGATACAGGTCCGTTGGTGGAGAGGTCGGTAGCGGCTAGGGCTGGGGTGGGATGGATCGGGAAAAATACTTGTCTGCTGAATCAGGAGTTGGGGTCGTGGTTGCTGCTGGGAGCTATTGTTACGTCCTTAAGTGTAGGTGAGAGAACTGCTCTTGAGGTAGCGGCGGATCGATGTGGGAGCTGTACGCGGTGTATCGATGCATGTCCTACGGGGGCGCTGGTGGCTCCCCGCGAGATGGACGCGACACGGTGTATCTCGTATCTGACGATCGAGAAGAAGGGAGTTATTCCGGAGGAGTTGCGGAAGGGAATGGGACGGCAGGTCTTTGGATGCGATATCTGTCAAGACGTCTGCCCGTGGAACCGGAGGGCTCCTGTGGCCGTAAAGGAGGGTATGCTGGCGCGGCCGGAGTTAGTGAATCCGGAGCTAGAGTGGCTGGCTGGAATGGATGCGGCAGAGTTCAAGCGATGGTTCAAGGGCTCTCCGATAGAACGTACGCGCAAGAAGCGGCTGCACCGGAATGTGGCGATCGCCATGGGCAACAGCCGGGACGAGAGGTTTTTGTCTCAGCTCGAAGTGTGGAGCACATGCGAGGACCCGGTTCTGGCCGAGAGTGCGGTGTGGGCGATCGGGCAGATCCTTCACCGTGACGGCGCGTAAACGAATCGGAGAGGTGCTCTGCTAGCATCGGATACAGGTGCGGTGAAGTTCTGTCGCTGGCAACTCCTCTTCTATGTTCTCTATTGTTCCCACCAAGACTGTGTCACCCGATGCAACCGAGCATCAGCCGGCTGCCAAGCCGATTGAGCAGGTGCAGCCAGTGGTTAGGCAAGAAGGGCTTCGGGCTCAGTTTGTTGCTTTGGGGCGCTACATGGCTCGAACTGAGGTGCACACATATGCGTTCAGCGTAGCGGCTAACGCAATCCTCTCGCTGTTTCCGTTTATTGTACTGCTGCTCACGGTAAGTCGCAGGGTCTTCCATTCGCGGGCGATGGAGGCGGTGGTGGGTGACATGATGAAGATCTTTCTGCCGGTGGGACAGGACTTTGTGATGCGGAACATGCAGCTGCTGGCTCATCCGCAGAAGAAGACGCAGATCTTTTCGCTGGTTATGCTGCTGATCACCTCAACTGGTGTGTTCTTACCGTTGGAGGTGGCGCTGAACAACGTCTGGGGTGTGAAGGAGAACCGCAGCTACCTTCATAATCAGGCGGTTTCGCTGGGTTTGGCGTTTGCTGTGGGTGTGTTGGCGATGACCTCGGTTGCGTTTACTTCGGCGCAGAAGACGGTGCTGACGTGGATCTTCTTCGGACATACGGAGAATTTCTTTTTCAATTTCTTTGCTTACTGGTTTCTCAAGTTTTGTGCGGTTGTGGCAGGTATTTTGATTTTCTTTCTTATCTATTGGGTGCTGCCTTATCGCAAGGTTCCGGCGCGGGCTGTTCTTCCTACGGCGATTGTGATCGGTCTGTTGTGGGATGCGGCCAAACATCTGTACGTTTTGGCTCTACCATGGTTGGACTTTCAGTCGGTGTATGGCCCTTTCTATATTTCGGTGGGGTTGATGATGTGGGCGTTCTTGTCGGGACTGTTGCTGCTAGCAGGGGCGCATTTCTCGGCTACGCGGTATACGTTGTGGCTGGCGCGTCAGGCAAAGCTGGAGGAGAGCAGCGATGCAGGAGCCGAATAAGTCGGGGGCGTGGGGCTGGCTGAAGCACAGGCCGCCTGCGGGGCTGCCTGCGGCTGCGTTCTGGCTGGCACTTTGGTTCTGCGTACTGCTGGTGCTGCGCTGGCTGCCGGGGGGATGGGGGACGTTCTTCAGCGTGGTGCAGATCTTTGTCGGGGTGGCGCTGGTGATTGTTGCCATCCCTCTGGCTCTGCGTATTGTGCGGCAGCGTATGCTCTGGAGCCTGCGTAACAAGTTGGTGGTGACGTATCTGCTCATCGGGCTGGCTCCTGTGGTTCTGTTTGTGACGCTGGTGCTGATCTCGGCTTATATTGCGGCCGGGCAGTTTGAGATTCATCTGGCTGACACGCGCATCCAGGCCGAGCTGAACCAGATGAGCGGGGAGAACGGGCATCGGGCTGAGCAGGTGGCACATTTGCTTGATGGGAAGCCGATACCGCCCAATGGGCTGTCCATCAACGAGGCTCCTGCAGAGCTCGATATCCCGCGATTGAAACTGCATCGCGATACGGTCGCGTATGCGAACGGGACTCGGCTGGCTGTCGGGGCGGTGGGGGAGAAAACTCCGCTGGGGTTGCCTCCTTGGGCTTCGCCACTGCCGGGGGGTGAGTTTCATGGGCTGGTGCTGGATGGGAGCGATCTGTATCTCGTCGCAGTGCACCAGCAGGGGCTTGGCGATGGGCGGGTGTTTAGCCTAGTGACCAGCGTTCCCGTCGATCGGTCGGTGATGGATATGATTGCCGATGGACTGGGGCGGGTGCGTCTGTTCGTTGAGCGGGTGGGCGGCGCGGAAGGGACGACGCAGAAGGCTGAAGCAAAGAGGATTGCGGGTGGCAGCGAGCCTGCCGGTGTGAATCTGGCGGACGTTCGGGTGAGGTTCCTTTCGACGGTCACGGCGACGGATTGGGATACGGGCGAGCCTGCTAACCTTCCGATCGAGGTGGTTTCACGGCCGTCGCTGCTGTACAAGCAGCTGTTCGGCACCTCGCTCGGAGGCATTGTGACGAGCGTGATCCGCACCTTTCTGATCGGACTGTGCATCGTGTTCGCCGGGCTCCAGGTGCTGGCTCTGGTGATGGCGATGCGACTAAGCCGCACGATGACGAAGTCAGTTGCTGATCTGTACGAGGCGACGCAGCGGATCGACCAGGGGCAGCTCGATCACCGGATCGGCGTTACTCGCGACGATCAGCTCGCGGAGCTGAGCCGGTCGTTCAACAAGATGACGGGATCTTTGCAGCGGCTTCTTGTAGAGCAGAAGGAGAAGGAGCGGCTGCAGAACGAGATCTCGATCGCGCAGGAGGTGCAGGCGAATTTATTTCCGCATCAGACGGTGGGGTTGGAGACGCTGGAACTGCATGGCGTCTGCCGGCCGGCACGGTCGGTCAGCGGGGACTACTACGACTTCCTGATATTTCACGAGGCGGCGCATAACGGGAACGCCAGCCCGAAGGAGACGGGAGTTGGTATTGCACTCGGCGACATCAGCGGGAAGGGAATCTCGGCGGCGCTGCTGATGGCGACCTTGCACTCGGCAGTTCGGGCGTACCGCTTTGCCAGCGAGGAGCTGGTGTTTACCGAGTCGGCTGTGGCCGGCTTGATGGCTAGCCGGGACGAGCGTGGCCGGGACTGCGATGAGCTGTTCGAATCACCGGGGCGGATTCTTGCGCTGCTGAATCGGCATTTGTACCGTAGTACACAGCCGGAGAAGTACGCGACTTTGTTTCTTGCTCACTACGATGTGGCTACCTCTATGTTGACGTACTCCAATGCGGGCCAGCTTCCGCCGCTGGTGCTTGGACGGGATGGGTCGATTCGCAGGCTGGACCGGGGTGGAACGGTGGTGGGCCTGATCGACGGGATGCAGTATGACGAAGGCCGGTTCCAGATGCAGTCCGGCGACATTCTTGTGGCTTACTCGGACGGCGTGACGGAGCCTGAGAACGACTTTGGCGAGTTCGGCGAGGAGCGGCTGATGGAGGTTGTCAGCCGATACCGCAATGAGCCGCTGCATGTGATCTCGACGCAGGTGATGCAGGCGCTGGATGCTTGGATCGGGGCGGAAGAGCAGCCGGATGACATCACGCTGGTTCTGGCTCGTCAGGTTTAGAACGTCTCTTTTGGGGTGTCCCCTCCGGTGTGTTTTGGTGCAAAGTATTCAAATTACAGAGGATAGCGGTGGACTTTCGCCCGCCTCATCTGCAAAAGTCTCTGGATTCGCGAGTTTGAAGTATCCGGTTCCTGTAAAGTATTGATTTTATGTTGGTTGTTGGTTTAGGCTTCGTTGTTGAGATTAGGAGAAAGCCCCGGAGACGACCCGGGGCTTTTTCTTGTTCTCACTTAACAGCGTAGCGGATTGAAGGGAATTATTCGGCACTGCAGATCGCCCGGCTAGCGCGGGGATTTGCGATTTGGGGCTTGACAAGGACAGAGACAGAAGCAGATCCCTTCGCTGCGCTCGGGATGACAACCAAAGGGCAGGCAGCAGCAAGAACACGAACAAGAGCAAGAACAGAACAACTGCAAGATATTTTGTCCCTAAGCACTTTGCTGCAACTCGTGTTACGGAGTGGCTGTTCCTACTCTGCCGTTTGCGATGTTGTAGGAGACGTCCTGCACAGAGACAAACTACCGGATCGGTTGGGTGGGTGCGATGAGTGCTATGCCGTCGAGTGAGCGTCGGCTGCGTTTGGCGCCGATCCCGATTTTCGTTGCATCGTCTGGCGTGGTCCACGATACAATTTGCCCCATGCGCCGCTCTGATTCGATTGCACTTTCGATGGCTTTTGCCCTTGTCTTCGCGATACCGACGACCGTTTCAGCAAAGAACAATGTTGCTGAATTCCCCCTGCGGGTTCATATCTTCCAGCAGCACACCACGCAGCACTACCACAATGGCGTGCCGGATTTCGCTAATGGCTTTGGCCGGGCTAACCTCTTCGAAAATGGCGTGGCTCAGGGTATCGACTACAGTTTCAGCTGTTCCGATCAGGTTATGACTTCATCCGGCTATGAAACTTATCCCGCAAAGTGGAAGAAGAAGGACGAGGAACTCATCATCCTGGAAGGGGTGATGGGCAATCCGAATGCGACTCATACCTGCACACTGAAGATCCAGAAGAAGGATTTTGCCTATTTCATGCGCAATGGCAATCTCGGCAGCGAGCCGACATCCGCGTACAAGCAGTGGATGGAGAAGCATGACTACGATCCTGAACACGGCAAGAACGAACCCACGATTTTGACTGATCCGGCCCCTGCCAAGGCCACATCCAGTTCAGCGGCTTCTCCGAACTCACAAAATTAGCATTGGCTGAGCGGTAGCTCTCAAATCCGTGTGGGCCATTGCCGGCATCCGGTCTTTACCTGGTGGAGGTGAAGGCTTTTACAGCGATCGCGTTGGGCGATTTGCCGGCTGGGAGCATGGTGAAGAGGGCTGGGCCTTGCTTGCTCTGGGTACGGATGACGGCTACGTCGCCGGAGTGAGCGTTGGTGGCGAGGAGGACGTGCTCATCGGCGGAGAAGGCGAGAGCGTCAGGGGCGGAGCCGGTGTGGACGTTGCCGATGAGATGGCCGTCGTCGATGCTGTAGATGCTGATGGAGTCGGCACCGAAGTTGGAGACGTAGAGGGTGGTGCTGTCGGCGGTGACGATGCCTTGCACGGGCTTGCTGCCGATGGCGAAGGTGTTGCTGACCTCGTTGGTGTAGGTGGAGATTTCGGAGATGGAGTCGGAGGCGAAGTTGGAGACGAAGATCTCACCGCCGTCGGGCTTGAGGGCGAGGTGGACGGGGGTTTGGCCGACGTCGAGGAGGGCGAGGAGGTGGTCTGCGGTAAGGGATGGGTCTTGGCGGGCTGCCCAGGAGTCGGGGGCGGCGGAGAGGCTGATGGCCATGACCTGGTGCCCGGAGGAGCAGGCAACGAAGGCTTTGGATGAGTCGGGGAGGATGACGGCGTCGGTGGCTCCGGGGCATCCGGGGAAGGCGGCGCGGAGGCGGAGGATGGGGCCGGGGTGTGGGGAGTCCTCGCGAGGGGCGACGGCGAAGATGGAGACGCTGTTGCTGCCGCGGTTGGTGACGACGAGCGAGCGCATGTCGGGGGAGATGCGGGCTAGGCCAGGCTGTTCGCCGGTACCGGCTACGGCGACTTCGCGGCGTCGGTCGAGGTCGATGACGCTGACGGTGTTGGAGCCGGAGTTGGCGACGTAGGCGCGGTGGCCGGAGGGTTCGACGCTGATGAAATAAGGCTGGCGGTGGACGCCGATGGTGGCTGCGACGCGGTTGTTTTCGGTGTCGATCACGGAGACCGTACCGGACTGGGTATTGACGGCGTAAACCTCGTTGCGCTGCGGGTTAGCGGCGATGCCAGTGGGGTTGGCGCCGACTTCGAGGGTGCGGTCCTGGCGAAAATTGACAATGTCGAGGACGCTGACGGTGTTAGAGGCGCCGTTGGTGACGTAGGCGAATTCGCGATAGCCAGCGGGGACGTCGGGAAAGTGGCTGCGGCGGCAGCCTGAGGTGGCGAGAAGGGAGGTCGCGGCAAGGGCGACGAGGAGCAATTGGCGGCGAAGTGTCTGCACTATTGGGAGTCTAACTGGTTGGAGCGGTTGGGGGAATCGGTGGTTTAGGGAGTTGTGTGGGTTAAAAAATATTTTCGAAACCTTTCTTAAGAGGCTGTGTTTACGAGATTGATGCCGAGAGTTGCCAGATGGGGAGCTCACGCATCAGTAGCATTCCTTCTCGGACAACGAAGTCGCGGATATTGCGACTTCGTTGTTTTTTTGTTTTTTGGGACAGAAGAGAGCGAAGCTTACTGCTAAGGCTAACCCTTAGGCTCTGGGAGAGCGGATTTTGCGCCAGTTATAGGCGGTCCAGGCGAGGTATCCACCCTGAAGGGTCCAGACGCCAACGTAGACGAAGACGAGATGACGGTGGGCCATCGTGGAGAAGTCGAAGAAGGTCTTCCAGGTCATTGCGGGGTCTCCAGGGAGGCTTCGAGGGCTTGGAGGGCGGCGTCCTGCTCGGCGATTTGGCGGCGGCGCTCAAGGGCGAAGCGGAAGGCGATGAGGAAGATGCCCCACATAGCCCATCCGGCGAGATTCCAGAAGACGGCGGGGAGAAAACGGGGATCGATGCCTCCGCCATTGGGACCGAAGACGGGAGCGGGGTGCTGGGTGCGCCACCACTGGATCGACATGTAGACGATAGGTACGTCGATGGCGGCGAAGACGGCTAGTACTGCGGCAAGGACGCCGATCTGTCCGGCGGGCGAGAAGCGGCGGAGCAGAAGGTAGCTCACGTAGATCAGCCAGAGGATGAGGGCGGTGGTGAGGCGCGCGTCCCAGGCCCACCAGATCCCCCATGCCGGTTTGCCCCAGAGCATTCCGGTGCCCAGACAGATGCCGACGTAGAGAACGGTGACCTCGGCGGAGGCGACGGCGAGAGCGTCGGCTGTGAGGGCTTTGAGGGGATCGCGACGACGCCAGTAGAGGAAGCCAAGCGAAGCGACTAGATTGACGTAGGGGAAGATCAGCCCGAGGACGGCGTGTGGCAGATGGTAATAGAAGATGCGCTGGAGATTGCCCATCGTCTCTTCCATAGGAACAAGGAAGATGGCCTGACGGAAGCCGACGACGAGGACGGCGACGGTCGCCAGAAACCAGAGCCAAGCGGTGCTGCGGAGAACGGAGGAGCGGGCCACTATGCGTCTATTTTATCGCGAAAGCGGGCAATGCGTGGAAGCGACCGTATCCGCGACTATTCGGCGTTGAGGACGGTCTCGAAGAGGAGTATGCAGACGGTGGTGTAGATGATGTCGTAGCCGGCTAGCTGGGTGATCCAGGTGCGGATCTGGATGGGGTCGAGTTCGGCGGTGAGGACGCCGGTTGTGGCCTGGACCATCATGAGGATAGCGGGCAGGGAGATGGGCAACAGGAGCAGCGGGAGCAGGAGTTCGCGGTTGCGGGCGCGCAGACCGAGGGCAGCGAAGAAGGTTCCGTTGACGATGAGCGCCCAGGTGCCAAGGGGGAGGATGATGGCGAGGAGCCAGGCGTTTCCGAGAACTTGCAGGTTGAAGAAGATGACGAAGATGGGGGCCAGGATGGCTTCGACCACAAGGACGAAGAGCATGTTGGCGAGAACTTTGCCAAGGAAGAGCGCGGAGGCGGGGGACGGTGCCATGCGCTGAGCTTCGAGGACCTGGTTGCGCTGCTCGCGGGTCCAGGACTGGTTGAGCGCGGTGATGGAGGCGAAGAGGATGCCGACCCAGAGGATGCCGCCGGAGATCTGGCGCGTGGTGGTGGGGTAGCCGGCGGGGTCGAAGGCGATGGAGAAGACCACGACGATGAGAAGGACGAAGAAGAGCATTCCGTTGATGGAATCGCGGGAGCGCCATTCGAGACGAAGATCTTTTCGGAGGTGGTCGAGGACGTGGCCGAAGTATTTCATCCATGCTCTCCGGTGCGCGCGGCTTTGGTGAGGTCGGCGAGTGTGGCCTCGGCGGCGCGGAGGTAGTCGGCGGGGGAGAGCAGGAGCTGGAGGCCGCGAAGGCCGGCGGAGACAGAGATGATGTCGAAGAGCTCGATCGTTTCGTCGGCGTAGGCGGGGAAGGGCTTGCGTGCGCCCATGACGGTGACTCCGCCACGGATGTATCCGGTTAGTGGCTCGACTTCTTTGAGGGAGGCTAGCTCGGCCTTCTTTGCGGAGGCGGCCTGGGCTAGTTTTTTGAGGTCGAGTTCGGCGTCGCCGGGGATAACCGCGAAAAGGTGCTCGCCTGTGTTGGTGTGGGCGAGGAGGGTTTTGAAGACCTGTTCGGCGGGCAGGCCGATCTTACGGGCGACGGAGATAGCGGTGAGGTCTTCGGGGTCTACCTCGTAGGCGCGGAGTTCGTAGGTGATACCGAGGGTGTCGAGGAGGCGGGCGGCGTTGGTTTTGGTTTGGGGTGCGATCTTCATCCGGCGGTCTCGACCTCGACGATCTGGCCACCACGCATGTGGATGGTGTTGTCTGCGAGGGGCTTGGCGAGATGGGCCTGGTGAGTAGTGATGATGAGGGTGCGGGATCCGGCGATGCCGTTTACCGGGGCGACGGGCCAGGTGCGGAAATCGGCGAGGAGCTCGACCATGTGGTTGGCACTGCCTACGTCGAGGTTGGAGAAGGGTTCGTCGAGAAGAAGGAGTTCGGGGTCGGTCTGGAGAACTCGTGCGAGTGAGGTGCGTTGGCGCATGCCCTGAGAGTACTGGCCGAGGGGGCGAGTGAGGGTGGGGTCGAGACCGACGGCGCGGAGGGCCATCTCAGGGGAGCCTACGCAGGCGCAGCCCTCTTCGCGGTGGAGAGAGGCGAAATAGTTGAGGTTCTCCATGGCGGTGAGCTCGTCGTAGAGCATGGGAGCGTGGCTCATGTAGGCCATGCGACGGCGCTGCAGGTGTGGCCGTTCGCCGAAGACGGTCGCGGTGCCGCGAGTGGGTGTGATGAGGCCCGCGATGACGCGAAGGAGGGTGGATTTACCGGCGCCGTTTTCGCCGAGGATGACGGTGGAGGTTCCGGCGGCAAAGGTGGTGGTGACGTTGCGCAGAGCGGCGAATGTGCCGTAGAGCTTGGAGACGGAGTCGATGCTGGCGGCTGCGGTGGCTGCCGCTTCGGCGCGGGTTAGGGTGGCGGTTGGCATTGGATGTATCTGCGAGGTCTCTTCATGCGAGTATATGGCTAGCGCTGGGTCTGTTGCAGCGCGGCTGATCTTGAGGAGAACGAATACCTTGAAACTGACTGCTGCTTTTCTCTCTGCTGGGCTTTTGGCTGCTGGTCTTCATGCACAGCAGACGCCGCCGCTGGATGCGGCTTCTCGGGAGTTGGCGCGGGATGTTTTCAAGCAGCTGATTGAGACCAATACGACGGATTCGGTGGGCAGTACGACGCTGGCGGCGGAGGCGATGCGGAAGCGTCTGCTGGATGCGGGGTTTCCGGCGGAGGATGTCGTGGTGTTGGGGCCGAATGATCGCAAGGGGAACATGGTGGCTCGGTTCCGGGGTAAGCCGGGAAGCACGAAGCGGCCGGTGCTGATTATTGGACATATCGATGTGGTGGAGGCGAAGCGTGAGGACTGGACGACGGATCCCTTTGTGTTCACCGAGAAGGATGGGTACTTCTACGGACGCGGGACGCAGGATATGAAGGAGTCGGATGCCGCGGTGGTGACGAGTTTTATCCGGCTGAAGCGGGAGGGTTTTGTGCCGGACAGGGACATTATTCTGGCGCTGACGGCGGATGAGGAGGGTGGCAAGTCGAATGGAGTGGACTGGCTGCTGAAGAATCATCGGGATTTGGTGGATGCGGGATTTGCACTGAATGCGGATGCGGGTGGGTTGAATACGGAGAAGGGCAAGCCGGTAAATATCGGCGTTGAAGCGACGGAGAAGTTGTATGCGGATTTCAGACTGACGGTGACGAATCCGGGTGGGCATAGTTCGCTGCCGAAGAAGGACAACGCGATCTACCATCTGGCGGATGCGCTGGGGCGACTGGAGGCTTATCAGTTTCCGTTTGAGCTGAATGTGGTGACGCGGGGCTATTTTGAGGCGATGGAGAAGATTCAGAAGGGCGAGGTCGCGGCAGATATACGCGGGGTGTTGAAGACTCCGGCGGATAAGGCTGCGGTGGCGCGGTTGTCGGAGGATCCGCTGTACAACTCGACGATGCGGACGACGTGTGTGGCGACGATGGTGCAGGCCGGGCATGCTCCGAACGCGCTGCCTCAGCGGGCGCAGGCGAATGTGAATTGCAGGATTCTGCCGGGGCATACTCCGGCGGAGGTGAGGGCGGCCTTGGTCAAGGCGATTGCTGATCCGAAGGTCGAGGTGAAGCTGGTGAACGATGCAGGGGCGCTGAGCGATCGAGATGAGAATGAGAAGTCGGTGACGCCGCCACCGCTGAATGAAGAGGTGTTTGGGGCGCTGCACGAGGTGGTGGGGCAGATGTGGCCTGGGCTGCCGGTTGTGCCGGAGATGGAGACGGGTGCTTCGGACAGCAAGATTACGATGGCTGCGGGGATTCCGAGCTATGGTTTTTCAGGGATGGGCATCGATGGCGACGATGTTCGCGCGCATGGCAAGGATGAACGCATTGGGGTGGAGTCGTTCTATACAGGAGTCGACTTTGATTATCGGTATCTGAAGGCGCTTACGGGGAAGTGAGCCTAGCGGGCAGCTGGTAAGGCTGCGGCAGTTGTTGTCGTGGTCTGGTTTGCGGCAGGGGCGTACTTGGAGGCGCATTTGGCCTGGAGCTGGGTGGCGTGGAAGACACCGTCGTGTCCGTAGGTGCCGACGGCGAGGGCTTGGGCGTCATCCTTGAAGGTGTCGGGTGGGGGCTCGGTGCCCTGGTAGCTGACTTGGAGTGTGCGACCCTGCTCGAGTAGCTGGAAGGTGGCATTGGTGCCGACGCGATGGATGCTGCCCGGAGCTACATTGCCGGCGACGCGGAGGTGGCGGACGTAGGCCTTGTTTCCCATGCCGTGAAGTTCGCCGATGGTGACGTAATAGCTCTTGTTCTCCTTGACTCCGGTGACGGCGAGGTAGGCGACGGTCGCCAGAATAATGACGGTGGCGATGATGATCTTGAGCGGGCTCTTTTGGGTGGGGGTCGACATAGCGGTCTTCTTAAGTTTACGCCGGTTTGGGCAGAGGGGGAAGACTCGAGGTTCCGTGAGTTTTTTTGACTAAAAAGATTGGGATGGGAACCTTTTTGTTCCTGTGGCGTATCCACACGTATAAATGTGGCGATACCACAGGAGAGTGCATGGGAGAGTCGAAGCTGGATTTGCTGCAGGGAACGCTGGATCTGATGGTGCTGCAGACGCTTGCGGCCATGGGCGAGATGCATGGATATGGAATCGCTCGGCGGATTGAGCAGGTTAGCGGGGATGAGGTTCTGCTGAACCAGGGGACGATCTATGCGGCTCTGGTCCGGCTGCAGCAGCGGGGGTGGATCGCGGCGGAGTGGGGGACGTCGGATAACAATCGCAAGGCGAAGTTCTACTCGATTACGAAGCGGGGACGAAAGCAGTTGGCCGAGGACGCGGCTTATTGGGTGCGCCTGTCGAGCGTGATGGGGCGGGTGCTGGCGATGGGCGACGACGGAGGCGAGCGATGAAGAAGTCCATGATGGATTCGATTCGGCAGGGGTTACGGCGCGTGGGCTCGTTCTTTCGCAAGGGACCTCTTGATAGGGAACTGAATGCGGAGGTCGCGGCCCATATTGAGATAGCGACGGAAGAGAATGTGAAGCGGGGGCTTTCGGCTGAGGAGGCTCGGCGGCAGGCGCTGATTCGTTTCGGGGGAGTGGCGCAGGCAAAGGAGAGGCAGAGAGAGGCGCGTGGTCTGCCGTGGCTGGATGTTCTGCTGCAGGATCTTCGCTATATGATGCGGACGTTGCGGCGCGATCTAGGGTTTGCTGTGATTGCGGTATTGATTCTGGCGCTGGGGATTGGGGCGAACATTGCGATCTTCAGTGTGGTGAATACGATTCTGCTGCGGCCGCTGCCGTTTCATGATCCTCAGCAGTTAGTGTGGATTGCGCCGGCGAATGCGAATGGACTTTCGGCTTCGACGTATTCGGTGGACGCGTTTGACGACCTGCTGGCGATGAATAGGTCGTATCAGGATGTGACGGGATATTTTGCGTTCTCGACGAGCGACAACTTCAAGCTAACGGGGCGTGGGGAGCCTCGTCCGGTGACCGGAATAGGCGTTGCCTACAATTTCTTTCCAATGCTTGGGGTGACGCCGGAGTTGGGACGTTCGTTTACGGGAGATGAAGCGCTGAAGGGCGGGCCAGGGACGGTGATGCTGTCGCATGCTTTCTGGAAGCGGGAATTCAAGGGCGACCGCATGATTATTGGGAAGGCCATCACGTTGAATGGCGGGCCTTCGACTGTCGTTGGGGTGTTGCCGGAGTCCTTCGATTTTGGTGCGGTGTTCTCTCCTGGGACGAAGGTGGACCTTTATGTGCCGCAGGTGATGGACGACATTCGCACCAGCGGAAACACCCTGGCGTTGATTGGGAGGTTGAGGCCTGGGATGAGTGTGGCGCAAGCGCAAGCGGAGGCTACGGTACTGTTTCCGAAGTTTTACTGGAGCAAGAGATATCCGCAATCGATCGGTAGCTACAAGGATGCACGGCCGATAGAGCTGAAGCAGTATGTGAGCGGAAAGCTGCGGCGCTCGTTGGTGGTGTTGTGGTGCGCAGTGGGACTGATCCTGTTGATTGTGTGTGTGAACCTGTCGAATCTGCTGCTGGCTCGAGCGGCTGCGAGGAGCAAGGAGTTCGCATTGCGGAGTGCATTGGGTGCGGGGCGTATGCGGCTGGTACGGCAGCTATTGACGGAGAGTCTGGTGCTGGCGGGGATGGGTGCTGTGCTAGGCCTGGGGTTGGCGTTTGGGATTACGTCTTACCTGGCGCATCAGGGGTCGCTGGCGCTGCCGTTATTGAGCAGTGTGAAGGTGGATGGTGCGGCGCTGGTGTGGACTTTGGTGATTAGTGTTGGCGCTGCGGTTTTGTTTGGCCTGCTGCCGGGGCTGAAGATGTCGGGCAGCAACTTGCAGGAGGCGTTGAAGGATTCGGGGCCCGGGATGAGCGACAGCAGGAATCACGAGCGGCTGCGGTCTGCGCTGGTGATCTCGGAGGTTGCGCTCGCTTGCGTACTGCTGATCGGTGCGGGTTTGTTGTTACGGAGCTTTATACGCGTGCTGGATGTTGATCTTGGTTTTCAACCATCGACGGCAGCGACGATCAAGGTGGACTATGACGACGGGGGAAAGACGGAAAAGAGAAATGCGATCTTTGAAGAGGTCATTCGCCGCGTGAGTGCGATTCCTGGAGTTGAGGCGGCAGGGATCTCGGACAATCTGCCGTTGGAACGGAATCGTGGGTGGGGTGGGCCCCGCGCAAAGGGAAAGGTGTATCGGGATAACGAGGTTCCAGGCGCATTTGTGTATATCGTTACGCCGGGATATGTGACTGCGATGGGGATGCGTTTGCACGGACGCGACTTTGGGTGGCAGGACAATATGAAGGGCGAGAGTACGGTGATCCTGAATGAAGCTGCGGCGAATTTCGTATCGCCGGGTGAGGATCCGGTGGGTAAGGTCGTCATGATTGGTAGTCATGAGGTACACGTGATCGGCGTAGTCGCGGATGTCCATGAGACGAACGTTGAAGGAAAGGCCGGCGAGCAGATGTATCTGCCATCGATGCGTGACGAGTGGGGGCCTGATGGTGCGGAACTGGTGGTGCGGACGAAGCTTCCGCCGGCGCAGTTGGCTGGAAGTGTGATGCGGACACTGAGGGACCTGAATCCGAATCAGCCTGCGGTGGAGTTCAGGCCTATCCAACAGATTGTGAATCATGCGGTTTCGCCGCGGAGATTCTTTGTGATGCTGGTGGGGGCGTTTGCGGGACTGGGGTTAGTTCTGGCTTCGCTGGGGATCTATGGAGTGATTTCGTACTCGGTGACGCGACGGACTCAGGAGATTGGAATCAGGATGGCGCTGGGAGCGACGGCAGGAAATGTTCAGATGGGCGTGATTTCAAAAACGCTTAAGCTGGCGGCTATTGGGATCGGTGCGGGGGTGGTCGTGTCGATGGTGGTGGCAAATCTCATTTCGTCGATGTTGTTCGGGACTGATCCTACGGACCCGCTCACATTTGTGGGGATGATTGTGCTGTTGGGAGGTGTGGCTGTGCTGGCTGGGTATGTTCCTGCGCGGCGGGCTTCGCGGATTAATCCGATGGTGGCGCTCAGGAATAACTGATAAACGGTCATCGGGCGATGATCGCCGCGTTTTTACGGACACGACGGCGAATTTCGATTTCTCCCGTGCGCTGAGGGCGTATAACAGGCGCAGATTCCTAAATACTTGTTTGTGCCGGGAGATACGATGGATCCGCTCGTCATGCACCGGATACATTTTGGGTTTACGGTCACATTTCATTACCTGTTTCCTCAGTTGACGATGGGGCTGGCATTGCTGATCGTCGTGTTGAAGACGGTAGCGGTCCGAACGGGGAATGAGCATTATCACGATGCAGCGCGGTTTTGGGGGAAGATTTTCGGGATCAACTTTTTGATAGGCGTGGTGACGGGGATCCCGATGGAGTTTCAGTTCGGGACGAACTGGTCACACTTCTCGCGGTTGACAGGAGGCGTGATCGGACAGCCGCTGGCGATGGAAGGGGTGTTCTCGTTCTTTCTGGAGTCGACGTTTCTGGGGCTGTTTCTGTTTGGAGAGAAGCGGCTATCGAAGTGGGCTCACTGGGGAGCGGCGTTCATGGTGTTTTTGGGATCGTGGATCTCGGGCTACTTCATCATTGTGACGAATGCGTGGATGCAGCATCCTGTAGCGTACAAAATTCTGCCGAATGGGACTTTTGAACTTACGAGCTTTACAGGGCTGCTGTTGAATCCGTGGGCGCTGATCCAGTATGCGCATACGATGTGCGGAGCGGTGGTAACGGCATCGTTTGTGATGGCGTCGGTGGGAGCGTTTTATCTGTTGGAAAACAGATTTGTGGAATATGCTCGCATCTTCCTGAAGACGGGGGTCATTGCGGGCTGCATCTCGACTATGCTGATGATCTTTCCTACTGGTGACCTGCACGGAAGATACGTCGCGAAGAGACAGGCAGCGACGATGGCGGCTATGGAGGGGCTGTTCCATACGGAGAAGGGCGCGGGCGTGGCGATCATGGGGCAGCCAAATGAGGCGACACAGACGCTGGACAATCCACTGGTTGTTAATAAACTGCTGAGCTATCTGATCTATGGGACGACAAGCGCTCAGGTCCAGGGGCTGGATCATTTCCCGCGCGAAGATTGGCCCCAGCCGATGCCGCTGCTTTATTACAGCTATCACATCATGGCGGGGCTGGGGACTTACTTTGTCGCGCTGATGGGGGTTGCCGCGTTTCTATTGTGGCGGGGCAAGCTGTATACGACACGGTGGATTTTGTGGCCGTTGATGCTGAGCTTTCCTCTGCCATATGTTGCGACGACGGCTGGCTGGATGACAGCTGAGATAGGACGTCAACCGTGGGTGGTGTATGGGTTGATGCGAACGGAGATCGGCTTCTCGAAGTATGTGTCGGCGGGAAATGCTCTGTTTACATTTCTGGGCTTTATGGGAATGTATACGGTTCTGGGGATCCTCTTCTTGATACTCATCTATCGAGAGATTTATCGAGGGCCCCATCGAGATAGTTTGCACCACGCCACTACGTTGTTGGAGGAGTAGCGCATGGGAGGAATATGGTTCTGGCTGGTTGCTGCGATGCTGGTGCTGTATGTGGTGTTGGATGGCTTCGACATTGGCGTCGGCGTGCTGCATCTATTTGTGGCGAAGACTAATGACGAGCGCAGGATGACGCTCGCTAGCATCGGGCCGGTTTGGGATGGCAACGAGGTATGGCTGATCGCAGGCGGCGGCACGCTCTACTTCGCGTTTCCCCTGGTGTATGCGTCGTCGTTTAGTGGATTTTATTTGCCTCTGATGATCGTGCTTTGGCTGTTGATTTTGCGAGGTGTAGGGATCGAACTGCGGGGCCATATTAATTTGAGGGTGTGGGAGTCGCTGTTTGATGGACTGTTCGCGTTTTCGAGTGCCTTGCTCGCGGTCTTCTATGGGGCGGCGCTGGGGAATGTGATTCGTGGCGTTCCGCTTGGCGAGGATTCATACTTCTTCCTGCCGCTGTGGACGAATTGGAGGGTGGGGCCGTCGCCGGGGATTCTGGACTGGTACACGGTGATTGGTGGCGTGCTGGCGCTGGTGGCGTTGACGGTGCATGGTGGGTTGTATCTTGCCGTGAAGACAGAGGGCGCATTGCAAGAACGGGCGCGCAAGGCGGTTGCGTTGCTGTGGGGACCGCTGTTTGTTCTGACGTTGATCAGCCTGATTGCGACGATGACGGTTCGGCCGCAGAGCTTGAGGAATTACAACGCGCATACTGTGGCCTACCTGATTCCGGCGGGAGTGATGTTGTCGCTCGTGGGGATTCTGGTGCTGTCGCGACGGCATGATGATAAGGCAGCGTTCAGGGCCAGCGTGGTGTATCTGGTGCTGATGATGGTTGGGGCGGCGGTGGGGCTCTATCCGGTTTTGCTGCCCTCTATTACGGATTCGGCGCTTGATCTCACAGTAGAGCGATCGCGTACAGGGCTGTATGCGCTGCATGTAGGGATGATCTGGTGGGGATTTGGGATGCTATTGGCTATAGGGTATTTCGTAGTTATGTACCGGATGTTCCGGGGAAAGGTGGATCTGCATTCGGGTGGGTATGGGCATTGAAGAATTGTAGGTAGCTGATGCAGGTGCTAGGCACGCAAGCTCACATGGAGACGTGGCGGAAGGTAAGGTTGATTCGGTTGGAGCCGGTTAGCGGGTGGATACCTTCGCGCAAGGGCGCGACGCCATGGTAGATGAGGCGTGCGGGGCCTCCCCATACGGCGACGTCACCGTGTTCAACGCGAATCCTGCGGGGTGTATCGGAGCGGGTGAGCGACCCTAGCAAGAAAGTGGCGGGCAGGCCGAGAGAGACGGAGACGATGGGCTGGGTGAAGTCCTGCTCGTTCCTGTCCTGGTGGAGCGAGAGGCGGGCACCGGGGGCGTAGCGATTGATGAGACAGCCGTTCGGCATGAAGTTGCTAAAGCCGGCCGCTGATGAGGCTTTGGAGGCGAGGTCTCGGAAAATGGCCGGCGTCGGAGGCCACGGTTCGCCGGTCACGGGGTCGTCTGGGCTGTAACGGTAGCCGCTGCGGTCTGAGACCCAGCCGACGTCACCGCAATTTGTCATGGCGACGGACATAGTGTGCCCGCTTGGGACAACCATGTGACGAAAAGGGGAGCGCGCCGTGATCTCATCGATCGCGCGAAGGAGCGTTGCAGCTTCCTTGAGGCAGAAGCCACGCAGGAGCGTGAAGCCGGGGAGGAGTTGCTCTGTGCTGGGAACTGCTTCGATGGACCATAATTGGCCGGTTGCCGATGCGTTATTTGGCGTCATGGAAGATGACTCCCAGTGTAGAGCGTTGGCCTGAGCGGAGGCGGCTGACTCCGTGGCGCATGGCTACTCGATAGATGCCGCGGGTTCCGCGGACGGGCCGCTGGTTGACAGCGAAGATGACACCCTCGCCCTGGCGAAGTGAAACGACCTCTACCCGGGACTGCATGCGAGGGCGCTGCTCGGTAAGGACGAACTCGCCTCCAGTGAAGTCTCGGTTGGGCTCGCTAAGGAGAAAGGCCATTTGAAGGGGAAAGACGAGCTCTCCGTAGAGATCCTGGTGGAGACAGTTGTAGTCGTCCTGCTGGTATCGGAGCAGGAGCGGAGTTGGACGTGTCTGGCCAGCGTCATGGCAGAGTTTGAGGAACTCCTGATGTTCGGAGGGGTACTCCGGCTGCAGTCCGAGGGCCTTATTCCATTGGTTGGCGATGCGGGCCAATGGTGGGTAGAGAACGTCGCGGAGAGTTTGGATAAGGGGAGGTAATGGATAGTTGTAGTACTGGTATTCGCCTTTGCCGAAGCCATGGCGAGCCATAACGACGCGGCTGCGAAAGAGGCCGGACGTACTGTAGGCGGCGGAGATCTCGACGCATTGAGATTGGGTGAGCAGAGGACCTGTTGTGGCGCAGCCGCGTTCGTTCAACTCGGATTCTATGTTGGACCAGTCGAGTTGCGGTTGCGGGGATAGCATGTGTTGGCTCACTGCGTTGCTCCTATTGAGATGATGGTTCGGGCAGGCAGGAGATAAAGTGCGCCGCGCTGCGTTGGTCTCCATTCAGTTTGTTTGGACAGGTGTGAACAAACACTCCGTTTTGTGGCATCAAACTCCAAGTGGACTGGGGTGAGTGGAACTGGCGTGATTCGCATGGTGGCTGCGGCGTATACTAACTCGATAACATCGCCACTTTGAGCGGGGAAAACGAATGAGCGGTAACGGACAGCACACACATGGGAATGGCGCAGGGGCCAACGGCAACGGGTACAAGGTGCCGACGGGGCGAGCGGAGTGGATCGTCAAGCGCAAGGCAGAGGCTGAGCGGACCGGCGACTGGAACATGTCGCAGATGCACTTTGCGCGCAAGGGACTGATCACCGAGGAGATGGCCTTTGTCGCGCAAAAGGAGAAGATCTCCGCGGAACAGGTGCGGAGTGAAGTTGCCAAGGGAACGATGATTATTCCGGCCAACATCAACCATGTTGAGTTGGAGCCGATGGCAATTGGAGTGGAGTCGCTTTGTAAGATCAATGCGAATATCGGGAACTCGGCGCTTGTTTCGAATGTCGATGAAGAGTTGCGGAAGCTGCATACGGCTGTCCACTTTGGGGCGGATACGGTGATGGATCTGTCGACGGGTGGGGATATTCCGATGATTCGGGAGCAGATTCTGCGGCACTCGCCTGTGCCGATCGGGACGGTGCCCCTGTATGAGGCGCTGAGCCGGGTGAAGCGGGTCGAGGATCTGAATATCGATCTGTATCTCGAGGTGATCGAGGAGCAGGCGCAGCAGGGTGTGGACTACTTCACGATCCATGCCGGTGTGCTGATTCAGTACGTTCCTCTGGTGGCGAAGCGGATTACGGGTATTGTGAGCCGCGGCGGCGCGATTATGGCGCAGTGGATGACGGCGCACCATAAGCAGAACTTCCTGTATGAGAACTTCGACAGGATCACGAAGGTTATGGCGAAGTATGACGTGAGCTACTCGCTAGGTGATGGGCTGCGGCCGGGTTGTGTGGCGGATGCGAGCGATGAGGCTCAGTTTGCGGAGTTGAAGACGTTGGGTGAGCTCACCCGTCAGGCTTGGAAGAGTGATGTGCAGGTGATGATCGAGGGACCGGGGCATGTGCCCATGGATAAGATCAAGGAGCAGGTGGATAAGGAGGTCGAGCTTTGTGATGGGGCTCCTTTCTACGTGCTTGGGCCCCTGGTGACGGATATTGCCCCTGGTTATGACCACATCACGAGCGCGATCGGTGCGGCTATGATCGGTTGGCATGGTGCGGCGATGCTCTGCTATGTCACGCCGAAGGAACATCTGGGGCTGCCGAACGAGAAGGATGTGAAGGACGGCATCATTGCGTACAAGATCGCGGCTCATGCGGCGGATATTGCTCGGCATCGGCCGGGAGCGAGAGATCGGGATGATGCGATCTCGCACGCTCGGTACACGTTCGACTGGGACAAGCAGTTTGCGTTGTCGCTTGATCCGGATACGGCTCGCGGGATGCACGATGAGACGCTGCCGGATGACTACTACAAGGAAGCGGCGTTCTGCAGCATGTGCGGACCGAAGTTCTGCAGCATGAACTGGTCGAGCAAGGTCGATGAGTTCAATGCGAAGGAGCATGGGTTGAAGAAGCCGGATCTGACGCAGATCGTTACGGAGCAGATGGCGCTTCGGAGTTAGTTCGAACTGCTGAATGGTAAAAACGAAGGCCGCTTCCTGAGGGAGGCGGCCTTTTATGCTGCGAAGGTTTCTCGTTTAGGCGGACTCGCGAGGGGAGCTGCGAGGGTATGGGGGCGTTGGGGGCTTCGGTGTGCGCTTTGGGAGGCCGGACTGGGCTCGAGTGATATGTCGAGCTGGACAGCGCTGAAGTTGAAGGCCATGCCTGCGACGCGCTGGAGGGTGCGGCGCGGGGCAGGACGGCAACAACACTCCCTAGGCGACAAGAAGCTCGCGAAGTGTTTAGAGAACGTCTTTTTCCTCCCTGTCGGAGCGCATGGCGAGAAGAGCAGGGGCGATGATCATTGCTAAAAATACCAAGGCAAGAACCAGATCGTGGACCATTGGGGAGATTCTCCTTTGGGGCGGCGTCGCCGTCTCTTTAGCCATGATGGGGCGGGTGACTCAGAGGGAACATCCCACGTCGGGTGCCGTGAATTGCACCTTAAGTTGTATAGCGGGGCGCCGTTGATCGCTGGTATGTACTCCCCCTCGAGTACTTGAGATCCCAAAGTATTAGAAATAAATGAGTTAGGTTCGGACTTCCTTTGCTGAGGTCTAAAAAAGACGAAAGCCCCGGTTTTCGCCGGGGCTTTCGTTCTCTGCAGCGTGGATGTGTTTTGGAATGAGTAAGATAATTAGCTTAGTGGCTTGACAGGTTTAAGGGTTACTTGGCGGCGGATTCCAGGATGGCGGCGGAGCGGTTTAGGGCGTCGGCCAGGGAGGTTAGCTGGGTCTGGGCTCGGCTGGCGTCAGCGGCTTCGATACCTTCGGTGACGCCGGGGATAACGACAGCGGCGTAACCGGTGAACTCGCCGGGGGCGTAGATGGTGTGTTTGTACCAGGGGCGCTTGGGGAGACCCTCGGGGTTGAGGAGAGCGGTCTCGGCGGTGCGGAGGGACTGGTTGAGAGCAGCGGCGTTGGTGGGTGGGGCAGTCTGACGGGTGCGGATGGCGGTGCCGGCTGCGGCGAAACGGTTGGCTGCGGCGAGAGCGGCGGTGAAGTCGAGGGTTAGCTTTGCGGTGGCAGCGCGCTTCTGGGCGGTCTCGACGTAGTTGACAATCTCTTTGCCGTAGAGCTGGTAGTCGTAGGGCAGCACGTCGGCGTCGGCCATGTGGAGGACTTCAAGGCCGAAGACGCGGGCTTGCTGCTGCTCGTAGACGAAGGTGGGGTCGGCAAATTTCGTGAACCAGTTGTAGTTGTCGAAGACGGAGTGGTAGACGCCGTAGGGGCCTTCGGAGCCGATGTCAGTGGAGGGGACGCCGAGGTGCTGGATGAAGGGGGTGTAGTCGGAGCCTGAGCCGAGGTCGCGGACGCGGACATCGTTTTCAACCTGGGCGTTGAAGCGGCTTGGGCCACCGCGGGTGCTGGCGTCGCCGGTACGTTCGTTGGCCTCCTGGGTCTTCTTCCACTGTTCGTAGACGGTGCCGCCTTTGGGGCTGGGAACTTCTTTGGTGACCTCGCGGACGAATTGCTTGAGGGAGGGGACGGCTGCCGCGCCAAAGTCGGGTCCAGCTACGCCGACGTCGGTGTTGAAGTAGGCTACGGCGTGGTTGAGTTCTTTGGCGTGCTGCTCGGCCCACTCGGTGGAGCCCATGAGGCCTTCTTCTTCGGCGTCCCAGCTTCCGATGACGATGGTTCGTTTGGGCTTCCAGCCCTGTTTGAGGAGGTCACCGAGGCCGTGGACGGTTTCGAGCATGGCGGCGGTTCCAGAATTGGGATCGACGGCGCCGTAGACCCAGGCGTCGCGGTGGTTGCCGGCTACGACCCAATCGTCCTTCTGGGCGGGGTCGGTGCCGGGAATTTTGCCGATGACGTCCCAGATGGTGCGGAGGGCGGTGTCCTGCTCGAGGTGCATGTGGACGGTGACTTTGCTCGTGCTGGCGTTGGCTGGGCCGCCTGCACCGAGGTGATAGGTGAAGGGAAGGGCTCCCTGCCAGTTGCGGGGGGATTCAGCGCCGCCGAGGCACTTGAGGATGGGGGTGGCATCCTTATAGGAGAGCGGGTTGACGGGGATGCTGGGCTGATTGTTCTGAAGCTTGTCAGCCGGGATGCGCTGGGAGTCGGGCAGGTCGGGGGTGGAGGCGATGCCGGGGGTCTCTGGGTCGCCGGGGTAGATGGGCAGGAACTGGACGGAGCCACGCTGGACGGCCGAGTCGGGGCGAAAGGGCCCCTTGGGATAGGTGTCGCCCCGGAAGTAGCCGTCGTCGGCGGGGTCGGAGTAGATGAGGACGCCCTTCGCGCCGTACTGTTGAGCGATGTAGACCTTGACGCCGCGGAAGTTGGCTCCGTAACGGACGAGGACGATCTTGTCTTTGACGCTGATGCCCATTTCGGCGAGTTTTTTGAAGTCGGCCAGCTCGCCATAGTTGGCGTAGACGACTTCGCCGGTGACGTCGCCGGAGGGAGAGGAGCCGTTGAAGGCGGGGAGGATGCGAGGATCGTCCTGGAAGGGATCGCCGCCGTGCTTTTTGGGGTCGACGTGCTCGGGGGTGGGGCCGGACATGAGCTGTTTGCCGTTGGCATCGAAGGCTTCGATGAGGATGCTGACAGGCTTGTTGAGAAGGACCTTGTAGGGGACGATCTCGGTCTGGAGGCCAGCGGCTTTGAACTTGTCGGCGACGTAGACGGCGGTGGCGTAGTCCTCGGGGGAGCTGGCCCAGTGGGGGGCGGAGGTGAGGGTTTTGAGATGCTGGCCGGCTAGTTTGGCGTCGGGTACGGCCATAAAGGCGCTGTCCCACTTGGCTTGCTGGGTGAAGTCGCGGTAGCCGAAGACTTGCGGGGGTTGCGCGGAGGCGGCGATGGCGGCGAGGGGCAGGAGGCAGGAAAAAGTGCGGAGACGGTTCAAAAAGAGCCTCAAAGGGGTGAAATGGTCCGAAGACTTAGCGTATCGCATCAGAAGGAAGGACGCGAGTTTATGCATGTGGGCGCGCGACCGTTGATTGACGCTGATTTCTATAAGGAGCAGGACTATGACAACAGCTTCGCCTTCGCCCCTCGTTCCGCCATTTACACGCGAGACAGCCATTTTGAAGGTGCGTGCCGCTGAAGATGGTTGGAACTCTCGTGATCCGCAGCGTGTTTCGCTGGCTTATACGGTGGACAGTGTTTGGCGCAACCGGTCGGAGTTTGTTACGGGCAGGGAGGAGATAGTTGGATTTTTGACGAGGAAATGGGCGCGGGAGTTGGAGTACAGACTGATCAAAGAGCTGTGGGCGTTTGATGGGGACAGGATTGCGGTGCGGTTCTGTTATGAGTGCCATGATGCCGCTGGGCAGTGGTTTCGGTCGTATGGGAATGAGAACTGGGAGTTCGATGAGAAGGGATTGATGAAGCGGCGTCATGCGAGCATCAACGATCTGGCGATTGCGGAGTCGGACAGGCTGTTTCGTTGGCCGATCGGGCGGCGGCCGGATGATCATCGGGGGCTTAGTGCGCTTGGGCTTTAGTTGATGTGATACCGAACAACGGAGACGACAACTAAGAGTTGGATTTGAAGAGGAGAATAACGAAGGGCCACGTTGGCTTCGCGCGGACGTGGCCCTTTTTCTATGTCGTCGAGAGGGACTGGACCGGCTGTCCGCAGAACTTGCAGCGAGTGGCGGCGGCGGGGATCTCGGAGAGGCACTCAGGGCAGGTTTTGTTGGCGACGGCTTCGGGGCCCTTGATGCGGGCGAGCAGCTTCTGCACGGGAAGCACGAGGAAGAAGTAGATGACGAAGGCGATGATCAGGAAATTGATGACCGCTGTAATGAAGCTGCCGTATCGGATAGGTGTAACGCCGATGTGGAAGACAACATTTCTGAAGTCGGGCTGGCCAATGGTGGCGCCGAGGAGTGGGGTGATGATGTCTTCAACGAGAGATTTGGTGATGTTGGAGAAGGCGGCACCGATGATGACGGCGACGGCCAGATCGATGACGTTGCCACGGAGGATGAAGTCGCGAAAGCCTTTGATCACTGTGGGTTTCTCCCTGGAGTGAAGGTCGCTTGCCAGATTCATCGCTGAGTATACGACGGAGACCTTGTGCCGAGAGCTTTGGTGGCGAGATTTATTGGGAGGAGGTGATCCAGTGGGCGTAGGGGTAGAGGAGGAAGAAGAGGATCATGCAGAGAGCCATGAGATCCATGTAGACGAAGAGGATGACGCCGGCGTGGTAGAAGCTCCAGGGCCCTTGCAGACAACGGACCGTGTCGATGGTGCCTGCAGTTGCGGTGAGAGCGGGAATGGCCAGCAGCATGGTGGCGTGGTTATGAGGGAAGTGCGAGAGCAACAGGGATATCGAGAGGCTGACGAGGACGAGGATGCTTCCTCGGAGAAGCGACGGAATACGCGGGTTGAACCAGGGGCGAGTCACACTGCTAGGAATAGGGTAGAAGGTTTTGCTGCGTGGTGCTTAGCGGGGTGTATCCGCATCCTTCCGACCGATCCCTCGATTGGCTTATTGAACCTCCGCGATCCAGGTTGCGAATGGCGCTAGAGTGGTCGGTTTGGTAAGCGGTGATTGGTTGAGAGCGGGGTCGTCGGTCAGGAGAGTAGACGTGGCGCCCTTGGTAAGACCCAATGCGGCGAAGTCATATTTCAAGACCTGGGGTTTTGCGGAGAAGTTTAGCGCGACCAGAACGGATGGCTTGCCCGGCGGTCCCTGGCGCAGGTAAGAGAGGACGTTTTCGTTCGAGGTGTCGATCAGCTTCATGCTGCCTGCGAAGAGAGCCGGGTTCGAACGGCGGAGTGCTATCAGTTGTTTGTACCAGCTGAGCATGGAGTTGGGATCGGATGACTCTGTGCTGACATTGACTGTGGGGTAGTCCGCAGCGATTGGCAGCCATGGCGTGGACGAGGTGGTGAAGCCTGCATTTTTGTCCGCGCTCCACTGCATCGGAGTGCGTTCGCCGTCACGGCCTTTTTCTTTGGGCCAGCCGATGATGCCGATCGGATCCTTAACATCTTCCTTGCGTGCAGGCGGTGTGGTAACCATGCCGAGTTCTTCGCCGTAGTAGAGCTGGGGCGTCGCGCGCGACGTGAGCAGAAGCGCCGCCATCATGCGGGCGATGCGCGCTTTCATGGCGGGGTCGCTTACGCCTTCACTGTAACGGTCCCAGACCCGGGCCTGATCGTGGTTGCCGAAGAAGAAATGCGGCTGGCCGCTGGCGGGATTGTTTTCAACTTGCTCCAGGAAGTCGCGGAATTTCGGGACAGAGAGTTCGTTGACGTCCGCGACCTGGAAGTCCATTGGCAGTTGTACTTCGTCGTTGTTGCGGCCATACATTTTGGTGAGTTCGGCGATGTTTGGTTCGTCGGCTTCGCTGATGAGAACTGGGTTGCCGGGATATTCGTCGACGACCTGGCGCATGAGGCGCAGCATGTCGTGGACTTCAGGGAGATTGTCAGTGTACTTGTGCTGAATGTTGGGATCGCCATAGGCATTGGTGCCGGGCAGGATCGGGTCGTCGTGGAGATTGGGATCTTCAAAGAGGCGTGAGACAGCGTCGATGCGAAAGCCCGAGACTCCCTTGTCCATCCAGAAGCGCAGCACGTTCATCATGGCCTTCTGCACGTCTGGGTTGCGCCAGTTCAGATCCGGTTGCTGAGTATAGAAGTGGTGATAGTAGTACTGCGATGTGGTGGGGTCGTACTGCCATGCGGAGTGGCCAAACCAGCTTTGCCAATTGTTTGGTGGAATTGGTTTGCCGTCGGCTGTGAAGCCTTTGGGGTCGCGCCAGATGTACCAGTCACGCTTGGGGTTATCGCGTGAGGAACGTGACTCCTTGAACCAGGCGTTTTGATCGGAGGTGTGGTTCGGCACAAAGTCCATGATGACGCGGATGTTGCGGCGCTTCGCTTCGGCGACCATGCGCTCGAAGTCGGCCATGGTGCCGTACTGGGGGTCGATTGCGGTGTAGTCGGAGATGTCGTAGCCAAAGTCCACCTGGGGCGATGGATACATGGGAGTGATCCAGATGGCGTCCACGCCGAGTTGCTGCAGGTAGTCGAGGCGTGAGGTGATGCCGTTGATGTCGCCGATGCCGTCGCCGTTTGAATCCTGAAAACTGCGTGGGTAGATCTCGTAGATGACGGCGTGCTTCCACCATGGACCGTCGGTTGACTGCAGGAGCGTCTGAGGGGCCGCGGTTGCAGGCTTGGCGGTCTGGGCCCAGGTGGTGGTGCTTTGTATGCTGGAGATTGCAAGGAGTAAAAGCGCAGTCAAAAACATCCTGACTGCATGCGATGTACTTTTAGCTAGATTGGTAGCGGTCAAGTCCTGCCTCCAGAGGTCGTCGTGCTATGGCATCCGTGGTGACATTTATAGGCCATTGATACGGTAATGCGATAGCACCCGCACGGTTGAGAGACACGCCAGTATCCGACACGCTAAATTTCTCAATCGACGAAAGAAAAGATGGTGCAGGCGGCGTGAGGTGCGGAGGTGAATCACGCCCAACCAACGTGGTCGGTCTGCAATATCCCTTTATGCTCCTTTTGGGATTTTCAGGATCCTGGGCGCCATCATTTGGCCCGCATAGGTAGAGATGTCCCGAAAACAACCCAAACTGCCCGATTTAAGCGATTGAGTCCGCGCCGATGGAGCTTGTTAAATTCGATAGGAGAAGTAAATTCAATTCTGGCTTCCAAAAGCTGTCCGGAAAACATTTTTTCCCCAGAACTCCACTCCGCTCCCCAGTTCCCATAAGAAGCATACGTTATGTCATATTAAATTTCCATTCTCTTACTTGACAAGCAATCTTTCCCGTGGATATAGTTCGCATCGCAAAACAAAGAACCCAGCGGTCGGGCCCCCATCCAAATTCTCACAATGTGACGGCTTTTTATTCTGCCCTCGCCAGCCCTGTTCAGGCGGGCCGCGAGATATGAGAGAGGAGGAGACATCAGGACGACGATTCCGGCGTCGTATCAGCTGCCCCTGCTGCCCGCGACACTCGCTCTTCAACGCCCAAGGCTGCACAACAATTTCTGTCTTGACAATCCAAGCCAACTGAAGAAAAGGAGAAGCACCATGCGTCAGTCTCTGAGGAGTTTGCATCTCACCTGGATATCTTTTGGGCTAGTGGCCGTGTGGCTTCTTTGTGCTGCCAATCCACAGGCTCAAGGGCAGACACCACCATTGGTCTATAGCGTTGAGAATACGGGTGCGAGCTTCGCGGCTCCGGTCCTCCCCGATTTCGCTCATTCGCCGATCAACCGACAATTGCCAGACCCGTTTGTGTTCTTCGACGGAACTCGCGACACCAGTTGGGGCGCCTTCGAGCAGCATCGCAACGAATGGATGCAGGCAATCTATAAAAACGAGATTGGTACAAAGCCTGACTGCCATGACTGCACCGTCACTGCATCCTATGTGCCTACTACTGGCGCCGCCACCCCCAGGGGCACACTGACAATCAATGTGAATCGGGCCGGTAATCCGTATACGCTGACGTTTACTGCGGCAATTGTCCTTCCAGCAGTGTCAGCCGCGTGTGTCCAACCAGCCAATGGCTGGCCGTACGTAGTTGGTATGGGATCGGCTACCGGGAGTTGGCCAGCCTCCGCGTTCAACGCATCGACCGCATCACCGGCCGGAGTTACGGTAAAACCAGCTGGCTGTGCGGCAACCGTCGTATACAGCTTGAATAGCATCACCTCATACACAGGCGGAGGGAACGCTGGCTCAACGTCGGGACAACATATCAACGATCCGTTCTATAAGCTTTATCCCGAATACTGCGCTGGCTATTGCGTTGCGGCGAATGGTTATCCCAATGGCAGCAACCATGGGCAGTACGCCTCATGGAGCTGGGGAATCAGCCGCTTGATTGACGGTATCCAAATCGCTGCTTCGCAGGCCAACAGTCAGCTCCCGCTCGATACAGGACACTCGGCGGTAACCGGATGCTCCTATGCCGGGAAGATGGCGATGTGGGGTGGCGCTCTTGACGAGCGAATTGCCCTCTCCATTGCTCAGGAAAATGGCGGCGGCGGCGCTCCATCCTGGCGTGTTTCGCATGAGGTCCAGGTTCAGGGCAGCGTCGAGAATATCAATGACACGTCCTATGAGTGGTTCGGATCACAGATGCATCAATTTGACAGCGCCGGCGTCTACAAAATGCCGACGGACCATTTTGAGTTGATGGCCTTGATGGCGCCCAGAGCTATGCTTCAAACGGGCGACAGCAACTATTACTGGCTGGGAGATCTATCCGCCACTTTCGATTCAATGGCAACGCAGGCGATATACGACAACTATGGCATAGGCGACCGGTTTAACTACTATGCCGATACCGTTCACTTCCATTGCGTAGTGCCAGCCTACCAGCAAAACGCCACGCAGCCGATCATCAACAGATTCATGTTCGGGACGAACGACGCTACAAATGTTAAGGTCGCTGAGCAATTTGCTGACGCTCTGCAACCCGGTGCTCAACCCACTTGGGACCCCAAGATGTGGACTGCGTGGTGGGGAACTGGCAATCCTCCGGCATTTCCGCCCGCCGATGTTTGGAACAGCGGCGGAGACGTCATGTTGCCATTGAACCAGAACATAACCGTCAATAGCGGCGATACCATTACGACAAGTTACAGTCTGACGATGCCGGGCACTCACGCGGCAGCGACAGTCACGGTCCCAACCGCATTTACAGAGGTTGATATCGCTTGCACCGATAACACTTCCTATACGCTTGTGGTTCCGGCCCCGAATAGCTCGGGCTATCAAACAAACAACCAAGTCTATACGATCGCGGCCAACGACAACTCCACACAAACATCAGCTACATACTCGGTAACGAACCCCGGCTGCAGTAACGGGGCTCCTGGGCAAACGACGGGGACCTATTTCTTCGCCCTTGGAAAATCAAACCCCGGCGCCGGCAACCCTGGATTAGCTGGTTTCTCGACGACCAATGGCCTGCCTGCATCCGGGGTCACGGACCCGGTCAATGTGACGTTCAACTTGGCTGACAGCACTACCAGCCAGGGTGGCACATGGGCACCGTGGACCACCTTAAACTGGCACAACCCGTACTCGTGCACGCCTCCGGGATGCCCGTTGACTCCGACCATCACCTGGCCGGCTCCAACAACCATGCTTGCTGACACGCCGCTGACCTCCGCGCAGTTGAACGCAACGGCGGCGTCCACGCTGCTTTCAGGGTTTACCACCACCGGCACTTCCGGCTTGCTCACAACGGCGCCGATCCCTGGCACGTGGAGCTTCAATCCGCCCGCAGGAACGGTGCTGAGCCCCGGTATGAATATGCTGACGGCGACCTTCACGCCGACTAACGTCATCACACCGACCACAACAGCTGCAAACGCCTACAAAACCTACACTGTCGCGACTGCGCAGGTTCCAATCCTCGTCGGTACGGTGACCATTACGGCTACCGGAGCATTAAGCAAGATCGCCGGCGGATACCAGATGGTCGTCACCGTCAAGAATGGCGGCAACGTGACGGCGTCGAACGTTCAACTGACGGGAGCGACGCTGGGCTCGGCGAGCGGCGGAACGCTGCCGGCATCGCTTGGCGACATTGCGGGCGGCGGCTCGGCATCGGTCACTCTCACTTTCCCGTCCTCAGCAGGAGGAGATGGCGCCCCTATTGCGGAGAGGTTGTCTGGCACTTACACTGGCGGAACCTTTGGCGGGTCGTTCCGCGCAACCCTGCCCTAACCTACAGCTAGTAACCATAACCATAAAAACAGTACGGAGGAAATGATGAAACTCAAAATGACACTAGCTGTAGCGGCGCTGCTGACGATAGGTTTATCGTCGGCAGCGGCGTATGCCGACAGCATAACGTTCACCCTGACCAATCCGACTGGGTTTGTTGCGGTCACGGGCGGCAGCGTGGCGTTCGATGCTACCGTATCCGCTCCGTCCAGCAACAGCGCCGCGGTTTTTTTGAACGGAGATAGCTTCAACGTCACCGCTCCGATCACCCTGGACGACGGCGGATTCATCAGCAACTTTCCGCTGTCTCTGGCACCGGGGGCCAGCGTTACTGACGAGCTGTTTGTGCTGACAGCGCCTCCCAACACGCCGTTCGGAACCTTTTTGGGCTCGTTCACACTGGTGGGCGGGGCCGACGGAAACGCTAGCGACTCGCTGGGCACGGTCAACTTCGACCTTGTCACTACTCCCGAGCCGTCAAGCGTTGTGCTGCTGCTGACCGGCATGACGATGCTCTTTTGGGTCGGATTTAAAAGAAACCTCCGCGGCTGGGCACGCTAGCCGCTGGGAACAAGGAAGCTGTGGCCGACGGTGAAGCGCGGCGCCCGCCTCGCTTCACCAGCAGCATCCGCGTAAGCGGGCGCAGACACTGCCAACATATTCCGGGGCGATCGACTCCGGAAGCAGCTCTATAGGAAGGAGTCCACAGTAACGTTTTCGGCTTTTCTCCGCGAAGGAAAGGCGTTTGAGCCTCGGCTTGCCCCTTCTTGGGGACCGTCATTTGTTCTGCATGACATACGACGGGAAAAGGGGATATTACATGAAAAATCGCACCAGGCTTTTCGCGGCTCTGCTCTCGATCGTAGCTATAGCCGCTTGTTTCGGCATTTACTCGAAAGAAGGTGTGGAGGCTGCAACCCGGCCACAGGAGCCCGAGAAATCTGCCGCGACCTCTCAACAGTCGGCAGTCAACATGAGCCCTCAAGCAGCCTCGGCTGAGCCTGAGAGCCTGTACGGTCCCAGCTTCGCTTTCCTCGCCTGGAATCTCTTTCTGCAAATCACGTCGCCCACCAGCAGCGGCGCTCCGACCTTTGAGACTTGGACGGAGCAATGTGAACTGAGTCCCGATATGGTCGGATGCCCCAGCACTGTGAGTGCGGCGGCCACGAAAGCCGGAGGGAATGGCAAGGTGCGCATGCTGCACGGAAGCGCAATGGTCCGGGCCAGAAAGGTAGCAGGCAGCGACTGCGACGCAATGACAACGACATCGATCGCAGGATATCCCCCTCCCTCCAATTTGACGTCCAGCGCCATGTTCTGCGAAGAGGTTTTCCTGAGCCCGGTGGAAGCGGATTTCGTGAAGAGGGACCTCACCACGCTCGTCAGCCAGCAAGCCTACGGCAAGGAGCGCGGCGGGACAATCAACTTCCCGGGCACCGGGACAAACGATACTCGTCTGGATCTTGATTCCCTGGAAGTGAAGGTTGACTGGGTGCCAGCTACTTCCTACAACCCGACCTTTGCCTGCCCCGATCCAACCAACAGCCTTTACACGGAGACGATCAACGGCACATGCTATGCGCTGGCGGCCATCCACATTACTTCCAAAGTGATGCCCAGGTGGCTGTGGGCGACGTTCGAGCCCAACAACAATGTCACCAATCCCAACCGCTGCGACCCCAAGCTCTACGGCGCTTGTTTCGATCCATGGGGAACCACGTCGAGCCAACCCTATGGAAAGGGACAGAAGGCGCAGCAGAGTCAGGAGTTGCGTCAGGCCATGGCGCAGGCGAACGTGAATCCGGCGCTTAGCAATTATTTCCTGACGGGAGTGCAGACCGAATTCGTTGACAACTACGGGAAACCGATTCAGCTGGGTAATTCTTTTGTCGAGTTCAACCAGGGAGTGCCGCCCGGCAAATCGTCGTGCATGACCTGCCACCAGTACGCGCATTTCGATGGCAAGCAACCCCCGCAAGGCGTACCGGAAAACAATTTTGGAAGACCGCCGCACGGTTGGCCCAGCATCGGATATGCCTGCAACCAAAACCAAAACGGAAATTGCATGCCAGAGGTCCCCAATTCCACGACGCAGGACTTTTCCTGGATGCTGGGCTTGATGCCGTATAGCGATGCAGTCGCCAAGCCTCCCACGGATAAATCGCAGTAAACGTCGAAGACTTGCAATGGAACAGATGATGCAGCCACGGCCAAAGACGATGAATCCCCAACCAGCGCGTTCCCGCCTGCGCCGGCAAGGATTTCTTGAGACGTTGGTTCTTGGACTCACGCTTTTGGTCGTGCCTACAATCCTGGGCGGAAAGAACCTTCTCGCGCAGACCTATGACCCGCAGGCCACGCAGACGGCGCAGCAGCAAAAGGCCGTCGCCAAACCCGCCCAATCGCCCCGCGGCGCTACCGTGCACGCTCATGCTGCTTCGACGCAACTCCAGCCCGCCCCGGAAGCGATAGTCGCGCAACCACCTGCCCCGACGGCTCCAATCTTGCCCGCCAACCAGCCTCCCAACCGGGCCAGGGTGAGCTGGGACAGCCATGGCCTGGAAATCGAAGCGTCCAATTCCAGCCTCGACCAGATTCTGCGTCAGGTCGCCGCCGCCACAGGCGCCAAATTGGAAGGACTCATCCAGGATCAGCGGGTCTTCGGCAGCTACGGCCCCGGCCCGGTGTGCGACGTGCTCTCGAAACTCCTCGACGGCTCCGGCTATAACGTGCTCATGATTGGCGGCCGTGACACTAGCGCTCCGCTTGAGATCGTTTTGAGCTCCCGCTCACCCGCCAGCCCACAGGCGGCCGCGAACAATCAGAACCGCAGTAACTCGAGGGATGACGAAGCCAGCGCGCAGCTCAAACCCGAGCCACCGCGCGACAATCCTCCCGAGCAGCCGCGCGCCCAGCCGACTCAAAATCCCTTCGCCAATGGCGAACCGGCACCCGACCCGCTGCAGTTCATGCAGGAAATTCTGCAACGTCAACAGAAGATCGACCAGCAACAACAGGACCAGCAGAATAATCCGAAGCCGTGATAGGCAGGAGCTTCATTGCCGCTTTGATATCTCTCCACCGACGACTCATACGTTTGGGATCGCTTATTCGGTTTCGAGTCACGGAGCGCGCCAGTTGTGCCGAGTCAGTCCGTTTGCTAGTTTGACATGCATGCCGCCGAATGCGCCCGAAGATGTGAGCAGGATCATCGAGACTCTTTACCGGTCTGAATCGGGCAGAATTCTGGCTACGCTGGTGCGCTTGCTCGGCGATCTTGATCTCGCCGAAGAGTCGATGCACGAGGCCTTTGCCGCAGCTTTGGACAGCTGGCCTCAGGTCGGCATACCGGAAAAACCGCGACCCTGGCTGATTTCAACCGCACGCTTCAAGGCTGTTGACGGGATACGCCGGCGGGCGCGCTTCGACGGAGTAGAGAGAGATCTTACGCTGCACCTTGAAGCGCAAAGCAACGAAGCGCGCATCAACGAAGCGCTTCAGGAAGAGGAGATCGAGGACGATCGCCTTCGTCTCATCTTCACCTGCTGCCATCCCGCTTTGCCACCGGAGGGACAGGTTGCGCTCACACTGCGTGAAGTCTGCGGCCTGACAACAGAGGAGATTGCCCGCGCATTTCTCGTTACGCCGGCGACGCTTGCGCAACGCATCGTTCGCGCAAAAGCCGTCATCCGCGATAAGGCGATTCCTTACCAGGTGCCCTTGTCGCCGGAATTATCCGCAAGATTAGGAGCCGTACTTCAGGTTGTGTACCTGGTCTTCAACGAGGGTTATTCAGCGGAGACAACAGGAGCCGAACTGAGCCGCGAAGCGATCCGTCTGGGTAGACTGCTCCTCGACCTTCTTCCCGAACCCGAGGTGATGGGCCTGGTGGGGCTCATGCTGCTGCAGGAATCGCGCCGCGCTGCCCGAAGCTCTGCGGAGGGAGATCTGATTCTGCTGGACCAGCAGGATCGCTTGTTGTGGAACAGGGATCACATCGCCGAAGGCATCGCTCTCACCGAGAGGGCTCTTGCATCACGCCGTTTCGGCGCCTACACCCTGCAGGCGGCCATTGCGGCAGTTCATGCGGAGGCCTCCTCGACAGCATCCACGGACTGGCGCCAGATCACGCTTCTCTACGACCGGCTGATTCGTATTCAGCCATCGCCGGTCGTCGAACTCAATCGCGCAGTTGCTGTCGCCATGTACGAAGGTCCGGAGCATGGTCTTCGTCTCATCGATGGCCTGTTGGCGCGCGAGGAACTCGCCAGGTATCACCTCGCGCACTCCGCCCGTGCGGATTTGTGCCGCAGGCTGGGACAGCTTCCAGAGGCCCGTGCTTCGTATGAGAAGGCGCTTGCTCTCGCTCGTCAGGAGCCGGAGCGCCGTTTTCTCGCCGGGCGGTTGCGAGAGTTGCAATAAAAGGGAATTGAAATAAAAAGTTTGTCTCTGCTGTCGATTTTCCCTACGTCCGTCGACTATAGGGTGAAGCACCCCGGAGACGAAGCCCTGTCCCCAGGAGCCCCGCAACGAGCCAGCGTGCGACGTCGGCTCAAGCTATTCTGAAGAACCTCTGAAGGAGATTTGCAGCATGGCGAAACTTGTCTACGAATTGAACCAGTCTCTGGATGGCTACGTCGACCACCGGAAGTTGGGGCCGCCTGTGCCCGAAGTCTTTCGTCACTTCGTCGAGCGTGTGCGTGGCCTGACGGGCTTGATATACGGTCGCCACATGTACGAAATCATGCGTTATTGGGACGAAGACCTTCCCGGCTGGGGCGCGGATGAGCGCGACTTCGCGGTGGCGTGGCGGAGCCGACCGAAATGGGTTGTGTCGCGTTCGCTCAAGTCAGTTGGACCCAACGCCACGCTTGTCGCGGATGATTTTGAGACGGCGATACGCAAGCTGAGGGCTCAACTGACGGGCGAGATTGGAGTTGGCGGACCACATCTGGCGCAAAGCCTGACCGAGGCCGGCCTTATCGATGAGTATCGACTCTACCTCCACCCCGTCGTGCTTGGGAGCGGCACGCCATTCTTCGCCGGCCCCCGACCGCCGCTCCACCTGGTGGGCAGCGATCTAATCGCCGAGGACCTGATTCGGTTGACGTACGTTCCTGCCTAACCCGCTGCTAGCCAACAACGAGAGGAGAGAGACATATGAAATACATCTGTTTGGGATACTACGAGCCTGCAAAACACGCAGCCATGACCGAGGATGAGCGCAACGCAATGTTCGACGAATGCTTTGAGTATGACGACCATCTACGCGCCAATGGGCACTTTGCTGGTGGCGAAGCGCTTCAGCCTCCTGAAACCTCGTTGACCGTGTATTGGAAGAACGGCAAAGTTGCGACCACGGACGGTCCCTATGCCGAGACCAAGGAAACGCTCGGCGGCATTCTTGTGCTCGAGGCACGGGACATGAATCATGCCATTCAGCTGATGTCGCAGCATCCGTCCTTGAAGTATGGGTCGTTCTTCGACATACGTCCGATTTTCGATATGAAGGACATGATTCAGGAGAGCGAGCAGCGACGGCGAAAGGTCGCCGCCCGAGCCTGATTCAGAGCCATGAAGTCTGACTGCAGCTGCGGATTGATACTTGCGTTAACCGTACTTAAACTCCGGCTTGCTCTGTCCGACCTCGATAATGTAACCATCAGGGTCGCGGATGTAGCAGCGCGTCTCGCCGTACTTGTCCAGCGGCTCCGTGATGAACTCGGCTCCTCGACTTTTCCATAATTCATAGCACGCTTGAATATCCGCAACACGGAAATTCATAAAGCTGTTGATGTGATTCGGGTCGGGGACGCTGAGCGTTACCGTCGGCTTGTCCGGGGTCGGGCCGCCGCCGACGTTCAAAATCATCCAGATATTCGCCAGCTGAAGGTACCCAGGCGCGTTGCCGTCGCCTCTGCTCAGAATGTGCGCGCCGAAGACCTTTTCGTAGTAATCGAGCGATCGATTGATGTCGCCCACGGTTAGAAAATGCGCGATGCTCATCCCTTCCTTCGGGGGCATCTCATAGCTCTTCTGATCGATTTGTACGCTGTCCATTGACGACTCCAATTCCGATATGGTCATTCGGTGATTCAAATACCCCAAAATGCGTCGTATAACCCCATCTCCGCGTGGCCCGCGACAACGTGAAGCAACGAACCTCGGCGTAGCCGAAGCTAATTAATACCACTGAGATGCCTATATCCGTCAGATAAGCAGTCGTTTTATGTTTTGAGTTGTCCTCTGATATCGCGCGAGGCCCCACGGCCGACCCATCAAGTGGTGCAGGGTCGGCGAAATATTCGTTCTCGGCGAACTATTCCGAACGCAGTGCTTCCACCGCGTTCACCCGTGCCGCGCGCGCTGCCGGCACGGCCGAAGCGATTACCGCTGCGGCCAGAATGACGAAGGCTGACGCAATAAAAGCCAACATTCCCGGCAGATGCGCTTCCGCCACGTACCTGCTGATGCCGCGCGCGAAGGCAATGCCGAACACCACGCCCGCGCCCACGCCGATCGCGGCAATCGTCACGCCCTGCAACAACACATCGGTCAGAATGTTCCGCGGCTGCGCGCCAAGTGCCATTCGAATCCCGAACTCGCGCGTGCGACCGCTCACGGAAAACGCAAGCACACCTGCTACACCGACCACGGAGATCAGGAGTGCCACCGCTGCGAATCCTCCAAACACAACCGCGTTCAGCCGGTCCGGCGTCAGTACTTCGGCGCGAATGTCCTTCAGCGTGCTCGCCCGCTCCACCGGTTGTTCCACAGAGATCTGGTGAATTGTGCGCGTAATGGCAGGAGCCAGCGTGTATGGATCCTGCTCCGCGCGCACAAAGAGCCGCCCCTGCCATCCCTCCTGATCGGTCGGCTGGTACACCGTCATGGCCGGTGACGGAATGATGTTTTCATCATCCAGATCGGGCACGACCCCGACGATCCGCCGCGGCTCCAGGCTGATGCCGACAAACTTCATCACTCCGTCGGTCCACTGTAACTCTCGGTTCAACGCATCCTGGCCTGGGAACAGTGTCTTTGCCAGGCTCTCGCTCACGATCACCACCCGCTCCGAGCCGTTCTTGTCCGCGTCCCTGAAATCGCGTCCCTCCAGGAGGGGCAGGCCGAGCGTTTCAAAGTAGCCAGGCGATACCGACCGGAATTTCGCACGCCAATCGTCGAGCGCGTTCTTTCGCGCCGCTCCCTGAGCCGCAAAAGCGAAGCTGATATCCAATCCCTGATCGTCGCGCCACGGAACGCTGAAGCCCGTCGATACGTGAGCCACTCCTGGCAGTGCGCCTACTCGGCGCTGCACCTCGTGGTAGAAATCCTGCACCTGCTCCGGTGTCCGTCCATACGACATCACGGGCAGATTCACGGCCAGCACACGCGCGGTGTCGAACGGAGGCTGCGTTTTCTCGAGCACATACAGAGTCCGCATCAGGACGGTTGCTCCGGTGAGCAACAGGAACGATGCCGCGATCTGCATGATGGCGAAGATGCGCAGCCGCCTGTTGCTGCTACCTGTCATCCTTGTCCCGCCGCTGGTGAGCGCTGCGGTCAACGACGCGCTCCCCGAGGGCAGCCGCGGAATCAGCGCCAGAAACACCGCTGCCGTCAGCGCCAGCGCAATGCCAAACCACACCAGGCTGAAGTCGAGCTTTAGCCCTTCAGCGCGCACCGAGAACCGCGCAGCATACCGCCCCAACACCGCCACCATCGGCCATGCGAGGATCAGTGCCGCCAGCACCCCGCTTCCGCACAGCACCAGACTCTCCGCCAGCAGGGAACGCCGCAATGCCGCTGCATTGGCTCCAAGCGCCGATCGCACCGCCAGCTCCGATTCGCGGCGAACCGTTCGGGCGAGCACCAGATTGGCCACATTTGAGCATGCGATCACAAACAGCAGCCCCGAGGCCGCAAAGAGCACCCACAAAACCGTATTGGCACGCGAATTGATCTGGTCGTGCATCCGCGTTACATCGATCCTGTAGTGGTCGGCTGACTTATAGACCTCCGGATGCGCGGTTAGTATCGCTGCGTGCCGCGTGCTCAGCTCGGATCGTGCGGCCTCGAGAGTGGCTCCCGGTGCAAGACGCGCGAAGACCTCCGTCATCCGGTGCTCACGGCCGGTGACCATGGTGGCTGACAAATGATGCGGGCTGGTCACAATGTTGGCGATAACCTCTGTTGCCACCGGATACGGCACTGACGGCTCCAGAACCCCCACGATCGTCGCCGACCGCGCCCCCATGACGCTCTCCAGCCGAACCGTCTTTCCGATTACGCTCGGATCTGAGTGCAGCGTCTCTTTCCAGAATCGATAGGTCAACACGATCGCGCCCGCCGCATTGGGCCCGTCGTCGGTGGTCGTCAGCAGTCGCCCCAGCACCGGGCGCAGCCCCATCACTTCAAAATAATGGCCGTCCACGACACCTGCGGGAATCTCGCGCGGCGTGCCGAGCCCCACGACGGTAAAGTCGATCGATGAAAACGTCCCCAGATCCGTGATCGTCTTCAGACCTTTGCCAAGGTCATCTATCTCAGGTACTGAGAAGGTCGTGTTCACGACGCCCAGACCTGGAGCGCTCTGTCGCAGATACAGCAAGCGGTCTTCGTCCCGGTTCGCAAGCGGGCGCAGCAGCACCGCGCGTATCACGCTGAAGAGGGCGGCGTTGGCGCCGATGCCCAGAGCCAGTGTCAGGGCGACGGTGATCCACAGCGCACGAACGCGCCAGAGAGAGCGGACTGCAATCTTTAAATCACGAAAGAACGACATAGCGGTCCTCCACTGGCTGCCCGGTGATCTCTCCAGTCAATTGCGTCATTGTCTTCCCCTGGGACGGTCTTCGGGCGAGCCGGTTGTCCTGCCTTCACTATAACGACGAACGACCGGACCGGAATTCGACAAATCGTCCAGGAAATATTGGTTCTTCCCGCACGGTACTCTTAGGTATTCTCGTTGCCGACCGATTCAGATCAATCCATCAGCGTCGGCTTGAACTCGTCAAGCCAAATTCTGCATCCTTTAGTCCGGTCGACCGCGTCAGGACATACACAGCAACGAGAGCAGCGGCAAAGCCCGATGCTGCACCCACCCCAAGCGCCCAACGCGGGCCGAAACGGTTTGCCACCCAACCCACAATGGGCGCTCCTATCGGAGTGCCTCCGAGTGCAACGGCGAGGCGAAGCGCCATGACTCGGCCTCGCATGGCAGGCTCAGTCGAGAGTTGCATCATGCTGTTGGTCGTGTTGGTGAACGTCAGTGCTGCCACCCCAATGATCACGAGAGCAGCGGCAAACCACCAATAACCAGGAGCCAGCGCAGCGAGAGTACATCCGATCCCGAAGACCGCGGAGCCCACCAACAAGGAGCCAAACTTCGGCTTGTCACGACCAGCAGCGATCAGCGCCCCGGAGATCGTGCCAACCGCCATGATGGAGGACAACAACCCGAAGCCGCGTGCATCGGTGTGGAAGACCTTGACCGCCATCGTCGAAGTAAAGATTGGGAAGTTGAGGCCGAACGTTCCAATCAAAAACAGCATGACCAGGACCGCTCGGAGATCCTGGCGGTTCCAGACATAGCGGAACCCTTCCAGAAATCCTCCCTCAGTGCGTCGAGCTCTCGTGTTTGGATACAGTTCGGATACGCGGAATAGCGACATGGAGATCAGAACCGCGGCGAACGACAGACCGTTGATCACAAATGCCCAACCAGTTCCGACCTTCGCAATGACGAGACCGGCGACCGCGGGACCAACCATACGGCCAGCATTAAAGGATGTTGAGTTGAGGGCGACTGCATTTGGCAGGTGTTCATCTCCTACCAGCTCTGCGACAAAAGTCTGCCGCACGGGAGCATCCAGTGCCGCAGCAGACCCGAACAAGAACGCAAACACATAAACGTGCCAAAGGCGGACGTTGCCTGCGATCGTCAGAACTCCCAACGCCAATGCCAGCGCGCCCATCAGCGCCTGGGTGAGCATCAGGAGCTTGCGTTGGTTGAAGTGATCCGCGGCAAATCCGGTCCAGGGCATCAGAAGAAGCTGAGGTCCAAATTGGAGCGCCATGACGATGCCCACAGCGGAAGCATCATGGTGCGTCAGTTGCGTGAGTACGAGCCAATCCTGAGCGACACGCTGCATCCATGTGCCGATGTTGGAAACCAGAGCGCCAGCTGTCCACACTCGATAGTTGAAGATGCTCAACGCGCGGAAAGTGCCGGCTGCTCGATTCTTCACGAATGCTCCGGCGCGTTGCCGCCATTGAACTTGCCGAAGTGCCGGGCCAGCTGGAGACTGATCAGCAGTACACCAGCCCCGAGGGCGAGGACGTTGGTTGTCGACCTCAGCTCAAAGCTGCCTACGCGCACTACGAGAAGATATCCGACGACGAGGTTGAAGAAGCCCCACAACACATTTACCGTCGATGAGGAAAACCCCTGGCCGGGAGGCTTTGCGAAGGGACTCTGGAAAGGTCGTCCCATCATTCCACTGACAAGATGCGGGACAGCGTTGGCCAGGAAGATGCCTCCGAAGAAATAGGACACGAGAGGAAGCCAGTTCATATTCAGGAGCTCCTTGTACTAAGCAAGTTGATGATTTCCTGTGTTGTGCCCGTCTCGCCAAGCCGGGGAAAGACATGTGCGAGGCTGTACGCGTGGGCCTCCGGTCTCCCGTCAGTCATGGCATCCGTGGCCAGCGTAACGTTGAATCCCGCCTCATACGCCTGACGCGCCGTGGACTCCACGCCTGTGCCGGTGGCGACTCCAGTAATGACAACCTGCGTTACACCACGCGCCTTGAGCTGGGCTTCAAGATCGGTACTGGCAAAGGCTCCCCAGGTCAGCTTTGTCACCGTGATGTCGTTGGGCCGCTGATCTAACTCTGGAATCAAATCGGCAAATCCTTCGGGGAACGTCGCAAAACGGCGTGGCTGCTCCGTCCGTCCTGGTGCGCCCCCGGCCACATTGACCAGGACCACGGGCAGGTGAAGCTCGCGAAATGCTGTGACTAAGGCTTGCGTGCGTTCAATGACGTCGGCGATCGGATGAATGAACGGTGAGCCGACGATACCTTTCTGAAGATCAACGACAATCAGGGCGGATTTCGGATCTAGCGTCGTAACAGGCACAAGTGTCTTCTCCTTTGGAAGCGATTTCTGTAAAGGTGGCGAGGATGCGCAAAGGAAACCCTCAGTCTTCAACGAGCCGTGCGAGTAATTCGAGAACAGCCGCAAGCGTCTCCTGATCTTGAACGGAGAGCTTCTCCTGGATTGTGGTTGTGAGCCAGTCCTGCCTCGCAGCGCGGCCTTCCTTAAGAAACTTCTGGCATTCCCGGGAGAGTGACATCAAGGTCTGTCGTCCGTCGTTCGGGTCCGGAGAGCCACTCACCAATCCGGATTCCAGTAACGAGGTGATGATGGCGCTCATGGACTGAGGGCGCATACCTTCCGCTCGAGCCAGGCTCGATACCGCCGCAGGACCGTCTTTCTCAAGACGAAGCAGGACAGAAACTTGCGAAGGCGCCAAATCGCTCCGCCCACCGTGTTCGCGCAGCTTCCGCTTGAGTTTGCCAAGGGTCGCCCGAAGTTCCGCTGCAAGTGCAGAGGCCCGCTCTATTCGTGGACGATTTGCCTCATCATTCATAGAGTCCATTATGGCATATATACAGTTAATCTGTACAGATAAACTGTATAGTCTGAGCGCGCCTTGAGCCTGCGAGGTCGGGTGCCCATTCATGCGGCTTCATCGCATGAGTGGGGCATTCGCGCAAAGCGCGAACCGTTTTCTCCTTCCCCGGTGCAATAACCCTCCACAACGACTTGTCACAGCCCAAAAATTGCGCCTCTTAGATTTCCACAGAAAATCTCAAAATAGTGGCATGTTTTTCGAACCCGAAAACAGCCGTCCACTTACCACGCTAGCCACACTTTTCACCACTAGCCAACCACAAACCACCACGTTTTGCGCACACTCTTCCCCAAAACCCCAGCAAAAACGGTCTTTCCTCCACCCCCACCACACACAAAAAAAATCACATAAACGCAACCTCCAGGGCTGCGTCATACTGGTCACGAGGAGCTCCTTGGATGTCTCTGACTCTGCCGCTTCGGCTGAGTCCCACAGAGATCCCGAATCAAGAGATTTGCCAAGCCGTCTCAGATACATAATTCTGTTCTAGGCAACGCATGGATTCCAGACTCAGTCGTTGGACTTAACCAGCCAAAAAGGAGAGAAGTATGGGAACCGAAATGAAGTGCCCGTTCCATCACGCCGCGGGTGAAGGCACGTCGAACCGTGACTGGTGGCCGAACCAGTTGAACCTCAAGATCCTGCATCAGCACTCATCCCTGTCCGATCCCATGGATAAGGACTTCAACTATGCCGAAGCCTTCAAGAGCCTAGACCTGGCAGCCGTGAAGAAGGACCTCCTGGAGTTGATGACTACCTCGCAGGACTGGTGGCCGGCGGACTTTGGCCACTACGGGCCGTTGTTCATTCGCATGGCGTGGCACAGTGCCGGAACCTACCGCACCGGCGACGGTCGCGGTGGTGCCGGATCCGGCCAGCAGCGCTTCGCTCCTCTCAACAGCTGGCCCGACAACGTGAGTCTCGACAAGGCGCGTCGGCTGATCTGGCCGATCAAGCAGAAGTATGGCAACAAAATTTCATGGGCCGACCTGATCATCCTCACCGGCAATGTTGCGCTGGAATCGATGGGCTTTAAGACCTTCGGCTTTGGGGGCGGCCGCGAGGATGTCTGGGAGCCGGACCAGGACGTTTACTGGGGCAACGAGAAGACATGGCTGGGCGGCGACATTCGCTACGGCAAGGGACAGTCCGGCGAAGGCGTGATCGTGGCCGATGAGGAGCTGCATGGCAGCGAGAAAGATCGCACCGGTAGCGGCTCCAATGAGCGCAACCTGGAGAATCCGCTAGCCGCTGTGCAGATGGGCCTGATCTACGTGAACCCCGAAGGCCCGGATGGTATCCCGGACCCTATCGCCGCGGCCCACGATATCCGCGAGACCTTCGCCCGCATGGCCATGAACGACGAAGAAACCGTCGCGCTGATCGCGGGCGGCCACACCTTCGGTAAGACTCATGGCGCTGCACCTGCATCCCATGTGGGGCCTGAGCCCGAAGGCGCAAGCATCGAGCAGCAGGGCCTCGGCTGGAAGAACAGTTTCGGCACAGGCGCCGGCGGAGATGCAATCACGAGCGGCCTGGAAGTCATCTGGACGACCAAGCCGACAACATGGAGCAACGAGTTCTTTGACCACCTGTTTCGCTACGAATGGGAGCTGACCAAGAGTCCAGCCGGCGCAAACCAGTGGAAGCCCAAGGGTGATGCAGGCACCGGTACTGTGCCGGATCCACACGACCCTTCAAAGCGTCGCTCGCCGTCCATGCTGACCACGGATCTCTCGCTGCGCCTCAATCCTGACTATGAAAAGATTTCGAGACGCTTCTACGAGAATCCGGACCAGTTCGCCGATGCCTTTGCCCGTGCGTGGTTCAAGCTGACGCATCGCGACATGGGTCCCCGCGCGCGTTATCTCGGCCCGGAAGTCCCTGCCGAAGAACTCATCTGGCAAGACCCTATCCCTGCAGTCGATCATAAGTTGATTGACGAGCAGGACGTTGCCTCCCTCAAGGCCAAGGTCCTGTCCTCGGGCTTGTCCGTGTCTCAGCTGGTCTCGACCGCCTGGGCGTCGGCATCCACCTTCCGTGGCTCAGACAAGCGTGGCGGCGCGAACGGCGCCCGTATACGCCTGACACCGCAGAAGGACTGGGAAGTAAACCAGCCGGAGCAACTGGCGAAAGTGCTGAAGACGCTCGAAGGTATTCAGAGCGAATTCAACAGCACACAATCTGGCGGCAAGAAGGTCTCGCTCGCCGACCTGATCGTCCTGGCCGGTTGCGCAGGTGTCGAGCAGGCGGCAAAGAATGGTGGCTTCACTGTGACCGTTCCGTTTACACCGGGACGCACAGATGCCTCGCAGGAGCAGACCGATGTGGATTCTTTCGCCGTGCTGGAACCGATCGCGGACGGCTTCCGCAACTACCTCAAAAAGAAATACAGCATATCGTCTGAAACCTTACTGATCGACAAGGCCCAATTGCTGAGGTTAACCGCACCTGAGCTTACCGTGCTCATTGGCGGCCTGCGTGGCTTGAATGCCAACGTCGGACAGGCAAAGCATGGCGTCTTGACGAAGCGGCCAGAGGCGTTGACGAACGATTTCTTCCTCAACCTGCTCGATATGGGTACGGAGTGGAAGGCGGTCTCAGACGCCCAGGATGTGTTCGAAGGGCGCGATCGTAAAACAGGTGAACTCAAGTGGACCGGCACACGTGTCGACCTCATCTTCGGTTCAAACTCCCAGCTTCGGGCACTTGCCGAAGTCTACGGAAGTTCGGACGCGCAGGAGAAGTTTGTCCATGACTTTGTAGCGGCCTGGAACAAGGTGATGAACCTTGATCGTTTCGACCTTGCCTGATCTTGGAAGGTAGGCCTAGCGGTCATACACTGCTCAACCTCGACCTGGCATCCGGCTCATCCCGGCCTAGGTTGAGGTTTGAGTGGCTCCGAACCATTGCCTCTGATCAAATTTGGGCTGTAAAAAGGAAAAGCTCACTCTCAAAAGAGAGAGCAAGCATAAGTTATTGATAGTAAACATCTAATGATGGTGGAGGCGGCGGGAGTCGAACCCGCGTCCGAAAAAACTTCCAACAGAGAGCTTTCATGCTTTTTCCGGTTCATTTTTGTCTCGTCACCGGTGCTTAGAACGGACGAAGATGCGACGGCGACCAGTCTGATCAGTCTCGTCTGACCCGCTCAGACGGAGCAGGGAAGACTAGCCTACTGTGCGACGATCGGTACGGGCCCGTAGGCGAAGCCCGAGCGATCGGCTACTTAGTTAATTAAGCAGCAAGAGCCAGGTTGTTATCGGCACTTATAGTTTTGTGAGCGATTACGGGTGTCCACACCCCGGCATGCCTCTCTGCCACAAGCAATCCCGTCGAAGCCGTGACGCCCCCATCTGGAGCTGGCACCAACCTTGCGTTGGGCACTCAAAGAACTGTTCTCAGTATACCTCTACAGTGACCCATTTCTATCGGGGCTAGGCGAAGGCCAGCATCGCGGCACCGATGGTGATCAGTGATGCCGCGCCGATCTTCAATGGAGTTATATGCTCGCCCAAAAAGAGCCACGCGCCAAAGATGACGAGTACAACGCTGAGCTTGTCGACCGGAGCTACGCTTGAGGCGGGGCCTAGCTGCAACGCACGGAAGTAGCAAAGCCATGACAGGCCGGTGCAGATTCCTGAGAGGATGAGAAAGAGCCAGCTTCTACGACCGATCTCAGCCAAGCCGTGGTGCGTTTCAAGGCCGAGAGCGATCGCCCAGGTGAAGACTAGTATGACGGTGGTGCGGATTGCTGTCGCCAGGTTGGAGTCGATGCCGGAGACCCCTACCTTGGCCAACAACGCTGTTGCGGCAGCGAATGCAGCGGAGAGCAATGCCCAAAAGACCCAAGTCATGCTTCGAGGATACGCCGCTCGGCCTGGTTCTTGACGGGTCCGGATCTCGTACGTGAATATTTTGCCATGCGGAAATGCCTGCAACGTCTTGTCTCCAGTCTGGTCTTTGTTCTTGCGGGAACACCGTTTCTGGCTCAGCAGCCGGCTCCTTATGTTTCTCCGACGGATCCTGGTCTCCACGAGAAGCTGGGCCTGCCCAAGCCTGCCGATCCTCATCTGCCTACACTTTTTCTTGTCGGAGACTCGACGGTTCGCAATGGTCATGGTGACGGGGCCAACGGTCAGTGGGGATGGGGCGAGCCACTGGTAGAGTTCTTCGATGTCGCCAAGATCAATGTGGTGAATCGTGCGATCGGGGGCCGAAGCAGCCGCACCTATATTACTGAAGGACACTGGGACGATACGCTGGCGCTGATGAAGCCTGGTGATGTTGTGCTGTTTCAATTTGGGCACAACGATTCGGGGCCTTTGGACGATACTGCTCGGGCTCGCGGCACGTTACCGGGTGTTGGCGACGAGACTCGGGAGATTGAGAATCCTATCCTGAGGAGGCACGAGACGGTTCATACGTACGGCTGGTACATGAGGAAGTATGTGGGTGACACGATCGCCAAGGGAGCGACTCCGATTGTTCTCTCACCTGTTCCACGGAAGATCTGGAAGGATGGCAAGGTTGTGCGTAATGCGCAGGACTATGGTGGATGGGCTCGCCAGGTGGCGGTCCAGCAGCATGTTTTTTTTGTCGACCTGAATGAGATCATCGCCCGGCGCTACGATGCTTTGGGCGAGGCGAAAGTGGAGGCCCTATTTGCCGACCCGCATACGCATACGAGCCGGGCTGGCGCAGAGTTGAACGCCGAGTGCGTTGTGGCGGGACTCAAAGCGCTTCCGACGGATCCGGTGGCGGCGGATTTTTCGGTCAGGGCGAAGGCGGTTTCAGCCGACGCGGGAAACTGAGTTAGAGCGCGGCCTTTTCGAGATCGACCGTCTGCCATTCGCCGCGCTCAATGCCGGCGCGAATCTGGGACGGGGTTAGTCCCTTTTTGGTTTGCTCGTAGGCGTAGACACCCTCTTTCAAACAGGTAGAGCAGACAGCCCCATGGGTTCCTTCGAAACAGCTGTGCAGGCTATTGTGGCCCATCGCTCGGTCGCAGTGGCAGTAACAGGGTTGCTGATGCAGGACAGCCGGGATTTTCGCAGCCATTTTGTAGGCAGTTACTTGGTAGGGGTGCGCGAAGTAGATTCCCGTGAGCTGGTCTCCACTCAGAATTGGCGGCAACTGCTTTGTAGGAGCGGTTGCATTGTAGGCCGGAAGGTCGGCTGAGGGATTGGTCCATTGCGCCGATGCTGCGAGGGTTACCAGTCCGAGTACTCCACAACCGAGAATTTTTTTCATGCTCCCTATCATATTGCTCATCCTGTTGTGCCTAATCAATATTTTCCTTTTTCTTAGACGTTGGGAGGGAAGAACGGTCCTCACTGATTCTCGTCAAATTGTCTTATTTCAATGAGATAGAGAATTTTATTTGTGAAATTGTATTGAGTGAAATGACTTGCAGATAGTGTTCATCCTAAGTAAGGAAGCGCGGCCAAAGTTCTCATAACCCTGCAATAAAGGCTGGATCCATTCGGCAATGAGATCTCTTTGTATATGAATGACATTAGGGGAGATGAGCTAGCAAACATTTGTCGCCAAGGCTGTCTGGGGAGGGTTGTTCCTAGTCGGAAACGGGCAAAAAAAGGCGGCACGAACGGTTCATTGTTCGTGCCGGGAGGCCAGTGACGCAACTTGTGTCAGCCAGTGATTTACGACTCGGCTGAAAACCTGACGGACGGGAAGTGCTCACGTCCTTATGTATTGAATATACCACAATATGGAGGATGTCATTAAAAAAATACGTTCTGCCATATAAATTTCACGTTTTTGGCTCGATTTTTAGGTGAAGACGGCAGCTGTTTTAAGAACTTATCCGCTTATTTTCAATGAGATATCCGTTTTTATAAAATAAATCGCTTTTTCTGTATTTTGTAGTAGACAGTATGAATGAATGTTCGTTCGCCCCACGAAAAAGGTTAGCTAGGCGAGCTCTTTGGTGATGCGAGCGGCCATGGCAGCGTCGCGGCTGGTGATGCCGCCAGCGTCGTGGGAGATGAGGCCTAGTTGGACCCGGTTGTAGCGAATGTCGATGTCAGGGTGGTGGCCTGCAGATCCGGCGAGTTCGGCTACGCGATTGACGAAGGCCATGGCCTCAACGAAGTCCTTGAAGGTCCATTCACGGATGAGTTTTCCTTCATGGAGCTTCCACTCCGGGTTAGCTTTTAGCAGGACGTCGATCTCGGCGGTAGAGAGGGCGGGCTTCATTCGGTTCACCTCGCGGATTCTGGTTTGTGTGACGGATTCGCTGCGGGATGACAGCAGGAACGGCGGTAGCAAAATGCTACTTCGAAAGGGATGCTAGACCGCCACGCGATCTTGCGCAACTTCGGGGTGACAGAGCTTGGCTGAGAGGATTGCGGGGGAGAGGCGCTCGATTTCGGCGCGCAGATCGGTCCATGATTCGGTGGGCATGCTGAGGAAGACTTCGACGATGGTGGGATCGAATTGGTGGTTGGAGCAGTGGGTGATCTCTTTTTTTGCGGCTTCGAAGGTAGTGCCTTTGCGGTAGGGGCGGTCGGAAGTCATGGCGTCGAGCGTGTCGGCGATGGCGAAGATGCGTGCGCCCAGGGGGATTTCGACGCCGCTGAGGCCGCGTGGATAGCCGGTTCCGTCGAAGCGTTCCTGGTGGGCGTAGACGATTTCGGCGGCTTCGCGGAGGAAGGGAATTTTGCGGATCATCTCGTAGCCGCGCTGGCAGTGTTCGCGCATGATGGCCATCTCTTCGGGGTTGAGACGGCCGGGTTTGAGGAGGATTCGGTCTGGGATGGCGATCTTTCCGATGTCGTGGAGGAAGGCTCCGCGGGCGATGATTTTGAGGTCGTCGGCGTGGATGTTCATGGCGTGGGCGAGGGCGATGGTGTAGGCGGTGACTCGCTTGGAGTGGCCTTCGGTCTCCTGGTCGCGGAGGTCGAGGGCGTCGCCCATGGCTTCGAGGGTGATGTCGTAGCTGCGCTCCAGGTCGGCCATGGTGGCGCGCAGGCGGCCGGTGCGGGCGGCGACCATGTCTTCGAGGTTGTGGAGGTAGATGGTGTTTTGCTGACGCAGGCGGCTGTGTTCGACGGCGCGGGTGACGACGGCTTCGAGCTGGGCGCGCTGGAAGGGCTTGAGGAGATAGTCGACGGCTCCGCGGCGGAAGGCGTTGGTAGCGACGTGGATGTCGTGGACGGCGGTGAGCATGACGACGGGGATGGCTGGATAGTCGGCGCAGATCTGGTCGAGGAGGCTGAGGCCGTCGGTGCCGGGCATCATGATGTCGGAGAGGACGAGGTCGTAGGCCTGGTCTTCGCGGAGGTGATGGAGGGCTTGCTGGGCGCTTTCGGCCGTGGTGGCGGAGTAGCCAAGGTGGTCGAGCATGGCGGCTACGATGCTGCGCACGGCGGCCTCGTCATCGACTACCAGGATTCTTTGCTGCGACATTTGGCTTGGTGCTCCGCTGCGCGATGGCGCTTTTTTTGTTATCGGCTGGGTGTGCTGAGGCTTTAATTGTGTGAATTTTTTATGCGTGGTGAAGAGTGGCAAAGGGCCGTTTTTGCTGGGGGTTTTGAGGAGGTATGCGCGTAAAACGTGGCGGTTGGTGGTTGGTTAGCGGTGAAAAGCGTGGCAAGTGTGGTAAGCGGACGGCAGTTTTTGAGGTTTGAAAAACATGCCACGGTTTTGAGATTTTTCTGTGGAAAAGTTTTGAGATGGTATTTCCTTCCAACGGAGGAAGCGGTTCGCGCTTTGCGCGAATGACCCAATCATGCGATGAGACTGCATGAATGAGGCCTCCGGCCATTTTTTAGAATAAGTACGCTTGCAATTTGTGTGTACTATGCGTAATAGTACACATGTGATCCCCTTTCGCCTGACAAACCGTCCAGGTATTCCCATCTATGAGCAGGTTGTATATGCCGCCACACGTGCCATCGTGGCTGGGCAGCTTAGCGAGGGTGATCCGTTTCCTTCTGTACGTACGCTTTCTCGGGAACTCCATATCAACCCGAATACTGCACATAAAGTGATTGCGCAATTGATCGACGACGGATTGCTTGAATCGCGCCCAGGCATCGGTACCGTTGTTGCTTCCTTTCGTACTGCAACCGCGAGAGAACGTACAGAGCTTCTCAATAGACAAATCGAAGAGCTCGTTGTCGAGGCAAAGCGCCTTTCGATCGAACTCGATGAAGTGACGTCGGCAATATCACGGCACTGGAAACGTCTGTCCACCTTATCGCAGGAAGTATCCAAATGACTCCACAGCCTCCGGCAATCGAAGCACGTCAACTCAGTAAACAATTCGGTGCAGCTCAGGTTTTCTCGCCGCTTGATCTGGTTGTTCCCGCTGGATCGATCTTCGCGCTTGTAGGGCATAACGGCGCGGGCAAGACAACGCTTATTAAGCTGCTGATGAATATTCTTCGACCGTCTGCGGGCGCTGCTACCGTTCTTGGACAACCGACGACCTCTCTCTCGAGTTCAGCGTTCACTCGCATTGGCTATGTGTCTGAGAACCAAGAGTTGCCGGAGTGGATGACAGTTCAGGGGTTTCTTGATTATCTGCGTCCCTTCTATCCCAAGTGGGACGAGTCGGGGCTTCTCGCTGATCTCGATCTTCCACCTGATCAGAAGCTCAAACATCTTTCGCGTGGTATGCGGATGAAGGCTCTCTTCGCCAGCGTGCTTGCGTTCCATCCCTCTTTGATCCTGATGGACGAGCCCTTCTCAGGGCTTGATCCGGTTACCCGCGATGAGCTTATCCAGACGCTGCTTGGACGAATGAGTCCGGAGGATGATCGGTTGAATCATCGTGGGACCACGATCCTCATCTCTTCGCATGATCTTGCAGAGATCGAATCGTTCGCCACTCACGTAGCTTTTCTGCACCGAGGAGCGCTCCTCTTTGCGGAACCGATGGACACGCTCATTGCGCGGTTTCGCGAGGTTACTGTGACGCTTTCGACGGGGGAGACAGTTGGAGCTAACGCCGATCTCCCTGCTGACTGGTTGTCGCCAGAGTCGTGTGGCGCGGTTCTTCGATTCGTACACAGCAGGGCCGACAGGGAAGATCCCGAGATGGAGGTTCGCAAACTCCTGCCCGGCATCAGGCATGTCGAATCGGAGCCGATGACACTTCGAACGATCTTCCTTGCACTTGCAAAGGCGAATCGCCATCAGGAATGGAGTCGTTCATGATGCAAGCTCTTCACATCTTTCGCAAAGATCTCCGCCATCTGTGGCCGGAGTTTGGAGTTTATGTTCTTTTACTTCTGGCCTATGCGGTCGCCGCTCCTGAGGTTCGGCCCGGATCGGGCTCGCCCGACGCTCTGGTACTCATATCCGTCAGGCTGCTGACGTACCTGATCGCCATTGCCTTTTTTGTCCTCATCGTTCGAGTGATTCACGAAGATCGTCTTGTTGGTGTGGAACAGTTTTGGATCACACGTCCCTATCGCTGGAGTTCGTTGGTCATCTTTATCTTCGCGTGTGTGGTTCTGCCGTTTGTCGTCATGCAGGGGTGGTTGCTTTCCCAGGCTGGGCTCGGCATTCTTGCTTCTCCATCGGGCATGACGCGTTCTCTGCTGATGATTTGTCTGATTGTGTGGCTCCCTTTCATGCTGATTGCGGCAATTACATCGACGCTCAGTGAAGCGTTTATGGTGCTGATTGGAGTGCTCGTTGTCTGGGTAAGTCTTCTGCTTTCTCTCTTTCGCGGGGAGGGTTTAACGATGTCGCCGCCATTTGCGTTTGAAGTCCTCGCAGTCTTCTTCGCGGCTCTGCTGAGCGGTGTTCTGATTTACCAGTATGCGAAACGTCGCACATCGCGGTCTCGTATCACTCTGGCTGTGATTGCGGCTTTGTTCGTGCTTCTGCTGTACGGTTTCGCGAACGCTCACTTCGGATCTCCTGTGAGGGCGTTAATCCGCAATCGATATCCGGTCTCTTCCGAGTCATCGTTGCGTTTGGTCTATCTGCCCGGCTCTGTGGCTTATGAAGACCGCAATGAGGATACGCATGTGCCGCGAGGCTTCGTGGGAATAACGCTTCCGGTCCGGTTGGAAGGCCTTCCAGCGGACTATAAACTTCACAACACGAATGTCTCGTTTACCGTCGATGCGCAGGGATTTCGCTATGTTTCGCCGTGGCGATCCGCAACCGTCGGAGACGGTAGTCTCTCCTTCGTGGTGCCGCAAAAGGTTTTCGATCGGGTCGCTATAGGTGACGCGCATCTTCACCTGGAGTTCCTGGCAGAGAAGCTGCGTCCGGGCGCTTCGCAGGTTGTCTCTGCAAGCGACAGCTTTCGAGTTCCCGGCAATGGACGATGCGTGCTCAACCACGGCGTTCCTGTCTGCCAATATGCGTATTGGCTTCCGGTGCCTACACGGGTAAAGGCGTCGGATGATCACGGCGCCTGCGGAGGCTCAAATTTGGCCGGGTCGGCGTACACCACGCTGCGACTGATACCGGCCGGAACAAATGTAGATCCGGTCATCCAGCAGGTACTTCATTTGGAAAGTACGGTCTGCTCAGGCAGCCAGCTCACGTTCTCCGAATATTATCCTGCAGGAAATTTTCGCCTTGAGCTTGATCTCCCCTCGGTCAATTTGGGGCAATACAAGACACGTTGAAACAAGGAATCGTATGATCTATCCGCCCCGTCCTATAACCCAGCGGTGGGGCTACCCTTTGTGTTTCGCGTTCTGCGATACTTACTGCGAAGGTGCGAAGTGGTGATCGGACCTGGTAGAAGCTCGATGATGCAGGGTGCGTGGCGCGGTTTGTGCGCGCTGGCGTTTATGGCGCTGGGCGTTTCGGCGCTTGTGGCGCAGAACGCGCTGCCGACGCATGATGACAACATCACAACCCTGCGTGTGTATGCCGACCTGGTACAGATTCCGACGCTGGTGCTGGGAAAGAATTACCAGGCAGTCCCTCCGATTGCAGAGAACAGGTTCTTCGTGAGTATTGATGGGGGGCCGAAGTTTCGGGTAACGCATGCGAGGCAGGAGGGTGACGATCCTATTTCTCTGGCGATCCTGCTGGACCTCGGTCAGTCGGAAACGGAGCTGATGAATCGGATCGACGATGCAATTTCGGGGCTTTCCCTGACGGCAAGGGACCGGCTGTGGGTATACGCACTCGATTGCAAGTTGTATCGCTCGACGGTTCACGATCCGACCGATCCCGCAGTGGTGAAGCAGGCTGTGGATTCGGTTCTGGCATTGTGGAACGCACGCGCCGGAGTGCGGCCGGGCGGAAGTTGCCCTCTATACCTTTGGGACTCGGTGTCGGTGGTTACGAAGGAGCTCCAAGCGCGACCTGGATTACGCGTCATGCTGGTCGTCTCGGACGGGGTCGATCGAGGAAGCAGGAACAACTGGAACGCGGTGCGGGAATATGCCCAGGGCAGCAGCGTGGCGATCTTCGGCGTAACCGGTGTGACGAACTCCCGTGTAGAGAACGCTTTCAATTCTGTATGTCAGTTGAGCGGGGGAATTCTTTTGCCGGCAAATCCGCAGAATCTCGCGACGCAGATGCAGTGGCTGATGACGATGGTTCGTGGGCGCTATATCGTGGAGTTCCCGCACCCGGTGACTACGAAGCCGGCACATCTCCTGATGGAGATTACGATTGCCAAGAGCCATGATTTCATTCGGCCAGCCGGCGCGGCGGTGTTGGTGGATGATCCGAAGATTTTGAATGATCCGATGACGGTACTTCCGGATGCATCGTATGCGCCGCAGGTGGGGAATCGGAAGGTGATGACGCCGCATTAGGGCTTTTTGTTCGCGAATCGCTAAAGCAGGAAATTACTTCTTCCTGGCTGCCCGTTCAGCGCGCACTGCGTAGTTTTCCGCTACTGCGGCGCGGATGAGTTGTTTGAAGGCAGCTTCGTTGATCTTCTCCCCTTCGCGAATGTCGATCGCACGCCGCGTGTTTCCTTCGAGGCTGGAATTGAAGAGCTTCTTCGGGTCTTCGATGGAGGCTCCGCGAGCGAAGGTGAACTTCACGACCTGCTTGTACGATTCTCCTGTGCAGACGATGCCGTCATGGGACCAGACGGGGGTTCCCCTCCACTTCCACTCCTCCTGGATGTTGGGGTCGGCGTCGTGGATGAGCTTACGGAGATGAGCGAGGGTCTTCCCGCGCCAGTCGCCAAGTTCCTTGATCTTTTCGTCGATGAATGCAGCGGCAGATTCCATTTAGTGCGGCCCCTTTCGTATACAGCTCCAGCTTGCGCCTAATTTCGCTGCGCTCAATATAACTCGCGACCTTTTTGTGACGCCATGTCGAGTTGCTAAGCGACAGAACGAACAGTGAAGCAAGTCATTTAAGATTCGCTTCACTGTCCGCCCCTGTGTTCATGGCGCCCTCGTCGCTTACCAGGCCGGCTGAAAGAGCTGAATCAGATTCCCGCAGGTGTCATCCAGCACCGCAATAATCGAGCCGGTGACCTTGGTGACCGGCATCGTGAACTTCACGCCCTGAGCGGCCAGTCGGTCGTGTTCGGCCTGAACGTCGTTCACGAGGAACTGAGTCGCCCGCATCTGTTGGCCGTACAGAGCTTCCTGGTAGGCCTTCGCCGCCGGGTTGGTGGTGGACTCGAGAATCAGCTCAACCCCATCCGAATCCTCGGGTGCAGCGACAGTTAGCCATCGATAGGGGCCCTGTGAGAAATCGGCCTTCTTCTGGAAGCCCAAGACGTCGGTGTAGAACCGGAGTGCTTTTTCCTGATCGTTTACGTACAGGGTGGTCCATTTGATTTTCATTGCATTTGCTCCTTCACATTTCTGTCGGTTACTGGATTTATCGAGATGTACTAAATGCAGTCAATGCTTCTCCGTTTCGGTCGGCCCGTTCGTTGCAGCGTGTCAGGCGGCTCTTTTCGAAACAAGTCGTCGAAGGAGATGGCCTTTCCACATCAATAAGCCCGTGAGGACCATGAGAGGGAAGAAGACGAACCGAGTAGGCGGGGCGTACAGCGGAAGCTTGTCAAACGGGCTGTAAATATAGCCGTATATCGGGATCGCGAGGATGATGTGGATCCAGCGAAGAATCAGACGTTGGTTCATGATGTTCCTCCTTTTCGATGGCGACGTTATTGCAGCCCGGCGACAACTCGTTCCAGGCCACCGATGAATTTCTGCCAGCCGTAGGTCGCGCCTTTATAGGCGGCCTCCTGATCGGGACGGAAGCCAGACTGCTCCACGCGCACGCGGGTGCCGGCATCGGTCGGTGTCAGCGTAAAGGTGACGACGCTCCCAAGCCCTAAAGCGCCCCAGGTGTAAGAAAGTGTCTTGCAGGGTTCTACGGCAACGACCTCGCAGTCGATGACTCCGTTCCAGTTCGGCACTGGGTCCATGCGCAACGTGAACGCGTGCCCCGCGACAGGCTGAAAGTCATTCCTCATCAGCCACTGCTCGATCAAAGAGCTCTCGGTGAGGGCCCTCCATACTTTCTGTGGGGGATGAGGGAATTCTTTTTCCACGATAACGGAACGGGTGGAAGTGTCAGGCGTTGTCATTTGTCCATCCTTTCAAGAACGTCTCCGAGTTCATCCAATTTGCTTCGCCAGAAGGCACTATAGTGGCTGATCCAGTCCACGAGAGGGGCTAGAGCTTCCGGTCTGGCGCTGTAGTGGGTCTCGCGCCCCTGGCGGCGATTGTGAACCAGCCTTGCGCGCTTCAGAGCGGACAGGTGCTTCGAAACCATCGGCTGAGAGAC